>Ga0179591_1346858_pt1 | contig 15174 bp, 14 predicted proteins | sample CZOMad2_1_08_16f_FD_182891 | JGI IMG/M metagenome (GOLD analysis project Ga0179591, IMG submission 182891) | Vadose zone soil fungal communities from Angelo Coast Range Reserve, California, USA - CZOMad2_1_08_16fungal (PacBio error correction) | ecosystem: Environmental > Terrestrial > Soil >...
TCATCATAAAAGAGAGGACAGGGTGGCCCCAAGAGTTTCTTGCGGGGAGGCCATTGAGGGAAGAAGAACCATTCTTAAACAGAGAGGGTGAAACGGGCAGAAAGGTAGAGTCTCGAGAAAAGCTACTCTGGCATAACGCTTGGATTCCGCCAAAGACTGAATAGGGGGGGGGGGGGAGAAAGATGAAGTCAAAAGTTTTTAGGCCCAAGACCAAAATTGGATGGCGATGCTGGGGAAGAACAAAAGGTTATCTAAATTGTCCAACAATTGAAATTCTACAGAGATGAGAACTCCAACCTGGCAAGTTTGTTGGCAAGGTTTTTAGGGGCGGGGGGTTTGTTACACAAAACTACGAACTCTTCCGGGGGGCGGGTACGGAAAAAGCATGGATTGAGTCACCCTTTGTAGGAAGGGTATCAGATCGCAACTTCCGGCAGAAAGGGGCACTTTGGGTTCAGGACTGAGCACCGGGGATATTAATTAGGACACTTTGGGCCCGGTCCGGCGTGGGGAGTGGTAATAGGGTCAAGGAGGGGGTCCTATATCAGGTAAGAAGAGAAAGAAGGCGCTTTCAGAACAAATTAAAGGAGAGAAGAGCAAAGTGGCAATCACACGATCTTCAGCGAAGGAAAGACCGAACGTGGACATCGCGCCTATGGATCGTTGAGGAATTCAAGGAAAGATTCCTTTTAATGGGAGAACCCTCTAACGCAATCCAGGAGTTCAAATAGATTGTATAAACCTGGATTCACACCGGCGAAAGGTTGATACAGGAGATGTTATTCCCCCACCCAACCCACCAAAAATCAACACCCAACCCCCCCACCCCCCCCACCCCAACCACCCCACAACACACAACCCCCCCCCACCAACAGCCCCCCGCTTCTTCAATGGGTCTTCAAGGAGAAGAGCCTTTTGCTGATATTGGGATTCCTTTTCAGCGGGGTGCGTGGGGGATCATCGGCCATACGGCGTAAACGGGTTGGTAAGAGGGGGGGGGGAGGGGGGGGGGGGGGGGGGGGGGGGGGGGGGGGGGGGGGGGGGGGGGGGGGGGGGGGGGGGGGGTGAGTGGGGGGGGGGGGGGGGGGGGGGGGGGGGGTGGGGGGTGTTGGGGGGGGGGGGGGGGGGGGGGGGGGGGGGGGGGGGGGGGGGGGGGGGGGGGGGGGGGGGGGGGGGGGGGGGGTGGGTGGTGGGGGTTGGGGGGGGGGGTTTGGGGTTGGGTGGGGGGGGGGGGGTTTGGGGGGGGGGGGTGGGGGGGTGGGGGGGGGGGGGGTTGGGGGGGGGGGGGGGGGGGGGGGGTGGGGGGGGGGGGGGTGGGGGGGGGGGGAATTGGGGGTGTTGGGGGGGGGGGGGGGGGGGTGTGGGGTGGTGGGGGTGGGGGTGGGGGTGGTGGGGGGGGGGGGGTGGGGGGGAGGGGTGGGGGGGGGGGGGGGGGGTTGGGGGGGGGGGGGGGGGGGGGGGGGGGGGGGGAGGGGGGGGGAGGGGAGGTGGGGGGGGGGGGGGGGGGGGGGGGAGGGGGGGGGGGGGGGGGGGTTAAGGGGGGGGGGGGGAGAGGGAGGAGAGGGAGGGGGGGGGGGGGGTTGGGGTTTTTGTTTGTTAGGGGTGGGTAATTTGGTTGGGTGTGGGTTGGGGGGGGGGGGGGGGGGTTTGGTTGGTGTGGGTTGGTGGTGGGAGGTGGGAGGTTGGTGGTTTTTGGTTGGTAGGTGTTGTTGGTTTGGTGGTTGAGGGTGGGGGGGGAGGGCGGTAGTGGGGGGTTGTGGTTGGAGCTGTTGTGTGGTGGGTTGGTGTGGGGGGGTTTTTTGGGTCTACTGGTAGCAGAACTACGAGGCGAGACAGCCTTGCGATCGGGGCTTTCATAGAAGAGGGGCAACGTCTGGGGGCGGGGGAAATTGTTCTGGGGAAGGCACTCCTGGAGGGGTGGGAATCCTAAGAGTGACGTTCAGAAAAACATCTTCTCTACCGAACGGGACCCAGAACATCTACCAAGAACAGGAGTTCTCAAACGTGCACAATCCACTGCTCTTAACATCAAAAGAGGAAAAAAAGAAGGTCGTGCTGACGGAGACATGTGGTTGATCCTCAAGGATCCATAACATCCATTCCAACCGTCAAAAAAGAAACGAAAATAGATGATAGAAAATGCTAAATTTTTCAAAAACACAGCACAGGGTTCGGGAGGGGGACGGCGTCGCCGGTGCCGAGAAAAAGAAGCAAAGTGTGCTTCGAGAGTGGTAACTACAAGACTATCGATGGGAGTTGACTGGAGGAAGAAAGATTTTTACACGTGGCCCCCACGACTGTTCAGGATGGTTAATACACCCGACAGCAGTCCTGCAAGGAGAGGTCACCCCGTGATGAAGAAAAGGTGGAGAGCATCTACAGGTGACTGAAGAGTAAGATGGGCTAAAAGGGGAAGTTCCTACCAAATGAGGTCCAGCCTGAAAAAAGGGAGAGGCCGAACCCTTTTTGTGGGGGGGGAAGGGTTAAGATTTAGATCTGGAAATCGGTCCACGGTAAACGCAAGGAGCCAAAGGACCGTTCGGGTTTCACTCTTGTGAACCGAAGGAAAAAAGCTGTGGCGAACTAGCAGCGAGCTTCGTAAAGACTGAAACAGCAAAAACTACGGTAAGACCGAAGAAAAAAGAAAATTTTCATCGCTGCCGGGAAGAAAACTAGTATGAATAGAAATCCTCGAGCAAGCAAAAGCAAAAATCGCTAGGCATGTGGGGGTGGTCAACGTACGGCATGGAATAATAGACCTATACAAACTGGACAAACCTACGTCTGAGGAAACTTTTATCCAATGAGAAAGAGTGGTAGGGACGTCAAACGGCAGAAAGACAAAAAAATAAGTCCATGGGCTCAACCCTGCAAGAAACTACAAGAAACAACGGGGTAATGCTCACGGTGAGTTGTAGCAACACTTTAAACGGGGGGGGTAGAACAGTCGGCGGGAAAAACTTGAGGTGCAGCACGCCAGGGGAAAGGGGTTTTTCGACTAACTAGAGAGGGCACGGCGTCGGAAGGGGGGGAACATATACGGGGGGGATTACCAGAAAAAGGGACCAGGGGGGGTCTTAGAAAGAGGAGTCGAGTACGGAGAGGGACGCTCATACGGTATGGGTCCACATGACGGAAAAGAGGAAGGGTAGACCATGGGGTCAAAACGAAATACGAAGTTCCTTTGAAAGCTTTAAAAGGGAGGTTGAATGACCTTAGGAAAAATATCGCAGACCAGGAAATGTTCCGCCAAGTCGTCGAAAGAAAGAGTGGATGTTACCATCTGAAAGAAAAAATGACCAGGGAAAAAAGCATTTTCAAACACCCGGCACAAAAAAGGCAACCAGGACGCGCTGTAACAGGGAAAGGAAAAAAAGATTAGAGGGACTTGGAAAAAAACACGACTCGACCGCCGACCTTACCAGGAGGATCCCTGTCAAGCGAGCTCCAAGATGACGTCTGGAGGAAAAAGCGCAATTTGAACGAAAATGAATACATCCAAGGGGCGATAGTGGGACAAAGGTTCCTACAGGAAGGCCGCCAAAGCGGCGCGCTCAGAACGCCCCAACTGAAAGAAGCGCCTCAGTCAAGTAATGGGAAAGATAACTCAATGGGTGCTTCAAGAAGAAACGAATACGCCGGGGGGTCATCCAGGGAGAGTTATTCGGGCCACCGCGAGCAAGAAGCCCGTCAGTGTGACTGATTTTCCTAGAGAGACGGTTTGCGGGCGTTGCGCTCACAAGACAACCGAAATGGGTGAAAGAATGCTTAATCGTGATTACCTGTCCACAGAAAAGAACTCTACAAGACGAGCCTAGGTTGTGAAGAGGATGACTCAAGATAGACTCAACAAACGGTGGGGGAGAGGATGAAAGAGGAGGATAATTGCGGCTCATCCGACCGGACGAATCGACAGATGGTAGGTAGGGAGTTTTACTGGTACTCTTCTATGACATTAAGACCAATCAAAAAACCTGGATTTCGTAATGACGACAGAAAAAAAAAAAACCAGACAATAGGATACAAGAGACTCCCGGTCCGCAAGGGTGGATCTGGGTAAAAGGGACTGAGGATTCTTACCACCCGTGTGATGGAGAAAGCTCTTTGAAGGCGGGCAATTTCTGTGTATCTTGGGACACCATTTTCCTCATGACGGGCGCCGATCGGGTAAGAGGGGTAAGAAAAACATCTTTGGAACGGAAGAAAGAGGCGCAGATGGAACTGACACACGGAGGGAAGATAGGACTGGCAATGGTCGCTGCAAGGATATGATTCGGGGGTTTCTTTACATTTAGCGGCAGTCATTTGTCGGGTGGACCGCGTCTTGGGGAAAAGAGTCAGGATCAGGGGGAAAACTTGAAGAACAGGTAGGGGGTGAGGGGGGTCGGACGCATGAATGGGGGAACTTCCAACTGTATACAAATCCTTGATGTTTGGGCCGGTTTTGACAAAAGGCAAAAAAGTTTTTGGGATTGGAGGGGGCCTTCTATACGTCGTTTATTAGGAATGGGAACACCTGAGCGGGGTGTGGGGGGGGGGGGGGGGGAGGGGGGGGGGGGGGGGGGGGGGGGGGGGGGGGGGGGGGGGGGACGAATTTGGTCTCGAGGATCTATTTCCGACCGGTGATAACTCACAAAATACTTGTCAACGGGATCATATTTCCGCTTAAACCTGGGATACCATCTAAGTCCCGTTTGTGGAGAAAACGCTCGCCTTTCAACCTCATGAGAGAGAGCGCAACAGCCCGGTTGGAGAAGGGGGGGAAACAATCCACAAACAACCATGTTCGGGACAAGTTCTAAACTCAAAACCTTAATCTTGGGGGGGAGGGAATCACCCAGTCAAACGGGGTGAAGTGACTACAAGGGCCATCCTTCACTGGGGGGGGAGACAAGGTAGATTTGGGAAAGCACCATAACGATGTATCCCCATTAAAAAAATGCTGGTTTTAGTGGGGTAGGGGGTACGTTTCAACAGGAAGGTCGGGGGGGATTCGTAGGGGTGAGGGTAACCTAACCAAGTTCGAAGGTGCATCGGAAGGGGAGAGGGAACCACTCAGGGAATTTGGTAAACTCGTCGAAGAGTATTACAAACGTCGGCGATGAGGCGCCAAAGCAAGGCTACCGTTGGGGGAGGGGGGGAGGGGGTCCCACTGTATCCTGCTGGCAACAAGGCAAATTCGGGGATATCGGCCAGCCGGAGAGGGGGAATGTATGCAACGAGGCGGAAGTCCGGGGGGATGTTGGAAGGATTGGGGATAAAAGCAGACATGGGATCAGTGCCGCAAACGCCGCGCAAACTGAATTGAGGGGGTCATAAGGAAGAGGATGACGACCAGGGGGCAACGGTTAAAAGGCAGAACTAAAAAGACATCGTCGATCGCGCGGCCCCGGGAACTTAACTACAACCATGTCGTGGGGAGCGGGGGAAAGTGACTGCTGGACCGAGGGGTGGCCTGGGAAAAAAGACGTCGAACGTGAAATGGGGGAGGAAATGGCGAGGTGCATAGTGTATAACCAGACGGTCCGATCGTGTGACGCCTGGATAAGTGCGAGGACTCCGGGCAGGAAGAGGTGCCTAAACATAACCACGAACCGTTATGGGGTGTCCATGCCAAACGGGGAGCGTCAGATCACGACTCGGAAGAGGGACTTGTCATTTTAAGCACACCAACTCGGTGGCGTGCCGTCACACTTTGGCGCTCCGGAAAGAGGAACAACTTTCCAGGGTGTTGAAAAAAACCCGACTTAGGTTGCGACGGGGGAAGAAACCATACTGGAGTAAGGGACTTAAGGGGGGCGTGGGGGTCTAAAAAGAGATGAATGGAAAATATGCGGGGGCCGCTTTACGAAGAAAAAAGACGGGCTGCTAAGAAGAAGGCAGTCCACTTGTCCTAAAAAAATTGGGAAAGTAGCCATCCAGTAGGGGACCTTTTCTGGGGGGCAAAAAGGCACAACCACACTGGGGGGGGAAGGGGTTTAGACGTTACGCAGAGACGAGTCATCGTGTCTGAAGAGATCTAGGGACTTAAAAGCAAAACCACCAAAGGCTACAAGGAATGGACCAAAGGGCAGGTGGAACCAAAACAGAGGCCCCGTCGAAAGAGTGGAGAAGAAGAAGACCACCTATCACAGTGGAGGGTGCGTCTGGGAGTATAAGTTCCAGCGAAACTATTCGGAACATTAGCCAGGTACAGCGCGCGTAGGGTAGAGGACTATGATAGCCACTCACAGCTTAGAGAAGAAGAAAAGGGCCACATCCAAAATATAAATCCAGATCAACCTCTTGACCAGCTCCGGCAAAACTGCAGAATCACCCATAAAAATCCGTAGAGACTTGGGGAACTCCTGTAATTAGTGCCAAGAAAGGTAACTGAACACCGTCGAGGGGGGGGGGAAAGGTCGGGAAGACTGTTTAAAAAAAAAAAAGACCTGAGAAAGTGAGGCAAAGAAACAGAAATAAGGACACTTGGTTCAACCTTCTTGTCTTAAAAGAAAACCCGGATTGGAACTGCGAGATTACAGCGGGGGGGAATAATAGGCCTTAGTTCAGGAACGCCCGCGAAAGCATGGGGGCGGGGGGTGGGGTTGGTCCCCATCATGCCTAAGCTACAGATAGGCAGGAACAGGAATCTGAAGCGTTACCGGAAGCAATTGACCCGAACCCCCCTTCATGAGTGAAAAAACTTAATCCTAGGAAAATTCAGAACATACCAAAACCTTTGAAAAAGCAAAGCGCACCCTCACCGAGATCGGGGAACCAATTGAGGCCGTCCACACACGATGAAGTAGAACGAAAAAGGGTTAATTAGCTCCCTGTAAATTGAGGATGGCATTACAAGAGAGCCACTATCAATGTAATAATGGGGAGGTGACCAAAGAGAGACAACCAACCAAACATACCATAAACCCAAAGGCAAGACAACCAGGGTGATTCATCCCAAAGTCGTGGCAGAAGCCTTCTTTCATGGCGGCAACTCACCCTGGTGCTGGAACAAAGAAAGCACCATGGGTGCCTCGCCAAACCCGAAGTAGTTTAGCATTTACTAAGACGATTACGGTCAAAAAGGAGGAGGCACTAGTTTGGGGAAGACGGGGGAAGGCGAAACGGGTCAGTAGGAAAAGGAAATGTTCGCTAGTTGTAGAGGTCAGGTCCAACCGCTCATTGCCAGAGCAGTATTAAACCAATGCGCCCTGGAGAAAACAGGATCAATATAAAGCTTAAACCATGTAAATTCGGGGTGGCAAGGCTGTAATCGAAATCCCAACAAAAAATAGGGAAGAAGGAATGGTCCGATTCTTACCCAAGAAAGAACCTGAGGACCTGCAATGATAGTGGCGGTAAATGGGTGGACTGCCACCAGTCAAAGGACGAAGAGGCCATGCTTAAAAAAAAGAAGGAAGTAAATACCAAGGCAAGGGAAAGAAGCTCTCAAACGCGCCTCTTGTTAACCGTAAGGAAAGGAAAAGGGGGGGCATTTATTCGGTGAAAAAGAATCAGGTTTGGGGTGTAGGGCATGACCCCCAGATAACTTGTGCGGAAAACTGTAACACGAGGGACAAAGGGGGTATCTAAACAACACATGAGAACGAAAGAGGTTGAACCTAAAGCCTTCCCTGGTGTGGGTTGGGGGGGGGGGGGGGGGTTGTGTTGGTGGGGGGGGGGGGGGGGGGGGGGTGGTGGGGGTGTGTGTGTTGTTGTGTGGGGGTGGGTGTTTGTGGGTTGTTGGGTGTTGTTGGGGGTGTTGGGGGGGGGTTTGGGGGGTTTGGGGTGGGTGGGTGTGTGGTTGGGGTGGGGGGGGGGGGTTTGGGGGGGTGGGTTGGTGGGTGGAAACGGGAGAGGTGGTGTGGGGTGGTGGGGGGGGGGGGGGGGGGGGGGGGGGGGGGGGGGGGGGGGGGGGGGGGGGGGGGGGGGGGGGGGGGGGGGGGGGGGGGGGGGGGGGGGGGTGGGGGGGTGGTGGGGGAGGGGGGGGGGGAGGGGGGGGGGGGGGGGGGGGGGGTGGGGGGGGGGGGGGGGGGGGGGGGGGGAGGGGGGGGGGGGGGGGGGGTTGGTGGGGGGGGGGGGGGGGGGAATGGGGTGGGGGGGGGGGTGGGGGGGGGGGGGGGGGGGGGGGGGGGGGGGGAGGGGGGGGGGGGGGGGGGGGTGGGGGGGGGGGGAGTGGGGGGGAAGGGGGGGGGGGGGGGGAGGACAAAGGGGGGGGGGGGGGTGGGGCATGGGAGGAAGGCGAGCAGGGACGGAGGGGGGGGGAGACGGAGGGGGGGAGGGGGGAGGGAAGCGGGGTAGGGGGGGAGAGGGAGGGGGGAGGGGGAGGTGGGGGGAGGTGGGGGGGGCTCGGTTTGCGGATAGTGGAAGGGAGTTGGGGGGTGGGGGGAGGCAAGTGGGGGCGGGGGTGGGGAGAAGATGGGGGGGTGGTGGTGGGTAGTAGGTAGTGGGGTAAAGGGGTAGTGTGGTGAAGGGGGGGGGGGAGAGGGGCAGGGGGGGGGGGAAGGGGGGGGGGGGTGGAGGAATGGGAGGGGGAGGGGGGGGGGGGGGGCGGGGGTAGGAGAGAATGGACGGTGTGGGGGTAGGCGGAGGGGTGGGGGAGGGGGAGTGGAGGGGGGGGGGGGGGGGAGGAGGACGGGGATGTGGGGGGTGGGGGAATGGGGGAGGCGGGAGATGGGTGGGGGGGAGGGTAGGGGGGGCGGTGGGGGGGGGGGGGGGGGTGGGGTAGAGGAAGCGGGGGGGATGGTGGGGGGGGGGGAGGGGAGAAGGGGCTTAGTGGGGGAGGAGGGGGGGGGAAGCGAGGGGGGAGAGGGCGTAGAGTGAGTGGGGGGAGGAAGGGAGGGGAGGGGGGTGATGGGAGAGGGCGGGTGGGAGAAGTGCGGAGTAGTGGGGGATGGCATGTGTTATAGTTGGTTTTTTTTGGTATTTCAATCGGGAAGGGGGATTTACTGTCATAGGATTCAGGGAAGTCTCGAGAGTACGGTATGTATGTCAGGCGCGATAGAGATAAAAAGCCGTCATCATTGGGGTCAGAATCTAGTGGGGGTCTGGCAAGGATCTTGTCTACACAGTTTCTGGAGGTACCGGCTTATCGTTGGTCACAGTGCTCGGGGGGGTTCCTGGGCACAATAGTCGCCTGTCTAAGAAGGGATAAGAGAGAAGGGGGACGATGGGGGCAGAAACCTGCATTTATAGCAGATAGGGAAGGAAGAAGAAAGTTCGACAACTTCGATAAAATAGCCTTAAACCACCTAACGGAGTGTGAAAAGCGTGCAGCCATTTAGAAATAGTCCTGCCCTTAGTCAAACAACCGCTATTAACGAAGGAAAGGTCCTAACTAGGGGGAATTCACAATTCGAAATGGAGAGCAGGCGAGTGGGGATTGCGGAGCCTGATTAGGGGGAGGGGACTAACGGTCCGTCAAAAGGATATTGGAGTGGTGAACCTGACACTGTTTGCTTTGGTGTCGTGGTGCAAGGAACTCGTCGTCCGAGGGGGCTGCCTTAAGAAGAATGGAAGCTGGGAATAGAATGGAAGTAGAATATAAAAAAGGCCTCGTGCTCAGGCGAGAGGTTTCGGTCAAGGAACCCTGGGGTCAGCGATAGGGTGCGAGGGGGGGGTCAGGTGTCCAAATGAGACAACGGAGGTTAAAAACTTGGGGAAAACAGTCGATGAAAACAGAGCAGCACATCTGATAGACTCGGGAAAGGGAAGACCGAGGAATCCTATCCAACGTAACTTGGCAGGCAAAGTGCCTTGGCCACCAAGGGAAAAGACGCCGCAATTCAGTCGAGGGAAAAATTTAGCAGGTAAACGGTGCTATGAGGTATGACACCCGATCGTAACAGAGCAACCTATCCGCATCGGAAAGAAAACGGGAGACTAATGACGTCTATATGCTAAAAGGGCGCAAAATTCAGGTGAACAAAAAAAGTCCAGCGTTTTCGGCTTTCCCTTGCCTTTGTCACGTTACCTGCGCCAGTTGGAGGAGTCGCCAGCTTGATGAAAGAAGAAGAGAAGAGATTCTCTTAGAGGCGAGCCGAAACGGGGGCCAAACACACTGGCAAAACGCGGGAGTTTCAACGCAGAATACAGCCCCGAATGGGCTTCCTGAGGCAGCAACCAAGGGAGAGGCCGAAGAAGTGCGAGCACAATGACGGCACCTTGCATGTAAAAAACGTAAAGAAAAAACGCATTCCACGTCGTACACACAAAGGGGGGACCCCGAAATTGTGGGGGGGGGGGGGGGGGGGGGGGGGGGGGGGGGGGGGGGGGGGGGGGGGGGGGGGTGGGGGGGGGGGGGGGGGGGGGGGGCGAGTGCACAGGGGAATCAGTTGGCCAGCATAGGAAGATCTCAAAGAGGGTCCCCCGAGAGGAGAAGAATACTTTTCGGGAAGCAAGCGAAAAATTAATGCAAATAGTCTCTCTTCAAGACACGACCCCGGGGAGGAGTATCGCATATCAAAAAGAAGACAACAACATTAAACATTCCTCCTCTAGGTGAAAAGGAGCGGTAAAAATCAACAAAGGGGGTTCAAATAGGCTCCCTGGAAGACAACAGAAGGCTTCAAAGATAAAAATTGCTAGTGGCATGTTTTCTACAGAAGAAAGGGTAAACTCAAGACTCCGCCACCTTGACATAGTACTTTGTTCCCCCTCTCTCTGGACAATTCATACCTGTCTGAAATCGCACAAAGAAAAAAGCGCCAATAAGTAATAAACAATTCTGCAGACGAAAACAGACCCTCAACAGGTGGCTCAATCGGGGACTCAAATTGTGGAAGGGGAAGGGGCAGACTTCGGCCTGTATTCCTGCCGCACATTTGTCGATGAACGAGCTCCGGGCTGGCGTTTGTTAACGTCAACGCTCTAAGCTAACAAACCCTTTAAATCGGTAGAGGGGGGATTAAAACACCACCGAAATGGGGGATTTGAAAGGAGAGACGGGGGATGGACTCACGCGTCCGAGATATGTAACAAAATTAGGAACCGGCTGTGGGGTAGCCCTTTCCAAGCAGTAAAAGAATGAACGGAAGGGAAAAGGAGTCGCACGTAGGGATACGAGGAATCTCGCTACCCGCATAAAAGGTAGGGGGGACAAAAGAGATTCCCGGTCTGGGGGGTCTTCAGGACGACAAAGCGAAGCGCAAGAAAAAAAAAACTGGCATTGTCACACCCCCGGAAAAAACCATTACAAACAACCTCTCTGGGGGGACTGGTGAAAGGACGGCCAGGGGCTGGGGGCGAACACAGACACCAAAAAACATAAAAGTCCCAACATGGTAAACCAACATTCCCTCAGGGAAAAAAACCGAGAACCATGAAGCATTCTTGTAGGACTAAGCTACCGTGGAAAGAAAACAAAGGAGAGCAGCTAACCATTTCCTTCAACTTGGCCTTGCCTCTCAGAAAAAAACATTCCTTTAGAACTCGACCAAACTTCGGAAACTCAAAAGGTCAGCTCCCTAATTATCACCAAATGGGGGGTAAGCAGTAACGCGTTGACTTCAGGAAAATCAGAAACTGAAAAGGCAATATCCAGTGGACGTCACTGGTTCCTTCACCGCAGGAGCACCTTCGGGGAGCCCGAGGGGGCGCTCTTTTGATCCTGAGGGGAGGTGTGTTCGTTTGACGTCAGGAGGGGCAAAAGACGTGTTTTTGTAGGGGGTGTCGAAGCAGGGGGACCCAGTGCACACCACCACAATGACGAGCCGCGAACGTTAGCTGTTAAGCACAGGAGGAGAGACTAACAACCGATTGGGGGGGGGGGGGGGGGGGTTGGGGGGGGGGGGAGGGGGTGAATTATATCTCACATTCAAATAAAACATCAAATTCTCGTTCTCAAAAAGAGAAAAGTTTAAATCTTTCGTTGAAGGAAAGAGGGTCCCTGACTGAACGGTCCTTCCCATGACCACAACACTCGCTGTGATAAGGAAGAACTTCCCACAAGAACAGAGATTCTACCAGATAGAAATCTAACTAAACGGCTGGGGAACCTGGGAATTCTCCTGCTCTTACCGCTTTACCCAGCGAAGGCGAGTAGGCTGTATGAGTGAGCACGGAAAAATCTGGTTTAAATAGGTTTACAAAAAATTTACAAGAGAGTCTTTGCAGCGAAAGAAGGCTATTTTCATCTTTAAGTCGGCAGTACTGATACTGCTGACTCCTTGTTCCCGGGGCATTCCGCCTGTGGAAAATACTGTGGGTTTTAAAAGGGAGAGGGGGGGTGCAATAGGATTTGGGGGGGAAAAGCGTTGTAAGAACTTTTAGAGAGATGTTACTTCCTGGATCACGGGGAGAGGGTTTTGGGGATAAAATGGGGGGGGGGTCGAAGCTATTAATGTGGTCCTCCGGAGAAAGCGAGAGGGGCCTGGGTGGGGGTTTTGGGTTTGGGGAGGCCGTGTTTCACTGTACGGTCGAGGGAGTGTAAAAGTCTGATACACTCAAACACGTGGACGATGGTGCCTTTGGGCGGTCAATAGAAGAGGCCTTCACCGGTAGAACTAATTCGTGAAAGGGTCTACAGTCCCGTGGTAGAGGTCAAGACTTGGCCGAGGATTGGCTATAAAAAGTCCGAGCACCAAAAGTCTGATCAGGGTGCCAAACGACGCTCGGACCGGGCCGCGCGGCATCTCTGATAGAGGCAAAAAAAGCCGAATTGTCAAAAGGGGGGGATGGGTCAAAATAAAACAGCGGAGAAAAGAAATAGGGGTCACACTACCTCTAGGAAACTACGTTAAAAAGGAAAAAACAACCCTCCATACAAATGCTTGCCGTCAAGGGTTTGGGTAGCACTCCATGTTCTAAACCTTGAGGGGTCTAACTCCACCTTTGAGGAATGGGATACCGCATGAGGGGGGGGTAGTTATGTGGGGGGCCAGGGAAAGTTCCTGTCACTAGAGGGGAGGGGTGAGGGGTTCATGGAACCGACCATGGTCTGTTGAAAACAAGGGGGAAAAAGCCGAAAACGAACCGCGAAGGGGGTCGCCATGATCTCCCACGTCGTACGAAGACGAGACCAAACAATTACGAATAAAAAGTTGCGGTCGTGGATAGCTCCGAAGGCGAGGGAACTCGACTAATAGGTGAATATCTTAATCAAAAAGAGAAAAAGCAACATAGTAAAAGATTAAGGCAGGAAAGGTGACCTGTTTATGGGGGGGTTCCGAAAGGAGGAAAAATTTAAAGTGAATAAAGAATAGTTGACTCGGGCCTACTAAAGCTGATGAAAAAAAAAAAGAAAAACATGGAAGTGAGCAGTTAAAAGCAGACGGAGAACTGGAAAAAAGCCATAGACGGCCCCACATCTCGGAGAGTGTGACAACTAAAACCGAACAACGTCTGTTAAGGGTGGTCGCAAGTGTGAGTCGGAAGCGAATGGGGGTACCTTCAAGGACGGAGACGTTCTTAAGCACGTAAGTTTCCACATCGTGGGGTGCTCAAAAGCTGAAAGGGGGGAACGTTGTTGGTGCAAGGGACTAAAAAAAGGCGGCTGGGGGGAAACTTAGTGTGAAGAAAAAAGACTCAAATTCGGGGAAAGAGATTGCACATTCCCTCGAAGATAAGAGAAGAAGAAGTGAGTCAGGGTGCAAGGAAGAAAAAACACAGCTGGGGGGGACTCTAAGCCGCAAACGGAGAGTCACAGACTAGAGACTGAATGGGGCCACTCCAAAATAAAAAACTACGGTGACTAGACAAGGGGTCGGTCAGAGATGTGCCATGCGTTGGCTAACGCAGAATGTAAGAAAGAAAAAAGTTGCAACAAAATCTCTTAGTAAGGTTAAGGTCGGAGAAGAAAGAAAGAGGACCGTAATGATATCTAGACCTCTCAGAGCGAAATTAGAAGAAGCGGTCTGGGGCCAGGCAGGCAACAAACGGGGAGGAGTATTTTGACGCAGTTAAGGGTCATGGGTCCGAAGAACGAATATCATCTATAGGATCCAAAGGAAATCAAACGGACACTCCGTAGCTAAATAAGACACCGACTTAAAACGTACTTGTGGGAAAACATAAACCCTGACTGAGAAGAAAAACTGGACATTGACGGTAGCATCTGTCTATGGAGTTCGGGGAAATCAGGGGGTAAAAGGAACCAAGCGTAAGGAAGCTTCCTTAAAGAGTCATGACCCCTAAAAAGAATAAAATACCAACAGCCAAATAAGAAGAAATATCCTCCTGTACCTTACTTCATCAGATCACAGCGTGTCATAAAAATGAATAAAACCATTTTCTGATGAGTGTTTAAGTCAAAAACGTTGGTGGACGCCGGAGGGGGGAACATTGGCTTATTGCTGGCATATCTCATAAATTGGACTAACGGTTCCTGAGCCTCAGGTTGGCCACATGACTTCGGGGATGTCCGTCGAGGGAGATGGAGAAGTCCTTGTTTACGGAACCAGGGTGACTCACACCACCTGTGGCAGTGGGGTTGAGTGACCAACGCGCGGATGATACTAGGAGTCCCTTTATCGGGATAATGCACGCAACAGACCATCACCGAAGACTAATGAAAAACCGGGAGACAACTAAACGTGCAAGCTAGGAAACTCATCGGGATAAAGGGGGGGCCCACACTTGCCGTGGAGATCGATGAGGGCCAGGAAGAAAGACTTAAGAGCGACACGACACTTGAAACAGGAGGTGTGGGAGATCAAAAGAAAGGAAAAGAAAAAGAAAAAAAGAAAAAAAAAAAAAAAAAAAAAAGAAAGAAAAAAACATAGAACACGAGACCCCACCCCTAGAAGCACACCAAGATAAGGCCACGATCTGATTCTGTGAGGATTTCTCATTCCCACAAAAACACCCGGAGAGGAGGGCAACCATCTTTTCCTCTTCTTCATTTCACCTCGAACTCCTTTGGCTTCAAAAAGCCAACGGCGAGAAAACCCCCACCTAACGATTCCCGGGTAAACTCTAGCTCCAACGTGAGCTTTTCGGGAATTTCATAAACCCTTTGAGGGTGGAGGTGACAACGCTAAGGAAGATCTTCTTGGGGAAAGAAAACACAAGCCGGGGGGGATGCAGATCCCTCTAAAAAAAGAGGCGATCGCTTAAGGAGGGAGGTCAAGAAGTGTAACGTAGACGGGAAAAACTTCCGAGAGGTGCATATGAACAAAGGAGCGTCCGCGGAAAAATGAAACAACCAGACACTACACGCGCCAGAAAGGGAAATGAAGGGGCGCGGGCTCGAGG
>Ga0179591_1365933_pt1 | contig 15173 bp, 14 predicted proteins | sample CZOMad2_1_08_16f_FD_182891 | JGI IMG/M metagenome (GOLD analysis project Ga0179591, IMG submission 182891) | Vadose zone soil fungal communities from Angelo Coast Range Reserve, California, USA - CZOMad2_1_08_16fungal (PacBio error correction) | ecosystem: Environmental > Terrestrial > Soil >...
CGATGCGGAATGTTTAGGTTCTGACTCCTGAGGCGGGGCATGAAGGCAGATCGCCCCGGTGGTTAGCGCAACCGAGACAACCAATTCGAGGAGAAATACATAACTCGGCCTATGCAGGGTTCGAGTGTCGGCGGCAAAACCGAGGCAATACGCGTTCCAGATCAATCGGAGGCTGTGTCAACGTTGGAAGAATGAAGACCATGGCTGGAGGGGATAGGAACGGTGCCGTTCCGGAATCGGACGGCGGGCAGAAAAGGCGCAGCATGGGGTTTGGAAAGTCGCGACCGACGGGGGAGGTTGGCCTCGGCTCCGGGGAATGGCCCAGTCGGCGCCCAAGCCTGAACGCCTCACTCGGAGGAAGCGCAAGAAGACGTGAAGAAGGTCACCGCCAAATGAGCCGTCGAGTGACGGCTGCTTGCATTGGGGCGGCTGGAGAGGCAAGGGGGCGGTCCAATCGGGCGCGTGCAGAGGCAGACGGAGCCAAAAACCGGGAGATCGCGCAGGTCATACGGGACCGACCAGGTGGTTGGAAGAGTCAAAACGCAATGTCCAGCCGAATATCGTGCCGTGGGCAGGCCGGGGGGACGCCGGGACGGCAAAGATTGAGGACTTCAGACTCACGGAGGAAGCTTCGGGAAACGGTGACGGGTAAAAGGACGGAATGCGCAGGGAGAGCTGCCATCGACGGAGGAGGATTGTAGACGTAGAGGCAACGTGCCAACGCCCGACGTGCTGATATCTGCAGCGGGACGAGGGGGGGAATCAATGAACCACCAGGAGACAACCTACCAAAAATCCGAGCAAAGATGACAGGCCGGCGAAGGGAGGCCGAGGACCGGGCCGCCTGGCTGTTCATTGGGGAAGGGGTCTACGGCACGACCGGCCGCTACCCCCCATACGAATGTCAGGTAGGGGCAACCTCGAGGGACAGGCAGGGCTACGGTCGTTACCTGCCTGCAGATAACGGTTCGCCGGGTCCGGGAGTGCAGCTAATCACCATCAGTGCAATCCGAAGAAATCGAGATCAGATACGTGAGAGAAACGCAAAAGAAGAAAGAAATTGGGCCCCAAAACAGGACCTCGAATCAAGGGGATAACTGGGTACAGGGGGCGAGGGAGAGGGCCGCGGCATAACCCAGACAGACACGGCGCCGAGATAGTGTCGATGCAGCGCCCGAATCTTAAAAACACTCTTATGGAAAAAATTTTGGAAGAAGACTGCCTGGAGACGGAAAGCCCTTGAACACCACATGCCCGACGCTGAACAATTGAAATAGTCATCAGACTACCCGCCGAGAGCCCGTACCAGGAACAAGGCGGATCGGAGGGGGGGGATAACTAAGGCCCTTCCGGCATAACACGACATACCAGCTATAATTTAAAAAAAGACAAGGGCAAGGGTCCATTTACTATAATAACTGTTCGCGAAAGAGTTGGGGATATTGAGAGCTCATCACTGGCCGAATAGCATAAACAGACAATCAGATTCGGGTTAGACAAGGGGGAAGATGAAGATTCAAAAAGGGGGACTTAGTCAAGGACTTCGAGGTAAAGGACTCTATCGCTGCCATCGTGATGTCACTAGGGGAGGGGTTGAGGGATGGAGTTGGGAGAGACATGAAGACCGTACGAAAGGCCCGGATCAATAAAAAAGAGCGGGACACCCGAATTTCGGAATTCACCACACTCAGGTGACGGAGATTTGGATAGGTACGCCCGCCATCGGTGAAGGGGCGGTTACGTAGTGTAACCTGGGGACCGGCAGCCCTTTGCGAGAGACCGTATGAAAGCGGAGAAATGGGACGACCATGAAGATATTCTGAACGAAGGCAGAAGCCGGGGAAGTAAACGACCTTGATTCTCGATCCTCGATCAAGAGCCGAGGAAGACAAACTGGTGAAAAAGGGCCTGACATCGGGAAGATACAGAAAAGAGCGCTTGCGAGCTTCCTACATAGCGAGGCCCCGGTCCCTCCTGCGCATTGAACATGCCGACGAGCGAAACTTCACGATATTGGGTGAAACAGGCCGAACAGGCATAGGCGAATTATTCTGGGGGCTTCTCCCCCCTTCAAAGGCCCGACATGTCAGCCACCAGAACAGAAACGACATTCTTGATCAGACCCGGATGATGTGAGGAGATTCCCGGGGACGAAACGCACAAGGAGAGGCTTCTATGTGCATCCTTGGGGGGGAAAAAAAGGTAGAGAGACCAGTGAGGAGGGGGGGGTGAAGGAGGGGGGGAGGAGGATGGGAAAAATGGGAGTAAATGGTTGATGGGGAGGGGAGAGAGGGGGGGAGGGGGAAGAGGTGAGGGGAGGAAGAGGGACTGTGGGGGGAATAAGAGACTGCCTTCAAGTGAGGGGTCCGGCAGCGAGCACGGCTACGTTCTTCCATAGAAACGCTAGGGGGCTAGTCTCTTCATGTTGGGGAATCGAGTCGACTGACTTGAAGCGGAAGGAGAGAAATCGAGCAAGCGGGGGAAGAGAAAAGGGAGAAGAGTTAGGGAGGCGTCGGCTAGGGCCAGAGAAAGCGACGGGAGAGCGCCTTGGGGCGCGGGAGAGTCAGCGGATTAAGAACAAAAGGAGGGGCAGAAGTGTCAGACGGGTCGCGGCAGAACATGGCCAATTTGGGTACGACCGGAACCGGAGTGGCGGAGCTCCTAGAAAAGAAAAGGAAGAAGGAAGATAGACAGGGCAAGACGGTGAAAAACTTCTTAACGGGAGAAATGGGTGCCATTCCGCAACCTCAGGACCAGATGGATCGGAAATATCGCAACAGACACGGAGTCGCAGCTAAACTCTCGCAAGACGGAAGCAATTGATAATGTTAAGCCGGGCTCCGCCATCCTCCCCGGGTGCCCGCCGAGGAGTCAAATACTGTCGAATTCACCGGGCCCGCGAAGAATGTTTCCCACAAAGTTGCCGAATAGACCCGGCGCACGGCCCGCAAGCAACGGGGGGAAACTAGCGCACCGGTCAGACAGCATCTATGAGGGGGGAAACTAGCCGTGGGGGGAAAAAGGTAATATAGGGAAAAAGAACGATGCGGAACTCGCAACGCCCGAAAATGGCAATCGGAGTACTAGGGATTTCGGGCTTGGCAGCATCCAAGTCAAAGCCCGCCACGGATAATTGGCCTTTCATGGGGCGGCCGAAATTAGTGGCACTGTCCGCAATGATGGCTCCTAAGAGGAAATGCGCCCAGGAAGAGCTGAGGGGCGTTCACTGGGGGCCAACAAGTGCGGCCGGTAGACGGGCGAAGGCACTCTAGGTCTTCCTTTCGGGACGTTCCTGCGCCACTAGGGTACAAGAAGGGCAATCGAGAGCCGCTGGATGAGAATTGCCGATCGGAGAAAGGAAAACACACTCTGACAGATTGCCCACGCGCTGTAGCGACAGGAACTCAGAGTGGGGACGTAGCGATTAAAAACCGAACGATGCGCATGGAACGACTTATAGAAGGAATCTTCAAGGCGCAAAACAGCAGAAGGAGTGCTGTCGAAATGGATGAAATAATCAGGGCCGATCTCGAACCGACACCGCCTCGATGGCTCTAGGAAGGAGGCGAGGAGATAGACACAAGGGCTGTTAAGCCGTAGAATGCGTGGGGGTCAAGAATGATGGAACAGGGGATAGGGGGGAGATGAGACAGGGAGAGGAAAGTGGGACTACAGCAATTTAGTGATTATTCGACTGAAAAATTCATGAGAGCCAGCAGCGAACACAAGAGAAAAAAGAGAAAGAGGATCAAGGGGGACAGCGGGTACAAGAGATGGAAAGAGTAAATCAGAATGCATCCGAAAGGCTGTCGCTTCCTAATCTCAGAGCCGGCTGAGAGAAAACTTCTACAAAGGAGAGGTTTAGAAAAAATCAAAAATGTCTTTCGGGACAGGAGTGGACGAAGAAAATTGCGGAAAGAAACTCACCTCTGCATCGTTCCAGGTCAGAGAAGGTCTTCGGGGGTATAGTGAAAAGAAAGAGAGTCCGCTCGTTCTTAGCGGGATCGGGAAGATCGCGCTTGAAGAGAAATGAATGTTATCGGGGCTCTACTATGACGTACATGGAAGGAGAGTGGCGCCTCTAAGGAGAGGGTCATAAGTAGAAGATCCGTCGCTGGAGGGGGGAAGGGTGAAGAGGGGAGCACATTCAAATGGGTTTCAGTGTCCACTGGCCGTGCTGATTATCCGAGGTCTGGCCCAAACAGTGAGGAAGGTAGGAGGGGCTTCATTCACGTTGGGATGAGAGGAAAAGAAATACGCTTCTTAGTCGAAGACTGCGCGGCGCGGTTCCAGCGAAAAGAAGCGACGAACATCCATCGAGGTCTATCATGGGTCTTGGGGCTTCAAGATTGGGGTCTGGGGGGGGGCGATATGAGGGGAGAAACCTCTCAGAAAAAGATTGCCGAAAGGATGGGGAGCAGGAAAGGCGCTGATCGAACAGAAGAAGTTTCAGTAAAAAAGAGAGGAAGAGGCAGGTAATACGAGCGGGCCTTCAACTCGAAAGTCCGCACTTTATTCAAGAAAGCGAGAGGAACACCTGAAGGACCGGGGGTCCAAACAATGGGCCGACTAGCCTCAAGGCCGGGATCGTTGAGGATCAAGCACGGCCTCGGCTTCGAAGAAGGTGAATCGCCGACGGAGTCAATCACGGCGCCTCAAGGGAATCGAAGGGAGGCGACTTGGGTTTCTCCGTGCGGGGGCCGTGATGAACAACAGGCGAAAAAGGGCAAGGACGTTCATCAAGGCCGGTGTCAGTATGAGAGGGGGACGGATACAATCATAGGCAGCAGTAAAAAAGGAAAAGAAGGCAGGAACTTCCGGAGGGGAGATCAAGAACGAGAAGCGGAACGATAGCAGCTCGGGGTACCCTTCAATATGTATCGGATGTCCTCAAGGTCAATTTTACTCACCCTCTCTCTAGCCATAAGACAAAACTATGCTTAGGGAGGCGGGAGATGGGGATTCGCAGACACAGTAGCGCGAAAGAATTTCACAGCCGGGAGCTTCATGTCGAAAAAAACAGTCTTTTTCGCTCAGACTTGCAGGGAGAGGGATGCAAAAAAAAAAGGTTGACGAACTATGACGACCTCCGGTAAGAGAAGCCAGCGGACGTCGCATTAACCCGGAGTCATTAGGACATTCACGCCATCTTTCTCTGGGACTGAGACTATGCTGGCGCTATCATGAGGGTGGGAAGGGGGGGAAGGAAGCGAGAACTTTCCCCGAAAGAAACACCGCGGCCAACGTAGTCGGGGGAAAAGTTAGGATTCCCCCAAACACCATGCCATCACCTGTACCGACTGAGGGGGGGCCGACGCGCACCGGAACTTCTCCACGGAGAAAACGCCAAAGAGAAAAGGGCAGGCATGCGGAGGGAAAAAGGAACCTCGAAGACAGAATTGTAAGCGCGGAAACACTTGCGGACTGGCCGTAGGGCCCAAACACATTGGAATCTGGAGAGGACCGAGATATGGGGAGCCGAGCAGAGAACAAGAGAAAGAAAAAGGGAAGAGTTGAAGCTATGCGGCCGTCGTTCTGGGAAAAACTAGGCTAAAAAAGGACAGGATGATCTCAAAACTGAGTATTATTAAGAGAGGAAGAGTCGATGAGCCGCTGTTTGATGGAAAATAACGAAGGCGGGGCGGGGAGAAGCCACCTCCTTCCCGGGGATTAGAGGCGATCCGGAGCCAAAGCTATCGGTCCGAAAGAATCAGTGGCCTCGACGTATGCCCGTGCATCGAGTTCAAACCATCGTATATAGTGCCCATCTCCTCACGACTGCGAAAAAGGGGGAGGAGTACGGAATGGAGGACGGGGGGAAAGAAAAAGAAGCTTGTCTATCTTGAGGAGATTCAAATGTGGAGAAGGGAACGGGCGACCACTCATCTTCTGAGGAACCGGATTACGTCGGGCAGTTTTGTGTTCAAGAGAAAGTCTAACTAAGTAGGGGGGGATGGGTGTCCGAGTGTTGAAACTGGAGGGGTTGACCGTTCGCGAATGTCGTCCAAATTTCCCCAAACGAAGGATCTAAGACAATCGCTCGTAGGACGCGAAAGAAGAGAAAGTGGGGGAGAACAACTACGGAGCCGGCAGTCACAGCTGCTTGCAGTGAAGAGGGAGGCACTTTGGGGGAAAAGACCAATATGAGAGACTCCAAGAACTTTCTCTTCTCCAAAGGGAATCGAAAAGAAAAGCGTTGGCGAAGAGAGCGAGCAGTCACGGAAAGGAGCAACCATGGTCGATCTGGTAGCAGTGGAAAGGATCCGGGGAACTGGAAACCTAAGCCCTGCAGTTGCAGCCTGCTCCGGCGTTGCATTTAGACAATACAGGGAAGGGTTGGGAAGATCGGGGAAAGATTCATTTAAATTCTCTCGAACGGCCGCTAGGGAAGGGTGGTCTAGCCAATAAAAAGGTGGAGGGATTCAGTAATATACTTGCACAAAACCGAGAGGGAGGGGTATACGCTTCTGATGCAGACGGAGAAAAAAACGAACCAGGGACCTTATTAAACCTGGTTCCTCGATTATGAGTAAAGGGAAGTTGTTCAATAAGCAAAGAGAGGGGAAGCAACCAGTAGCAACACTACAGCAGAACAGCCGCCATTGAGAGTCCGCCGAGAAGAATTCGGGAAAGTAAAGAATCAATATGGGACCTTGGTCTTTTCCTTGAGGAGTCTCTTCGGAAAAAAGAAGAATTCAAGATCTGAGAATCACAACAGGTGGACTAATTTAATAAGGAGCCTCTCGTTCCCCTGTTTTTGCCGGGAATTGCTCTTGGGGCAAGCAGGCTAGGAGGAAAGTAAAAAAGGCGCTGAATTAGTTACGGAAGGGTCACTGAACCAGGGGGGTGGATCAGCGGAAGAGTGGGTCCGCAGCATCGTTGGGCAAAGAGATGGGAGAAAAAGTCAGACTTGAAGAAATACGACCAAACATAAGGGGCAATCCCTAAAAGGACAAAGAAGGCGGAACAGAGGTAAAGGGAAAATGTTCCGAGCAAAAGGCGGGGGGGGACTACTTGAGTGATAAAGGATCCATCGCCAACCATGCGCCGACATGAATGGACAAAAGAAAGATGGAAGAAAAGCCGGAAAGGAAGACCAACATGGGAAGGGGAAGGGTTTGGTTGAACTTGTAACCCGAAAACTGCAGAAACAGGGGGGGGGGAAGACGCAGAGGCCAGGTAAACAGAATCGCAAGCGGGAACCGGGGAAAGGAATCTTGAAATGAGGGAAAAATATCCCTAGCCGAGACTATCTGCGGAATCAGACCAGAGGAAGAGGGGGAAGTGGTCGAACCCTCCTCACTGCTGAAAAGACCGAGGGAAGAGAGTCCCACCGATCCACATATATATCGATAAGGGGGGTAAGAAGACACCATCATCATAGGGAGAGAGGAAAATAGGGAAATGAGGGAAGTAGGGTTGTGTTGACGAGGGCAGCAGAGGAAGTAGGTCAAGAAACCTAAGAAAATTATCTCTGATCGAAAATGCTGTAATTGGGAATCATTGGGAGCTTATTGAACCGCTGCCGCGAAGCCATGGTAAGGCGAAAGGAGTGTATTATGCTTCGATTAGGGATTCCTCAACCCAGCATCCGTCCAACCGCGCGGGTTCTGTGTATGGACTGAAAAATCGGGTCGATTGTTTCGCAAAAAAATGGCGAGAGAAGTGTCAGAGAGACGACTAAAAGTCCGGAAAAAGCCGTCGTGAAAATAAAAAACACAGAAGTCTTCCCGACATTTCCACGTTAGGAACGAAACCAGAAAGCGCCGGAACAGCAAAAAGTGGGGGAAGAGGGAAGATCATAGATAAGTATTGACCCATCGATGCAGCAGTAAATTCTTCAAGGAGGCAGACCGGGATCCGACATCGATATAAAAAATTATGCTGTGGCCGCGTGGGGACCTGACAGAGAAGATAAAACGTCGGAGAAAGGCCGCATATTAACGGTAAGTCGCTTCGCGGGAATTAAGTCTCTGAAGGCTTCGAGAGCAAGCGAGCAAAGGGGTCAAGAATGTTACAGCGTGAGGGCTTGCGCACTTCATAGGTCAATCACGATCATGCATTTCGCTTAAATTTGAAAGAGCGAGGAAAAACCGCATCCGAAGGGGTGGGGAAGGAAGAGAGGGGGAGAAGGCCTACTGCGGGGCCGGAGAACGACCCGGCAAAGTATCGGTGTTCCAAAGCCGCGGACATAGCCGGAAAAGGTGAAGGACGGTCCGCTAAGAGGGTCCTGCAATGCCCAAGACAGTCGAAGCAAAACATGAGGGAGCAGTGAGGGATCTGCCTGGCGTTCTGGAAGTGTATCTGATTGATTGAACGGACAAAATCCCGCAAGACGTATCTAGAGAGAAAGATCGGGGAGTGAAGGGAAAACGGTGTGAGAGAGGGAGATCCGGACATGGGAGACTGAGGAGCAAGCTTCTCGGAAGTATCTTAAGGGGAAGAGGCTTGCGGGGGGACATCGAGCCGCAACAGTGATGAAGGGGATGTCAAAGGGAAATCGAAGGTGGTAACTCCGGAGTGAGGCGATGCCTTTCCTAGAAAGAGGGATCCTGCGACTATCGATCTCGGAAGAGGGACTGCCTCGGAAGCATGAGGGAAGGGCTCATCAAACAGATAAGGGAGCGACCCTATGTAAGATCGACTTGTCGATACTCTGGAAGACAGGAAGAGAATATCAGTGATAGGGGAAGTGAAGGAGGTACAGTCAAACCTACCGGCAATGGCCTGGACGGAAAGGTAAACACGGACGGAAAGCTAACAAAAACCAAAGAAATAAAAAGAGAGAGAACCTCATCGGGGGGAACAGGCCGGCCGCGGGGTCTATTTCCCTAGTCGGTCTCAGAACGCCGGGACGAGAATCAATGAAGAGAGGGCTCGCAATCTAAAACTAGACGGGTCGCCAGGGTGGAAGATAAAGGAGGGGGGGGTCCCCTTGATTTATGGGTTAATCACGGGTCAGAGAAGGGGGGGCCCGAGAAATCTCTGAGCAGTCTAGTAAGACTGACTAGGAATGCATTCGGAAAGGGGTTCTAACTCTATCCTGATTAACCCAATTTACCGTAATTAGCCCGTCGGAGAAAAAAAAGGGATGGGAGAGGGGGGAAGAAAAGGTCGATTCATAGGAGGACGAAACCGAGACAGGGAGGAAGAGTCGGATCCTAAGGTTTTCGCGGATCTAGAACGAAGGTGTTGGACACGACTGAATGGCGGGTACAAGGAAGGAGGGGAATTGGGAAACTTTCCATCAAAGAAGCTCCATCAATACGAACACTATCAATATGGGGGAGGAATTTCTTCGGCGCGCGAATCAGGTTCATTAACGGCAGATGTTTCGCAGGCAGCACTAGACTGGGTAGAGGGGGGGGAAAGGGAGCCTCAAAAGTCCGGTCTAAGAAAGAGGAGGTAGGAATTTCCGCGGTCGGGGAAGCTGGGACTAAGATGGCACTTGATAGCAGCAAAAAAAAGATCGGCCTTTAATAGGAAGAAAGGGAGAAAGTCAATAGCTGGTCCATAAGTTCAACAGGTGGCGGAAGTCTAGAGCGAAGTCATATGAATTGATCCGAGCGCTGACAAACAAAATGAAAAATGGAAGGTTCAAGAAAAGTCTATAATCAGGAGGTAAAGGCAAGCTCCCAGAGGAAAGAAAGAAAAGGGGGGAGGGAGAAAGGGGCTTGAGTTACTTAGACAAACGGGAATGAATAATCGACGAACACCCGCTGGCAGCTGGGGCGATACTCGAGAAAAGATTCGAGGGGTCAAACGCTCTTATCCTTCAGACGTAGGGTGATAGAGGAGAGGCTGGAACTGCTCAGGAGGGGTAGAAGGAAAGGGGCGAAGCGTTCGGTCTGAATTTCATGTGAGGAGGCCGAGAAGAGGAAAGCTCGACCAAGAAAAAAAGTCGACTGCCCGAGGTGAGAGGGAAAAGAAAGTTGACGTTATTAATCGAAAGCAGTACCCACAAGACGGTGGGCTAGGGGTAGAGCGGGGACGACGGCGCAAGACAGAAGAATTCGCATACAGCAATGCAACTTTGCGAGGGACGTCAAGGCAGAACGTCTTTCAGTTCGGGACGGCACGACGTGCATAAGCTCAAATCTCACCAAGGGCTTGATGAGAAAGAGATACTGCCCTGAGGGGGAGGGGTGAGAAGGTCACGCTGCCAGATCGGTATATCGGCTTAGGGTTTTCTTCTATACTTCTCAAGCCTGGGTTTGGAGTAAACAAAATCTAAGATCAATTAATCCGCATGTCGATTGGTAGGACAATGGTAACGGCCGGACTGACTATTGTTTCGAAAAGGTTAGATGTCTGATTTAGGGGGGAGAGGGGGGGAGGAAGATGTTGGTCAAATTTCCTCAGCAACTGGCGGTGCAGGGAGGGCCAGTTCGGACCGTGGGAAGAAACAACTGGAAAAGAAATTGGGTCTTATCATGGGGGAGTCAAGAGATGCGCCTAAAATATGAAGAGAGGCTGAAATAAGGCGACGAGGCGAGTACATGGGGTCAATCTCCAAGAGAGCTCTAAGAGACCGCGCCTGTGGGGTTTGTGGAAAAAAAAAAGAATAGGGTTTAAGGTGTGTGTGAAACAGGGGGGGAAGAACTTTGGGTGGGTGTGGGTGTGGGGGGGGGGTGTAATGCTCTTTCTATCGATGTGGTTCTTGTGGGAAGAGGGAAGGCTGTTGGGCGTCCATGGGAGGGGTAACACGTAGCTGATCGACTCGCCTCGGGGGAGATTGCCAAATTGCTTTTGCGTCATATTAGGTGAGAGGGGAAAGCTTGTCAGTGAACAACTTCGCCCGCCTCTGACTTCATGTCGAAAAAGTCGGGAGGGGAAACTATAAGGACGAAAAGACTGGTTAGGTAACCGGAGGCGAAGGAGACTTCCTGGACTATCAAAATGGTGGGCTCGGGGGGTGAGGAAGGGGGGGGTACTCGCTCCTCAGAAGGCCACGAACCAAGGCTTGCCTCTTCTTATCTCAATAACTTTCTTTTCATCGAAAGTCGGAGAATCCCCTATGTAGGCTGGGGGGGGAAGGGGTCAGGGGCTCGGTGGTGCGAAGGATAATGGGGGTTAAGGAAGATTTTTCGATCAAGATCTCATCGCTCTGGCTATCAGCATGGTCATCAAAGGGATTGGGGGGAAGGGCAAGGGGAGTCAGTCGACGTCGAAATCAAGTCAAGGGTTAGGCATGACACGCCGCAAACCAAGCGGGTGGCTACTCAAATAAGAAGACGGGAAAGACAGAAAGAAGACTGTCGCTCCAGAAGGATGCATCAAGCATGTCCTAAGGTAGGGGAAGGTAGGTTTAACGCTCGGCTAGACGAAACTCACTCTATATGGAGAGGAGGAGGTCTAGAGGGGAGGGGCTTAGGAGCGACATATCGCGACAAAAAAACAGGGAGCCAGCTCGTACCTGGCTAGGCTTCAGTTGGCGCAGTCGGAAACCGTGGAAGCGAAAAATTGGGAGACTTCATGAGGGTAAGAACCAGGAATGGAAATCCGGGGAAGGAAAAGGGATCAAAACCTAAACTGTTAACGTCGACATTCTCGAAAGGCAAAGGTCCTCGCGGTACGAGCGCTTACGGGATTCATTCTTTTGGGGAAATTCGGCTACGATAAAAAAACGGCAGAGAAGGGGTGAAAACGAAAAGCTATGTCAGGGGCGACTGTGGGCGACCGCAAAAAACAAGCCTAAGTCAACGGTAGAAAAGAGGAGGACGCGCAAAACGGTGACTTCAAACACGTTTCTTCCAAGTCAAAGAAGTCGACATCAAGGTGTCTGGACAATTAAGGAAAAGAGAACGAGGACGACAATTGGAAGAGGATGAAAAGTGGCTGAGACTGGCAGAGGATCGGCTGTCCTCCTAATATACCACGGTCATCGTCGAGTCCGAGCTATGGGTGAGGACTGAAGGGGGGGGCTTCCTGAGAGAGTTGGTTGGAAGGCGAAAAGAGGAAATGTGAAGTTCGGTTAGGGTTAGAAAACGCGGCGCATCAGTATAGACTCTCAACAACAAGGTTGATTGTGATTAAGAGGAGCGAGCTTCCACCCCTTCCCGTGTGATGAAGGACGATAATCTGACATGGAGAAGGGGGGGGAAAGATGAGGGAATAAAAAGGAGAAAAAAAAGGAGAATGAAGGATGACCTCCACAATCTTCCTGATTAAGATGTGAGAGAGACGGCGGAAAAGTCGATCCTTCCGCGAGGAACAGACACGGCTTTCCGTCCTAAGGCGTCGACGAGTTCTCTTCGGGGTCGGAAGTTTTGTTGAGTGCCTAGAAGAGGGTACGAGACGGGTGGGCGGCGGCAGTAGGGGAACCGTTCGGTCGAATAAAGCGTCGGCTGAGAGTCTGCGGGGGGGGGGGGGGGAGGGAAAAGAGACTAAAATCCGATGACAATACTAGAGGGGGCAGATTGTCTAAACTGATTGGGGGAAGTTCTCGCGGATCCGAATGGAACAACTCCTGAGAGTACTAAGCTCTCTTGCCACGCTCATAATGGTAGGAAAGGAAAAGAGTAAGGGGGGGGCCTTAAACTTTCAGAGGCTAAGTAAGGAGGAGGCGCAGGAGGACTGGAAATTACATGTCCCCTTAAGGCTCGAGGGCCTCACTGCTGACTTCAGCAAACGTTTTTGGAGCAGCAGGTGAGAAGAAAGGGTAAAACAGGTTTTTTAGCGATCTACTCAGAGAAGACGAAAGAGCGAAGCCTCATCTGGAGGGGGCAACTCAGAAACGCTTCCTCTCTTGGTATCAAGACGGTGGAAAGGGAAGTGAGGGAGGAGAAGAAGAGAGAAAGAGTCTCTTTCGCGAAGGGTCAACTTCTCAGTGAGATAGGAACAATCACCGGGAGTGGATTCCTCTGTCGTAGACTGGGAAAAGCAAAAGATCGCGCTCTGATGGATCCTTCCGTATGCCAACGGAAACAGTAGCTGGGAAGAGGGGAATAGTCTAATCTTCCTAGAGAGAAATTCGTTGTGTAAGCCGCCCAATGAGTGGCTAAAAACACCGCGCAGAACCTTCAGACTCGGAAGAAGAGGGGGGGGAACGACGATGAAAAGTATATCACTTCTAGCTAGAAAAGGGCCAGCCTTGGGAAGGTGGGAAAGTGGTAGCAAAAACACGGATCCCTTGCGAGAGCCCCAAGTGGGAGAGCAGAATGGGGATCGGAGGTCTTACGGACAATTTTTGGGAAGGAATCGAGTTGTTGAAAGCCTGGAGGGGGAGAAACTGGACGATGGAGAAGACTGCCATATATTTCGATCAAAGCCTGAATGATCAAAAGCACGTGTTGGCAATCCGCTAAGAAAGGAGAATATACTGGGAACGAAAAGAGAAGAAACAAACAGAACGGCCTATGACCAGAAGAACAAATAAGCTCAAGGGCCGCATAAAAGGGGGGAGACTTGCCGAGTACTTGGAAAAAAAAATCGAAAGCCGAAAGAACGAACCGTAGAACAGAAGGCATCGCGAAAAACAGAAAGGGGGGTTAATAAATAAGTGATCCCGCAAGTTCATAAAGGGGGGGGGGTTGTGTAACTCCCGACCGACTGGCCCAACGCCATCTCTAGTACTTGGAACATCATGACGCCAGTCTTAACAATGAAGAAGCTTTAATAAGAGAAAAAAAGTCTCAAGACGTCAGCTCTCTGGCGAACGACCGAAGAAGACAGACGAATTCTTAGCCTATTAGCGAACCATCAAATCACGCGGAGCGAACAGCAACTAAGAAAGGCTACCTATAAAACTGATAGATCATGTGAGATAAAAAAAAAGAGGGGAAGGAGAAGTTAATGACGATATAAGTGTATTTCTGCAGAGGCTATGTGAAAGAAGTTGATGATCTGCGCCGGAGAACGTGGTTTCCCGAACGTAAAGAAAAGCATGATAGAAACACTACAAGAAGGGGATAGAAAGGGGTTTAAATGAGATGGCCCGCGGCTTTCAAAAACGGATGGAAAGTTAACGAAACGCCTGTAGAAAATCGAGATGCCTACCTTCAAAACTAGTAAAAAGAGTGAAAGGCGTATTGACTTAGCGTTCGAAAGGTGTTGAAAATGATGAAGCATAGTTGTCAAATCGGAAATACTAAACTCGGGAGGGGAGAGCCTCGGGAATGAAACATATACCGTGATCAGATACCAGAACATTCAATTTCGACCGAATCAGGAGAAAGAAGTTAAAGTCCTCCAGCCGTTGGGCTAAGGAGATCTCGTATTCGATAAGACATCGTGACAAGGTAGTCGGAGAGGTATATCATTAACTTTTCAGTAATCAGGAGTCGAACAACCTTTGAAGGGGGGGGGGGCCAGAAAAGGATCATTCCTCCAGAAAATTAGAATAGAAACAAGAGATTGCCTCCACGGTTGCCGGACATGACGGCAATTCTCGGAAAGGATAGTCGAGAATAAGCCTCGGACGGCCACCTGGCGGGGGGAATGAGGGGTTGAGTGGCGCACTTTCTCGCCATGGGAAGCAAAGAGGTCGGAGAGAGGCTGCCGTGACGTTGCTAGAGGAAACCGATCTATCGAGCTGAAACGCTTACACTAAATAGAGGAAGACCCGGGGACCCATTCCTCTTGGGGCAAAAAGGACCTGCCAAAAGACTCATGCGAATAGGGCGGAGGGAAGGTTAACCATGAAAGGAAGTAGTACCCGGACTTCAAGGGAAGAAAAGGAATTCTAAAGGCTTGAATCGCCTGAGTCATTATTGCGGGGTAGCGGAAGAACCGGCATGCTATCTTAGAGCTGGACGATTTTTGTCCTTTGGAAAACGGGTTGGAGGGGAGATCCGGGTAACATCTGCGGAAAAAAGAAAGAAGGAGGACAAAGTTTGGGAGAAGGGGGCGATTCAGCTACGGTGCCGAAACATCTCTCATCAACCGGGATTGATGTTCGTCATGACGCGTGAGAAAGGGGGTTGGGGGGGGGGGAAAAATAAGGATAGGAGTGCCTTGCCGCCGTAATTCAGAGCAAGGCGATAGTAAAATAGCAGAGGAGGGAGGTCAATTAGGCTGCTTGCTCAATCCCTCAGAGCAGGAGACCCCCGGGAGGTACGGTGCGATCTCCGACGAATTCAGGATTGCCGACTGGGATATCGGTGATAAAAAAAGTGGTCCCTGCGTTCTCTCACTACCCGGATTCGTAAGGTGACTGGAACTCGTTTCAAGTG
>Ga0179591_1278901_pt1 | contig 15171 bp, 22 predicted proteins | sample CZOMad2_1_08_16f_FD_182891 | JGI IMG/M metagenome (GOLD analysis project Ga0179591, IMG submission 182891) | Vadose zone soil fungal communities from Angelo Coast Range Reserve, California, USA - CZOMad2_1_08_16fungal (PacBio error correction) | ecosystem: Environmental > Terrestrial > Soil >...
AAAAAAGTAGATCTAATTTCTACCTAGGAGCTTCGCGAAAGGTGGGACTGATTTATAAAAAAACACGATCCGTTCTAAGTATAATTTTGGTGACAGGGCACCCTCGCTCGTAGGGAAGTCAGCGGTCAAACAGGGGTATTTTTACAATGTGAAAGAAAAAAACCCTTCCAACGAAAAACTCTAAGACCAGAACTACAGAAAGTCCGTATTAAAAAAAAAAAACTGCAGAAAAAGGCATCACAGGTTTAGACAAAATTGCCCAACACAAATGCACGAAATGGAGAGATACTCAGTCAATTTTCAACCAAAAGTCAAAATGACCTAGAAAAAAAGGGGAACAACCAGGTACCAAAGGGGTCTTTGTAAGAGAACGGGTTTTACTAAGAACGAACATTGAAAGTAGTGGGAGTGACAAAAAGAATTCGAAAAAGGTCAAACGAAAAAAACAAGTATAAGCGAGGACAAAAAGGCATCAACTATTACCTTTGGGTATGGGGGGGAGAATTTCTATACATAGCAACCAAAGAGGCACCATCAAAAGAAAATAACGGCAGAAAAAAAAAAATTAAAGAATATTTTATTACAGAAAGGGTGCTAAAGAACGCAAACGGAGACAAGGAGGGGTAGGAGAGGCGCATTATAAAGAAAAACGGGGCCCAAATAGGGAAAGGGGTCTCACACGGGGGATACCTACAAAGGCGGCTGTTCAACAGGGGCCCCCCCCCTGCCCAAGGGGGGTAGAACAAAAAAGAGAAAAAGCTCACAACAATGGGGAGAAAGGGAAATTGTCTATGGTCAGGGAGATTGCAGTATAAAGATTGTAGTCACTTCGAATAAGGGGAGAGGAGGGGGGGGCAAAAAAAGGGCCGGACATATTACCTATATAATAAAAGTCTCAGATTCCCTCGAACAGTAGAGATAACCCCCCTTTTTAAAAAAAGGGAGAAAGAGAATTCCTCTTCAAACCCCGCGCGGGGGGGGAAGGGGGGAAAAAAGTTGGCAGGGGTGGGTGACAAGTTTTCAAAAAATCGTGAGAAAGAGTAGTGTCAGACATCTCCATGCACCGAGGAAAAAAAGGGGGGGAAAAGGAAAAGACCAGGACAAAGGGCCTCACGGAAAAAAAAAAAACATAAAAAAGAACCGTGACCAGGAAGCTACAGAAAAGTAGTGGGCATTTGGGATTGAAAAAAATTTAGTGGTGACGTAAGCAGCAGGGGGGGGGGAACATATCTAAAGTTGAGAGAGCGGGAACCAATTGACAGGAAATTGGGGGTTAAACCCGGGAGTGTCAGAGGGGGTAGAAAAAGGGTTGTGACCCAGACTCAGAGCAAAACAATAAGAAACGGGGTTGTGGGAGGGGTTTGCTTGGCTCACCAAAGGAAGTTAGCTACAAAGAAAAGGAAAGTGTTTACCTTGGACATGGGAGAAGACCCAGCATTTCATCATAGCATCACAATGGTTAGGTAGTCCAGCTGTTGCAGAATTCTATGCAGGGAAAGACGTGAGGTTCTGGTTGGAGGCAAGTGAGCTAGAGGAACAACGAGAGGGGAGTGGGATATTTCTAGAGGTTTCGGGGGGGTTGTGGGGGGGGGAGTAAAAGACGTGGGGGGGGGCTAATTAAATTTAAAAGGGATACCCAATCATTTACAGTTATGGTAAGGGGTAAATCGCATGGGGTAAACGATTATAAAGTTGGGATGGGCAGGGAGGAATTACGCCACCTTCCAATCAAACGAAAACAATATTTAACGGGTGGGAAATAAAGCTTCCTTGGAAAGGGGAGATGCCAGAAAGCATCGAAGAAGTGGGGTCTTTAGGAGGGGGAGGGGGGGATACGATAAAGGGGGGGGATTTGGGGTGGGAATCCGGAAAATTGGGCGGGAGGGGTCCCCAGAAAAGGCGGGGCTCGGAAGGGGAGATGAGTTGCCTGAAGCACGGGACCGCTTTTGGCAAGGCTTTGGTTTCGTGAAGAACAGAAGAGGGGGCAGATCGTCATGTCCCGCACCCTCCACCACCTTCTCTTCGACAAAAAATCTTGGCGGCGCGGTAAACAAATCGTAGTCCCGTTCACCGCAAGAAATGAGGAGGAAATTCATTCTCGGTGGAAAAAGGGGGGGGAAGGGAAATGGGGTTTTCGGTACCAAAAAGGGGATGAAAGGGGCTGGGAATCTTTTGGGGGAGGTTTAACACTGTCGGGGGAGGAGCGAAGGAATGAAGAGAGGGGGGGGAGAGTGACTGCGTGCAATGGTGGGGGAGAAGAGAGATATGTTGAGTGGCAATTGATCAGTTCAAAAGGGGAAGGGAGAGACTACCATACGTAGGAGACGTTTTTGAGTGATTTTGATCACCATACAAAAGCAAAGGCTACTAGATAAGAAAAGCCTGAGAGAGACTGTTAGTAATGAGGGAGGAGGGTGAGACTGCACTCTCATTGGGAAAATAAGGAAAAAATCCCTCCTCAGGGCAGGAAAGTTTAAAAAACATACCGATCAACTGCGGAGCATATTAATCCTGTATCGGCGACTTGGCCTTGTCAAAAGAGGGATGAAAAAAGAAAGGCAACGGAAGAAGAAGAAGACTGGGAACGGGGTTATCATGTGGAAGATTGCACGAAATAAAAATTGCTAAAAAGGAGAATCAGGTATTCCACTGGGTCTTCTTGGGGGGGACGGGGGGGGATTGGGGTTGATGACGAGGCAAAGGGCGAGCACAATGTTGGACCCTGAAGCAAAACTAAATTCCAGTAGCCTTGATCCCGAAACTCGAAAGAGGAGACCTTAAAGGCTTTCTGACCTCAATAACAGCGCATCCTTTTCAAGGAACCACCCAACCAATCCAGGAAAAAAAAATGGAGAACGGTAAATTTTTGTAAGTAGTATTAACTGGGTGTAGACCGGTTGAACTGGTGGGGCCTAAACAAAAAAAGGGAAGAGGAGTGCGGGGAAAACCACTTTTTAAACAAGGGGAGGTCGTGGAAAAACACCGGGGAGGAGAAAAGAACGGACCATCGAGCTCACAACAACAACGGAAAGAGTATAGATGGTCCGCTGGTTATATCATCAAAGGTGCAGGTTTTCACCCAAGGGAAATCAGAAATCATCTGTGGAACCCAGGGGGGCTTCACACTCGGTCAGGGGGGGAACCCTTGGTGGGGGTAGTCCCAAAGATAAGGTCAAAAGGGCAACACTTTGGAAGGAACCGTACTACCTTATAAAAGGGTGAACCGGTATAAGGGTTTTGGCATTTGGGGGTTATATGACTTGAGGTAAGATTTTTGTGATGGAGTAACGGGAAAAGGAGCGATGGTTGCGAGTTTCCATGAAAATGCTAACTGGAATATCTTTGATTTCAGGTACCGTTGTACTGTGGGTGCATCGTCCTAAATACACGCAAACGAACAACGTCCCAAAAAGAATATAGCAAAAGCAATGATTAGCATTGACCTTTTAGTTGGGCAGGGAAAATTGAGGGCCATCAAACTGAAACGAGGGGCGCAACAGTGACGAACTCTTTGGCTTATTCTGCCTCTTTGTATTGGGTAGGGTTTATCGAAATATCTAGAAAGTCAAAGTCTTAGGAAAGAAGGGAAACGAAAGAAATTCTGAAGCAGTTTCGGGATGGTTTTGCAAATGAAAAACTGGGGGAAATGAGGAGTCAGAGGATGATGTTTAACCAGAGATTGAAACGTGCCTTGAAAAAAAGAAACTTAAGCAAAAAAATCTCTGCATAGCTTTGGGCTTAGAGAGTCAAACGCTTCTGATTGGGGGTTGGGTAATGACCGCAAATCATAAAAAAATTCGGAACTTGGGAGGTCTCTTCCTCATTTTAACTTCCGGGATCCTGGGAACACACAGTAAGCTGCAGGAGGCTAACCCAAAAAATACAATATCAGGCCTCCTAGGACCTACTTCGGAGAATTACAATACCATTGAAATTCCCAAAAAAGATTTCTCAAAAACTACCAGAATCACCTTTTGGAAAAATATTCAAACAAAATGACTCAAAATAAAGAAACAAGTTTACGAAGAAGAACCCAAGGAAATACTATTTTGGCGCTTGTAAAGTGAACTGAGCAAGACAGAGACGAACAAAAGCGCTTCTGAAGAGAAGTGGAGAGTTTTTCAGACCTCATTGGAACTCCGACAGTCTTGTTTCTTACTCAAGAAAACACCGAGAAGTACTCAAGGGGGGGAGGGAAGCCTCGGGTTCAAACTCCTATCAAGAGACGAGAAAACCTTGCGATTGATCTCTTGTGGACTACTCTATCGCGACCAACAAACACAACTTAAAACAACCTCTACTTTCGTCCCACATCCTCAAGGAAGAAAATGAAGAACGAAGAATATGGGAGCAGAGAGGGTTGAACAATAATGATGAACACGTGTTGTCACAATGGGGTTTTGGGGGGATTTTGCTTGGGAATTGGAATGACATCAAGATTAAAACCTTACGTGAAAGAAGAAGAACGAGTTTACACCCCATTATTAATCTTAAATAAAGACAGGTTACTGATTGATTTTCTAAATAAGGAATGCAACCAACTTGGGTTATCAACACAAAACAAACAAACGCAACAAAACATCAGCAACGAAGAGATTTGTTTCTATCTCATCTCACTGGGGAAAACACCATCACAGCAAAGCGCATGCAATATGCAAGAGAACTCAGGGCAACCTAACGGGAAGAAACATCGTAATGGACGATGATGAATGGTAGGTTAGATCAAAGGAAAAGACGATAAAAAATAGGGGGATTTTATCCGCACTCAAGGAACAAAAAGAAACAACGAACTTATCACTTTTGGTGAAGGAGTGGTGGGAGGGGGAAAAAGTAACGGGGGAGGAAATCACCACCCGGGGAAAAAGTCGTGTCAACCATTGGGAAATTTTAAGTTGGGTTTCAAACCTGAGCACAAAGGGGGAGATAGCGAGTTTAAAAATAGGGGTTTCTTACGTCACCCCACGAAATCTTCTAACCCAATTCAAAAGAAAATGGCAACAGATAAAGTTGGTTTCAAGGTCAAGGTGAAACAGGTTTTGGTTAAAAAGTGAAATGGAAAAGCAGTTCACGTCCAGAGTGTTCTCCTTCTCCGGTTGGAAAGAGGGGCAGTGATATGGGTGGGGTGAAGAAGGGGACACAGGGAGGAAAACGATTGTTGAACTTCAAACATGAGTGTAAAAAAATATGAAAAAATCGTAGGTTTTGTGGCAGAGTAATTTGGGGGGTGGAAGGGAAAGTATCATATGAAGTTAGGGTTTAATGTTATATCTTTGTTAGACTGCGTCATTGGAAAGATGAAAAGAATTATAAGAACGGTATTCACGACACATCAAAAAAAAAGAACGGATAAAAGTTTAACGGGAGAGGTCCTGTGCGCATTCCATATGGGAAAAAGAAGGGCAACACATAAAGACAATGAATAACACAAAAGTTGCATTGAAAGAAAAGGGGGGTTGCTTTTAGCGTTGTGGTGTGGTGCAAACATTCGGCAAGGGGGTCAAGGCTGTGAAAAATAAATCTGGGGAGGTAGGTAAGTAATGATGACAAAGTGGGAGCGAGCAAACATTTTTGCGTGTGGCTTTGAAAGCTGAAAAAGCAGCACGAAACTCAGTATGAAATTTTAGGGAGCAAAAAATTTAATTGAGGGACTACAAGAGGGAAGGGACTTGTGGGTGTGGGAGGGGTGGTAATTGGTAAAACAGGGAGGTGTCAGGGCTTCGTTAAATTGTAGAAAGGAAAAGTTTAATAAGGGAAGAAACCTAACATATTTACAGGGTGATGGGTCCATCCAGGAAGAGGCGGTATGATTTTTCTTGTGAGATTGTGGGGGAGAGAATGATTCAGGTTAACAAGAGGCCTTTCGGGGGGGGTCAATAAAATTGTCCCTCCACGGGAGTAGTCACTGCATAAGTTTTTTTCGTTCGGGGGTCTGGGTTACCGGGGGGTTCATAGAAAATTTTACCTTGGGGGATCGGCCAACAGTGAATAAGGCACCAACTGGGGAGGTGGCAGGTGGGAGGCAGCGGAGTTGCCGAACCTGATAAAATTTCAAGAGGGGAGGGGGGGAAAAGAACAGTGATGTCCATAGGGCCGATGCTATGTTATAGTTTTTCAAAGCGTTGGGGGGGGAGAGATCAGGTTGGTGAATAAACCTGGTGTTTGGGGGTGGGGTTAGGAGATGAATTCCAGAGGGGACGCGCGGGGTTCCATGTTCACAAACCGAAAGGGAGAAACGGCAGAGTGGAGCAAAGGATTCAACGGAAGAAATGGGGCATGAGGTGTTTAAGGCTTTGTTCAGGGCAATGGGAATCCTCACCACAACGAGGAAGGCTTACAAAAAATATAGAGGGGGCACATCCGTAAAAAAAATACAGACAGGGGGGCATTTTTACACACGCGGTGCCGATTTAAGGAACTTTGAGGGGAACAACGGGGTCATCGGTTCATCCTGATAAAAAAAACAAACAAAACATTGGTATTTTTTCAACTTCAGGCCTCCAACAAACGGACACTTAAAACTAATCACTATTCGACATGAGGGGGCGAAAATCAGTCACAAAAAAAGGAACGTAAATCCCTACTCAGGGAAAAAAAAGCGAGGGCAAAAAAAATCATCCACAAAGGGGGTCGAGAACGGTCCTGGCAAGGTGAGGGTTGAGACCACGGTGTCCACAGCTCCAAATCTGCCCCCACTGAACCACGGAACGGAAACCTTCTGCTCCTATGACCAGAAGCATTGGTTGAACCTTTCACTAATGCCAGTTCTGGGATGGGACCAAAGACAACATCATCACCAAAACGATTCAAAAAACACGACAATCTCCAGGGCGATCAGGGAGCTGCCCACAGTTCCAAAGGTAAAGAAGGGTTAGTTTTTAGAAGCGGAGAGAACGGTCAAAATCAAACTCGATCCCCTCACACGAAAAAAAAACAGAACAGGTTTTGGGAAAAAACAAAGAAAGGAACAAAGGGGTCCGCATAAATAGTCCTGAAAAGAACAGGTTGCTAAAACAAACAGAGAGACGGCAGGGGAGCGCAGTGACGAAGTAAACCGTGAAACGAAACGGTCACTGGGTGTGCGTACATAAATAAAGGCTGGAAGGGGAAAGAACAGCAAAACACCTGAAAGAGGGGCAAACAACGATATACAAAGCAAACCACAAGGGGTAGAAGGAAACTGGTGTCTCGGGACAGGGGGAAAGGGGTACACAATAGGATGAACACGGAAGGAAGAAAACAAGGTTTCAAACCAAGAGGGAAAGGAGGCGTTTGGAAGGGGGAAGATACATGGGGAGCAAGGAGTTCAACATCAGATAAGGTTCATAGGGAAAAGATTGCCAGTACATCAGGAAGAAAGGGAAAAATAAATGTAAACTTGATCCTGTGAAAAAAGAGGCAAAAACTGTCTCTACGGACAGGGTGGGGGGCATAGGTTGGTGATAATTGAAGTTCAAAAATCGGGTAACAGTAGGCAAAAACTAGACGGAAAGTAAAATCACTGTAATAAAGAAGCGGAAGAACAAGGAAGGAGAACGTAACAAAAAAGAAGAAAGAACTTAAATGACCCATAGGAGGCGAAGGTGTGACAGCTATTTGCAATAGTGGGGAGGGCCGCTCAGGGGGGGGACTAAGGACCCGCACTTTTAAAACTGCTTCTCAAAAGATAAGCCGCTGGTGGAAACAGTAGTTCGTATAAGTGGGTCAACATGTGAACAGAGGAGGTAAAAGATTTCATAAAAGAAGTTGAACGGGTCAATTAAGACCCAAAGGGGGATAACTTGGTCTTTTGGGAGGTGGGGACCATGTGGAGACTCATAAAAACAGATTTGGGATAAGGGAATTTTATACTCCAGACATCCAGGAAACACGGGTGAGGGAAGAAGCGGGAACAAAGGCTATAATAGGGAATCGCAATTGGGAGGTTGATGTGGCAAGTGGGCAGGGAGGAGAGAAACAATAGAGGTAGGTTGCGGGGCTGTCTAGAATTGTGGTGCTGGGGGTTTGTTTTGGGGGAATAAAAAAGATCTTGTGGACTAATTAGGGATAGGAGAAAATTACCAATAAGGAAAGGAATTATTGGGATGGGTTTAATCTCAGGGAAACGGGGATGAAGTTCATCTACTTGGGGGGGGGAAGGTCTATGTCAAGCCAGTCCATCAAAAGTCCCACCAAAAAACCAGAAGTACAAAACAATGGGAAGAAAGCTTCGTTCAAATCAAAGTCTGTCCAAAAAGAGCCATAGTTTGAGGGCAGGGTTTTGGAGGACGGAGGGGGAGCGGTGGGGGACTTGGGGGTTGTGTTTGTCCTTTCAGAGAAAGGGGGGGGTTAGTAGTGTACAAGAGAAAGGGGAGAAGGGGGGGAAGGTTTACGCTCAACGGGACGAAATTGACGGAGAGTTTTGAGGGAGGGGAAAACCCTCAAGGAAGAATTGAATGTAAAAAGAAAAGACAAACACCTTAGGGGGATAAAGGTGCGGTGGGAAATTAGGGTGCGTGGGGGTGGGTAGGTCCGGGTGTATTGGTGGAGGGTTTCCGTGCGAGGGTTACTGGGGGTGTTAAAAAAAGGGGAGGAAAAAGTAAGGTTGTGTGGTTTTGGGAAAAGGGAAGTGAGAAAATAACGGGGGGGGGGAATTGTGAGCTGGTGTGGGTTACAAAAAGGGGGGGATTATGGGGTGGGGAAGAAAAGGTTTTGGGATTACAGGGTCTAGGTTGGGATGAAGAAGGAGAAAGAGCGCTGGATATGGGAAATTGGGAGGACTGTTTGGAAGAAAGGTTCAAGCTGGTTCGTGAAGGGGGTTGTCTGCCCGGAAGGAAGAAGTGAAAGGCAAGGGCGGTTGCGTCTGGAAAGTCTTTTCCACTTCGGAATGGTTGTTTTGAAAAGAGGGTTTAGGACCTACAAAAACAGACGAAAGCTTGACCCGCGCGGAGAGAGGACTGAGGGTCGGAGAAGGGGGGGGGGGAAGAAATTAAAAGACGAGAGGGGGCAGGAACAGGACTAAGGTATCCTCAGGGTCCAGTGGCATTTGGGCAAAAATAAGCTCACTGCCAGGCGTCAAGAAAGGGGGGAGGGTACGTGGGGCTCAGGTTCGCGTTAGGGTTGTCTGGTTGTGGTGTTTTGTGTGTGAGTTTAGTGGGTAGTGCATTGTCAGGGAAAGAAAAGAAAACCCCATGAAGAATAGAAAGAAGCGAGGGGTCTAGTCGAGTTTAGTACATCTTGGTGGTGTGAAAGGGGGCCGTTTGCAGGTCACTTGAAGGCCAAAAAAAGGACCAATTTGCTGCTTGAGGGCAAGAGAGGGCATCGGGGGGGGCGGTGGGGAGGGGGAGATGGAGAGCGAAAAGCAAAGGGGGAGATTGGTGACCAAGAACGGAATATTCAAACAGGGAAAAGGGCAGCCGAGAAAAATAGGGGAAAAAGCGGTTCCAAAACGTTGGTTAATAACTTGCATCACTAAGCGCAACATCCGTAGTATACGAACCAAAAAAAATCTACAAAAAATGTAGAAGGGGTAATGGTATTAGTAAAGGAGGGGGGAAAAGGGAACAAGGTTCCGTGGGGGGAATTGTCTGGGCCCAACGACCACGAAAAGCAGTCAAGAGGGTACGGTCGCGTTCAGTTACTTAAACCAAGTGTCATTTACACCAACAACTGCCGTAATACCCCGGGGGGATGAAGACCGTGTGAAACAAGAGGTCAAATCTGAAGAAAATGGAAAAGGACCTCGGTCCGGGGGCGGGAAGAGAGAAGCCCGGAAACATCTAGAGCTCGCAAAAAACAACAGAGAAGAGAATCTTTCGCTTCTCGATGGAACGTGTGTTGGTGAGTTAAACCGGGCAAGGGGGAAATGAAGACATCTGTTTGAAAAAAAAGGGGACCACTCGGTACACATGGAGGATGGACGGGCGTGAAGGTGTGATGGATAAGGTTCAAGGGGGGGGACCCCCCCCCAACCCCCCTAACATGTTAACCGGGACGAGGTAGAAAAAACCTAAAAATTTGTGGTTTCAGGAAAAGGGGGGGGTTTCCTGAGGAGAGTAGATGGGGGGAAAAAGAAGCAAGGAAAACGTGGAAAATCTCGATGGTTTCGCTGTGGAAGGGGAAGGAGGAAAGGCCGGGTCTCTCTCCTAGATTAGTTGCTGAAGGGAAAAAATTGGCGAAAACGCTGGGGGCGAGAGCGTCGGGGCCGTCCTAATAACCCGCCACCAGAGAAAATACAAAAAAATGAAGAAAATTGTAGAATGGGGAAGGCAAAAGCGCACACAGACACTAAAAAGAGGGGAAAACATTCCGCTTTTTTAACTATTCTTCCTAGTGGGGGAGGTTTCTCACGACTATCAGTACAAGGGGGGGAAAGTGCGCGAGATAAAGATCTTTCTGAGAAGCGGTGAGCGGAGGGGTGGCAAATGGGGGGAAATTAACTGAGAGGAGGGGCGATAGGAGGAGTGCAAACATAATATTGTGGGGTGCGGGAGGTGGGGGGCGGTACTCATGGGTTTGCCAGGGACAGAGAGGGGCATTGTCACCTCCAGAAGAATTATCTCTATGGCAAGAAGAAAGAGCTTTCTCATAGAGGAAATAGTTCTGGGAGGTTGTAAGGGAGGGGCACTAAGCAGCACATCTCCGGCAACTTGGGGGGGGGATTCTCCACTTCAACTGGGCAGGGAAATTAGTGAACATCACTCAGCTTAAGGCTCCCAAGGCAAGAAGGTCCAAGATCGCGCCTCCTCTTCCGTTGGGGAGAAGTAAAATAGAAGGTGCAAGTGCCCGTCAGGGTGTCTTGCGAAAAGAAGAGGTCGACCACCTCATAACCGGGGGGAAAAAAACCAAATGCTTCCATAAGGTACAACGGGTGTGGAAGAATAAAAACTTAAAAAAATTTCTCATCGGTAATTTTGGAGATTTTTTAACGGAACGGAAGAGGGGGCTAACGCACGAAAAAAGAAGAAAAAGGGGGGAGAGTTCTTAAAGCATCCACTCAGAAGCAGTCGGGGCTAGGAAGCACCAACTCACTTGGCAGACTCTGGGGGGTGGGGGGCAGGGGTCGGGTCAGGGGGGAGGAGGGCGTACTCTTGTGGTAACATCCGGTTGTCGGGTTGGGGCGGGAGGAATGTCGCCATTTTGGGGCGGGGGTGGTCGGGGGGTGGGGACTGGGGGGGGGGGTTGGGAAGGTGGGTAGGTGGGTTGGGGGGAAACAATGACCTCACAATCAATAGCAGGAACAAAAACACAGTCAAAAAAAAGCTCGGAATACTCAAAGGAGGCTGAGGCGGCTGAGTTGAAAGGGTGGGTGGTGCGGTGGGGTGTGTCTGGGGTGAGTAGGGGAGTTGTGGAAGTGGGTGTGTACTGGGCTGCGGGGAGGGGGGGGGGGGGGGGGGGAGCGTGGGGAGGTGGAGGTAGAAAAGGAAAAAATGTTGGTTGGGCGGTGGAGACGAAGAGGGACAGTGGTTGGAGATTTTGGTAAAAACGAAAGGAAAAAGAACTCCGGCCCATGTGATTCTAAAATAAAGGGTGGATATTGGGATACTTATACTTAATGAAAAGGGGGGGTCCAAAAAAAAAAAGCAAAAAAGGGAAGAGAAAGAAAATCTCACAAAAAAATTTGGGGAGAGTGAGCGCCAATAAAGCCACAACGGGACGGGTTGCGCTGGACGGTGAGGGACGGGGTGTTGGAGAGGAAAAATGGCAATAGGCATGACGTCGGCAACTGCACGTGGAAGGAAAAACATCGGGAAATGGCTCTTGGAAATGGAGGAATCAAAGGGACAGAAATAACAGGGTCGGTGGGCACCTGCATGGAGACACAACACGACAACGGAAAACAAGGAAAAAAAGGTGTAGACTTATGAAGGAAGGGAACTATGTTAGGATCTGGAACCCCAATCGGTTCACCGGACAAAGGGTTAAAAGAGGGGGGGGGTGGTGGGTGGGGTGGGCAAACCGTATTAAAAAGATGTGAGATATCTTAGGTAAAAAGGTGATTACTACCCCCTAAAGCTGTCATCAAGAAAGGCACAATATTCCACAAAGTAGAAGATAGGTTGGGAAAAGGGCAGCAGTGGTTTTTTGGGAAAGGATTGTCAGTGGAAGTGTCCAGACTAGGAACCGGAGAAGCGCGGGGGCAGAGGGGTTTGACGAACGCTTTGTAACGATTCTGAAAGTTTTCAAAATTGAAGGGGAAAAACATAGAAACAAGAGGGGGGGGGCGTACTAGTGGAATATTAAAATGAAAGAGCATTTTATATGAGGGGGGTTACTTTTTTCTCGGACTGGGAAGGAGGGTTCATGGGAAAGATGAATAAGAAAGGGGGGGAAGGGTAAACATGTATGTAACACCAGAAAAAAGAAAGGCTAATAGTTTCTGGGCCATTACAAATCGTCCGAGAAAAAAATCACCCAAGAAAAAAAAGTCTCAAAAGAAGGGGGGAAGTCACCCGTGGGGGGATTTAGTCAGTTGTTATCGTTGGGTTGTGGCTACAAAACCAGGGAGGGACAATGGAGGGGTCAAAAAGAACACTTAAAAGGAAGGGGGAAGTTCTCTAGCTGCCAAAGTGAAAAATTGACTAGTTGTTTAAGGTGTAACTGTCTTACGCAGCGCCTAGAGAGGAAGGTCTGGGTTGGGGAGCGGGGGGGGGGGGGGGGGAGGCAGCCATGTGGTGAGTGGGAAGAAAGAAATGGTTCCTTGTGGTGGGTGGCTGGCAAACGTTGAGTGTTGGCGGTTGGGGGGGGGGGATGTTTGGCTGAAAAGTGATATAAAGTAAAACGGAGGTGGTTACTAGGGGGAGGGGGTTTCACATTACACGGGCGCGGATTATTGTGAGGTGTTGTGAAGAAAGTTTTGGTTATTTAGCGTGGGGGGGGTACAACCCTTGTGGGGTTAACTGAGGGAAAAAGGAAAAGTTGCGGATTAACATCGAATAACGGGGGTTTGAGTGTCAGTTGGGGGGGGTGGCATAGAAATTTAACAATTGGTGGGATGTGTACATGAAGGGGGCTCTAACCCACCTGTTAGTGGTTGGGGGGGTGCAGATTAATGGGGAGGGAAAAGAGGATCAGTTAAAAAGTGCAGTTTTGGAAATAAGGCAGGATGTATGGAATATGCGGGGGATATATTTAAGTTTTAAAGTGAAGGTGGGGTTGAATCTGTTAAAAAAATTTTGGGGGGGGGGGGGTGTGGTTTTTTTAAGGACAGAGGAAAAAAGGGCGTGCTGTGTTGAAGGAAAGGAAATAAAGCGCAACGCAGTGGGATCAAACGGTAAATGATACGGGGGGAAGGAAAGTTTAAGGCTGGGTAATTGGGGGCGAGGATCTCTCAAAACACAAACAACGGGGAGAAAAACAGCCACCAACCCCTGGGCCAAACAACAAGAACAAATATAGTAAGTGAGAAAGTTCAAGTCACCATAGAAACAACAATTCAAGTCTCAGTTTGGTATTACTACCCACTCGTTGCTTTCAAGTATAAATTTTGGCCAGGGGAACAAGCGATTAACTCTAGGTTAATTGCAAATGAAATAAACAAACAAAAAAACAAGTTTTTAAACTGATATATCAAAACAAACTTCTTGAAAACTCTAAAGTAAACTACTGGGACCTACATACTGCGAGCACAAAAATGCACGGATGCATAAACAAGGTGCACAAAATACTATGTAAAAAAAGGAATGCCTGTGTTTTGAGATAAAATCCTCATTACCCTGTGACAACAAGAATGGGGGGTGGACAATTAAGACATAAAAAAAAAAAGGGAAAAAAGAAGAAAACAAAGTGCTTTTAAAGAAAGAGGGTTTAGCTATTACAACTCAAAGAAAGGGGGGTGATGTAAAGAATAATATATAACCAAATCGTACAAAACAGGGAACCTCTACAGCGAACATGGAAAAGAGGGTTGAAAAGACCTAAAACAGAATATGTGGTTGTTAGAGTTATATAATTTTCAGGGAAGGAAACCTGAACCCATCCACGCACAGAATCACGGGGGTGTTTAACAAAGAAAAAAATCAAGGAAAAGAACAAGCCTAGGGTCGGCCCTCATACCAGCCTAACAAATAGACTTATGCGGGAAAAAGAGAAGTTTAACGGGAAACCAAAAGTCAATGAAGCCACTGTGGGGGGGCATTCAATAAATGCATGGATATAACCACCACCGGAAAAAATACGGGTAGCACAAAACAACGAAACAAGAAGGAAGTTGATATGCAACGATTTTTCTCTGGGAATTTAAGTGGTTTAATGGGCCAGTGGAATGACACTTTAACTATATAAAGAAGGTTTAGTTTTAATGTGGAGGGCAGCGGGGGGACTTATCGCCAAATAGAAGTTAATACCAATTTCTCAGGAGAAAATGCAAAATTTCAACGAAAAACTATGATAAGTGAAGGTTAAAAAAGGATCGTAAGAAAAACTAAAGTATTGTTGTGGGGGCCCCAATATGGGGTTTCAACGAATGGGGAAACAAAATCTATAAAGAGTCAAGGTAACAAAAAAAAAAGAGAAACCAGATATAGGAAACAGGGGAGGGGAAGGGAATTTAACCTGACTGCTAACTTGGGAAAAAATCAAACATGAAACTGGGAACGGAAAAATTCTCTACTTTGGTGCAATAGGGGGGGTTGAATTGTTGAGCAGAATTTCGTGGGGGGAAAAGGACGTTCCAAGGAATATCTCAAAGAGGGGGGGGGGTGGCGTTTGAAACCCATGTAAATGGAAAGGTTCAAAGGTGAACCCGAGGCAGTACAGATTCATAATATTGGGAAAAGGACCTCCAAAAAGTTGGGAGAAAGGGGTTTTTGTTGTCATGGGGGAGAAGCCTTGCCTAGAAAAAAACAAAAAACAACCAAAAAAAAAAAAAAAAAAAACCCCAAAACAAAAAAAAAAAAAAAAAAAAAAAACCACAAAACAAGAACACACAGTTTTGCTCAAATTCATTTGGGAAGCAATACCTCCATCTCACGCCGAGTCTTGAAAGTCAAGGGGGGGTTCTCGGAAGAAAGTGCAGGCCTGCTGAGGGGAGTCTTTTTAAAGGAGAGGAGTCGAATAAACAAAAAAAAGGAAGGTGGCGTGGGAGGCTAGTTTTGTGGGGGGGGTTGGGGTTCAACCCCTACTGTGCTAAGGAAGTTGGTAGCAAAGAAAAAAAGCCTTCGTTTCGGGTGATGGGTGAAGCCATCATGGGAACTG
>Ga0179591_1284973_pt1 | contig 15170 bp, 14 predicted proteins | sample CZOMad2_1_08_16f_FD_182891 | JGI IMG/M metagenome (GOLD analysis project Ga0179591, IMG submission 182891) | Vadose zone soil fungal communities from Angelo Coast Range Reserve, California, USA - CZOMad2_1_08_16fungal (PacBio error correction) | ecosystem: Environmental > Terrestrial > Soil >...
CTGGCACCGAACCGAAAATCTCCTTTCTCTGAACGGGTGGCTGCACTTCAAAAGGAAAGAAAAAAAGACAAAAAAGTTCTTCAAAAGAGAGGTAACCGTTCGCTCAAAAGAGGACGAGGAAGGCTCGTAGTGGGAGCGTCACTGGATGAGGGACGCGCGTCCACCTGTCAGATAAGAACCGCCGGGAGGAGGGCGCCATAGAGAAAAAAAGGGAAAGAAGCGTTCCAAGAAAAAAGAGCCAGCCTCGGTATGCCCCCTGCGAGTGTTCATCGAAGCACCGGCCCTCATAGCACCAGGAAGCTCGAGAGAGGTCCGCCCTGAGGGGGCTTCTCAGCCGAGGGCTGCTCGCAGATCCACACTCTCCGAGCAAGGAGCCTCTGTGTCAATGCCAACCCAAGAAAGTTAAAAAAAAAAGACGGCCGGAGGGGCCGAGCATCGGTTCATCGGGCCAACCTGAGCAAGACGCCTGCTGAGCCTTCGGGAAGCTCGGCGGGTAAAAAGTCTGTGGAAAGAAGGGGAGGAAAGGGCGCCAAGTGGATTGGGGCGCACCATTCGGAAAACGCCACCAAAACAAAAGGCCTCCGGATGCTTGTGTAGGAGTTATCCACCGGGCAGTCCAGAAGGAGAGACGCCTGACAAAAGACGGACGGGAAAACAAAACTGGCTACTTCATCGCTGCCCAAACTACACGCCGTACTTGCCGTCGTCACTTGATTGTCCCTAGGGAGGGGCGTAGAGCCGCGGAAAATAAAAGGTACCAAGATGTCGCTGTTCAAGGTCGACCACCACGTCGCGCTGAGCGTCCAGGTCCCACGAATGTCGGAAAGTGGTGGCAGATAAGGAGGCGGGCGTGGTTGGCACCTGGGGGGAAGGAGCTCACCTCCACTAAAGCTCAACAGCGGAGCGTCTGGGGGGAAAAGGATTTCGTCGGATCCTCGTACTACTCAGAAGGCGCGCCGTTGTCGAGATCCTCGGGGAGAAAAAAAAAGAATTACGGAGCGCATCGGGTGACTACTCTACCTCTAACTGAACGGATAAGGATAGAAAGAGAATTGGAGCCGTGCTTAGCGCGATGGCCGGGGTTTGGCAGCACGGAAACTGATCAAGGTATTTGAGGTAACGCGCCGAGGAAGGCCGACGAGGTGAAGCGAAACATAACCGACTTCAACCGCAAGACGAGTCACGAAGCGGAAAAAGAAAAAGAGGAGCAGCCAGGTGCGGGAGCGCATGATACCGCATCCGGTGGCCGAGCCCGCGGTGGGGACGGCGGAGGGCACAAAAAAACAGGAGCGGCGCAGCAGACGCGGTGCTACTCACGGTTGGGCATGAGACGGCTGTCTCTCGGGGGTAGGGCGCCGGGGTCGACGGGGAAGGGACCTCTTACATACCGCGCACGGAGGCACTGAGCGGGTGCAGAACGGGGAAGACCGGGACAGGACATCAAGGAAAAAGGCCGATGAGTAAGCGGCGCTGTCATTGAGAAGGACAAGAGAGACGACGCCAGTGCTCCGCCAAAGACAAGGTTACCTCGAAAAAGAGGGACATGATAACGAGTTTGAGTGCAAAAGGCGGAACCCCGCGTTCTTTCGGTGAAGCTAAAGAAAAGAGGAGAGGGTTAGGGCCGTTCGGTGTGGGACGTCGCCGGTGCACACAAATACGCGAGCAAGGGAGCCTTAAAGACCGATCACGGCAATGTTGCCGAAAGGCGTTCCTTAGAAGAAAATACTACCTTCTTAGGGTAAAGATGAAAGACAACCGTATGGAAAAGCTCCGGCCTTTCTCCGATCCGAGCATCGCTCGGAAGGAGAGGGTTCACGGGCGTGAGAACGTCATCCCGAAACACCGTCGTTGCCGACCTTGGAAAACCGGCCGGAAGCCGGCTCAGTCATTCCAGACTCTTGCAAAGGGCCTGCTCGGGTGAAGCAGTCGTGAACCACTAGCCCGAGGAGAGTCCGTTAAAGGAGCTCAGACGGGAGAACACACCCGTCTTCGAAGGTTCAAAGCGGCAGGGAAAAGGACATAGTGCACCGCTTAAAAAAAAAAGCCGGTGCAGCAATCTGGGCCCTCTCTCGCTTTTCAAATAGGGGGAAAAGAAGCACATGAAGTCGTAGAGACAAAGGGCGCGAATCGGCTGCGGGCGACCTACGGGGGAGAAAACACGAAAAATCCGAATGGGAGGACTGACGGTCATAGGCTAGGGGTGATGAGTGGTTGAAAGGAAGACTACGACTACCTACGATCCAGCACGGTTAGGAACTTTTCATGTCTTCTTGCTCAAGCAGGGGGTACCCGATTGTCCCCAATTGGGGGGTAGGGAAAAAACACAGCACTTTCAGCCCTCATGGGATAAACAAAAAAAAAGTACGAAGCGATACATCTCCTGTCTACCGGACTGTCTAAAAACGAACTGTGGGGAAACTTTTTCGGAAAGGGAAATTCCTCTACTAGTAAAAAAAAGTACGGGGAGAAAACGGGGTTGAGAAGATCCACTTCAAGGGTACTAAATAAAGCTTCCAAAAGAACGTTCAAAAATCAGCTTGCACCTCGACGCTGGAGTACGGCCAGGCAACCGGGAAAAAACGGGGGGGGAGGCCCCCCGTGCTGCTCGCTCGCTTTCTCACTCCAGTGCGACCTCAAAACACCCTCAGGAGTTTTCTGGGGAATTCCTCTGGACGTTGAGGGGGTTTATTCCGTTGGGAAGAAGCTCGTGTAACTCTACTGTACGAATGTCGTTAACCGAGAGGTAAGCGAGAAGGGAAGAAGCTGCGGTGCACACTAGTGTGGACAGTACGAGCCACGCTCTAAATGAGGCTAGCGGCTTAAAGAATCCGTTCAGTCTATCCGGAGAATCAGAATTCAGACCCGCGACAGTGCACTTGGCAGCGTACCTCTCAGGAGCAATGCCGTCAGAAGATCTGTTATTAGAGTTCTCGGGGAAAACACCGGCCCAATTCTACCCTAGGCGGGGAAAAGGGGTCCTACTCTTGAACAATCCTGTCGGAAGATTCTAGCACACAACTCGCTGAAAACGAAGCGACTACCGACTCCTCGTGGGGTAATTCTACTGAAGGGAGTAAGAGCACCCTACAAGGCTAAAACCCCCAAAAAATCGTCATGGAAGGCCCATACCCCAGGGCAGCGAACGGCTGTCTAGCGAGAACAAGGAGAAGATCAAGACAAAGGTTCGAGCCGCGGGTAATGGCAGGGGACAGGACTATCTTGGCGAGTAGGATTTACGTGTTAAGAACGGAAGAAAAGACCAGTGGGAAGTCCCACCTCGGAACGGTCGCAGAGGAGAGGGGAGAAAGGCGGGCGTGGATAGAAGAATACCCGCACGCGCAGCGTCACGATGGGATCTAACGCGACCGGAAGAAGTTTATGAAGTTTTGGGGCACAACGATAGTATCTCTCAGGATCCGAACCGCCGTTGGAAAGCTTCGGCCACTACTTGGGAGAGGTCTCCATTGGTTGATCACGATAGCAAGGATCTGCACGCAGGGTTACGCGGGAGAAAAGCGGAGAAGGTACGTGAAACCAAAACTTTCTCGGCCGTTCTATCATCAGCGATCAAAGATCCGAGGGAAAGAAAGAGAAGGATCAGGGATCGCGCAGCTGTCAGTCTACGAAAAAAACCCCCTCATGCTGGGGAAAACATCTAAAGGTAGGAAAAAACTCCGGGCACTCTCGTGCGTTCGCACACTCTTTGCTTCGCGATCACTTTGGATCACGGAATCTCGAGAGGAAAAGGGACGAGGAGCTCCGTCGTCGAGAAAAGTCGATATTGCGACCGCTTCGGGGTAGGAATTTACTAGAGCTTCAAGACGGGAAGGCGCTGAAACTCACGGACTCCATTGGCGTCGATGGTGTTAAGGAACAGTTCGGAAAGTCGTATTGACGGTTGTCGAGAGAAGTCCTTGGGTTTGGACGTGCTGGAGTTGTCGATTATTGGTCGAGCGCGTCCACTCTGGGAAGCTTAGGACGCTACGAGAAAGGAGTTATACACATGAGAGGGCGAAAACTTCGTCCCATGACCTCACCGAAGATTATCCGAGAAACCAGGATTCGGAAGAGGTCAGAATGAAAGGGGGGCCGCCGGGGCGAGCCCGTCGGGGACGACGCGGACAGGGCTAGACGACTATTGAAACGTGAGCTTGTGAGGCCGGATGCAGGTCCCTGGAGTACCGAGGAATCGGGGGGACGAGGAAAGCTCAGATGACTCATCCTGCACGGCGACGTTCGGGTCAAAACGGAAGAAAAATGACAACATATCTTATCCAGCAAAGCTGAAGAAAGTACAGGAAGGCAAGAAGAGGTTAAGATCCGGGGAACGCTTTGTAAGGATCGGGACGTCGACCGAACAACCTGGAAGGGCCGCCGGTGAGCTGGTCGGACTGTCTTCGAAAGGCTGCACTGGATGTTAAGGTCATCTCCAGAGCTAGACGGCTACGAAAAGACTATGATCGGAACCGAAAAGAGTGGATCGTCAAGTAGCAAAACTAGTATGGGGGGTTGCACCTCGGCAAGAACTCACACCAGGAAAACCGGGAAAAGGACGTACAAGAAAAAGTTGAAAAAACGCGTACCCGAAAAGACGCGGTGTTAAAACATCATGCAAAAAAAAAGGTGAGAGGTCGATCCGGTCTATGTACGGAACGTTTTCCTCTCATCAGTGGAGGGCCGGGATCACGAGAGGGGGGGGGGAGGAGGGGGGGAAGCTAAGGAGAAAAGGGGAAAGGGGCGGAAACGACCAGCAAGGCGTTGAAGACTACCCGGGGGGAAAAAACACCCGCATTTTGACCGTTCGACGCTCGTAGGCTCACGGGGAAAAGTAGACAACCAAGTGGCTGAAGGTATCCAAAAAAAAACCAAGAGACATCCGTCCAATCCCCCCCTTTTTACGCAAAGAGAGCGCTACAACGCAAGCCGGCAGTGTCAGAGAAAGAGCCTATGAAGGACGCAGGAAAAAGGTGCTCAAAAGTCGACTCGATCAACCAGGGGGGGACGTATCGCGCGAAGGAGAGGCGGTGCTCCGTTCATCGGACTGGACGTTACTCGAGGGGGATCGACGCAGTGTTGAGAGTCGACGCACGAAGGCAACACGAAGCCATCGGTGGTGAGCACGTCCTCTTCCGACTACAGATAATCTCCTATAGCTCAAGGGCGGAGAACAAACAGAGAGGGCGTTCGGGCGGAGTGGGTGAACGACGGCGTATCACCGAAGCGAACTTCGGGAGGAGGGCGGAAAGTCTCTACCCGAAGGAGCTCTGGCCGCCGCAGTGGAGAGCTCGTGGGGAGTGGCATCCTTCTCGCATCTCACGGGGCGAGTAAAAAAACGGGAGAATTCGAGGTGGACGCCTAAGGGGAAAAACTTGTTGAGTGAAGAACAGCGACCGCAAGTACAGAGGTCTGCAGTGCGCGCCGAAGACATCCTCACTGAAAAAAAGGGAGGTGAAAAAGGGGAAGGACTGAGGAGGACGGAGAGGGAATTCACCAGTGTTAGGGGCACGTCAAGACATAGTTTCAAGTCGACGGAGCAGCGGCGAAAAAGGAGGAGGGCAACCTCGACCAGCATAGGGATAGCGGGGTGTTGGCGGGTGGACGTTTTCTAGAGAAAGAAGTCGCAGAGAAAAAGGAAAGCAGAGGAGAACCGCAACGACAGCGAGTTCGTCGGCTGGGTCAAGAGCTCACCTGAAGAAAGCAGCCGCGTGGGGTCCGCTCGGGTAAAGAAAACGACTGGCAAAGATCCGGAGGGGTCACTACGGAAAGGGGGGGTGCGCCCAAGGAGTCGTCGGCAAAGTAGAGGGTTCCTCCGAAAGCTGCATCACGGGGAGTCGGCGTCAAAGACCGGCACAGAAAGAGGGAAAAAAAAACGGCATCTTGGAAGAAAAAGGAGATTGGGCCGGAATTACAATCGCCGGTGACATGACAACCTCGGCGCAGACTCTGGATCTGCCTTTCGAACTTCTCTTCGAGTCTTCGGGAAAGGTGTTTCCAGGCGGAGAGAAAACATCAGAAACACGGCACGAAAGCGCACCGGGAGGGGGCACGGCTGACAAGCCGACGCGCTCAGGGTCGGTTCTATCTCTGGTGTGAACACTCTCTTACATGAGGAAGCCCAGAAAGAAAAAACAAGGGATGAGGGGAAAAGTAGTGCACCTAAAGGAAACTGCGCCGTTGCTGGGGAGGGGGGGGTTCGTGTTGTATCTGCCGGCGAAAAAGATCTGAACCAGCCCCGAGAACTAAAGGAGGTCGCAAAAGCCGCGTGGGGATTGGGTGCCGTGAGACGGGATGTTTTCGCGCCGTCACCTGGCATGAGCCTCTTCAAAACCGAAAATCAATACTAACAAGAACTTTGACCGGGGAAAGCTCGCGGCAAATGCCGTTATGTCACCGAGAAGTGCATCAGAAATCCTGGCCCAAGGCGTCTCCCCGATTGCTGGCAGTCTCGGAAAAAAGGGGCTGTGGCCAAGGCTCTGGCCGCCTACGGGAAAATCTCGAAGTTCGTACGTGCGCGAGCAGAGACGGGAACCTCGGTGGCCATTCTCAAAAGAAGGGAGGGAAAAAGAAGTCCGAGAAGAATTACCGTCGACAAAGTTCAGCACACCTATCACGGAAAACCACGCTGGCAACTCAGTGATTTGATCTCTTCATGGACATTAGCAAGGGGCGGTGCGAAAAGTCTCGATTACGAGGCGCCAAGAGGGGGGGTGTTTATCTCTTCGAAAGAAGGGCCCAACTCCACCAAACAAGCTTCCTCCGTATGCTGTAGAGTTAGTCTCTTCCCCCGAGGCTAGAGGCCCCGCTCGTCCGGGGGGGGTCCCCCTACAGTCTGACTTCGATGCAGGCAACTACAAAAACGCCTTACTTCCTCGAAGTTCAATGGTCCCGCGGGGGGGTCGTGAGGATGTAGTTGCAATGGGGGAAGCTGGCGCAGTCTGCTGTTTTCCTCGACAAAAGCTCGCTGAGAGGTCAACCCGAAAAGTGAAACCTGGGGGGGGGGCGAAAAAGAGTCTGGCGAAGAAAAACTCCCCCTATCTCGAAAAACCGTTGCGGAGTGTTCTCACTAGGGCTGAGCGCAAAAAACAGGGACTGTTCTCCTGGTCGAACGCCGTCGGGAGGTCCACAACAAAAACGGACTGAAGGGGGGATTCTCGAAAGGAACCGCTACCCGGAGCGATGACTCTCGCGCGTTCGATAAAAAGTCAGATGGCCGATGCCCAAAACGCTATTGCTCTTTCGTAATGTAATAAATCCAGAAAACTTCTAGGATTCCGACGATGGTGCAGAGTACGCATTAACCGTCGAAACCGCTCGGGGACGAGGTATCACGTCTGTAAAAAGTCAAAAGGGGGGGGCGCGAGTAGACGGAAGAGGCTCATCGCTTTTTGTACACTCATCCGGAACCTCTTCCTCTTTGGGCGGGCGAAGTAGCAACTTCCCTCCTTTAGGGCTCTAGAGGTTTGAGAACGTTTTGGAGGGGAGAGGGAATTACTTCTTTCGAGAAGAAGGGTTTACTCTGCACCGCACTGTGGAAGAATGGTCATTCGAGCATATAGCGAAACTCGCAGGGAAATCAGACAGGGGAGCGGTGCAGCACGTGGAAGGGACCGCAACTTGGCTGGAAATCTACTACTAAAAAACTTTCCTCCGCGTCCATGGTTCGCAGAAACGAAAGAGACCATAGGAGAGATCCGGACTCCCAGAAACGAGACCCGTCGACGGTAAAGACCACCTCTTTCGCTGGACTCTGATCTGGCCTTTTGCTGAGAACACAAACGGGGTCGTCGGGAAGAAGTCAACCAGCTTCGTGTTCTTGTAGCACGACGGCTTCCGGGGAACGTGGGGTCAGGAAGAGGTCAAAGGCGAGAGGGGAAAAAGGCCCTGCGGCGCGCCGACGCATCACGGTCGCCGGTGCCTAGAGTTCTATCAAATTGAGTCGGCCGAAGTCGCTACTCATCACCAAGAAGCAAAAAAGGACTTAAGAAAGCCCGCGACACTTCTTGTCCGGGCGTCGGGGGAGGGAAGTCAATCAAAAAAGGAAGACCAAGTCCGCGTCGCCCTCGTCAAAAGCCGGCGACAGGCCTTCGAAAGAATGGCCCTGACCGCTTAAGGGAGATGCCAGGTGAAAATCACGGTGATCCCACTAAGAGAGGATCCCTTGCGGGAGTCACGGGAAAAAGCAGAAAATCAAAACGTTCGTTCTTAGCTTCCGTGTGAACTACTGGAGGAGATAACAAGGTGAAGGAAGGAGGGGCACTATTCATGTGCCACCAAAGGGGATTCAATATCCGCTAAGGGAAAGCGTAAGGAAGGAAGATCGTTCGAGAGCCTCATAGGATCAACTACGATTCCGCCTCCGGATCTGACTGCTCATCGCGAGGTGAGGCTGGGAAGGGAGCCTACGAAACGTTGCTCACGCCTTCGCCGGCATCCGGGACAAGGGTCAACACGAGTGATTCAACGAGAAGAACGTTAAAAAAAAAAGCCGCAGGAGAAAACAAGTCCTAAAAAAGGACAACATTTAAAGTCACTACAAGAAAACGAACTCAGCTGTTTCTGCCGTCCTCTAAGAGAAAGTTAGGGACGGATCCGAGACCTGGATAGAGTCCAAGGGGGACGCTCAGCGAACAAGATCGACTCGGGAACTCGACGCGAAGCTTCTGAAATGGGGAACAAGATCGAGATCAAAGGCTGGGGACTCCAAAAGAAGTTCAGCGCCCCAAAGGGTTTCGACCGGAATGAAGGGGAGGAGAAGAAGCGGGCAAAAAAAAGAGTGCGCGCGCGGGGGTAAGGTCCTTGTCAGAGTTGAAGCTTCCCCGACCGAAAGGGGTCTTTGCCTATCTGGGGGGCGAGATGATCGAATTAAACACAGTACTGGACACGGACTTCGCCAACCGCCTAAGAGGAAGATCGGAGGCTCAGGTAAACAATCATGCGGGGCCTAGAACCAGACGTTGGACAGCATTTACAGACGGGAAAGAGGAAAGAGAGATATGAGCGCCACACCGAAGACACTCGCAAGCGAAACTACGCTTTCAAGTGACGAAACTCTTTCAAAAGGGGTGGAGGGGCTGGAAAGAAATAGAGACCAGCTCAGGGCGACGCGACGTTTCAAGTTGGGATTCGAACCGCGTACTGCGAGGAAATCGGAAATACCTCAAAAAGATCGTCATGGAGAGACGGTAATTGACCCGGAGCGAACTTTAGTTGGAAGACTAGAAAAGGAAGAAAAGGGAGTAAAAGACAGAAATGTAAGAAAGGTCGGAGGCAAGCATGAAGGGCGATTCGAGTGCCTTAGAAGCCTTCCTGACAAGTACTCCAGGGAAAAGAAAAAAACTAAGGGTCGATGATCAAAAAGAGTCCGACAGGGGCGTGCTAAAAATGGTGGCAGAAATCTAAAACCCTTGAGCCTTTCCCCTCTGTCGGAAAAGCCCCCAGGACGCGGCGAGAGGTGGGTCGCAAAGTGCTCCTCTAACTCGCCGGACGCAGCGGGATTCCGCGGAGAACTGGAAAGTCCTGAAAGGCAAAAGGGGATGAAGAGCGCCTCACGAAAAAAGTCGCCGCTCGGCCAACGTCGAGGGGGAAAGTAACGTGTTCCCAGTACTCTTTGCCGTACCGATGAGAAGAAAGAGTAGTAACGGGGAAGAGAGGGGAATGTGCGCGCATCTGAAAAGCTAAAACGGCCCCTAAACCCATCGGAGGACACGAGCGGTCCCCTAGCCGAAAAATTGGTGAAGTGAGAAAGAGCTGGTCGAGAGGACTGCGAGAGCCCCCAGAGTTCCTAGAGAGAAAGCCCGGGGAAAAGAGTAAGGGAGTAGGGGGGAAAGAGCGTCTATAGGAAGATGAATGCGGAAGTGGACTCGTCTTTCCATGTAAGGGATCCTTACGGACAGAACTAATTACTAACCAGAGAGTCGAAAGGAAAGTTCGTTCAAAGAGTATTGACGGTCTAGGTCGAGCGCGCCGGGGTTGGCGCCCGCGTGCGGCTGGAACGTAGTAGTTGAGCAGGGGGCGACTGATCCCCAGTGAAAAGGCGCAGAGGAAACGTGCGCTGGCGTGATGCGGCGTCCAGTCGCCGGGACGCCTCACCTAATCCTATGATCAACAAGAAGAAATGCAGGAGTAGCGAAAGTTAGGCGGGAGGGAAAGGTACGGACTCGCCGCGGACGCCCGTCAATACTTACGGAGAGTGTGCACGACCCTAAAAAGATCTCGGCGAGGCATTGGGGCTTGTGGATGGTGAGGGGAAAAGGAGGTCAAGCACTACCAGCTGTGAAGCTCGAGGGGGGAAACTTTTGTCACGAGTAGCGTAAGAAGGTTGACTAGAAACGGGGGAGTATAGGGGGATCACCGGGAGGCAACCAGAGGGCGGATCCCCTCAATCTTATCGGACCATGACGCCGACGGAAGGAGCGGGTGAAGGACGACGAACGGACGGGTTTTAAAATGATCGTGGGATAAGGAGGGACCACGCCCGAAACAACGTTCAAAGCCGTGCGACTAAATCGAGCAGTCACTGATCGGGGAATTTGCATAGTAGTCTTGTAACCTATAAACGTGTCGGAAGGACAAAAAAGCAGGTCAAACGGCTCGTAAAGTGATCGTCAGGGAACGCAGCAGGAGAGGAACTAGCTCCGTCGTGGGTGCCAAGAAGGAAGCACCAGAAACCGGAAAGGTCTAAAAAAGAGAAACTCTCAAAGGGTAAACGCGTAAAAGATACCAAGCTTTTAAGGATCATCATCACCCTGGGCTTACTATAGGAGGAAATCGGGAGTTACTAGGTGGAAGAGCAGCTGGGAAAAGACCTTCTTCGTCCATCTCTCGGCCTCTTCTTGCACGTCGTATTTGAAGCGTTTCTTTCATTTACAGGCGTGCTGAAGAGAGGTGAGACAGAAGCGACGCAGAAATGAGGCGCCACTTCACCAGTAACCATTTCTTCTCGGAGGAACCAAACGCGAGCAAATGGGAAATCATGGGACCCACCCAGGGGGGGGATGCGAAGGCTCAGGCCCGGGGAGGGAGCCTGCGCAAATGAGCGGGGGGGTGTACACCGTTATGAGGGGCGCCTGCGCTCCTCACCGAATCGGACTACTCTATCCACAGTTGGGGAGAGACTTGATCTGAAGGAAAGGGGGATGCCGAAGGGGAGATGAGTGACCACCGAAAAAGGAAAGAAAGGGGGGTCTAGGGGGGTTCCACGACGAAGGCATCGCAAGATTGCGTTTGAGGCCATCGGGGAGAAAGGAGATGGGAAAAAAAACTCGGGCCGAAAAGAAATCAAAGGAAAAGCGGAGGGTTCTAGCAGCATAGCGCGTCGAAGGACGTGGTGTTCTACGACCGCTAGAAGAAAAAAGAGGAGTCTATCTCCACGAATTGTGGACCGACTCTCCTCACGTGTGGATAGGAGGTCGGTGTCGGTTTGAACTAAAGTCAGTAAGATGCGCAGAAAAAAGACACTGTGAGTAGGGGGGAAAAACGTTACTCTCCTCAGGAAGGGGCGTAAGTGAAAAGGCCGTAGACACGCATTAAATTTAAAGCTCACTACAGAATACACCATCTTGACATTACGGTAAGGGGGGTAGAAAGGCATAGGAATTCCAGTTTGAGGGTTAATGGCTTCAAAAGAGCGTTTCATCTGATCAGAAGAGAATCAGGAGGGAAATTAAACATAAAAGAATGATAAGAATTGTGTGTCGTTGAAACAGGGAGAAGATCCCACCGAAAAAATTTTCTCCCTCTTAACTAAACAAAGTCTCACCTCACTCTCAGACTAGCTGTCGGCTTTTGAAAAAAAAAAGGAGGATCAAAGCAAGCGCAGCCGTGGAAGAAAAAACAGGTTTGCCCCTTTCAAACGACCGTCCGTAGTTCACACGGACTGGGGGTGCGCATGGTCCACCGGGAAGTCTCTTAATCTAAGGGGGGAGCAACACGAAACAACCCCCCCAAACGACTATGCGTCAAGAGAAACACCGGCACCGAAAAAACGACTCGTCAAGCTTCATCGTGGACGCCGGAAGTCGAGGGCCGGGTCTAATGGAAGAAGAAACGGCAATCCAGAGAGTGCGATCTAGACAGTCGAACGAGGAGGCGTGGCTCTTAAGAACGAAACTTAGGGAGGAGGCTGACCATTTTTAAGAAGAAAATGGGGAGCTCCACGGCACGAATAAGCTCGGGAAAGTACGGTCCCGAAATCTCCTACTCTCTAGGAAAGGGTCGTGCATCGTGGCGTGACCTTCCTGCACCACTAGGGACGAGACAGGGACTTCTCTCAGTGGGGGGGAAAAAAAAACTGAGAAGTATAAGGGCACGGGGGAAAAGAGACCTCGCCTTTCTCGAGTGTGCACAGTCACACGCGAGAAAAAAACCCGGAGGAGTTAGTCCTTGGTGGACACTTCCTTACCGGGAGTTTCATCCGGGAGCGGAACGGAGGCGCATGCAAAATCGCTCACAAAGGTGCACCGCCGCCATCCAAAAGAAGACACCTCTTTCGAAAGCTAGGAGCCTCACTCTGAACGCGGGGATCTTTAAAAGGGTCATCAGGAAGCAACATAGAGGCGTAGGAAGAACCGAAAACGCTCAAAAGGAAGTCGTCGCAGAGCGGGGGCGGGTTTTCGCTAGGGACACCTCCAAGCTGCTTTAGCGGGAGAGTCGGTCCCCCGAGGAAGAAGGGTTGGGAAGAAAGACGTCGCGACCCCCGAAACCCGTCGTGCCGTGAGGTTCTCTTTCACAACCTGAGAAGGACCCGCCACGCGCTACCGGAGTTCTTTTAGCTCTGAAGAAAGAAGGGGGAAGGTCGGTGAGAGACGTCACGGGCTCGTAGGAGGGGCGCCAAGGGCTCGGTGGTATCTAAAAAAGTCAAAACTCAAAAAAAAAACCGGGGGAGGTCGAGGGAAGGAAAAACCGTTCCGGAAAAAAAACTTCTCTACAAGGCAACCGCTGTAACTTACTTCGGTCAGGGCGACTCCTCGCGGCGGGAAAGACCCTCCTGACGGGTCAGGGAAAATACTGGCACCGGGGGGAGGGAGGTCTAAGCGCCTCCCGCAAAAGGGCTCTGGCGCCCTGCTCGGGACGGGGTTAGACTTTCTCGACCAAAGGAAGAGTCCAAAGGGGACCGAATGGCGCAAAGTGGGTCGGTGGGGGAAGCGCTTACGTCAGCGGTCTGCGGAATTTCACCTCCCGAGAGACCAAAATGCGTAGCGAAAACTTGACTGGCGTCGACTAGAAAAGCGAAAGACAACGGGAGCGGTTCAGACTAACTCGCCGTCTCCACCCTCACTCCGAACTAAAATCTAATGCGGTTTCTCGTGGGGGTCTCAAAAGCTCAGGGGAGCGCGAGACGCTCGGGGGCCGTGGTCTCAGGAGAAAGCGAACAAAAAAAACCCGAGGCCAGCGTGTTGGGAACACGCACGCTCAAGCCGGCGTGGGGCTACCCTCCCTCGGAGGACGGTCGACGCCCGGACCGAAATGCAGGCTAAAGACATGAAAAAAGAAAAAACATAGGAAAGTAATGTCACCAAAACTTGGGGCTCGAGGTCAACGCAGGTGCTGGCAAGGCAGCTACAACGCATACCTTTGTGAAAAACCGGGGCGGAAAAGGGCCTGACCGGGCGGGCAAAAACCGGCGTGCGCGGGGCTGACCAGGGGGGTGTCAAATTACTGGAGAGTGGAACCAAGCAGCAACTGGGAACTGGGATGCGCGGGAATATCCTCCTCTCTTTACAGCACGGAGGCAGCTGAAGAAAGGGTCGAGGAAAACGTAGGGCTTTCTGGTACGGGATTCCCCGGCCGCGTCCCACGCGCTCGCGACGGAACTACCTCAAAGGATTGAGCATCGCGCCAACTGGAGGCTTCCCTCGAAACTCTTTACTAGTATACCGGAGTGGCTGGGAAAAATCCGCCACAAAGCGACGGTCAGGTAACCGGGTCAAAAGAGTGAGGTGACGACTGTCACTGGAAAACTGGTTTTCATCTCCGGGGAAAAACACCTTGAGCTACTCCATTCCTCACAGAAGGTCCTATCGGGCCCTTTTCATATATCTTTCTAAGAGAACCGGATAGGCCTTCAGGTCGCTAAAAATATTACTTTCAAACGAGCCTGGAATCGGAGGAACTTTAAGAGAAAAAAAAAGCGAAGAAGGACGAAAAAAGTGGTCCGGGCGTTGGGAGAAAAACGATCAGAAAACCGTCGGAGTCGGCGCAACTTCCGACCCCCCAAGGAAGGAACTTAGGCGGCATGGTAACGCGGAAGGGGATCAGAAGGGTTCAAGATTCCTGGTCCCACTACAAGCCCAATGCGGATGGAGTCGGGGGTTTAAAGTGCTCGAGACCATCGGAAACCCGTAAAGGAGATTCTTTCCGCAGGTTCCTGCAGTCCGAGGACGCGGTCACCGGCGACACAATCCGTGAAAGGCAAAACAATAGCTGTTCCAAAGAAAGCAAAGTCTAGTCCGTCGTAGGTACCCTAAAGTTAAGCAAAGGGTGCTTTCTGGAAAACTACTCAGACGCTCATTATGGAAGCATTCAAAAGGAAGCCCTTTTATACTGGGGCAAATACTTCGGAGGGTCTTCGTTCTTGTTCGACTCTTCAACCTCCTCTCCGAAATCTTTTAGACCTCCGCCGGCTCTGATCTGTGACAACGGTTCCCTCGAGAAGCGCATGAGGTGCGCCAAAGACACACGGAGCGCAAGCCGAAAGGCTCGAAAAAAGGCTCGAAGGTCACACGACACGGGGAAAGGGGGCTCGATGGAGGGAGATACCAATTACGAGTGCGCGAGAACTTATCCCAGGAACCTGGACTACGAACATCCTACGTCCAACAACGATCCGGGATTCGGAAAAATCCGTCTGAAAGGCACCTGCTGAGAGAGCGGGCACGGGGGGCGCTCTCTCCGGGAGATCCCGTCCAGTGAGGAAGGCACCCAGGTTCGGTGATCATGAAAAAGGCGGGTCCTCGTCTTTCGCATCTCTCTGGTGGTGGGACTTGGAAAAGCTGAGAGCAGAAGGAAAGAATTTTAAACGCAGAGGTCGGCTATATTATCGTAGAGAGTCGGCCACATTGTCCACTTACTTACATACAGAGGGGGAGGATCCCCGAGAGGAAGAAGGAATGCTCTCTCATAACTCAGAGGAAGAAACCATTACACTGGAAAGTAGACGCGGCGAATGAACC
>Ga0179591_1263152_pt1 | contig 15167 bp, 23 predicted proteins | sample CZOMad2_1_08_16f_FD_182891 | JGI IMG/M metagenome (GOLD analysis project Ga0179591, IMG submission 182891) | Vadose zone soil fungal communities from Angelo Coast Range Reserve, California, USA - CZOMad2_1_08_16fungal (PacBio error correction) | ecosystem: Environmental > Terrestrial > Soil >...
CTACCGAGCTAAAAATCCCTAGTGATTAGACCACCCCGGCCAGAAGACCTCAAGGGGGTTGAAAAAGCGATCAGGTAGAAAAAATCTGAGGGGTCTGCCTTATCGACATGGTGTGCCTTAGAGGATCAATGTGTTATCGAGGGATAGCGCTAAGGGAGGATGGTGGACAGCTCCGGGGGAGGGATTGGGAGTTCATCAGCTTGAATAGGACGAGTACCTGGTTTTTTTCCTGCTCGAGAACGAACCAACCTGGTAGGACGCCGGGGCCTTTTTCTCTAATAGGGCGGAGGGCTGATGATCGAGCCGAGAATCTTTGATGAAAAGAGAAGACGATGGTCTGACGGCGATGACGGAAAAAGCTGCTAGGGTTTATAAGGGGAAAGAAATCCTCCTCCTGAAAGAGTGCGGGAGTACCTAAAGAGGGGGGCAAGATCGACACAGCTTGCTTCGTGGGGAAAACTAACATATGCCATTTCCGGGGATATCCTTCGCTCCGAGGTTAATAAGTAGTAGATATGAATCAGCTGCAGCCGATTGCGCCCGAATCGTTGTCAGAAGGGAACGGTAAAAAAAAAGGAGAAGCAAAACACCAGAAAACGAAAAATAGTCCAGGCGTGCTGAAAGGGAAAAAGAAGAGAAATCGGAACTCCTGCCCGGAAGAAATGAATCTTACAAGGGAGGTAGACGGGGGGGGGGGGCTCTATATGGAAATATTATTCTGGGGTCCGGAATTAACAACTAATGAAAAAAATAATGGCGACATCATCGGCTTAAAAACGCAAAGAAAGATTTGGGATCGAGAGGGGGGTACATCTCTACAGGGAGTGTCCCGGGACCAAAGAGAAATAGCTCAAAACAACAAAAATAGGAAGAGAGGGCAAGACACATCCTGTATAGACTCGAGCACCATAGGGAAAAGGGACTATTGACGAGCACATATTAATGGTCGGGGTGGAAACCACCCAAATGAATCATCATTACTCCAAAGATAAGGCACCGTCGGTAAACGAAAGAGGGTAAAATGGAATTTAGGGACCTTCTCTATCCAGAGAGGCGGAGAAAAAATCAGCGTCAAGGGGGGGGGGGGGGGGGGGGTTTTGGGGGAAAGACGGGATCCTAGTAACTTTCTTGGAAACCTAACCGACCAGGGGGATGATCAATACTGGGGGAGGGGCGGAAGTACTAGCTTATCTCGCCGGAACATCCAAAACCTGGGAGAGTATGAACGAAATGATTTCTATTGCCGGAAGTTAAGGAAGTGTCGAGTTATCATATAATCCTAAAAATAAGAGGTAAGGGGGTAAGAGGATAGGATTACACTCGCTTTAAAAAAGGAGCATCGTCCGAGCAAAAGAAACTGATGAAAGAAATTCTCTGAAAGATCACGCCGTCGTCGACGTGGAGGCAAGACAAGGACGTCCTTAATTCCTGATGCGAGCAGAAAAGAAAAAACACCATCGAGAGGCTCAGACAACGCAAGATGAACGCTAAAAGGAGGTGAGAGTACCGGAGAAAAGAATGGCTCTAAAAGACCTAAAACGCTACGCTACGTCACCCAAGTGCCGTTTTCGGCTACGAAGAAGGTCTGGGGAGAAAAATCTCATGAGCTTGGTATAGGTAAAAGGGAGTTGAGTGGTCTAATCCAAGGAAACAAACGACGCGCGAACTGGAAGGAAGGGAACTCATTATCGCCACGCTCTTCGAAAAAAAATACCAGCGATGCCAGCTTAAACAGCTGAGAGAAAAAAGAAAGTTGTCGATTTTCGGGAAGAACTTGTATCTGAAAAAATCAAGCAGGCGGAGAAAAACCGAAAAGACAGACAGGGACTACGGGCGCACGGCAAGGTTGGAAACGCCGAAATGGACTTCAAAAAATCTCAGCCGCGATGGCCGCGGAAAGTCGAATAAATCCGGCAAGAAAGAGAAAAGAAAAACCGGCATAGACATCGTCCCGAAAAAATCTGCTCCAGGCCGCATAACGGGGACGTTTTTGGGGATCAACAAGAAAAGGGAAGGTGTGTGGCCAATTCGCTGGCACTCCCCTTATTCTCGCAATTCAGGAACTGAACACGTCAGGTAGAGGACTCTGAGGCAACTGCCCCACTCTATGAAAAAAAGGGTGAATGGGCAACACCACCAATCGGAAACTGGATGGACAAGGACAATCAGAGTCAATTATGCCGAGCTGGCAAACCAACCGCTAGACCAGCAAAAAAAAAAGCGCCTTCGCTCAGAGGTGCATAGAGCTCAAGCCTACCAAACGTACGAAAAAAAAAATAAAATCCCATGGAAACTGATCAAAGAGAGGGGGAACTTGCTCTACAACTCAAGCAAGCATTTCCTAATAAGCAAAAAGAAGAAACTCGGAAAAGAGTCTCCGAAAGAGTAAAGAAGATAACAAAAGGGCAAAAAAAGAGCGACGAATCCGACGAGGGGAACTTCATGCGGTTTCAGAAAGCCTTTCGGCACAGGAAATGTCAACACAACAACGAGATTAGTTAATGCAGAAGCACAAAAACAAGACGCGAACCAGAGACGAGGCCAAAAATCGGCTTCGAGCGTAGCAGTTAAGTCCATCTGGATTTACGAGAAGCAAAAAGCGCGGCGGGGCTCCTCGAGAACCACCATCTGACTGAGAAAGGGACCGGAACCGGAAAGAGAGCTGAGATGAATGAGAGGGCCGGGAAATTAAAAAAGCAGTGGTAGTGACGTTTAGAGGGGGCCATTGAGCACGGAACTCAAAAGGAAAGCTGAGGCGCTCTGGCCGACTACAGCCGCTGATGGCAGTGTCCAAATAACTTGAATCTGCGGTCACTTAAAACACTGGACGGGGTTGGTGCAAAATATTCACCCAAGGGGTGGCGATGACGAGATCAGTTTGGGGGACGTTTGGGGAAAGAGCTAGCCCGTTGGTTCAATCAAAGGCCCTGCGGGCGAATCATGTCGATGAAACAGGGGCAACCAAAGCAAATACGAAGTTGGATTGTCAACAAAAAAAAAGCCCTCGAGTTTCTTGCAGGACATAGAAGTTTCCGTCTAAAGGGCTGCTGATCAAGGAAAATATCGACAGAAAAACATCGCGCCGAGGCTAATGGACGACAAGCGAAATGGCGGCTGGGGATCCAAATAGGAGAAATGCTAAAAGTCGGGTACACCACTTCCAGCGTGGGACTCAGGTACATCAACTGAGATTATCCGGAGGTTTTCTTCTGAAGACTACCAGGGCGCCGACTGAAGTGGAGAGAAAAATAAGAAAAACAAAACGTCCCTGCGAGAAAACAAAAGCGTTAGCGTGCTCTGTTTATTATTTGGAAGAAGCGCGTTAAAAACCCCGAAGTAACGCTGGGGGGGTTCAGCTCAGCTAGAAACCAGCCGGGAAAAACTCTGTTGGTGAGAAGGGGATTCGACCCAGGACGCCGTAGATAAAAAGAGCCTTCTGATCACCCCGATATCAGTCAAAGCTGTGACGCCTTAGCTTGAGCGTGGTATCGAACGGAGAATCTCATCAGTGTGCACGGGTCCGGGGTAAAAGGCCGGGGTTCTTCTTGATGACAAAGAAAAATCTTGCGCAGCGTCAGGGGCATGGAGGGATTTTCCCTGCCGCCCGCATGCGAAACTTAGGAGAAGTAAGGGGTCAGATTTGCATCCATTCGCGAATGGCACGGACTTTCGGAGAAGCCGAAAATCGATCCAGAGCGGGTCTGCTCGGGGCGAAGGCGAAAATTAAATCGAGTGGAATATGGCCTATTCCTTGTCAGCTATACCTATTGTGTTTTATGCAGCTGGGCCGACTTATAGAGAAAGAGAGAAAATCCTCCTAAGCTTGCAGGGAAAGTAAGATTAAATGTCCGTCATCCGGCGTACTAAAAATTGGGAAAGTGCGAGGGGGAATCAAGCTCGAGGCCGGGAGGGAATGTGGGTCCGGCGCAAAAACACCAGATTGCTTCACAAGGTAGGTGTCAGGGGGGCTCCATGTGAACGACGTTTAGGAGAAAAGCGTCTCAAAAAACCAATGGACCACCACCATAACATACGAAAAAAAATGGGAGGCAGCCTGATTTCGCGAAAAACCAGGCGGGAAACTAAATGAACCCTTCCGTTAATACAGACGAGAAAAAGACAGGTTGATAGGAGGAAAAAAAGGCGCTATTGCTTGTGGAGTGATGAACACCGGGAGGGGAAGCAAACATCCGTATAGGGAACGGGCATCGACTTAAAGTCTGAAGAATTGGAGCCTGTTAGAAGAAATCGAAAGGGTTTGGAAGCCATCTCTGAGACACAATTGTAAAGATATGGCCCGGCCACATCAAAGGGAGAATTATCAAAATAAAGGGAAAAATGAAACGGGATCACTCTGGGAAGGCGGGCAAGGGAAGGAGTTCACCAGCCCAAGACTATCGACTCCTCGGAAGGGGACAAGGTCTCAGGCAACGGATCCGCTAGTCTAAAAAATGGCGAAGTCGGAAGGAGGGCCTCGTTCAATGAAGACGCTCAAGGGGGGGGGGTTGGGGTGGTGCGCGGAGACGAAAATCCGTTAAAGTAAGAAAAAAGACCGACCGACCTGTGGGGTTTAAAAAAGTGCGGCGAAAGCTGAGCTTTAAGCGGGCTGAGGAAAAAAACCCTGGGTCAAAGGAAGGATAGGCAACCGGAAAGTTCAAGGGCCGTCACTAAGGAAATGATTGTCTATTTAAGGACTCATCTATAGGCAATACTCGAAAAAGTCTGATTAAGAAGTACACTCGCGGCGAAGAGGTCACAGATCAGCGGCGGAGATGAAAAAGAAATCCAGAAGCCAGTTTCGAACGCGAAGTTATGAAGAGAAAAGGAACACCTGAAGGTGGAAATGCGGTCGAAAATCAACCTAGATCATTTCTCGCGAGCTGCGCGGTTAGAGAAAAGAGGAGAAAAAGGTAGTAGCGTACAAAAGAAGAAGATGAGCGCGTCTTCACTGGAAAAGAGCTCTAGAACTAGGGGATAGTTCTTAAGCTTTACCGGGACGGAACTGGAGCTTGCCGGGTTCGCGAGACGGAAAAAGATGAGATGGTGAGCAAAGGAAAAGGGAGGATCGTGGGGGGACGGTCTTCAACAAGGTTTTTTCGTAAAGGGAGGAGGATGACTCTCAGAGATCGGACCACTCCTCTGAGGCAAATCGTAGAAGAAGGGGTCCAATCTGAAGAGGAAAAAAGCAGGGAAATCTTGGGGACTAGTACGGAAGAGCTTGGGGGAAAAAAGAAAAACTCAATCTCGCTGGGGAGGGGAAAAAAAGAAAAAAGACCTCCGTCTCAAACGGTGGGGAACGGGAAGGACACTTCAGACGGGGGAGAAGACGACATTGAGGGTCTATGTCTGGGCCAGCCGAAGTTCTGATGGACGGTACAACTTGAGGTATCTAAAAAAAAAAAACGATAGGCCTGGTGCTATACCAAACGGGGGATGCTCAGAAGCAAGGCTGAATCTTCGCCTGATGTCCGCGGAGAAGGGGGGGAAGGTGGGGACACGCAAAAGGAACTATCTTTACTGCCAAATGATCCGAAAGAGAAAGTCTCAAAGGAAGGAAACAACCTCTACGGCGAGCCACAACAAACAATAAAAAAAAGTTCGGCAACGGAAAAGGGAGGAGGGGAATATACCTGGAGCTGAAGGGACCAAGAGAAATATCTTCTTTACAGAACCGCAGCATGAAACCTAACAGTCTGAAAAGCTGGGGGCGAACCTGCCAATAAGCGGGACTAAAAAAGGCGTCGGAGGCAGAGCGCCTTGCTCAAAAAAGGGAGGAGGGGAGGAGCCGTGCAAACGAAAAAAGCAGAAACTTCAAAAAAGAGGGAAAGAGAAATCCATGATCAGATCTTTCAGAAAAGCTGACAACGAAAAAGGGGGATAAAGACCGCCTGACGACGCCCAGGAGAGGGTCTAGCTTCTTCGACTCGTGAAAGCGATGGATGCCCAGGGAGCTAACTATAAAAACTTCGAATGGGGGAGGGGGCAAAGAAGCCGACGGCCAGGGATGAAAGGGATCGAAAACAAAAAAAGAAGGAAGGGGAAAGTAACAAAAAAAAGGAGATAGTATTTGACCCTTTCCGCAAGTCTTGAGAGAAAAAAAAAGTCTAATTTAAGGGCTTCGAGAGACGTGAAAAGGGGAGACCGATTCAGTGAAGGGCGGTAGCGAATCTAGCGCCGCGCGCAGTCGTCAAAAAAAGGCGACTAACCAGCTGGGAAGGGCCTTTCTGAAGTCCTTAAGGAAGAGCGAAAAGTAAGTGCAAGAGGGAGGGAGTGAACACCATCTTGGGGATGTGTGGGGAAAAGGGGGTCTATTCTGAAAACGGTCTCACATGCACTAAAAGGGGTGGCGTAAGGGGCGAGGGCGAGGAAGCAGGGACCGGAGGGGGGCAGGTGGAGGTCCAAGCGGAAAGGCACATGTCATTGTCCCAAACGAACTTTGCCATGTGGGGCCCCATCTTCAACTCCATTGGGAGGCGAGATCAATTTTGGAGGGAGCGCAGAAAGTAAGTTGTTGAAGAGAACGGGGAGAGAAAGCCCTGGTCCAAGGGAGGGAAGCAATCCACTCTTAGAGTTTGGGAGGGATTAAAACGCCCTCGAAGATTTGTGAAGAGGGGGAGAGAACGACATACAGAGGGGAACCATGCCCGGGAAAAGACAGAAAGGGCGCAGTCCTTTCTTGGGCAGGGCTCAATTTTCAATAAAATGTCGCGCTGACAGGAAAGAGGGGGGGGAACGGGCGTCGGGGGACACTGCCAGAACCAGCGCCTTCATTCTTAATTGAAGAGGGGAGGAAGAAAGGAGGTTTTGCAGAGTGCCGAAGGCCCAGGGGGCGGAGGGAAGGGCAGCTCCCACCCCGGAAAAAAAAAAAGGGGGGAAAAGAGCGATCACACGGCGGCATCATCTGCGACGGTATGGGGGGAGAGAAGGCGCGTTAAAAGAAGGCCAAATAATTCGCGTTGTTGCAGCGCATCTGGCGCGCCAGAGAGAACGTGCGTCTAAAAAGTGCCATAAGCCCTCAATGTCATCGATAAACCAAAAAGACCTCTACGTCTGGAGAAAAAAGAAATATGAGAGGTAGGCCGGACTGACGCCCTGGGGTGCCTTCGCTTATCGTGGATCGAACTTGAGACCGCAAGTTAGGAATGACTGAAGGAGAGGAATAATCGACCCTGGGACAGGGGGGTCTTCGAGGTAAGTTCATCAGAATGGGAGAAGTAGGCTACTTCTCGTGTGTTTTGGGGAAAGAAAAAAAAAAGGGGCCGGAAGCTTAGAAAAGGAATGTTGGAGATGCAATCCATTCTGCGCCCGAAAGGGGAAGGAATGAGAACCGAGACTTATCCTCTCCTCGCTGGGAAACGCTCGGGCGGGGCGGAAAAGGGGGGGAGGGGGGGTGGAATCGCAGAATTCACGCCAGGACGAGACTCTTATCAAGAAGAGAGGAAAAGGCAATCCTGAGAAAGAATATCGAAAAGCAGCTTCACTTCGGGAAGCGCGAAAGAGTGAAAGGTTCCGGGTCAATCAAGAGGGGAAATTTTAATCCGAAGGGGGAGCTCGCTTACGAAAAGCAAAAGGGGGTTCAACCCCTAACAGTCGTTGGGGTCGTCGTACTTGAACTAGGGGGAAAGGATCCCCGCGCGACAACAAACCGGTCGATAGCTTTTGAGAGGAAAAGGAAAGGGAAGGAAATGGGGGGATCGTACCAAAGTGGAACTCCGGCTCGTGCTTGAGAGGGAAAGGGGGGACCCTTTATCCGGGGGATCCGGAAGGGACTTGATATTCTGGGGGGGAGGAGTTATTAACAAATTTGAAGAGGGTGAGCGAACATCATCTGAGGCCGGAGTTGGTCCTATGGTCGGGGGAAGCATCGCCCCTGTAGAAGGGAGAGAAAAACACCAACTTTTATGGTGAAAAAGAAGGGGGAAAGGAAAAAAAATGGAGGGGGACAAAATCTATCAAAATCTTCCACCAGATGGGTATGTGAGCGCCAGATGCAATAGTCAAGGAGGGGAAAAAGAACCTAGAGTAGAGAAAGTCTCCTTAAGGAAAAACCGGAGACCTCACGGTCAGCGAATTTCAGGCAAGGGAGGCTGGGAGGAAGGGGGAAAGCTAGGCCTCGGGAACTGCTCTCAAGAAACTCTGGTCCTATTGTTGGAAAAAATGGGGGGCGTCGGAGGGAGAAGAAAACGTCGTGAAATGAATATAAAACAGAATGTGACGTGAGCAATCTAAGGTGGCACCCGTGCTGAAGGGAAGGCAGCCTGATTCACTCTACTAGGGGGAGGAATGAGTAGTGATATTCAAAACAGAACTATTCAGTTGAGATCTGAGGAAGAGGAATCTTCCCGAGAGGGAAAACTCTTTCTCGGAAGGAGTATATGGGGGGGGGAGAAATCTTTCCAGCATAACACGAAAATACCGCGAATGGAAGAAGAAATTAGGAAAAAGAAAAGGAAAACCTTCGCGACGCGAATGTAGGGAAACAAGGACTTCCTTCCGAAAGTTCAGGGAAATGAGGGGATGCAGAAAGGAAAAGCGAGTCAGGACTGACTATCTTCTCAAGGGGGTACCTCAATATAAAAGTCTTGCTTACAGGAAGGAGGGAAGACTTTGCTCGTAAAAGGAGCCACTCTACTCGACGAAAAAAAGGGGACCAGCCACGGTGGAAGCCGAAGGGAGAGTTCTTGTTTCTCAATAAGCTCTGGACGGGGTATCGAGAACAGGGAATGGAGGGCCGGTCCGAAGGGAAGGTTTTCGCTGCAGAGGATTCACTTGACCACCGCTAGAAGGGGGAAGGAGGGGAAACTCCTGAGGAAAGAATACCGTCAGAAAGAATTCCATCGGGGGAAAATCGATCGAAAGACCGGGCAAGCCCGTGGTGCAGGAGGTAAAGACTGGGAAGATGGGCCTTCAGAGCGAAAGGGAATCGAGGAATAAACAGATCAGAAAGTGTTGATCCGGAAAGAGAAAGAAATAATGGGTAATTCGGAAGGTGGGACTACTGACTGCCACAAGGAGTTAAAACTGCTATGCGTACACGGAGAGAGAAGTTTGACTGGGGGAAGGGGGGCGATACCACGGGTCAATTCGCAAAAAAAGTACTTAAATCTGCTCTTTTCAAAAGAAATGAGGAGTCGTTGGGGGGGGGCCAGAACACTATTCTAGATGCGGGGGGCCAAGCGCTGGAGCCATCGACAGGGGACACGTGACAGGTAGCACAAAGGGGAGAAGAGACGCGTGTGCAACAAATCAGAGGGAAGATCCAACCTTTATCTGAGATGGGGGAAAAAAAAGAGGCCAGCACGAGGGGTGACAGTGCTGCCGCCCTCCTAACCTGAAAAAGGCGACCGGCGTATCTTCAAGAGAAAAATTCGTAATGCGGAGGAAGGGAAGAGTCCTGCTCAAGTACCGACCAGGAGAAACACGTCAATCATGAGGGGGGGGGGGGCAATCGGAAGGCGTTCAGGATCATGTATCGAGGGAAAGGGAACGTTCTAGAGATAAAGCATCATGGTGACTCTGGGAAGGAAAGGGAAAGGAAACGCAATGTCGCGAGAAACGCGGAAATCAAAAAATATTTATCCCAGGGAAGAAAGAGGGAAAGGAAGGGGAAGTCACCGAAAAAAAGGTCGCAGCCTTGCTTCCCGTTTGCCTCAGAGTACAGAAACACACTGGAGGAAAAGAATTATGAAAGGAAAAGGAAAAGATTGTAACAGCAAAAAGAGAAACCCGAGCGGGTCGAGCTCTTAGCCCTGGAGGATGGGGAACGCGTGGAGGAGAAGCTCAGAAGCCTCGGGCTTCCAGCCAAGCGGTTGTCTAGTAACAAAAGAAGGAGGGGAAGTGTATAGCAAGGGGAAAAAAGGTACAGGAAAGATCGCTATCAGACAGAAGGAGGGAGAAAGTGCCAAACCGCGGGAAAACGGTCGTATGTGAAAAGGTCCTGGGAGAAGCGCAACAGGACCCGTTGGGGGGAGATAATTCTCTCTTTCGACGTAAGGGAGCCGCGGGCAATGGGAGAAGAGAACCGGGGGGGACGAATTCTGTCAGAGGTCAAACCAAAATTTGCGAGGGGACCCATCACTCAGCTCCAGGGGGGGGGGGGGGGGGGAGGGTAGAGAAATTGGCGTTTAGAACTCTCATGCCTTATTCCAGGTGAGGATCACGGGAGGTCAAAAAAAGAAATGGGCGATGGCGGAAATCAAATGGGGGGTGCCAAAAAAGCGCAGGGAAGGTTGGGCGTTGAATAAAACAGAATCGTTCTGGGGGAGGGGGAAGGGAGCCGTCAGACGGCTAGATAATGCCGTGAATCGCACAGGCAAAAGAGGCGGAGAAGGTTCTTCAAAATGTACGCAACAAAATAAGGGGGGCTGGGCCGCCATAGAATCGACGGAAGGAAACACCACTAATTAAGGGAGAAGGAAAAGTACTGCCCGGGGAAAAGGGACCAAGGTTTTTCTCCCCGGAATTAGAGGAAAAAGGAGGTCAAGAGTCTTAACGAAATCGACAAAAGGGCGTGCAAAAAAGAGGAACGTTGACGTGGGGGGGAAGGCTTATGTTATTGGCACGGGCGGAGGGCCCGAAGCCCAAGAAGAGAGGCGGGGGAAGGCGCAAGAAAAAATCTTTTGACCTTAGGAGGCCGACCCACGGCCAGAATCAAAAGGTGAATCAAGAAAAGAGGAAGCGACAGTTGAGCACCAATAGGGGCAAAATCATCTAGCCTATCCAGGGGCACGTGAAAGGACGTCAAGTTGACTACGCGCATTTAGATGCGTACGGGAACGAAGGAAAGAAGGGGGGTGTCTTTATGAATGGAAAACCATCATCTGGGGAGAACTCGGCGCGAAATGAAAGGGGGGAGGAATTTGGGGGGATGTCCGGACTCCCTCATTTTAGTAACGGGTCTACAAACGGCCTGAGATTGCTCATTGAACCGACGCGCGCAAATGGGAATTACTCGCCGAATCTTCTTCGGAAGGAGGAGGGGGGGAGTATCTGGGGAAGAGGGGAGGGTATCGCATAGCCTCCGGCCGGGTATAGATTAGCAGCATATGGAAGTAGAAGAATAGATCATGAAACGACACAGCTTCATTTCAGCAAGAAGGCCATTTCCAGGCATGGGGAGAGGAAGGGGTTGGGGGGGGAATCAGAACGCGGTATGAAGCGAGCTAGCCGCAGACGCCGTCTCCAAAGAAGGGGGAAAACGTTTACGGAAATTCCTTAACTCCTTTAACGAGAAAAGAGGGCAACACAAAAAGGAAAAAAGAAGCCGAGCATTGATCTCTGGGAACACCCGAGGAATCGGGGAGGCTCTACCCCTGGTAGAGGTGAAAATTAGGCTTACCTCAATGCCCTTCAGATTGGGGTCGACGCGAACGTGAGAGAGGGAGGGGGCGCTTATGAAAAAAAAATGATTATTGAATCCGGAGGAGAAATCCATCTTACTCGGCCAAGATTGGAGCTTCTTTGTTATACAGCAGAAAAGGGGGTCGGGAACAGAGATCGAAAAACCCACTGTGGAAAAAAGGAGAATGGAGACCACCATGCAAAAAAGGTTTATAAAAAGACAGAAGCCATGGACGGGTGAAGAAAAGGTCATCGCAACGAAGAGGACATCGGGTTCTAACGAAAGGAAAAGGAATCTGAAGGGGGGGAAGGAAGATCGGGAGCCAAGGGACTCCCGGGCACGCGGACCGAGATCAATCACGAAGAGGTTTACCAGAAGGGGAAGGGATCAGGTGGAGGCAAGGAGAAAAGGAAAAAGAGACGCCTAGGGGGGGGATGGGTGTTGTTCTATCCGGGATCCGGACGTCGTGGCAAGACAGAAAACCGACAAAGTCTGAAGGAAGCGTTGCTTCAAAGGGAGAAAGAGAGAGCCGCTCCGTACTAAACAAAAGGGGGAGAATCCTGATCGGAAAAGGAAGGGAAGATTGAGGAGGTTGCAGTTCAATAATTGAAGATGTGGGGGGCTTCTATGAAGGCAAGCCGCAGCTAAGGAGAGAAAGCCAGGAGAAGGCAATATGGCGATTACAACTCTCGTGACGAGACAGAGTACCCTCTCCTAGAAAAGAAGGATAGGAGGGGCAGTCCGGCCAGGTGGAGGAGAGAGAATGGGAAAACCATTGAGCGTAGAAGTTCAATGGCAATAAGAGGGAAAAAGCCCATAGAGAAGGAGGGAAGGGCTGGAAAGATGATTACCTAAAAAAAAAAAAAGAAAAAAACTTAGTTCGGCGGAAGGGGGGAAAGCATCCTAACTTCGAGACAAAAGTGACGACCACTCTAACGACTCCAAACAGGGCGAGGACATCAAAATTGCGGCCGACTATAAGAGGAGGGGGAGACAGAGGAAAGAGGTGGTATCGATTACAGGGGGGGAGGAAATGCCGTTGTCGAATCCGAAGGAAAGGGGGGGTCGTAGAGGGCGCGCGCTTCCTCTTTAACCACAAAAGCGATAGCCTTCTTGACCACGGAGAAAAAAGACAGTCGGAAAGAGGAAGAAAGGCCACAACGGGAGTCGCTTATCGCAACAAAAAAAGTGGGGTCAACTTGAATATCTTGGAGCAAGGAAAAAAGGAAGAGCTGGAAGAAAACAGACAGGTAACAGGAAATTCTATAAGGTTTGGGGCTAGGCGCACGTACAAGGAAGGGGGCGAAGACCGAGAATTTCTTAGAAGAGAGGGGAGCAAATCCTCGATTCTCGCTAGGTAAAAAGGCCTCTAAGAAATCCTCGCCGCTGTGAGGGGAAGGGGGGGAGGGAAACTTGGTCATGAGAAGGAAAAGGGAAAAAATCTGCAAAAAAAAACTGATGCAAGAAAGGACGAGGGGTTTGGGGAACAAACGCACAACGAAGACCGATAGGAAGAAAGGGGCGTGCAGCCATCGAAAAAACCGCCCCACAAGGAGGAGAAAGGGACTTGATCACCAAAGGTAGGGAGGATGCGGAACAACCTTATATAGATAAGCGACCTTTAGAATTAATTGGCACCCCAACATCAGGAAAAAGAAGAGGAGGTTAGCAGAAAAAGGCAATTTTATATAAAAAAAAACCCCAATACTCTATTACTGCCAAGAAAGAGAAGGAGGAGACATTCTTCAGGAATGGAAAGCAAGAACACCTACTAAACAGAAGAAATAGAAAAAAAGTGGTCAATCGGGAAAGAGCTTCTGATAACTAGAGGGAAAAAAGGGGAAATTGCTCAAACAGAAAGAGTTTCTACCGCCTGGAAAAAAAAGAGAGGGGCGGGGCGATCTTCTCTAAGTCAAAAGTATTCAGGGGGAGCTATCTCGACCGTCCGGAACCTTCGAAATTGGTTCGCAAGTGCGGAAAGGGATGCGTCATATAGAAAAAAAAAAAAAGGAAGGGAAACAAGAGAGAGAGAAAAAACAGAAGCTCTCTCCGCACATTCGAGGGGGGGAAAAAGAGGGGAGGGCTTTCTATCTCAGGGGAAGATGAAAGAGGGCTTGACAGGGTTCTATAACCTTAGCACGCGAGGCGGTCGTCCAGTCCTTACGGGGACAAAGAGCGTTAGCGTGTAGAAAGCACGTTTCAGGTAACCGGAAAGATCGCTGAAAAAAAAGAGGGAGCAGTGCCCACCAGCGGGGGAAGGGGCGGATGTCTGTCCTGAAAAAACTACACCGTGAAGGAGAGAGAAACCGGGTCGCCGCGGATGGAAGGTTCTCAGCCCCCCCCAAAAAGGCGGGATAAACGGAAGAGGGAGGCACGAAACAAATAAAACTCTCTTGCGGGGTGTACCCAGCAAAAAGAAGGGGGGGCGTTATCAGAGCGGGGGGGGAGGGGGGAACAAAGGATTCGCCTGAAAAGGTGGGTGGGGGGGGGGAAGAAAGGAAGAGGCGAGGGACTGGTCTCTGGGGCCATCACGATTGGCCAAGCCAGCGAGGGGGGGGGATGTGGATCAACCAAACGAAAGAGAAAGGTGAAATCGGCGCAGATTTCAAAAAAAAAAAAAACGGCAAGTCCCCCTTGGTATAAAAGTCACAAGAAAAGAACGAGGGACTTCGGGATTTAGTCTTGAATCAAGTGTACGAGCGGAAAAATGGTGGGGCGCAAGGAGAAAAGGAAGAGGCTCGTAAAGAAAGACCACTTCCTTGCCGTGCAGGAAGGAGGAAAACTGTAATAGAAGGGGGAGAGGTGGTGGACAATCTTAATAGAATTACAGGGCGCCTTGACGTGGGGGAGCTCGAGGTCCCGACACGAAACCAGAAAAAAAAAAAAAACGGGCGATCAAAGGGGGGATCTGGCATCGTCTCGACGAAGGGGGGGGGGGGGGGGAGGGAGGGCGGAAAGAAACGCCGTGGTTCAGCGGTTCAGCTCGAGACCAGAGCGAAAAAGAGGGGGCCTTTGAAGAGAAAACAAAACGCTGTAATCGAAAAAAAGAAAATAGGGGTTGTGCACCAGAATCCTGATCGTCGGGCGAAAGAGGAGAACTGGTGCCGTGTTGAGCGGAGCGTGGTTGAAAATAATCTCATAAGTGAGATGCGGGGGAAGGGGGAGAAGAAGGGGTCTTAGGAAGTCACATCTAGGAGGGAAGAAACCGACTAGTTAGCGATTGGGGAGGGCGAGTTACAATGGGCACCCGCATGGCCAGAAAGAAGGAAGGGTGTCTTGGGGAGGAAAAAAAAGAAGAGAAGACGGATCTCGACGAAGGGACTTCAAGGCTCCGAGAGGGGCGGTACGAGATGAGCGGTACCGCGAGGGTGAGGAAAGTCAAGAAGAAAAAACTAAAAAGGAAAGATCCCTCAGGAGAGAGGGGGGAATCAGCTATCAGAGAGTGCAATAGGAAACTATGTAGCGTGACCGGCGGGTGGGGGGGGGGATAAGAGAGGGGAAAGAAAACGCTGGCCGCCCAACCTATGAAGCCGAACAGGTGGTGGGTGAGGGGAGAGGATGAACGAGGGCGGCGCAAACAACCAAGGAAAACCAAAATCTGAGTGAGCGGGGCAGAGGAACCGAAGAGAGGTAGATACCAGAAAATACAACGCCTTCCTGAAGACGTTAGGAGAAAAGATGTCATTAGAGGATTCTTACGTGCAGTATTAGTGGGCCGTAACCCGAAGGAATAGGGGAAAATACTCGAACATCGCAAGGTACCGGAAAGATTGGGGAATAGGGGGAGTGTGAGAAAGAAAAGAGAGAACCTGAGGGGGGAATCACC
>Ga0179591_1248409_pt1 | contig 15166 bp, 17 predicted proteins | sample CZOMad2_1_08_16f_FD_182891 | JGI IMG/M metagenome (GOLD analysis project Ga0179591, IMG submission 182891) | Vadose zone soil fungal communities from Angelo Coast Range Reserve, California, USA - CZOMad2_1_08_16fungal (PacBio error correction) | ecosystem: Environmental > Terrestrial > Soil >...
CAGTGGGGAGCTTTTTCAAGACCTATGACCGTCTGTTCCACTAACTCCAGCGGTAAAGAATATCGTGAGAAGAGTTGACTCTAGGCATATACTGGGGAGAAACTGAAAGGAAGTTAGCTTTATTGGATGCAATTCAGGGCTAAATACAGACTGTACACCAGAGGGGGAGGAAAACGCTGCAAGACGGTTGTTCACGGCTTCGGGTTCAAGAGTCATATAGGAAAGAAGAACCTCAATCATCACCCCTGTCCCTTCAAGACGCAAGGGTATTCCCGGAAGGGAAAGACGTAGACTCTACAGCAGACACGACACTGCCTCCAGACACCGGGTATGTCTTCCACCAGGGAAAAGGGGGGCCTCCCAATGAAAGATAAGTCAAGGAATAGAAGGAAAAAAAGGTATTGGTGGAATGACTAGTATATTGGAATCAACAAAGACCATTATGGATATCGATATTCATCACTATCTTGGCAATAGAAACCGAGTAGCTAAAGGGGCAAAAGCTGTGAGGGGAGTGTTTTTATTATTAAGCAGCGTCTGAGAGACGCAAAAGTGGGAAGGGAAGGTAGAGAGTAAAGCGCGATGATCTTATTCCAATGCGCGCGCTGATGCAATTTGACATGTTGCAGAGAAGGGCATAAAAGGCCTTACAGAGGGCGAATGATCGTGGCAGCGAATCACCATCTGCCTACTCCAGAAGGGTCGATCCGCTGGCTCTCTTCTCTAGAAAAGTAGCCGGTAACCCGACCGTCTCTCCAAGTACTGCTGGCAAGGATCAGGGGAGAGAAGAGAAAGAGTCAAAACGGGGACACACCGGACTCAGGGGGAAGAAAGGAAACCTCTCTTTTACTAAGGGAACGCCGAGCGTAAGGCGCGTGCGATTCTCTCGGATGGAACATTCAACAGATATGAAGGGGAGGATGGGACAAAATGCGTCAAAAGACAGGTAAACTTCTTCCAGGAACCAGGCGCGCCCCGACCCTGGTGGGCACTGGGGAAGTACAACGAAGAGTAAATCCCCATGGAGAAAGAGAGGACAGGGGACACTGAATCGGTTTACAATCCCTTCAGAGAGTTCGCAAAATTCGCTTGGAAAAAGCTCGTACGCACCCGACGGAAGGCTTCCACGGAAAAAGAATCATACCGACGTCGCCAGCGACTCTTCGGGGCAATCGACGATAGGGGACAAAGAGCTGGACGTTCCCAAATTCCGGGGGAACCAGAAGAGAAATCTCATATCTACTCCCTCTAGCAAGTAAATGGGCAAAAAAAAGCAGTCGGAAGGGGGTGCAGGGGAGGCACCGCACAAAAGATTGCTCCTCAGGATTCAGAGTAGCTGAAGGGGGAAGGGGGCGGATAAGGGCGGCAGAGAGAGGGGGGACGCGGAGCCGTCCTTACACACTGCGGGCAGGATACGCGACGGAGGGAAGTAAAGCGATGTGAAAAAAAGAGGGAACTTGATTGAGCCATTTCCGGGAAATAAGGATCTTGCATGTGAGGTGCTACGCCGGGGGACAAGGTCTTGTGGTGGCCGCCCGCCGGAAAGGAGGAACAAGAAACTCTAACCAGCCGAAAACGGACTACAAGGGCCGGACACCCTTTTCCGAATAAGCGCGGAGGATTCTACTCTTAATCCTGACTACATTGAGAGGTCCGCGACCAAAAAAATGCTCGCAGTACCGCAACCAGAGTACATAACCGGGAAGTTGGACTGCCTGATCCCGCATTGCTCGATGCTGCACTCATGGAAGTGGAATCAGACTAGGATAAGAATCTGGGGGAGATTGATAGCCGAAAGAAAAACTGCGGCCTGCCAGAACAAGATCTCCGGGGTTACTGGACCGAAAACTTGAAGCAAACAGCGCCAATAATCAGCGAAAGTGGTAATTATCGATACAGCCTCTAGGAGAATGCAGAAAGGACATGCCATACTTTCTATTCCGCAAGGAAAAATCCGGAAGTGATAGGGAAAATATAGGGAGGCCTGGTACGAGCGCTCTCTCCGAGGGTCTCGGGGGGTTCCTAAAGAACCCAAAGGGCGATTCTGGAAAAAACGCCAGAGCTTCACCTCTCGGGGAAAGGGAAAGAAAAGAACAGAACAATTAGCCGGACTCGCCGGAGGCTAAAGCTGGTAGGAAAGAGGATAACGCGAGGGGGGGTCACCTCATCTTACTCTAGGGGCGATGAAATATACTCTCCCAACAAAAAAAAGGGGGATTATGTCAAAGATCGATAAAAAGACTCAGACGAAGTCCAATGGACGTGACAAAACGGCGAAAGAAGAGCTGTGGTCCAAAAAAGATCATCCCAGCAAGTAGTCCGGAAGTAGGTGTGATGGTCTGCCCGCCCGAACCCGAAAGATAATTGTTATAAGGGACACAAAAGGAAGTCAGCCAGAAGTTTTTTCTCCCGAACCCCAGACACCAAACACTATACCTACTGCGAGTAGACTCAATGAAAAGAAGAGAAGGAATCAGAAGCACGAAGGGGATAAAATAGACCGTATGGCATTCAAGGAAAGGGAAGGTGGTCTAAAACGCTTAAAAAGAGGGATTATTCAACCACGTTAATGGGCCGCTTTGCGATCGAAAAAAGAGAAAAAAAGGTTCTGCGGGCCCGTCACCACGTCTAGAGGGGGAGGGATTAAAGAAGGGAAACTTAGTAACACTTCGGGCAGGTAAAGGAAACATAGAGCTACGTGAAAGTGGTATGAAAACATCTGCTCCAAGAGTTGGACAAGGCCTTGAAAACTCCAAGGGGGAAGAAAGGAGAGTTGAAGTACTGCTATCACCACGAAATTTTGCCTCTTCAAACTCCGGATCTATAAAAAAGAGAACCTCAGCGCTCGAGGTTTGGAAGGGGCAGATTGAGTGCGTTGTTTCTGTACGATTTGATGGTCGCGGCGACAGCTTCTGCACAAAAACAGTGGATGGACCCGTCGGAAGAACGAACAGATCGAATGGGCGTTTCCAAAGCCTTAAAAAAGAAAAGGGTAAGAGTTGAAGCTAGTGCCGGATTCCAGCCTGGAAGTGACCGCCCCAAGGAAAGTGTGGAATTGCCTTACAATAAGAGTCCCGGGGATAAAAAAACCCTTGACATGCCACTCCTGACGAGAGCCTCAGGAACGAGCAGAAGCAATGGCTGGTGCAGGGCGGCCTCAGCCACCTTCCGACTAGGGAGAGGGGGGGGACTTTCTTCTCTTACGCGTTTCGGTGCGGAGTCATCATCATGTTGGAAGGATTACGGGTGGGGGACGACGTCTACAAGGGAAGAATGAGACGCGTATAACAAATCTTGTCATTGGCCGCGCGTAGTTCTCTTATAAGGGCTGAAATCTAAGGAAAGATAACGGGAGTAAAAGAAGATTGAAACTTGCGGGGGTCTTGAAGCTTCCTGGGGGAGAGGAAGCGATCAAAGAAAATTTCCGAACTAGGGGTTTAAGTATCGGCACTGAGTGATACATAATAAGGACTTCGGGGGGAGCCAATAGCCAGTGAGCAGTTGGTGTTCCCTCATTTGTCAGAATTAGCTCCCTTACGATGCTCGGAGTGCAACCATTACAGAGCCGACTACAAGTGCCCACGAAAGGGAAGCTGTCAAATTTGAATCGGTCAAGAGAAACGGTGTCTTTAGCAGGATTGGACTATAAACTCGGGGTACCGGGGGTCAATGAAGTCATAATATACGCCAACGCGGACTCTTGGCTAGGGGGAGAAGAGGTGATTATCCACGATCATGCCGCTGAAGAGGGTGATTGCTACGAAAAGAATAAATTTGCAGGCGACGGGGAGTCATAAAAGTACGAAGATCATCTGGAAATAGAAAACTCGCAAGATAGGTGGGGGATAGCAAAGCCCGCCGGATTCTAATAAAAAAATATAACGGCAAGAGGTGGTGACGGGATCTGGGGGAGGGAAAATCGGTGTAGAGGAGAAAGAAGATGAGTGGGGGGATCTCCCTCGAACATTGTCAGTTTGGATGCCCTTCAATCACTAGCTAATCAATCCAACAGAAATAAAAAAAGCCTTGAGGATAACTGGAGACGAAATGTTGAAAGGGGGAAATAAAAAGACTACAAGGTGTGTCTGCATTGGCGTGAAGCTTAAGGTCTGCTACAGTCGTGACTGAGGATGAAGACCCTGATCATTGCATTCCCGAGTGGTTATGAGGGCTCAGAAATCTTACAGGCCCCGGCAGCCGCCTCAAAAATTCTCTGTCCGGGGGTTCAGAACAAAAAGAAAATTGGGGTGATGGGCCGTTTCCAAAATAAAGAATGGGGGACAAATTAGGGTCTCCGGCGCTCTAGAGGCCTAGTATCAAAGAGGATCTCTTTGGGGGACACAGATTCGGGCAGGTCGAGTTTGAAAAAAATGACTGTAGGGAGAAAGGGGGAGCCCCTTTTCCGCCACTAATTTGAAAAAAGTCCAAGAGAAAACTTACGAAATGCGGGTTGGAAAGAAAGCTGGAGGGCAGCCTGGGATGAAACGGGAGGGGCAAAGATACTGAAGAAGGAGATAAGTAAAGAAAGAACGGAGGACGAAGAAGAGAGAGATCTGCAGGTCGGGTCGACTCCCATGATTTTACAAGAAAAGGAACAATTATATAAGGGGGTGTGTGAAACCCTGGAGATGAAAAGCCGGACATGGGGACTATCTTGCGGGAAGGTGGGAGCTTGCCTTGTCGTTGTAAAAAGAAAGTATCGTCTTAAACCCTCAGTCCAGACCCGGGAGAGAGGGGAGGCTATCCGCCTTACTACCATAGGCTGGCTGGGTCTACTTAGGCAGTCCGAGCGAGGAGGGAAGGAAGGAGGGTTTTCGGCCCCCGGCATCACGTTTTGAGGGACTCCTGAAACGTCAGCACGATGCACATGCCAGCACGCAAGGGGGAAAGAAAAGTGACAAGAACTTAAAATCGTCACTGAACTACTTCAGGAGGATAGGGAAAAACTACAATCTCCTACGTGTCGCTGCCATAAAGGTCCTAGCGCCTCCCGGTCAGGTTGCAGGCCTAGTCAGTTGAGTGGGGAAGAGAGGCGTAAGGGAAATCACCAAGACCAGGTTCATCGGGAGAGGAGCTATTGCGCAGGCGAAACAGGAAGACTGGCACCATGATTGACAGGAGAGGGGGGTGTATAAAGCGCTCTGACGGAAGAAAAAAAAAGAGGGAGGAGTTCTATCAGAAGTCTTAGAACCATGCTCGCGAGAAAAGATTACTGTAGGGCCAGGAGATTTCAGAAACGCCTGGCCGCGCATGAGCGTGCCGAATCACCTTCCCAAGTCAAGAAAGGTGAGGAGGAATTTCTGCTCAGACTGCTATCAGGCACCGTACACGACTGGTTCCGGCTGTGCAAAATCAGGTGTAATAAGCGATCATCGAAGTCGAAGTAGAAACTGGGAGGAATACGCGGCTCGTGTCAGAATTTAAGATATCAGGGCGGCAGGGGACAAGCGTGGTCTTCCCCGTAGGGAACAGTAACCAACAGGAGTCCGGCTGATGCAGTCCACTTAAAAAGGAGAAACGGGTTACCTGTCCAAAGGCGAGAACGTGTCAAGGTTAGGAAGGGGGAGAAGGTCATCCTGCCTACAAGGTAAATCACGGGGTTCCCTCAACTTTGCACATGAGCTTTGGACGAAAGGAGGGAGATTGGAAAACGTATTAAAGACCAGCCTCTCGAGAAGGACAAAGAGACAGGGAAAAGTACAAGATGACCGCGTCGCCGCGCTAGAAAATTGAGCGATGAGGACCCAATGCCGTCCAACGGAGGAGGGAAAGAATACTACAACTAATTAACCATATCTCACAGCATCAGGGTGAGGCGGAGAAGACGCACAGAAGAACGGGGTCTTCCGATTCATCTGGCTATGAGAGTTTTAGAAAGTCAGGTCGCGCCTGATGGAGCTCGGATTAATTAGAGGGGGAAAAATAGGCAAATGGCAAAAAACCGGCCTGGTGCAGTACCATCGGAAAAAAACGCTCTGCTCCGCCTGATGGAAGGTTCTTTAACGAAAACAGCTCATGCTGGGCGACAGACACTTAGTTTTGGGGGAAGTAAAACAAGAAAAAAAGGTCTCCTCGACCATCAAAAAGCAAAAAACTCAACCAGAGAAGAAACCACTTGTGGCCTAGTCGAGCGTGAGACGCGACAAGAGCGGTGTCAGAGGAAAATGTCTGTGAGCGCCGGGGCCAGACGCACTTAATTGGGTGGGAAGGAAGGAGAACGCGGATCGTCATCCCAGCTTTAAGTCGAGCAGAGTACGAAGATGACCTGAAGAGAAAATTCCTGCTGGCTCTTCAATAACAGATAGAAGGTAGGGACCGAACCTTTCTCATGAGAACGCCGAGCGCCATTAAGAGAAAGGGGGGGGGACAGGAATCATCAATTAAAAACCTTCGATCGAAGGAGGATCATTGAGACCTGAACATTGACGATGCGACAGAGCGTGGCATTAAGACCAACTATACTCAACCGAGTCGGGATGGGCTCTACAAAAAAAAAAAAAGGGGAGAAGGAGGAAAAAAAAAGTGTGAAGCCGATCACTCGCTCAGGGAGCTAGGAGAGAAAAAAGGGTCAGAAGGGGAATCTAAAAAGAAAATCTGGTCAGTGGCCCGCAAGGACTTAGAAGAAAGGAAATCAATCGACAAAAACACGGAGAGGAAGTAATCCTCTAGCTTTGAAGGGTGGGGGAGGGACAAGGGGAAAGAGGTGCATAATCGCAGCCCTTCTAAGGTGGTGAGGGGAGAGAATGGTAGAAGCAACCAGGGGATCGGTCCTCCACGCCCTTGGTTTGAAGGAAAAGCAACCTCACACCGATCCCGACGGCGAGAGAGGTTCTTCCTGCCAAACTCCGTAGAAGAGTCAGGGAAGAAGATTGGTGTAGGCCGAAACCAGTATGGCAGGGTCACAACTTAGGAATTTGGGCAAGAACCTGCTGATCCAAACGTGGAGGGGCGTAGGGGCGCTGGGCGATGATCATTAAAAGGGGTAGGGAAAGAAAAAAAAGCGCTGTTCTGGGCCTAACGGTGAATGAAAAAGAAGTCGTTCTCCGCGTAAAACAGTATGGACATCGAGAGGCCCTTAAAGGGCGGACCCAGCATCGCCCTGAGATAAAGAAAAAACCAGTTCTGAGGGAAGGTCCGTACGGCGAGCAACGAAAAAGAAGACAAAAAAATCCTTAAAAAAAGCCGCGCTTCATCTTCAAATTGGGGGACCAACTAAGGTTAGTCGGGGGGGGCAGGGGGTGAAGGGGAAAAAGGGAGAGATAGCAGGGGCGCTTCACCACAAGAAGTGGAAAGGTTCAAAGGGGAGAAAAAAGGAAAAAACGAAAGGATTTTTCCCATAACAGCGCCCATCACGGCTGCCCACGAGCTGGAAAAACCGAGGAGGGAAGAAGAATAATTAATCAAGGTCCTTCTGACAAGAGGGACATGTGCAGTAAGAAAAAAAGCTCTAGCTCCCCAATCCAAATCCATAGCCGAGGCCTCGGCCGCGAGAGAAGGATGGAGGGGGAGGGGATAATCATCTCACCTCGCCTTCTGGTTCTCGATGGAGGGATATGGAGGTTTTGGGCGGACTTATAAATTCTAGCAGGGGGGGGACCAAGCATAGCTCACTTACAGAAGAGCTGCTTACGTGGGCGGTCCAGAGAGGGGGTAAGGGGAAGAGACTTTTCGGCGAAATTCCAGAGAATGAGAAGAGAGAAGACTTAGGCGATAATGCACATGGATCACATGTTCAGGAAGGATGGAGGTGTAAGGAGAGATTTACTGATCCAGAGCAGTGAAAGAAGGAAGTTCGCGGGAATAGGAAAGGGTCAAAAAAAACCTTTTTACTGCAGGCCAGCTGGAAGTTTTCGCGGGTGAATTCACGAATGGGGCAAAAAAAGAATGCTCGGAAAGGAAAAAATTCTAGGAGTAAAGAGAAAAAGAAAGTCCTACTTAAAAAGTATGAAGGTGAAGCAGGTCCCGTCGTTGATATGACCGAGAAAAGGATCATTGGGGGGAACTATTACTTGGCAAAACGTCGGGTAAATGGAAGAATAAGTAGGAAGGATATCAAGAGGCGAAAACTTTTCTTATTGATAGGTGGAAGTCACTAGCAGGAAAAGATCCATAAATAGAATGGAGAATGAACCTGAGAGGCAAAAGGGGCATCGCAGCGAATGTTCGGAGAAAAAGAAAACTTAGATACAAAGAATTTTTGGATAGAAAAAATGACATCAGCAGTTAACTAAAGCTCACAAAGACGAACTCGGCACCTCCTTTGCCAGTCTCAGGAACGTTAAGGTCAGCAAGATGGATTAATTAGGTGGAGAAAGCCTCTGACCTGTCGTTTGATTCCACGGGTCGAAGAGAAGCTGCGAAGGACAAAGAACCGACTGGCCCTTGCCTTTACTCCGAAAAAAAGAAATTTCAAACCTTAGACGACAGGTCGGCTGCATTTTGAGGTTGAAGGATGCAGCCGAAGGGTCGTCGTAAGGTTACTACCGGAAGGAAGAAGGGACGCTTGTTGAGGGGACGCCATAGGGAAAGGAAAAGAAATAATCAAATCCAGCGGAGAACACTGACTGGAAAAAAAGGGTCTGGGGAAGGGAATGGGAGCCCTAAAAGGAACTGCAGGATCATTTCAGAAACGGAAAGCCTCGTCACAAAAAAGGCAGAGGAAAAACTTATTGGGCCACGAAGCCTCGCTCGTTCCACTGCGAAAGCAAGAAAACAGTGAAAGCCACCATTAACACAGTCACGGAAGGGAGTAATCGAGGGTTGGAACCGGGGAAAGAGGGCTAATTCGAGGGGACGGGGCATCGAAGAAAAGAGAGAGAGAAGGCTCTCTCAACTAAAGTCGGAGAGGAAAGAAATAGGTAAGTTGAGAAGTGCAATTCAAAATAACGTGGATCAAAATGGCATCTAGTGGTGACAGAAACAACAGGAGAAGGACGCTTCGCTCTGGGGAGAAAAGGTTAATCTGGGATAATGGTGAGGACTCGGGGTAAACGGAACCGAAAGAGTTCCGGAGCAGTCACCGCCATGCCACGTGGACAGTGGGAGGGAAGAGAGAGGCGTAAACAGCGCCGTCGGTAGGAGTTGAGGGGGCCTTAATAGTCAAGAGAAAAAAAGAAACTGTCGCGGTTAATTGAAAAAAATTGCAGTGGAGGAGCTAAGAAGGGTCACATATTACTCTCAAGAAGAAACTATGGAAAACTGACCTGACGGGTGACACTTAAGAAGAGAGGGGAGAGGGGAGGAAGCTCACGCCATGCTGACTGACACAAGGGGTAATGGACCATTTCCAGGACACCTCACGGTCGAGGAGGCATCCGTGACAGTCTGGGAATGGGGGGGTGAAATAGGAGTAATCAGACCACTGGAACATTGGGGAGGAGGGGTAAAACACAATATAATCAGAATGCAAGCAAAACCGAGAGAAAGGAAAGAATGAATGAGGCTTTTGGGGGAAAAGAGAAGGACTAGTAATGTTAAAAGATGGAGTAGCGTCCTTTAAGGAGTCAGTCAAGAAAAGTCGAGAGATGGAGTCAGGGGGACGGAAGGGGACATTGATGGAGGGAATGCACTTGCAGGAGGATGTGAGAGTAATGCAAAAGTACGAAGGAAGGGATATCTGTCAGCTCTGCGATAAAGAGGAAATGTGTCCGGCGAGGTGATAGAAAGAAGCGCTGGGTCAAAATTCGACCGGCGACAACTGTACCAGCTAAACCATTAAAAGGGGCGCTTAAGAAAGCTTTTACTGGGGACGACCGGATTTATTATGTAAGGAGAGGGTTGTCTTATACCACTGGGAAAGGAAAACGCATCCGGCGAGTCCCGCGGAAAAAAGGGGGGACGTGAAATCCTTTAAACCAGGGCCCGTGATAAACGGGGAAGTGGCAAGGGGGGATCGGGAAGTAACTAAATGAAATGACAAGCGTCAGCAGAAAGGGACTCAAAGAAGAGGGTCATATCGTTGTCGACCGCCGATCTTTCACGGAATTGAAGGGAAGCCTCTACTCTACGAAACAGCATCGGACAAGGGGGCCGGGACGGATCAACGAGAAAGAAGGCAGCTGCGGTGACCCCGCTTAACGTGCAAAAGGAGTCGAACGCAAACTAACGACAATGATGCTTACCTGGGGGGAGGGAGGAGGGCAAGGGGTCAAAAAAAAAGTTGACTCAAAGAAGCTTCAGCTGGTGATATACCTGAAAATTAAGAGGTTCTCTCGGAAGAGACTCAGGAAGGAAAAGGAAAAAGGGAAGTTCAAATGAAAACTTAGGTGGCCAGAGAAGGGGAACCGAGGTTAGGCTAAGTGAGGGACGCCGTTAAGAAGAAACTTCAAGACATTTTAGGGCGACGCACTGGGGACTAGTCGGGTGTGCCGAAAAATGGGGAATAATCATAAAAAAAACGCGACCAACCGAATTCTTACACAAGAAAAGGTGACGAGCACGCGGTAGGGAGAGGAGGATCCTCTAAATGAGGAGGAGGAGTCACATGTCAGTGGGTCTAAAATCCCGGAAGAAACTCCAGTCACCGCCGGGGGAATCCTCAGAGAGGGAGGGGGGGGCATGGAATCGGTACGGCAAAGGAAGAATGATAATCAAAAATTCCGGATTGAAGACCGAAGAAACTTTGTTGAAAAAAAATGGCGCCTGAGACAAGAAATACTCCTCAAAGGGGGGGGGAAGAATCTCGAAAATTCAGTCGAATTCATGACCGAAGATATTCGAACGAAAAAGAAAAAGGAGACTGGTGGAGAGAGAGGGTTCATTTAGAAACACGAGAAGGATAGAGAAGGGGATATCATCATGGGGAAGGGGCTAAAACATCAGAGACCAACTGGGAAGGGGGAGAAAAAAAAAAGATATTCAATATCCACTTCAGCCAGGACTTTTATGTCTCTGGTAAAATCAAAAGAGAGGGGAGGAGGTGAGAGCAAGGGAAAGTACTTCTAGAGGATCTATAAAATTAGGAGGAGGGAAGATAGATACTCTGACGAAGGTATATTGGGGAAAAAGAATCCTGGGGCAGGAAAAGAGGGGGGAAAGCACGAAATCCGGCGGGTGACCTTCATAAAAAAGCTCAAAATGATAGCGCCATGAAAGGGGATCATCACTCCACAGGGGGGAGAAAAAAAGACGCAACGAATAACAACGAGGAAGCGATCATTTTCATCAAATGGGCACAGAAGAAAAGAGAAAGACTAAAACTTTCGTGTAAGGCGAAAAAAGGATCCTTCTGCATGACTCAAGGAAGAAGAACTGAAGAGTGCAATTCAACACCAAAGAGAGGAGTAGGGGAGGGGCATATCTTACGACTCCGAGGCAAACAATTAGAAAGGGTGAGGGGGCCTAGCTTCGGCAGCGTCCTACTCTTGACCATATTATCGAGATCAATCCCTTCATGAATAAAAAAACACAAAAGGACGGGAAAGTCCGGCCCACCCAGGGGGCTTTGAAAAGTCAGGGAATACCCAAAGGAAAGGAAGAGTTAAGCGGTCCGCCCTAAGGCGTGCATCCAAAGGGGTGTAAGAAGTTGAGGGTTGTCAGCGGGGAAGTGAAGGGCTGAATCGGCGGCGGCAAAGCAGGAATTCAAAAGGGAAAAAAAAACACCGAGATTAACCGGCGACCAAATGGCGGCCTTAAAAGGAGGGGGGGAAAGATGAAGAATCCCAGAAAGAGGAAGGAAAGCCCCGAGTGTGGACATTGCCGAGATCTTAGACGAAGAGAAGAAATTGAAACTCCATCTGAATAAAGAGAGACAAGGTAGGATAACCACTCAGCAAAAAGGAAAGGGGAGGAAGGGAGGAGGGCGATGAAGGCTTGCGGGGGGCTCCCGCCGGTTCGGGATATCTGGGTCCTCAGCTGAACGAGAGGGGCTACGTCCTGGGAAAGAGCCGCAGGAAGTTTCTTCTTCTCAGAAAGAGGAACGACTTCCGACGGAGCTAATGGGAAACAGAGAGCAAGAAATTGAAGGGAAAATGGGGATAAAGGAAGGTCAGTATGTACAGTCGAAGAAGTCTTGGCAGCAGATTACGAATAAAAAGGGTTAAGGGGGGAAGACGGCACGTGGGTAATTTTCCAAATATCCGGAAGGATCTTGGTGGAGTTGACCGCGGAGACCCTAGCAGTGAGAGGAAAACGGATAAGAGAGAATACACTTTCAACGTTGTACCACGAAAGCTTAAAATTTTAATAGGACGAAAATCAATATATGGGACTGAGGGGAAGGGGAGAAGGTACCGGCAGCAGTCAAAGAGAAAAACAAGGGGGGCGAGAACGAGGAGAGAAGATGTCTGATTGATCCGAAAGAGGAAGAATTCTAAAACAATTACAAGTCATAACATGCATAGAGAATTGAAAACTTAAACATCTGACGATAAACTAACTACGAGCAAAGAAGGGGAAGCTGAGAGGGCAATCCTAAGAAAAAAGAAAAGACTCAGGGTCAAGCCGAAAAAGTCGTCATAAGACTTTTTAGGGAGGGAGAGAGGATCTGGTGCCCTGACCTGTTGGTTTGTGAAGAGGGAAATCTGACATACAGGAAGTGTCAGGAATGAATCAAGGGGGGACCTTTATCTGAAGAACTCAGGAGGGGGTCACCAGACGGTGCGCGAGAAGTGGCGGGGAGAAAAAGGTTTCTAATGACGGGTATCTTCAGAGCTGCCTTCAATTACGATGGGGTTCTAAAAAAAGTGAGGTCAGAGGGGAGTTACCGTCCGAAAAAGGGGAATCAAACAGCGCCTTGCGCGGGGAGAACTAGTCTAAAGGGGTCCCACGAGGAAAAGGGGAAATGAAAACAAAAGACCACTATGAAATTTCAGTCAACTAGAGGCCTAGAGCAGAGTTCATAGGAATTTGAAGAGGGGAGTGAGGTTCGGATGGTACAGGGAGGGAACTGGGAGGGAATGAACAAAAATGAGAGTCATCCAGAGCCATTTAGCCCGAAGTGAGGGACAAGAAGCTTAGATAAAAAGGCTTCTAGAAATTCTGGGGTTCACCTAAAATATTCCGTGGTATTCCCTGCAGGAATTGGCTCCGACCAAAAGAATGAAAAAAAATCCCAAACAACAAGAGAGAGAAAGCGGGACGTCAAGGTGAGGGGAGAGTTGGGCCAAGTACAGAAGGAAATAAAAGCAGGGTTCTGTACAAACTGGGCATTAAAAAGAAATGTCTCAGAAGGGACCGGATGGACTTAACGGGGTCACTGGAGTACGGAGGTGGGAAAGGTTTCAGTAGTTCAAGAAAAAAGCAAGATCCAGCAGGAGAGATCCGTCATCTCAAGGAGGGGAAGAAGGGAGGGTCGCTGTATTGTGCCAGGCCTCGGGCCAGAAAACGACCAGAAGAGGGTTCCTCACGCGTGTGAGGAAGAGGAATCAGTTAAGTAAGCTCAGCGCCAACCTCTAACGAGGCCCTTACTTAACAGGGAGGGAAGAGGGGACTAGAGTGCGACAGCAAGGACAAAATGAAAAAAACCGGAGGAGAAGGGACAGGAATCGGAGGGAAAGAAAAGGCCTTACATTCTGATTTGTCAAAAAAGGCGCAGTCCGGGAAGAACAATACCATGGAATAGGAGAATAACACCTAGCGAAGAGCACGACCCGAGTCAGGCTAACAGGAAGAAGGGGAAAAAAAGTTTGCTTGAAGGGGGTGGGGGGGAGGGAATCTTAATCTAAAAAGCAGGGCTCTGAGATATCCATCTTAGAGTAAGTGAATGGCGTGGGGGATAGAAAAATATAGGGGATTAGGGCAGGTTAAAAGAAAAATGCTCCGGGCGCGCAAAAATAGTTACTCTGCTCAAAGGGCCTCGACGGGGTCAAGACGGAAAAACACGTACTGTCGATCATTAAGGGGAATGGAAAAAGTCGTATCGCCAAGTCCTCGCTGTCAAGATAAAAGTGCGAGGAAAGGGAATAATTCTGGGGCGCGGAAAACTTCAAATTCGATGGAGGCCTAGGGCGAGGGGGGGTTTGGTTGGACGACTAGAAGAGTCGCGGAGAAGGCTTGTCTTCTCCAGTCAAAAAAAAACTGAGATACTGGGAACATTCGTAAGAAAAACCGAAGTCAGACGGATGGAAAGGCCCAAGGGGGGTAGAGAACGTAACCAGGGAAGGGGGAAAAAAGGGGAGAGTACAGGGAAGCCAAAAGATTCATCGAAAAACACAAGGGGATCCCTCGAAGACTGTGCACATTAGCGGGTAAGCCAGTTCTGCTGGAAGGTAGGCAGAGTCCCTAAAAGAGAAGAAAAAACTTACAAGTAAATTACCTAAGTCAAAACTCTCTGGACTCGGCAGACGAAGGAAGAAAAAAAGAGGACGTACGACCCGGCTGCCAGCAGCAAAGAAAAAGACTCCAAGAAGACAGAGGAGAAGGTTCCTGGCCCGACTTGGAAAAAAGGGGAAAAGGGGTCCATCTTTCAGAGAAGGGGGGAGTTAAGAGGAGGATCGAGAAGAAGGGAGTCCGTCCTTCGGGCCGGACCTGGAGGGAGTACAGAGAGGTCCAGATGACGGAGCGGAGGGGGAAGGGAAGGGGAAAAAATTCATAATTTCTTGTTCAAGCCGGGTTACAGACACGGTAGTGTGCCGCCTGAATGAAGGAATAAAAGAACTAATACAGGAAACGCAATGGGGGGGACACAAAGGTTTCCTAGAAAAGGAGAGGGAAGGCTATCCTCGACAGGCTCTGGAGCGGAAAAGGATTTGGAGAGGAACGTAAAAACTACAGTCGCCGTGGAAGGGGAACTAATCCTATAAGGTCACGGAGGGTTCAGCCGAAATTAATTAAGCGGAGGAGGAAGGCACACCGAAGTGATCGCAGAAGGAAAGAAAGGGGGGGGTAGGAAGGAAGATCATAGCCTGAAAGAAAAAGGGGGAAGATCAGTACCAAAAAATACTAGAAGAAAAGTGGGGGTGGAAGAGAGGATCATAATTCTACAAATTCATGAAAAGGGGTCAGAGTGACAAATAAACCATTGGGGGGTGTTCGGATGATCAGGCGGGGGCAGTTCATAACCAACAGAATAAAGAGTATCGCTGGATGTTGCACAACAGGGGAGAAAATTGAAAAGGGAATGGACGATCAAAAACTGGAGAGGAGGAGATGGAAAGAAAGAACAACTTCGAGGTAAAATGAAAGAGATTTTAGCAAAGGAGAAGAGGAAGTTTCCCCATCTGGACCG
>Ga0179591_1315412_pt1 | contig 15165 bp, 13 predicted proteins | sample CZOMad2_1_08_16f_FD_182891 | JGI IMG/M metagenome (GOLD analysis project Ga0179591, IMG submission 182891) | Vadose zone soil fungal communities from Angelo Coast Range Reserve, California, USA - CZOMad2_1_08_16fungal (PacBio error correction) | ecosystem: Environmental > Terrestrial > Soil >...
GGTAAGGAACCTAAAGAGAATGGAGAGGGCGCCTGACGAAAGAAGTAGAGTAAGTTGGTCTTGTCAGCGGCGCAGGAACGCGGGTTCGAATCTGACCCGCGAGACGGGGAAAAAGGCGGGAAGAAGAAGATGAGAGGATGGTTATCAGCTCTAGTAGACGACCGCTACTTTCAGAACACAAAGAAGGCAAAGAGCAGGGGACAAACAGTATCTCTATCCATGGAAATGGTCAAGGAGGAGGTGCGTAAAGGTCGACAGATATACTTTCGCGAAACCTGTCTCGGAAGAACGGGTCAAAAAAAAAAAAGCAACGCAACAAGTGGGAGGGAGGCATCCGATCTCGAGCGCTTGACAAAAGCTGGGAGCCGGAAAAAGAGGGCAGGTAATCTGCTCTTTAGCGACGAATAGGATGGTTCACTTCCCTTCGAAGCGACGGCAATCGAGAGACCACTCGCAGAGGAAAAGCTGAGTGCAAGGAGTGAAGGAAAAGAGGGAAAAAGAACTACTCAGTTAGGAAAATGAGAGTAATCGAGAAGAGAAAAGGACTGAGCGTTGCGAAAAGGTAGGGACTAGCGTCCAATTCTAGGACTCTGCTCAAATAATGGGGGGGGGAAAAGGGGGGGGGGAAGGTTGAGGAATCGGAAAAAAAATATGAACTACAAGGTCAATCATGAAACAAAATTTTCTATGTGTGCACGGGGGGGGGAGCGGAAAGAAGCAGAGAAAAACGAAAATGCACCTATTATGAGGACTTCCGCGTCATATGGGGCAGGAGAGGTGACAAGGTCGTGATGTCGAACCCATGTCCCGGCTTTGTTCATAAAATAATACCGGAGAGGGGAGAGGGTGAAAGGGAATTAGAAAAAAGGTAAGGGGAGAGGGAGGTATGGCCTGAGGGGGGTAGAACTTCAGTTGGCTCGTAAAGAAACCGGAACGATGGGCTTGTTGAAGAAGAGACATGGGAGCCACTATTCTGCGGGGTATGCGTTAAAGAGGGGGTGAAGCAAATTCGTCAGAAGGAAAGGGAAAAGACGACTCAGGAGAAACGCTGGAGCATTGACACGCCGACCAAAATGTCTACTGGAGGGGGGGGTAGGAAAAGCCAAGCGAGAAAGGGAAGGGAGGCGCGTCCTTTTTTAAAGGGCTGTCACCCTTCGTTTTCATGAGGAAGAGGAGAAGAAAAAAAGAAGGAACGTAAGAGGAGGATCCGTAAAGTCAAGGACCTGGAAGGAAGATTCAAACCTTACGAAAGAGGCACTCGACCTCAAGGGAAGGGAGGAGCTGAACTCGATAACGGGCAAAATCCAACCTCAGTCACGCGGTTCGTCGGTCTTTCAAGGAAGGGCAAGGGGGGAGGTCAAGAAGGTCCTAGGGCTAGAAACAATGGCAAGGAAGAAAAAAAAATCATTATCATAATCATGTTTTTTAAAATCAGGGGAAGGGGGAAGGGAGGGCTAGAAGGGGGTGGGGGGGGGGGGGGGTGTGTGGGGGTGGGGGGTGGGTTTTTTGTTTTGGGGGTGGAGGGGTGGGAGGGGGGTTTGGTGGGGGGGGGGGGGCGTGTCCATCGATATACCCCACTCGACGTCCTCAGTCGGTGGAGGGAGGGGGCGCAGAAGGAGAGAAGCGCGGAGAAGGGAAATCTGGGAATAGATCGGAAGTTGCACCGGGTTGGTAAACGCTCTTGAGAGGGAAGGAAATGAGGAACGATGTATAAAAAAGAGAGGGGGATTCGAGAGAGACAGGAAAAAACTGCCGAGGGGAAAAAAGAATTCTTGGCTTTGGTGGTCTAGGAGGGCACAACTGGGCGGAACCTGGGGGGGAAGATCTTCTACCACACTGCCTGCACCAGAAAGGACCGACGGTTGGAAGGAAGAAGTGAAAGGATATATGGTTTCAAAAAAGGCCTAGGAACACGACGGCGTCAAAAAGGGTGCAAGTAAAAGGGGGGGGGAAAAATATCTACCTACCAAAGGTGTGTCCTCCGTCGGGGGGCCAGAAAGGGGAGGCCCCTGAAAAGAGAGTCGAAAGGTCTCAAAGCAGCAAGGGGGCTCGGAAAAAAAAAATCATATGCCCCACTCGGAGGGGGTGGGGAGTAAAACGGGCGTAGAAAACACGCCTAGTCAGGATGGAAGAATAAGAAAAGAGGGCCATAAAAGAAACCAGGGACGGGACGCGATGCAAGGAGCAAAGGGCCAATCACAAAGCAGGGTGTGACTCTCCACATGAAAGGGAAAAGGCCTGGCGAAAAGACTAAGGAGGGGCGTTGGAAGGGACTTCTGTCTTGACTAGCTCATCCCTGGCGTCACATGCTCGAAAAAAAAGGAGGAAGGGGGAGGAATTTGGGAAAATGAGGCTCTCGACTGCATCAAAAAGAAAATCGCGCCAAACGCCCTAGCCTCAGAGGGGGGGAAGCCTCGGTGGGGGGAGGGACCAGGAGAGGTGTGTTCGTGATCACGAACTTTCAACACTGCCACTTGCAGGGCAGGGGGAAGAACGCGGGACTTAGGGAATATCAGTAAGGCAAGTAGGGGGGAGACGAATAGCAGGGGAAACTCCCAATCAGAACGGCGTGGAAATAATCTGCCTCGAGCAAAAACTGGAGGGAAACTTGATAGTCAGGCGTCACACTAAGTTCAGTCAAAGAAAAAAGGTCGCGTGGGGGAAGGGGGAAGGCCGTAACGAAAATCCTAGCAAACGACAAAAAAGGGGAGCGCATGCAGGGCGGAAAGGCGGTTAAACGAAAGGAAGAAAAATAATCTCGACCTAGCTTCATTCTATTGCAGCCGGGGGAAGGAGGACTCAAGGGGGGGGAGGAAAGGGAAGGGGGACCATTAGAACGACAAGGAAACCAAAAGCAGATCTTCTTTAAAAGGAAAAAGAAGGAGGGGGAGGAAAACGGTCGGGTACGAACGATATCTATCACACACCTCTCGTCTTGGGAAGGAAAGAAAGGCAAGGAGAACAGATAGGGGGAGTAAAAAACCTTGAGAATCTCCATATAGGTCCATGCCGGCAGAAACGGAGAAAAGCAGAAAAGATTAGACGTCTGGAGTCTCGAAATGCCACTACATACCCGGACGCAAACTAAAGGTAAGTGTTAATATGTCTATTGATGGATAGTTTGGCCGCAGTGGTGCTTGGTGGATGACGAAGAAGGGGAATCCTTCAACTCTACATAAAAAAAAGTCTCAACTGACCAAGGGGGGAACCGGGTCCAAGGAAAAGGTGGGTGACTGGCAGAAGATTTTTGCAAAAGTCTAAAAGGAAGCTCCAGAAGAAAAAGGGAGCGGAAAAAAAAAACGAGTGGGAGGAAAGGAACGCTTTGCCTAAGTTGTTCCCACGGATGGAGGGCGGAGAGAAGTGAGAAAAAAGGGGTCGTCGCGAAGCAACGGCCGCATATGTCCCGCCGGACGCGGCTAAGCGGAGGGGAAGGCTAAGGGGGATGCATAAGAGAAAAAGAAGAAAAAAATGCGCGTCGTCTGCACGGCGAAACCGGCGCTTAGCCATGTTAGAAAAAGAACGCAGGAGTACGGGGCCTGACAGAGTTGCTCACCAGGGAGTCAAAAATATGGACCGCATCGTCCGGCGGCTCCGCCCAATAAGGAAAACTTCAAAAAAAGGGGTCAACGGATTGCCGCGCCAAGGAAAGTACAACGTGCTGCGCTCCCAAAAGGAAAGGTCATACTGTGTAAGGTCAGAAGGGGAAGAAAAAACTAGAAGAAATTCTGATGAAAAGGCAATGGGGAGAGAAAGAAAAAAAACGAAAGCCCACCGAGAATGAAAAAAAGCCGCGACAGTGCAGAAGAGGGGGACTCATTTGGGCAGGGTGGAAGGGAAAAGGTAGAAAACACGGGAAAATCTTTGTTTCAGATGGGTGCCAACAAGAAAATGAGAAGTTGGGAGAGCCGGAGCATGTCAAACCCCGGTTCATGATTTAGTCAAACAGAAGAGCTGGGGGAAAAATGAGGAAGGTGTTAACACTTCGTGCGATTATTAAATCCAGGTCGGGAAGAAGAGACAGCGTAAAAGGAAAAATAGGTCTCGTCGGCTAACGGACTGCTCGGGGCAAGAGGGGAGCTAGAGAGAGGCAAGGAAAAATAAGGGACAGTTCAGGGGCCCTTTTCAACAACTAAGGAGAGAGTTAAGAAGGGGCAGAATGATGAAAGGTGATCCTCTAATAGCGGCGGGCCGCTTCAGAGGGGGAAGGGACACCGCAAAGGGATGGGGAGAAGGTCGAAAAAGGGAATTGGACTCTTGGGTTCAGGGTTTAGTAGACGACGTGCTAAGTAAGGGACCGAGACGCCGAGCAACGCAAGGAAGTCAAAATTGGAAAACGGGCGATAGATGGTGCGGGAGACAAATGGCATGAACCAGGAGGAGGAAGGGTGAACTTGAAGGTAGAGGGGGAGACATCACGTATAGGGAATCCTATGGCATCAAGGAGGGAGGAGAGTCAAAGCTTGACGGTTTCTCTTCGGAAAAACGCAGTTGCTAACGCTGCACTCAAATCCTAGGGGGACTGAAAAGGAAAGTCTAGGGGCGAATTGTCTCTGGAAACATCATGGCCCGCGTGGGGTTACAGGAAGGCGATAGAGGAGAAAAAACGAGGAGAGACACAGAGAGATGCTTCCTTAACTACGCATAAGTATGTGAAGAGGGGGGAATGATGACCAAAGAGCTGAGTATTCGTCTTATTGGGGTTCAGAAGGGCGGGGAGGACTAGGGTGTTTAGAAAAAAGAAGTTGTTAAAAGCCGTATTGAAGACTTGCCAGAGAGAGTGAGGAGGGAAAAGAGAAGGAAGATGCAAAGGAATGAAGAATCTATCAGGGGACAGATAACATAAACGAGACCATTCGCTGATACTGGCTCGAGACTGGAAAAGAAGGAGAAAGCGGGAAACTACTTCAAGCGGACAATATTTTAACGGCGCAAAAAAGCCCACTAACGTGGAGGGGGGGAGGAGGGGGAACAAGGTGGCTGAAAAGCTGAGCGGGGCAAAACTACATTACATGACTCTTTTTGGGTCAAAGACTTGGCGGACAAACTCGAGAGGTGGTGACCGTGAGAACTGAAACTACGTCAATGACTAATATACAAATCAGATAGAGGAATATGAGGGAAGGGAAAGGGTCAGGCTCCAGCCGCTGGCAGTAGGAATAAGGGTCGACCTAGGAACGATGGACGGGAGAGGAAGAAAACCTCTAAGCGTGAGTAACTGTCTATAAAAGGGGGGAGGAACGTTTAAAAAGGAACATGAGGAACGGGGGGAAGGGGCTATCGCTGCAAAACTCTTCCAAGAAGGGTGGCAAGAACGGAAAAAATTGTGAGGGGAAGTGTCAGAACTAACTGCAATCAAAAATTGGCCCCTAGTGAGGAAAGGGGCCGCGGCATCGGGGGGGGTGGTCAGGGGAAGTAGGAGGGAACTATAGGGGAAATTTTCATCAGACGCGTCTGGAGGTAATAGGGGTAAAGACATTGAGTCAGCGTTGACGGTGGATGTGTGTATTCTTTCCTGGGGGAGGAGGAAAAAAAGGAAAACGGGAGGGCAGGGGGGGAGTCCGTCCGAAGGGACGCGACGGTATTCGGGTCAAGGTAGGGACTAGAGGGGGACGTAATCTACAAAAAAGTGCCTCTTCATTCGGCCTGAAGGGTGCCGGACGACTCATTTAAAAACTCAAGGGAAGGGAGGGGGCAACAGTGACGAAAAACGGAGAAACACCGAAGTTCTTCGTTGGCCGAAATCAGCCACGTCGCGCCCTGACGGGTTCGGAGCAAAAGGAGAAGGGGGGAAAGGGATGAAAGGGCAGAGGAATGAGGGGAGAGGATGAACCGCCGAACACTGCTGCTGAAATAAATTCCGTGGAACACCAATTGAGGAGAGTTCCTTGACGAGAGGAATTTAAAAAAAGCGACGTAGGTACGCTGAGCGCGACTCGATAAAAAACATAGCTTAAAAAGAGGCACTAGGGAAACCAAACGGTGAGAGGGACGGCAGGTCCTATTATCTTCAGACGTTCACTGAGGCATAAAAAAAAGGAAAGGGGGAACGCGCCTCCCAAATGCAAAAAGAAGAGGGGGTGGGATTGGCAGAGGGTATGGAGTCACGCAAGCGAAGATTAAACCAAAAAGACGTAAGAAGAGGGGCGAGAAATCTCCGGGCCGAACTACCTATCTGTAGAGTGGAGGAAAAGTTTGGAAAGGGGGCGCCTAGAGGACGGCCGTAAGGAGAACGCGGTAAATCGTCAATATCACTCATCACTTTTCAAACGGGGGAAGGAAGGGGGACGGCTGAAAGGGGAGGAGGGTGGGTTCAGGGGGAGTCATCACTAACCGCGAAACTTTGGGAGAGCAGAGAGGAGTAAAAGGAAGTCGGCACTACGACATAATCAGGTACCTAGTATCTTTGGAGAGTCTAATCTAGTGTGCGGGGGAAAAGGGCGGGGGGGGGAACAAGAAAAAAAAAGTTCAGGTTCTATGCAGGTAGGCGGCCTTAGTCGCCCCCGGAAGTGTGGCCGCCGTGAAGCACGAGGAGGGAGAAGGAATACCAAGAGTTCGCAATTTCCTCCAGAATGCTTGTCTCTATAAAGGAAAGCGTAAGGGGGGGTCAAGTTTAGGAAAGGGGAGGAACCGCTTGAGAGGGAACCTAGCACGGGAAACTTAAGACCTCTTCAGAGGAAAAACAAGGGGCGTGACGGGGTGATCTAAAAAAGAAAATCACCACGCTGGGCTTCTCACTGGGAGGTACAAAAGGCAGGAAAAGAGGGGGGGAAGGAAGATGGTTAAGGAAGGCGTTCTGATGCAAAGCACCGAGATCAGCAATACTGCACATCTCTAATCCAACAACAACGGTTATTAGGAGCAGGGGGAGAGGCAGAGGGGAGGCGCATCAGAGAAAGGATGAAAGCAAACCGAACATCGCCACCAATCTTTCAGAAGGTCTACTCTAAAACAGGTTGGGAAAAGTCATGGGGGGGATTTGAGAGAAGGGAAAAAAGAGCGTAAAGGTGAACACGGGAAAGGACTGACCGGGACCTGGGACTTGGACATCTAGTATTGTGAGAGACGAGGGGGGAAAAAAGAAAAGGTGATATAACTTTTACGCTTCTCTTTCAGAGAAAGATCGAGGAGAGAACCTGCGAGGACGAATGAACTGAAAGAGCAATCAACAAACCGCTTGGCATTTTTTAATGCCTTACCTGACTCCGCAACGACGCGCCCTCGGGAGGTAACGCGGCCGTTCGGACTGGCTAGTATACGAGCAGGCAACAGAGATGTCGTAGTGACAACTTCCGGGGCTGAACGAAGCTGCTCTCAAGGGGCGGCACTGGCAATTCGAAAGCCAGGAAACACGCAATCTTCGGGGAGACGGCCCTCGTCCGGGCTGAAATGAGTCTGCCCGGTAGGGATGCCTCTCGCGCGGAATTCCGGCAACTTTCCTCCAGGGCCGCGGGCCCCCGAACCACGAGATCTACGGACGCCGCGCGCCAAGAGTCTCGGCGCGCGAAAAAGGAACTCGTTGGTTAGATGGAGATAGCAACTAACCCCTGCAAACAGCGGCAAAATAGCAATAATGCTGCTGCTTGCTGATCATGGGTCGGGCCTTTTGCTTTGGGAGCTCCGTGACCCGTACTCTGGAACTAAAGGTCAAAAGAAAGGACCCGGTGTCCGCTGTGACTGGGCTCGGTTGATTATCTGCTTCAAGGGGAGAGCGAAGCCGGCGAGGTCGCCGGGCCGAGTGGCAAAAAGCTTTTGCCTCCTGGGGGCCCCGGATTGTCGGGCGAAGGAAGACGGAGAGCGTTTTATCGGCGAAGTAGAAAAGGGACGAGGCGGGCAAAAAAAATGGCCCCCCTCTTCATCCTCTCGTGTTACAGGGCGCGCTTGGCTGCTTCAGGAAAAATATCACAAAAAATGCACTAATACACCGAGGGGGGAGCGGGCGCGTCACTGGACAAAAGCCGGAGCTGAGAAAGATGGGGACGTAGAGTGCTGACAACTTTTTTAAAAGGGACAAGTCAGCACAGTGCGCAATCGTCCCGGGACGGGAGCGGCGAACCAGGCCACGTGCGAATAAATTGGCCGCCAAGGCAGAGAACTCACACATACAAGAGAACGTCATAAGTGGCTTTCATATCTTACTTCGCACTTCGACGTTAGGTCTTCGGAGGACCAAGCGGGACTGGGGGAGAACATCCACGAGTCGGCTCCCGATAATTAACCAATCCCGGGAAGGATCATCGGGGTCAAGGTGGGTACGTCTTGCGACGCGAGAACAAGGTGCAGAAAGGCAAGTGCCATACTTCTGGGAAGAAGGTTTTGCGCAGAAGGACAACGGGAGGGCCAACCCTTCATCTGTATTTGAGGAAACGGAACTTCGAGTGAAGGGCCCCTCCCCTCGCGGGTATATTTATGAGATCAGCTACACGATCCTACGCGAAGCGCAGCGCGGAGTCGGCAGGGGGAACCGACCTACTGCCAAAGGTGCACGAATCGGTTTCAGCGATCGCGAGGGTTAACTAGCTTCGGGGACGAACTCAAAGGAAACCGAGTGACTAAGAAGCGAATTGACGAGGTGAAGCCGCTAGGTTCTGCAGCTCCTCTTGCAGCAGGGAGTCAGCCCCGAAAGGGGGCGCCTTGGTAACGAACAGTTTTTGAGCCTGGAAGGGGAGTAGTGAGTAATGGCGATGTATACGAGATCTCGAGCCCCCGGGTAAGACAGCGAATGATCCAGTGTAGTTGGCCGACTCTATTGCGTGGTGACGATAATCGTTCTTTCGCTCATAACGTAAGAGGATGGAACCGCGCCGAAAGGCGAGGAAAAAGAATCACGTTCTCCTTCGACACCCGCGTTAATGCGACGGGACAGAACCAAAGTCGCAGCTACAAGTAATTTGGAGGAAGGTCATGACAATATGGCCCGCGTAGGGTTCCGGAGCTGTGATCTACTCAAAACAACGATGAATTAGTAGAGAGAGAGATCCAGCGTAGAGAAGATTGCCCCTGACGAAAACAAGACTGAGGGGCGTGCGGAGTGTGGTGTCTGGAGCGGCGACAGAAAGCGTCGCAGAGACCCGAGCATTTGTCTGGAGGGCCGCCGGTGCCTAGAGGTGATCTACGAGAGCAGGGACCAAAACGAATCAGGAGAGACAGGGTCCAACTCAACATCCTCGAAAGACATCAGATTCAACGGCTAGGGCGGAAGCTGAATACATTACGGTCTACTAACCAAGAGGGCCATCACTGTTTCTACACCCGGAAGCCACAACTTTGGAAAGGCAGCAGTCTGCAGGGCGGGTCAAAAGACGATCTAGCGGAGGAACGCGTCATTCATTCGCGATACGAAAACTCGTGTGTTGACCCGCAGAACAAGCAATCGAAACCCCTCGCGATAGCTGAAAAAGATTCGTTCGAGCAGTAGGCAATCAGCCGCGGAAGCTGACGGCGGGAGCTGGGGGCTTTATCTCATCAATAGAACCGCGAAGCGTGCGAAAGGGACGAGTGGATGCCAAGGGCTCGTTTCAATACATTGCAAAGGGGTGGGCGGACGAGCGCAAACCTTCCAATACTAATGGGCCTAAATTCAGGTCCGGACAAACCTGTCATTGCACGGGGGGAAATTCGGAGCAAGCTCCACGGCCAAATAGCCCTATTATCGCACTGTCGCGGCATAGGTTCATGGATCGCGTGATGGAGGGATCTGGTAGAAGAGGGGGCGAAATAGATTAGAAAGAAAGTATGACGTTCTCGTTGGAAGGTGCGAGGCAGGTGAGGGCTGCCGGGCCAAGACCGGCGTTGGCCTGGTTGAAGCAGGCATGGCCGCGGGACTATTGCTGATATTGCACTTTCAGACTGTTTCTCAAAAAAGAGGAGCGAGTTGCGGACGACAATAATGGCTAACCAACGCCGCTGGGCGTCAGTCCGTCAGAAACTCTATATTTAAACAGCCAAGGCGCGCCATGGACGAGGGCACTGGCGCGGTGGACATCTGCTTCAAGGGAGTTTCGGTTCAGGATAGAGAAGGGAGGAAGGGAACACAGTCGCTTCGCCTCCATACAGGGAACACAGTGGAAGGTTCTGCTCAATGCTGCGACTGAACCGCCGTCGTCGTAGGGGAATCACAAACAAAGTCAATAAATTTACCAGCGTTGGGAGCCTTATGCCAGGATTTAGCGGACAGAGATTCACGGGCGATCAAAAGCAAAATGACCGCGGCCTCCAACCCTATCATACCTAATCATTATTCAGTTTGGCCGCTGTCAGGGGAATTTAGGGACATCTTAGATTCAAACGTCCGCAGTCTTTTCCTCCTAAGCGAGCGGGCGCGCGCAGGCCTGCCTATCTGGAGATTCATTTGCGTTGGGAAGCGCACCTCTGGCGACAGTCAGAGAGAGAGGGCTTCATATATATATGCGTCTCGAACACTGGCAATCACTTGCGCGCAGCCGGAAGAATTGGCGGGTGGCTTTTGGTTCCTGGGGGAGTCGAAGGAAGTAAAATGAAGTGCTTCGTCTATCACGGAAGGCATCGACATTAACTCGTCCTGAGGAGTTAGAGAGAAAGGGGCGCCTTCATAACGTAATGGGGGACCGCCAGGCGGGCGCGTCAGCGAGCTTACTTCCTATTCCCGGCAGCTGGCTGTTTGGCCGCTCGTCCATGAGCGGGCCCCTTGAAAAGGCGCCTCCGCCACCAGGTGTAGGAGAATCAGATTGCCCTCGCCACGGTTATCTGATAAAGGAGGGGGTAACGATTAGCGAGGGGAACACGCCTAGCACGAATAGAAGTCCGCGTCTAGTCCTCACAGACGTGTACGCTCTTTCCAGGAATCTCCCGCAACATCACAATCGACGGGTTGTCCCGAAAATGGGGGGGGGTTGGGGGGGGGGGGGGGGGGGGGGGTTTTCGGGGGTGGGGGGGGGGGGGCCTGGGGGGGGGCTAGAGCTGGAGAGAGGGGCCCCTGTTCGCTTAGGGAGGAGGGATGGCTCAGCTCAGAGCGCCTCATAAGCCAAACACTCAACAAACAAACGATAGGAGGGGGACATGCGCAACACCCACCAATCTAACACGAGCTGAAAAAACGCCGCATAAAAAAACTGGAGGACCCAGCTCGCGGCGAAAAAAAAAAGCCTTCAGTGAGCGGAAACCCTCGTGGTGATTTTTCACTTCACAGCTCGACGTGAACTGCACACTGGGGGCTGCGTCTCGCCTGCAGCGGGACGAGGAAATATCTTCCGCTGCTATGGCAGGTCTCGCTCAGGAGGTCATCAGTAAAGATACTGTGACCGCGCATAGCTGCTCGTCTAGTTGCGGAGAAACTAACTGTGGCTTTTCAAGGGGCCCTGCATGGCACGCGTCGGCCACAAAAGCCGCTTGACGGACAAAGGCCTCAAGTATGCGCACCTCCCCGCTGGCGTCCCAAAACCTCGTCAAAGAATTACTTCCACACTCATCATCACCTCTTCTTATGTCGTAGGTGCCTCCGTGATACGAAGCGGAGATCAAGTTAGCTTGTTCCGAAAACCACCCACACGCAATCTCTTGGGAGTCCCAACAAAAGAGCATGTGCATCTACTCTAATCGAGGCCGACTCTCGCGCGGGACACGATTCCGGCCAGAAAAATAGGCTCTTTCCCACAGAAAAACCCTTAGAATCTAAGAGCACCGGCCGGGTGCCTTCTCGGCGAGAAAGACTGCGGAGGTGGGTCGTAATCTTCGCTGGCAGTAGACACACATCCCCTCCAGGAGAAAACAGATTCAATTGCGGCTATCTGTACTTTAACTTTTTTCGATCACCGTCTCTTCCGCTAAATCGGCACTAAGGAGTGAAGGACGCCAATCCTTCCCGCGTACTGCGTTGTTGCAGTAGTCGAAGGCGAAAACGCGAAGTCGCAGTTCGACGCTTGCATCAAGTAAAGCTGTTGCATCAAATGGGGGGGGGTGTTCAAGAATTGTCGGCGCGAAGTAAGTGCTTTGGGACAGGAGGAGCGCGAACCGAAAACGAAGGCGTGCAGAAGGGGAAGGAACTAGGACAGGAGGCGTCTTTGCTGCTTCCGGAGCAAATCACGAGACACCGCGGGGGGAGTCGGCGGCGTAGGGACCAGGGACTTCTGCTTAGCCATTTCGGAACAACCCGGGCTAAGGGCTGTGCCACAGATGAACGAAATTTCAAAGACATACGCATCGCAAGCTCCGAAGCAGGCAATAAGGAGATGAAACCAGCGCGTGCGCGTATGGAGCGAAACGGCACAGCTCCACGGTAAGGAACTTCAATACTTGGCTTGAAGAATTTCCTTGAAATCGCGGTTAGAGGATGAAGCACTAGTGACATCACGATCGAAGATGAACCTATAGGGACAGGGAATCGCTCTCATTGGTCAGTTATCATTGCGCCATCCACGGTCAAAGACAAGGTTTGTGTTACAAGTAACATAGTGCCCCACCAACAACCCACCCAGATCTCGGAAGAGGTTTGGGGGCTGGCCAACACTGCATACATGTATGTGCGACGGAACTACTCTTTAAAATCAATTAGACGAGGGAAAAGCTTGCGGTGTGATGATATCCAGCTATCAACGAATCCTGGGCAGGCATCAGTAAAGCTCCGGACCAGAAAATTTGAATGCTCGGCAACTACTCTTTTGGCCAGCTATCGCGAGGGGGCACCTTTCGATGGAACGCGCTCGCAGACGAATAAAAATACCCATCGCTGATCATGACGCAGTTGAACAAGAAGGCGTAATCTCCTCTGTCAGCAGGTGCTCAGAAGAAAAAAGTGGAGGGGAGGTGTCTAAACATTGGATCGCTTTGCAGGGGGGAGTTAGGCGTGTAAAAGTACAGCCCGCAGCCTTGAACATAAAGCGAAAGTCTCGATGGAGTTGGCAGAATGGACGACCTGGAGGCGCTGTGGAGAAGTCGCTGGCAGCCTCAATAGAGCTGGAAAACGAGAGGAACGTCATCATCCTTGAGCGGGATGCGAAACCCGCGTTCTACGCTCAGCCATCCGCCCAGTGACTGCAGGGGCGGGGATGGAGCTGCCCCTCAGCCGCGTAGGGTCCGGACGCTGGGATCTGCAAAAAAACCAACTAAAGGGAAAAGATATAGATCCAGCAGTCGGGACCTACTCGGCTGATGGAGCGTCCAATAACTAAGGGCGAGTTTTTGGGCGAGGAGGCAGGAAAGCGTTTTCAAGAGACCCCGCATAGGGGCGGGATTAATGCAAGGACGACTATTGGTCGGTCAGCGTGATGCAGAAACGCTTCATCTGAAACAGAGAATTATCATCATGGCAACACGTCCATGTCCGCTGAAGCAAACTGGCGGGCTCGAGATCGGTCGCTATAGATCACAGCGTATACACACCAAGTCGTCCAACACGGTTGACCACGAGCCCACTTACGGTGACAGACACCGCACACAAAACCAATGGGCTTCAGACGTAGGCGGGGTCCGGAAAGACATTAATCGATCGCTCGAGAGGATTGGGGATGGGCGTCCCTGGCGAAGACGGACCCAAGGTCTGAAACTTTCTGATACTTCATTAGGTCATCGACGCCGAGCCGAAGTGACGGAGGAGCGTAGGCTCCGGTGCTCATCATCGAGAAGCGGGGCGAAAGGGGTGCCAAGCAGGCTAAATACATCAGGGGGGGAATGAACTCGGCGCAACTCTTCAAAACAGGGGCACACAATACTTCCTGAACACATGGTCGACGGGGGGAGACGTCGCAATAAAGGCCAAATTATGCCCCTCTTGATTCGCACTGTCCGCGGCATAGGACTTGAGACTCGGGATGTCCCTGGCCAAAAAAAAACCGGCGAGTGCAGGGATTATAAACAAAGTCATTCCGTTCTCGTTGTCGGTGGAGGCTGAAGGTTGAGTTCGGGACGTTTCTGGCAAACGCACGCGTTGGCCTGGTAGCACGCCTTATGGTCGGAGCCGGGTTTACGCTCAAGACGATTGCGGGACTCTACACGGGTGAGCAAAATCTTGAAAGGCCTAGCAACGTTGCGGACGACAGAAATGCGAGAAGAAGACTGGGCGAAGGGAAGCTACGGTTTTCTTCTGTTGGTGATCCGAAGCAGCCAGCGCGCCCGAAGGTGAGGCCGGGGGGACATTCGTTGAGGTTCTGAGCGCGAAGCAGGTCGCACGCTTTCGACCATTCCTTGTAACCCAAGGTGGAGGCAAAGCGGTCTTGCCTGATCCGGGATCGACCGACGGCAAAAACGAAAAGCAAGTCAACTCACTAGGGGTGACCCTGCGGAGAGTTGCTGAGGCAATGTATAAGAGAACTTACGAAGGCTCTCAAAAAGCAAGGCCCGCGGCCTCCAAACGAATATAAAAGGATAAAAAAACAAAGAGCATTGTCAAGTGTGACGTTTCCCATATGGGCAAGGAATATTACGACCCAGAAAAGTCTCATTTCGCGCGAAATCAACGGCAGAGCAGGCTCTGGAACTCGGGAAAATGGTTGCCGGTGTTACGTCGCCAAAAAAAAAAAAAAAAAAAAAAAAAAAAAAAAAAAAAAAAAAAAAAAAAAAAAAAAAAAAAAAAAAAAAAAATATCGGGCGGGGACCGTCCTTAGAAACTAGAGCATAGAATAGCGGCCTCTTCAGAGGATCAAGTACTTAGGCGTCGGCCAAAAAGATTGCGTGGCTTTGGGGGCGGGGCGTCAGGAAAAATGTTCAAAACCATTTATAGGTCCGTCTACACGCGGACGCGGACTAATTCAAGCTCTTTTTCCATGAGTGGGGTGGGGGGTGGGTTTGGGGCTGTATACTTCTGGAATCTGTTTGCCGCCGGCCGAAGCAGATGGGGTCCATTCGCCGTGCGAGTAAGGATGAGCGATCCCCAGAAACCATTAGGTGTGCCGCCTCTTGCCATGCATCTATCGGCCCTGAAGCCGCAGAAGTGCAAGTTCCTCTCTGTTCCGGATAGTCCGGCGGATTGTAACAAAGTATGATGATATTACCGAGATGGTAAAAAGCATCGGAAGATCTCCGCTAATTCTCCCGTCGGCAAGCCGCACCAGTGCAGTGACTCTGGAAGGCGTCGAAAGCACCGAAAATCGCAGGGGGGGTTCCGCTCGCATGGGCTGTTCGGCGCTGACGATCACCATGTTGGGTGGAGGGGCGGAGTTTATGTGAGCGCTCGAGCAAGAAAGCCGCTTCGGTCAC
>Ga0179591_1371296_pt1 | contig 15165 bp, 19 predicted proteins | sample CZOMad2_1_08_16f_FD_182891 | JGI IMG/M metagenome (GOLD analysis project Ga0179591, IMG submission 182891) | Vadose zone soil fungal communities from Angelo Coast Range Reserve, California, USA - CZOMad2_1_08_16fungal (PacBio error correction) | ecosystem: Environmental > Terrestrial > Soil >...
GGCTAAAAGTGAACCTTAATCAAAATATGACAAGACAATGGAGTTTCTCACATTCCAGGGCGTTGTGGGATCTCCGTGAAGGCCAGACACATCAAATAACGAGAACTGGATTGCAATGTGAAAGTTCTTCCCGGTGAGAAAGTAAAAAGCATTCAACAGTGTTAGAGCGAACATCCAAAAAGAACCGCTGGGAGGACTACGGTGCTTATTAACGGCTATTACGCATGGGGACCGATTCTTGGATCAGAAACGGTGTGGCTAATTACAAAACACTTCGTGATGAGACGAGCGGATAAGGCACCTTTTTAGAAAAAATCCAAACATTTGGAGGTCAAAGAACGGCACATCAATAACTCGTAGGGAGATCCTGACAGAAAAACGACAGAGAGGAGCGGGAGAAGGCACTGTAGGCGCTACAAGTATCGTGGAGGGGTTGCCGGCATGGAATTACCAACCCTGGCGACGCCGGTTCTGCGGTTGGTACGAGAGTTGCAGTAGTTCCTGCCAATGTGAACGAGGGGGTGGGGGGTCAACTAGAACGACAACACGACGGGGGCACAAGGGTTTTGAAAAATACCAGTGCTATCGTAAACAAACGAAAAAAGTGAAACAAAAAAGGAAAAATGGAAGGGATGAGACTAGGACTGGACCCGTTACAACACGTAAAGGACTAGGTGCGGGGCAACTGAATCAGACGTCCAACCGGTCGCCCAAGAGGGATGCTTGTGGGAAGAGGCAAATGTGTATTGAGTGCTGCGCTAAGAAAAAGTTAGAACCTTGGGGGGGCGGAGGCGGCAGGAGGGTGTGTGGATCTCTAGTGGTGAAGCATGACCGCTACCAAAAAAGGGGGGAAGCTTAAAGAATTAGGGGGGGAGAAGGGTAATGTATTTGAGGGGCGAACCGTGCAGTTCGAGGAGAGGATCGACAATGAGCTTCGTGGGGAGCCCAATGTAAAATAGGAGCGGGTTCCTGTCAGTAAGGCATCGGGTGGGGATTTCAGACGGTCGGGGACGGGGTTGGGGTCTATGGAGAGAACAAGTGCGATGTGTACGGGAAAATAAGACAGATTTCGGTTTTGGGAGGATGCGCAATTAAATCGGTATCGGGTCCAAAAACGAACTTCGCAAGAACAAAGGAAAGGATTAAAAAATCCCGGAGGGTGATTTATGGGGGTGTGATCAAGAGGAAGGTGTGGAAAGGGGGGGGGTAGTAAATAGAGAAAAAGGGAACGGGAGAACAATAGGGGGGGGGAAGTCAACTCAAATTTAATAGCCATTAATTGACGGGGGAGTGAGATCCTTGAAAGGGAAAAAGAACTCACAAAGGGGGCTTAGAAGCAATAGGAAGAGAAAGAAAACCGACAAATTTTCAAAAATGTTTGGCTGGTATGTCGGGTAGGGGGGAAGGACTTTTAAGGGGGAGGATTTTATAGAGAAATAATATCAGCGAGGACTATGTAGGCAAAATGGACGAGGGGGGGGACAGGAGAAAAATAAAAAGGCGCAACTTCTTATGGAGGGAGGCGGTTTAAGAAAGGAAGAGCATAAAACAAGACACAAACAAATAACGCGGCCACAAAGAACAAAACCAATGAAAAAAAAAAAAAAACACCCTCAATTTTGATTTTATCGCGGGTCCCAAAAAACGTGAAAAAAAAATAAAGGGGTTGCAAAGAGGAAGGGAGTGGGGGGGAGGTATTTTCGCGGGCATGCCTGTTTATCACTCGGGCGAAAAAAAGGGTATTTGAAAAATTTGGGGAAGAAGAAGGAATAAGTGCGATAAGAGCCTCTGACCAGGGCAGGGGAGGAAGAAAAAACCGGTCCATTATTTATAAATGACAGCAAAAGGACTGGAAAAAAAGAAAAAAAGGAAAGTACAGGAGGAAAAGGGCCCTCAAGTCTCCAAAAAAAAGGGGAGGGGAAGGAGTAAAAAGGGGGGGATTGGCATGGGACAAGTTCTTTTGGGTTCCAGAAAACAGGGGGGTTTTGGTGTTTTTGAACAAAAAGGGAGAAGAAGGAAAGAGTTGGGAAGCAGCCGCAGCAAGGGTCCGAGCTATGCCAGGACCAAAGTGAAGCTCCGAAGAATAAGGGGGGTGAAAAAACAAATAATAATTAAGCCAAATATGGCCAACGTACACTGGGGTCCTGTTAAAGCCTTCATCAAAAAAGCAAAAAGAAAAAGTTACGCAGTGGGTGGGGGAAAATTTCTTTTGGGGAGAGAAAGAAAAACAGCGGGGCGAGGGGAAAGTATTTTTTTCGGGGGGGGTTTTGTTGAGGGGCAATATAGTTGTAGGACCCGTTTGGTAAAAGAGGGAGGAAGAAACCCGAAAGAGGGGTTTTGCGGGGAAAAAGAGAAACAGATAATGGAGAAAGATAAAATCAGAAATTGAACAAACACCCCGAGACCGGAAGAGGCGGGGGGGGGATAAAGATCTTTCCTAGGATGGGGGCTAGCTATTGATGTCAAAAATGTTGGTTATTGAAAAAGGGGAGAATGAAGGAATGGGGAGTGGGAAGAAAATAGGGGGGGGGGAATCCAAGGAATGATACCGGGGAGCTTCTATTACTAAAAGGCTGAAACCTTAAAGATGAACCACAAGCTAAAAGGAAAAATGTTAGAAATTCGAGGGACTAGAGTTAGGGGGGGGGGGGAAGGGGACTAAAAGATTTAGAGAGCATTACATCTGCCGAGGACATAGGGGGGGGGGGCGCAAACCAGAATTAAGGAACAGACGACATAGCATGATGAAAGAAATCCCTTACCAGAAAGAAGGGAGGTTATTGTCGGGGAGGGCAGGGGGGAAGGACTAGACGTATTGCACAGGGGGGGTAATCAAGGACAGCTTTAGCAAAAAAAGTACTTTTCAGATTATAATAAAAGTTACCATATAGGGGGGGGGGTGCAGAAGTATGTGTAAAGAAACAGAGTGAGTAAAGGGGGGGGGGGGACCATAAACTTGTTCGGTTTGAGGAATAGCTTCATTTCCTTTGAAAGGCAGGAGACGTTTTTTGAAAAAGGGGAATGTCCCCTTGGGGGGGTTGGGGAGAGGCCAAAAAGAAGAAAGGGAGAAGCAAGGAAGAAGATTTAAGGAACCCGATGCCGTTTAAAGGTCTAGAAACCTTCAAGCGAGCCCGTAAACTGGGGGGGGGGGGGTAACAACGCAAATCCGGGAGGGGGACTTTTTAAGCCATCAGAAATAATCGAGTCCAGAAAGGGGGGGGGAGCATAGGGGCGATGGGGCGGGGTGGGCGGGAGCCGGATTACTTGTTGTGCACACAGAAAAAGAGACTCCACCACAAAACGTGGGGGGGAACAGGCCAACCTGGGCCTTGTGTAAAATGAGCCCTTAACCTGAGGCGAGAAAGGGTTTGTCTTTTGGTCCTTTTCACGGGGGAAGGGGCAAGGGGTGATCATTTCTGCAGGGGAAAAAAAGGCATTAGCAGTCAAAAAAAGAAACGGAGGGAGGGGGAGATATGCCTAATTCAAAACCGAACTGCATCTTCATTTGAGGGAGGATCTTACGGGGGAGGAGAAGAATACCAAAAACCCTTGCAAAGGTGGTTAAAGGGACACCATCACAATTGGAGGGGGTTTTCGCGGGGGGGGGGGGGGCGCTGACAGAGGCACACAAAGGGGGGGGGGGGGGGGGAGGGGGGCTGCAAAAAAAGTGCCATGATAAGGACTGCAAAATGAGACTCTATGGGACCGATTCTTAGAAAGAAAGCTATTCCTAGAGAAACCACTAAACAGTTAAAGTACGGGCTACTGGAAAAAAAAGAATCGTGGAAACTTTTAAATCCACCAGAAATATTTTCCTTATAAAAGAAAAAAAGGTGGAGAGGGGGCAGGAAAGGACATTAAGAGGAGAAAAAAAAGGAATGAAAAAAGGACTCAAAAGAACAAGTAAGGGGCGGGATGGCATTAAATACAGATTCGCCCAAGCGAAACTATCGAGGTGTGAAGATGTGAAAAAAATTAGAAGCGGGGGTGTAGTTAAAAATCGGGAAAACACCAAATGGAAAGTTGAGTTAGTCTCAGAAAAGAAAAACCCCAATGATGGGGATACTGAGGGGGGGGGGCGCGAAAACTTGAAAGGATAACATAAAAGAGTTTCGTCTTGTGTTGGGCAGTCTGCGATCACAAAGCGGGGGGGGAAAAGGCTGAAAGAAAAACATATACCCTAAGGATTCATGCAATAAAAGGGGGTATTTTATAGATTGACGCAGAAGGGGAAGGGAAAACTGTGGAAAATAGGGGGAACGTGGGGAAAGCATGGAAAGAATAGTTGGGGGCAAAGTGAATATGCCATTTATAAAGATTAAAGAGCCTGGGGGGCAATACCACAAGGGACGGAAGAGCTTAGAATAAAAGATAATACCTGTGGTGTCGAACCTAACGCACAAGGGGAAAATGTGTTGTCGGATGGGGGTGACTTTGCGATGAATAGATTTCGCGAAGGTTCCCGCAAAATAAAATAGTTACGGAGGGAGAAGAAGGTGAAGGGTGATGGGCCACTCAGGGGAACCAATAAAATGAAAAAAAATACTAACACCCTCCCCGCTGGGGGGGGGAAGGGGGAAGGGTTTACGAAGAAAAGAGTCCAAAAAAGGGGGGGGCGGGTTACGGGGTGGGTAGTTAAGCAGAAAAGGAGCAAGAGGGCTGAATTTTCTGTAGTGTGTTTAGCACCACTCTATGAAAAAAAAAGAAGAGGAAGAATTTCGGAAATAGCGATAATGGGGGGCGTGCGGCCACGGGGAGATTATTGGGGAGGGGGGGACAGAAAAAGGGACGTGGAAAAAAAGAGGAAAAGGAAATTTACTGATTTAAACAGAGGCCAAACTCCAAATCCTGAAAAAAAACAAAAAAAGGAGGGAGGAAGGTTTGTCGGGCCGAGGGTTTTTTCAAGAGGAAAGTCACCTTTTGGAGGGGGGGAAAAAAAAAGTACTAAATAATAGGACCTGCGAAAAAGGGGAGGTGAAGGAAACACGGCCATGCGGCTGGAGGAATTAATCATAGGGAAAAAATCATATACGAAGAGGACCCGATTGATAAACAGCTAATAACCGTAACTAATGAAGGAAAAAAAACGAAGAAATCAAGGAAAAATTGTTTTTTGGAGCCAGGGAAACTAAAACAGCGGAGGTGAGTATTTTTTGGGGGGGGGGGGGTTTGGGAGGGGGGGCAATGAGGAGGGTGTTGGGTAGGGCAGTTTTGTATGAGAGAGTCTCCCTAAGAGGGCGGAATGTTATTTTTGCGGGAAACATAAATGGAGAGAAACAGATGAAGGAAAAAGAGAGAGAAATTCAAGGAATCCAAAAAAGGAACTAAGGAAGGGTCGGTGGGGGGGATGGACGGTATGGAAAAAAGGGTTCACTAAAAAAGGTGGCGGTCGGAAGACGGGAGGAGTTTCCCTCAAGGCAGGAAGGATTCCTTTTGGTAACAATAGGTGTTAAGGAACCGATAAAAAGGGTACTCAAACAATACGAAAAAAGGAATGCGAGTAAACACTCTATAAATAAACCCTCAGGGGGACCATTAATCCGAGATGTGCGAGTGGCGGACACACGTTATTTGGAGAAAGATCTGCAAAAAAGAGTCCCCGAGTTCATTGTCACCAGCAGCCCGAAGAGAACAAACCAGTCACTCTCAAGGAGAAAGGTAATTGTATGGGGTGGCGTGAAATTTAGGAAAAAAGTCAAGAGGGGGGTCTTTAAAAAGGGAAAACCGTTCACAAACAACACAAAATCCTGTTCAATGTTCAAGTATACCATATCAAATTGGAAAGAGGGGCAAAGGCGGGAGAAAGGATTTATCAGGGGTGAAGAAGTACCTAAGAAGAAGGGACTTGTGCGGGGGAAAAGCAGCGTTAAACCTAAAGGTCAGTGTTTAAGGGCGTATATCGTTTTGGAAGAAGGGTTAAAAATGTCCCAAGGGTGAAAAAAGTTGGACGGGGGGGGAAACTAGGCTAAATATTTCGAGGGGGGAAGTCCGAAAAAAAACAGTTTTTGATGGGAAAGAAAAACTTCAATGGTAGATGTGCGTAAGCAAAAAAGGTTGGGGGGGAAACCAGGAGAAGAGATGACAGGTTTAAAAGGGCACTTTTAAAGAAAGGAGTCAAAAGAAGGGAAATCCTTTTGCGCATAGAGGGAAGATTGGTGAGAAAACAATAAAAGGAACATGGCAAGAAAGGCTCCAAAACAAGAAAGCACCGCAATTGGGGGAAGTGCAACCGAAACGCAATTGGCTAAATAGGACTTGGGGGCTTCGAAATTAGCCACAGTATATCGACATTTCTAAAATGAGAAAAAAGTTTCAAAATGACGCAAACAACAACGGGAGAGAAAAGCCTGAAAAGAAAAACGGCATTTTCGAAATTGATGAATCTTGGCGGAAAGAAGACCGTGCTACACCTTTCAGGGGTAAAGAGCAGGCAACCCCGCAAAAAATTTGGTTTGCCGGGGGGGGGGGGGGGACGAAAAAACAGGTATTGAGAAAAATACCAGAGGATTCTTAAAAAGGCGCAAACGGGGTGACTAAAAAAATTATGCGGCTTAAGTGCTAGAACGGTCTAGGGGATATAGCCCTGGTTGAACAATCCAAACAGAGCCAACATAAGAGGGAAGGGTAAAAAAAGGCGGCTCAGGAACTTTAAATCGTACCGAACTGGGCCCTCGGCAGTGGGCAGTACCGAAAGGCAAAGGGTACCTAAGGGTCTGTAGAGAAAAATCATGAAAAAGGAAATGAGCACAGGGGGAAAGCTGAATCAAAAAAGTAAAGGACGGGGATAATGTAACTCCATGTTTCGAAAAGGCAGGCATCTCAAATTTGGGAGAGGGGTTAACCTGTAAAGGAGAACAGGATGGGGTGGGGGAGGGATTCTGACAAAAAAAGGAAAGAAGGGGAAAGGGAAAGTCCGCAATAAGCAGAACCGGAACTAAGTCGGGTTGGCTCTGTGGAAAAAACGGGAGTCCGGGATTTGTCCAGGATAGGGAAGTGGCTTTAATTAAAGTATGAAAATAAGGACCTATTGCATAGGGAATGAGGAGCAAATAGGAAAGGGTCTGAAGGAAAGAGATCCCTAGAAGAGGAATAAAAGATGAGGGTGATTTACGGGGGGGGGGACCAAAAAGGACGTGTTTAGGGAGTGCGCTACGCGCTGAAGTCCGTATTAGGAGAGCCGGTAATCAAGTTACTGCAATAATATCGTTGGTTATTTTAAGTAGGGGGCCACTTTGAGGGGGGCGGCATACATCTCGCTACTTCACAATAAAACGAATAGTGCGATTGGGACAGTGTCTAGTGAAGAAGGTATAATCATAGGATGGAACGACCGTACACACAGCGGCGGGGACCAGTAGAAATAACACAGACGAAAGGGCGCACTCTGTTTTGGAGCACATGGTCGGGGGAAGGGATCTCGTGGGAACCTGTTTCTGATTTTTCTCAGCCTAAATATATCGCAAAGGATGGACGTTATCGCGTGGGGCATCAATGGCGGAAGAAAAAAAATAAGGGGGGGGGGAACGTGGACGAGAGTGGTGTCAGGAAATACAAAAACAAAATGAAAACCAAGCAAGAGGGACACAACGTAAAGGAAAAACAACCCCACAAGAAAAAAAGTACTCACAGTAAGGTTTTTATGGGTGGTACTGTTTACTCAAAAGAGGACTTACACAAAAATAAGCGGGGGTGAGGGGAAACCGATTGCAGAACAGAGGGGACAAGGCGCAAGGTGAGGACAAAGTCTAAAGAAAAAAGAAAATCAACCGGAGTTCCTGCAAGGAAAAGGCATCGGCTGAATTAAGTTGTATATTATTTGAAAAAACTTATTAGCCGCGGGCACTTGGGGGGGGGAAAAAGTCCGAGGCTGAGGGTCAGCAGGCTACTGTCAAAACAACGAAGCTGCGGGAAAAATGGAAATGCCGTCCGAGAACGTTCACGTGAATGTCGGTATGAAACAAAAGAGGGACAGTCGTGGAAAAAAGGAAACAGACGTAGTGATTTGGAAGACAGAGAGAGAAACTCCCCGTAGAGACTAAAATCAACAACAACAACCGGCCAAAGGGAGGAGGAGACAAGGCGGGGCGAAGTAGCGCGGAGTTGGCCGCCGATTTAGAAAAAAACTAGAGGCGTGGAGGGCGGTGGTCCATTACGTTACCCTTCATGCCTCTTGGCTTTTGGTGAGTCCGTATGTCCCACGTCCCCCTTTTTGGTAAAACCCTTTACTAAAAAAGAGTCAGCCACAGGGGCTAAATTGCGTTAGTGCTCGAAGAACCGGAATAGGGACAGAGTGCCTGGGCTTCAAATAAAGTAGAGTGAATCAAAGGGGGGTAAAAAGGGTATTAATAAGTGGTTCTAACAAAGGAGCACATAATAATTCACGATCAGAAGCCACCCGTGATAAAACACAGGCCGTCACCATGTAACTAGCAGTGGGAAAGAATCAGACAAGGGAAGAGACTTCACCTGCAGTACAACCGGGGGGGGCGTTTGTAACCAGGCGTTAATAACAGTAATGATAAATAAATAACAAAGAGGAGGGTGAGGGAACGGGGCATAGGGGGTTTGTAGTGGGGGGGGGGGGGGGGACGATGGTTTTATTCGTGGTTATTTGGGAAGGCGAGGGGCATAAAGAACGAAATCCAGGAAATCTCCGTGCCCAACAAAGTTTATTGGAGGGACATAAGCATACTGAAGAGCAAAGTAATGGATATTTAGCTAGAATCAAAATGTCAGGTTCAACAGAAAAAGGGGCGTACAAGAAACCTGCAACAGATGTCCTGGAAAAGATTCGAGACCCCGTAAATGTTGAGAAAAAGAGGGAAGGGTGACCACCAAGTCATTCAGAACAAGTGATGACGACGAGGCCAATATCAAAAACCGAAAAAGGGGCGGATGGTTACGTGAAAAACACCAGGCATGGTGATAGCGGGGAATACTTAATCAAGGGCAGGCCTTAAACATTAGGGGAAAAAACTAGGGTGGTGGCCCAAGCTCTTGCACTTGGCAATTCTAGTCGACTACAAACAAGATAGTGCAAACCTAATACAACAAAGCTAAGAGGACACAAGGAAACGGAAATACAACTTGTTAGGGGCCGGGAGCCGAAAGGGCGCTGGTTCGCGGCGGGACAACTATGACAGACCCTTAAGAAAAGAGAGGGTTACCGGATAGGACGACATTACTCTGCCAACTCAGGTGGTTATTTCAGATGGGAAAAACACGAAACTACGAAGGCACCGAAAAGCGGGAAAAACAATTGACGTGGCGGAGCCTCTAAAAAGAAGGGAGGTTTGATAGGCGGTACAAAATACTCTCTTCATTGCTACCACTGAAACTGGGGGTCTTTAAACTGGGGGGGGGGGGTGGAACCGGGGTCAACTCTCCGGGAAAGCACAAGTCTCCTACGTCAAGAAATAACCCGCAAGGCAAAAAGTAGGGGCAATTTTTATAAAAGGACACAAAATAAAATACAAAGCCTAACGAACAGAGGATTAAATGTGGACGGAACTGAGGGCAAAGGAACGACGGGTCACCGGGGTATTTGCATAAACCGGAAAGGGCACAAGAAGATAACAGGCCACGGGCACATTTTAGTTCGGGGAAGGACTGGTCGCAGAGCGACACTATCTCATGGAATACCCGTCACCGCAGAGACGGGTAGGGGGGCCGCGATGGGGAGGGAACAATCGGTACAAAGCACCTGCGGGTTTGCGGTGGATCACTCGTGTAAAAATGATGAATGGGTCGAATCAAGATTTCAAAACCGAAGAATTTAACAGGGAAAAGGATGCCGGTTTTAAAACGCCAGTAGCCTTCAAGCAGAGGGGAGTTACCAAGGAATACGCTGGGTCGTAGTTTTAAAAGCTCTAGGCAGCGGAAGCGCGGGATGTAGCTTTTAAAGAGCGGCGTACGGTAATAAAGGCGTAACCATTCAGGCATTTTATTTACGATAAATACCGGGAAAAGGTCCTGGTACCGGGGGTTGACTCGCCATTGTCCCTGATAAATCAAAAAGAAGAACCGGAAAACAGGTAAATTTTGAGGCCCGGCCCCGCTAAACCGCATGCCGGCAAGAGTATATGGAATACGCTGAGGGACGCCAAGGAACCGAGAGAAACCCAGGATGTAAAGGGACGTGCCAGTTAGGGGGCGGGGTAGACAGGCAGAAAGGTCTCGCGCACACTGGGAGCGAGGGGGTCCACAAGATCAAAGAAGCTCATTCCGGAAAAACAATGCAACGGCATTTTAGAAATGGGGGCCGTCTTAGGACGAATTGGACTGGGGGGGGGGGGGGGGGACCACGAACAGTCAAAAACGGGGAAAAAAAAAACCAAATATAACCCGACGTCGCAGCGGGGGGGTGCGGAAGCAGAGGGAAACACTCACTCCGAGAAGACGAAGCAAATGGTTAAAATGACGGTCAACTGTCATTCCGGGGGTCTCAAGTGTAGGCTAATACTCCTGTCACATATGTGTAAGCTGAAGTGGGTAAATACGATCATTTCGGACACTCTTGGGGTCGTGCGATCGTAACAACGAAATAATAACCATGGAGTTCAGAAAGTGTGCAAACTGCTAGCAACTCGCCTGAAAGAGGTAGCAGAAGACAATGATTGAAGGAGTGCCCGCTTAATTCGAATCCGGTAATTACACAAAGGGGCGTGGATTATGGGAAATGAAGATTATGAGAAGCATATAAAGACAGATTACCGCTAGGTGTTTCGACATAAGATCCAAACATCATCTCTGTCCTGGGAGATAGGCAAGCCGAAACGCAATCCTACACGGTAGGAAAAGTGGCTTGGGGACCTGCAGGACGAGGACGAAGAGACCATCCAGTCAACACGTATGGGCTACCTGGTAGACAGAGGTACATTGGGTTGAAAAGGGTAAACGTCTTTGGTAAGGAGGGTGGCCTCCAGTTGGGAATCACATTCGAAAGCTCCCTCCACGTGGGGGGGGGGGATGCTCTCCGCCTACTGATGTATGAGGGGCGTGTGAGGGACTCCAAAGTAGCGCCTCCGGTGAGGGTAAAGAATCACGAGTTTAGGCGACATGTGGATAAAGGGGGGCATCTGGTGTTGACCGCAGTTCAAACGGCGTTCGGGACGTCGTTCATTACGGTAAAATATTGGGGGGTTAGCCCCGGGTAAAAACATGCGAAAGAATTGCGTGCAGAATTCCTGAACAACGAGAGCGATCTTTCCCGTGGGCAAGGATGAAAGAATAGAAAAACTTGGGTAACAAAGCGGCTGGCCCCCCCGGATAGAGTACGTGCACGGTAATTGCTTGTCCAACAGGCTCGGACTCGGGGAGATGAGAAGTCCGTTTGACAGTAAGGAGTCAAGAGCCTGGCGCAAAACGGCCGAAGGTGAACGGACATGGGGGACTAGAGGATAAACATAAGACGAGGTATGGAAAAAAATGGGGAAGTGCCGGGGTCGTAGGCCCGAAAAACCTGGAAATGGAATGGGACAAAGCGGGTATGAAAACCAGGCCCAGACGAAGGATACACCGTTCAAAAAGCAACTTTGGTAGAGTGAAACCCAAGGCAATCCGCAACAAGGCCCCGACAATGCGGTTCGTATTAAATGACACGGGGGCGGGAGGCGTAGGAAGCTCGAACCCGTCACTTTTCAGTGGGAACCCCGAAGTTCGAATCTTTCGTTTCCCTCCGGTCCTCAAAGTTCAAAAGGGTACAGGGCGTCCACGCGGTGGACAGATAGAGCCAAACTGCTCCCTGGAGGAAAAACAAATGGTTAACGAAGGTGTAGAATATTACCTTTCTTAATCTTCTAGGGTGTAGATCTCGTATCTGAAGGATCCCACAGTAAAATCTTGGGAAGGACGGGGGGGGGTCAGAGGTAGCGACTCCAATTTGCCAAGGGCGAAAAAAAAGAGGCGGGCCGACCGGGGTCTTCTGTCAGTCGGTTTATCAGCGTGGGCTATAAAGACACGAGATACGAGATCCCTAATCAGGATATCAGGTCGTATGTCTGATTAGGGTGCTTTTACGAACGGTCAACAGCGCAGACAGGTCATGGTGGTCGGAAAATGTGGGGAACCCGTTTGGTGGGCTGGACGCGAGGAGTTCACAAAGGGAGACGGTATCATTTACTCACAAGAGTTGGAGAAATGGGCTTAATGCACCACGTGTCCTGTTCACTTGACAGGGTAAACCAGGCAGGAAAGAGGGGGAATAACCAGGGGTCGCATTTTGGCAGGGCTAGGATCTGGGGGCAAGAATCGAGGTCACTGCGCCCGGGAGAGTGATTAAGGTTAGACCAGGTGCCTGTTGGTCGCGGGAATGGTTCTTCGGGGATTGGTTCGGGTTTTCCTGATTTTATGGTAATATCCCTTATATAAATAATAGGTATGTGGGAAAGGCAAAAAGAGGAAATACCTACGAAAGTTCTTAGGGGCCAGAAGACCAAGATGAGGGGGGAGGCGGGGAAGGTGGCCATGCAACCCCAAACCCGTGCAGGACTAACTATAATGGGGCGTCTAAACATTTCAGAAACCAAAAAAAAAAAGATGCACGGACAACGCTGTGGTGGAACCCTTTGAGCTTGGTAGTAGAATACTCAACACCAAAAAACTGCTTACAAAAAAAAAAAGGGGTGGCAGTTAGAGGGACGGGATTGGCTTTCAAGGGAAATCATTAGTAACCTAAGGATCACGTACGGTAATCGTATCATCCGAGGGAAAGGTATGCCGGTAGAGCACTCACGGGGGGCGATCCTACAGGAAATATTAATGGTACACAAAGGGCGGGAAAACGCAATAGGGATGCGCACTAGAACTTCCTATACAAGGGCCGTTCCTTTCTGGGTGAACGGTTGAAGACAACAGAACGTATAGTGAGATAGGAAAAAACAGGACCACTTTGAGAAGGTGTAACCGTGACAGAGGAAAACCTCGCCAAACCCGAAAAAAAAAGAACAGTGAAAGGAGGAAAGGAAACTGTAACGAATGTTGTGTGTGGGTCAGCGAGTTGAGTCAGGCTACATCACCGCACGACCCGTTGTTTGCCAACAGCGGAGAACATGGCGGGCTTGCGGTGCAACGAGTGCATGCCTTTTTCGTAAACAAACCCTTTAACCTCCCGCTAAAACGGGTACCCGCACTCATGTTGCGCGCTCGGGGGGCACACGGGTAATCGACGCAGAGTGGCACAGATAACGAAATTCTCACCATACGGGGGTAAGGAAAAAGCCGGCAGAAAAGTCGGGGGCGGGAGTCTCACGGGTCGGCCATAACACAAGTCAACTCACAAGGGTTGATAACGCGGTAATTCCACTACCCGTTAACTCCTTTCGCAGAGAACCCGTCATCAACAGCCAATGGAACAGAAAGCAATAGGGAAAAAAAAAAACTATGGCGTGGGGGCCGTGTGTGGATGGAAGCGATAAAGAAACGTGGACGAAAAGCAGTATTTTTTTACCAGGGTGGCGAATGTTAGGTGTTATTGGGCGTGTAGTTATTGGTGTTTTGGGCCGAAACGTTCGCACGTCTAAATGGTTGGACCCTATTTAAAGGGGACGGCGGGAACAAGGGCAATAAGCCACCGCATAATGACGGATGGATACATCCACAGCCGCGTTAAAGGAACAGAAATGACAATGGTGAAGTGTTATTTGGCGGTGGTTAGATTAGAAAAGTGGACTGTCTGAAGAATGACATGTCCAACGAGCCGATTCTAGGGAGGCGGGGGCGTCGTACGCCGTGAGGGGGAGTCTGGTGGCCACGGAATTAGCCCGGCTTTCGAACAAATACAGACACGGCACAATAAATGGCTATGAGTAGGTATAGGAGGGATTGGGCGGTCATGCACGCATGGGAGAACATTGGGGGGCGCGGGTTTTTAAAAAAGAGTAAACAAATAACACCGATCCAGGGGGGGGGGACAAACTAAACATTCGAGTGGAAATCTGTAATCAATGGGCAATGAATCACACGAGGCTAGGAACATGGGTAGCGGAGGAGTTCTCTTGCATACAGTACCAATTATTTAGGGGCACGGAAAAAGTGGACAAATCTAGACGAGCACCTACGGTACCCCTAGCAGATAGGGGACGGTTAAGACTGGAAACGCCATATCCCTACATCGACAAAACCAAGAAAAGCCGTGATCCATCTCTCATCAATGTAATTGGGAGTGGGGGTCGGTGTGCCTCTCGGTCAAATGTCTTTGATCGAGTTTTGTGGGGGGTCAGAGGCAAACCAGAAAGATCAAAAACAAAAACGGAGTTCTACGTATGAATAAAAAAGGAAGGATCCAATATCAAAAGATCCAAAAAAAATGATATTTTAGGGCAAAGGGGAGAGAATGATGATTTTGATGAACAGAGCGACTAGTCCGCCGAATCCTCGGGTATACCGAATAGGGATCCCAGAAGAGGGGCGATCAGCTACCCGCAAGGTGCTGGGCCGCAGGGGTACCAAAAATCCTGCTGGGGACAGCAGGAAACTAACCCAGGGGAATTAACTGGGACCCGTGGCACTTGTCCAAACGCAAATTTCAATGGGTATCTCGTTGGTGCGATCCATGGGGAAAGGGCAAAGTCGGGGGGTATGGCGTTTGTTCCGGAAGGGTAACTACAAGACGACCGACGTCCTAAAAGAAGCGCGGCAGCGGGTGTCGGGGAAGAGATTGCGAAAGGAACAAATGGATCAAAGATCCACGAAGCAAACGGGGACCATAACTAGTAGGCACTTGACCATAGTGATGTGGAAGGTTAGTGTCACACGGTAGAGTAATGTGGAGTCGTGGGGGAATAGCTAAAGAAAAGGATATGAAACTACCAGAGACACTGGGAAACCATCTGTAAGGGGTGAAAAAGACAAAGAGTCATCTTTTGTCGCAGTGTGGCAAGCATTGCAAAGGGCGCGTGTGTCAGACGCAGCAGCTAGACTCTGGGACGATGAGTGTGCCCGTGCAGCGGACACGTCCACAAGCGAACTATACAAGGCCACACGGCCAGTGCGGGCCCTGGAATGCTAAAAACACCGCCTCGCGGACCGCTTAAAAAATAAATAGAGGTGGAGAGGTCACGTTGGTAGTCAAGAATCGTTTCGGTGAGGCGTCAACAAACAACTTTGCACGTCAAAGGGAGTGAGGCCATTGTAAGAAAAAGAAGAGAGGAGATCGGTGGCCCAAGC
>Ga0179591_1294423_pt1 | contig 15164 bp, 16 predicted proteins | sample CZOMad2_1_08_16f_FD_182891 | JGI IMG/M metagenome (GOLD analysis project Ga0179591, IMG submission 182891) | Vadose zone soil fungal communities from Angelo Coast Range Reserve, California, USA - CZOMad2_1_08_16fungal (PacBio error correction) | ecosystem: Environmental > Terrestrial > Soil >...
CAATCAAATTGAGAAAACCGAACGTATCGAAGGTTATTTCGGTACTCTCCACGTAGTTGGGGAGAAACGGGAAAAAAAAGCAGGGGGAGAAAGTGGGGTCATGCGACAGGTTAGTAATGGTGGGGTTCAAGTTTAAGGGGAGGCAAGAGAAGTGAGAACGCCTTATCCAGCTGAAGAAGAAAAGTAAAGAGACGACCTTGGTTTTCGATACGGACGGAGGATGTACATATTTTATCGACCTACGGTGGGTCCGTTCGGACAGGATCAGTTGGCGTCATATCAGAGGAATTTCGTGCGGGCACTGGGCGGGGAGGCAACACGAGGCGTGTAAAGAGAGGAGAAGTAAGAGGAACACCTAGAACTGGTCTCTAACTGGCGTGAAGCTGCTGGCGCGATTCTAGTGGCCAACGGCGCCGGAGGGGGAAAAAGATGATGATCTACGAGCAGCAAGGGAAAGAAGGGGCAGGAACGGGAAATGGGCAACCGGAGGCTCTAGCGACTGAGTTCGGGAGTGATATCGCCAAGGAAAAAACGAATGCGATGACCAATTGGAGAGCAGAAAGGGATTTGGAGGGCGGCACAATGTGACGTCTTTAACGGACCAAGAAAGTGTTTCGCCAACCGTTTAATGGTAGAAGGCATGGACAGCACGCCAAACTCAAAAGAGGGTCGGCGAGACTCCAGCCTGATCATGCCCGATAGGAACTAAGGGTCAGGAATGTGCTGAAAGCTATAAAGAGAGTTTGTCGGAGGGCAGTTCCCAGAAGCGGAAGCGGGGAAGGAATGATACCAGGCGGAGTCTGGTTCGGGTTCCCAGGGCTGTCTTGATAAGGTTTTGATCAGCGGGGCTTCGCTTAGAAGAAAAAGGAAAAGCAATGGACCGGGGAGGAAACTGGAGTGCTAGAGGGAGAGAGCACTGAGTCAACAGAGCGGATTGCTACGGAAAGGTTATAGGGGAACGTCGCCGGATCCTGCGACGGCAGGGAACCGGTCAATAGTAACCGCCTACGGCAGGACCATCAGAAGGAATGGGAAGAAGGGAGCTAAGACGGCCGACCGGGGAAGGGCAAAAGACCGTGTCTCCGCGAAAAGGGGTGGGTATCTTTTCGCGGCAAAACAGCTCGCGAAGGTGGCTATGGGTGGGCCTAAGCTAATCGGACTTGTTTGAACAACGATTGCGTTTGGGGGTCCTCTACAGGCGCACCGTATCAGAAAAGAAAGGGGGGATAGGAACAGATGGAAGGGACGGGTAAGTTCACTAACTAGCTGGCATACTTCTGAGAAGCCCTCGGCCGAGGATGAAGGACAGAGCACTTCCTGCAGTGGAAAAGAAAAAGGAGCAGGGCGGAGAATAAGGAATGATCAAAGTCTAAAGGCTTCTGCGATGCGAACAATGACTTACGGCATCAGACTCGCGAAAAGTGAAGAAGTTAAGTCTTGGGAGGAAACCGAGGAGGCACGGTCTGGTGGGAGCACAAGCGTGAGCACCCCTTTCTCGTGGGGGTTTCGGAGGGCCGACAGGGGGTACCAGCCTCAACGAGACGGGGAGAGGAAGGATGGCCTTGCTGCTGCAGGATAGGGGGGACATGGAATAACATTTTCGCGTTGAAGCGATCAGGGGGTCAACAGGTAATTCTCGCGAATATCCTATGACGTACGGAGAGGAAGTCCGAAAAGGGCGAAAAAGCAGGAGACAAACTCGGCTCCGACGAGGAGCGTGATCTTTTCAGGAGAAGAACTCTAGGCGCGAGACGTGAAAGGGCAGGGCTCTCTCTCACACAAGGGGATATTAACATAGAGGAGGAAGCTTTGCCAGAGCTGACTCCGAAGTCCCATCGAAGGCCCAGAGGTTGAGGAGGCCTTAAACGAACGTGTGAAAACGTCAAGAAGATCTGTGCTAGGATAATAAAGAAACCTTCGTTTTCTTACCTTAAGCTAAGAAAAATAGGCCGAAGAGCGCGAAAGGAGATTTGACCCATGATCGATGCGAAGGCGAAAATGGGTCGGACGGACCCAAGATTAGGGTCAAAAAATCTTAGGGGTCAGGGCCCGCTCGTGGAGGCGGGCCAAGAAACCTGGGGAGTATCGGCCCCGAAAAAAGCCCCGGGGGACGAAGACCGGGGCGTTCTGCTTCCAAGAACGGACTAACCGCTCAGGAAATGGACATCATAAGAGGGGAAAACCCAGAGAGGGAGAAAAGTCCGGAGGGATGGTGTCAGGAGAACACTCCTGGGGAGCGAATCTCAAAGACTTTGGCTAGGAACTATAGTCAGCGGCAGAAACAGTTTTAGCAAGGCAAAAGCAGGATTGGCGATATCATGCGGGAGAGAAAGGCCACTGGAAGAAGAAACAATAGGCGCAAGCAGCAGGAGAGAAGGGGGGGGGGTATGGAAAGATACAAAAATGTTCTCTTCGTACGCTGTTGAACTCGAAAAGCAAAGGGGGATGGGGCAAGGAATGCATTAAATATCAGGGGGAACCACCATGCTCGCTTGGGCGTGAATCGCCACTATAAAAATTCTTCGAAAAAGCTACAAGTGCATGGCCAGACTAAGGGGAGGAGGACGTAGGAAAAAACCTCGACCAGGCTGACGGGGATGGGAAAAGGGGACCGGGAAGTCTGCCGGAGAAGCCTTCGGCGACGGTTCCGAAGGGAAGGAGTGCCACGCCTTGGGGGAGCAGCGGAATCATGAAAGAATAGGGGAAGAGTTCCCAGGAAACTTGAACCAACTGAATTTTGCGTATTGGCTACAGGAATCGAAAGCCCCCCTCGCGCAACAAGCGGATCGGACAAGGGGAAGAAACGTAAGAATAAGGCCCCGAAGGTCATACTTGGACGGCAACCAGAACAAAACTGATTAACGCCCGCACCGTCTCGGATGCCGAGAAACAGGAAAAATTCCTGCCAGGGATCAGGGGGGTCCGAGTGAAAAGCGGCAATCAGGCTGCTCCCGCCTAGAGACGGGGTGGTTTGGAGGGGGGGGGAGGGCCAGACGAGGGAGCATTAATAAAGCCCTGCCTCGCCCGAAAGGATCTCGGTGCTGGAGCCTTTCCCCGCGCAGCAAAAGTGAAGACTTCCAACCTTTCAGGTCAGGAGCAAGACATGGTTGTCTCTCGAAAAACGAATCACCTCCGGAGCGGTGCGCATAAAGGGTTCCCAAAAAATCGAGACGTCACGGCCATTACAACGGGGAAAGGGGGGAGATCTGAGAAGAAACACTATCCGGGCTGGGGCCGTTCGACGCCCTCCAGAAGAAACAAGATTCAAAAGAGATGAAGGGGAGGGGGGGGAGGAAGGGAGGGACTAGGGGAGAGATCTATATACCAAGAAAGGACCGAGAAAAAAACCTCGCTGCAAAAAAAAAAAAACCATCCCGCGCTAGCTAAAAAGCTGAATCTATATTGAACTACAAAAAGAGAGGAGAAAACACAGGGATGTCCGAAAGTGCCCAAAAAGCCAAGAGAGGGGACCTGAAAGGTCGCAACCCCATATTACCCTATCGGGTAAACGCAAGCTCTCTCGGGGACTGGTCTACATTTTCGGTCGGAGAGGGAGGGGGACTTGCCCTGGTTCGACATCAAGGAAAATTAACCAGTTAGGAATGCGTCGAAAAAAGCGAAAGGGTTCGTCTTCCACAAGATGCTAACAGGGGCTGAACAGAGAAGGGGGGAACGGAAACGACTGGGGAAAGAGGGGTACCGACCGATTTCGTCCATATTCAGTGACGTTGCGGGCATCCTGAGGAAACCCCAAAAATCTGGGGGGGGGAGACTGGAATAGGCTCTCAGCAAACAAAGGAGGGGGGAAGAGGAAAATTTGCTTCATAACAGGTTCAGTGAACGCTCGACTTCATCGGCCTCAGGGGGCCTAAAATCTGGAAGAGACGAGAAAAGGCTTGGCGTCCCCAAGGGAAGAGTCGTCCGGTAAATGTTCATTGGGGAGACAGGGCGACGCATGGAAACGGTCAGGAGGGGCACCTAGGAGTTCGGAAAGGAAACCAGACAGAAGAGACCGGACAAGAGAGGCAGGGTGGGGTTGGGCGAACTAGGTCCAGAGTTGCGGGAATACTCGCACTGCCATCTTTTCTTGGGGAGCTGGAGGACTCGGCGATCCGAGGGGGGAGGGGGCAAGAGTAAAAAAGGAGGCAGTTGCAAATGAAACTGGCGGGGGCAGCGGGTCCTAATGGACTGAGAAGTACTATCGCAACCAAACATCTCCATCTCTAGCTGGGGCGGGAAAAGCGGCTGCTGCGGAGGAAGGGGAGCGGCAACGGCGCCGTCAGGACTCGCGGTCTGTAGACTAATGATGGGCGGCGATAAGTGTGTTCAACCGAGATCTGAGTACTCGAAGGAAGTACGGGTACAGACAAACACTTCGACCGCGGAATCAGAGAATCTTTTAAAGAGACACAATGTTACTGAGGTGAAGGGGGGGGGGGATAAAAACGAGGGAAGGAGGGGGGCGGGACGGGTAAGTCGAGCATTGAACCCGGACAAAATAAACCACATCGGAGGGTAAATCAGGGAACAGCAGCAGATGAAGCCCTCTAACATACGCACGATCCGCAGTGGAGAGTTTCCTTTAACGCGAAGGAAGGGTTGCGAGCGAAGGTCCGAGTCAGTGAGGGGATGAGATACGGGAAGTCGGTTCAGAATGATGGTCCATTCCGAGGATACCGGTAAAGGATCGGATTGTGGGGGAAGGAGGGTCTGGTACGAGGTCTGAAGGAGACCATAAGAGTGGCTGGACGGGGAAGGTAAAACTAAGGCGGTAAATCGCATTACGCGATCTCCAACACGAGTTGCAATAACTGGGAAGGAAAGGAAAAAAAGAGAAAGAAGGGGTCGAGAGGTCTGAGACGGCATTTCGCAGGGAAGGTTACGAACCCGCCAAAAAAACTACGATGGAGAGGGGCGCTACGCCGAACCCGTACGGGACCAGACACCTGCTAATCTGCGACGAGTGGATGGATGGGAGGGGGCGGAAAGAGACAACTCGCAGAAATGGGGATATGTGTCTCCGGGGGGAATTATGACAAAGGAAGGTGGCCACTTGCGGTGCGGAGTCATCAGAGGGGGCTAAGAAGGGGAGAGGATCGAAGGGGAAAGAGGTGAATTTCCTGTAATTTTCAAACGGTGCGATTCGTTACTTTGAGGGCCTGGCCCTGGGGCTATGAAGGGGGGGAATCACGGACTGCGGGTGGGAAAGCGGAAAAAGTGCGAAAGGAAGTCATATAGGGTCGGGAACCATAAATATTTGCGAGGATGTGGGGATCAAAACTCCCATAAGGGAACTTCTCTGAATTGAGATGGAAAAAGACGGAGAGGAAAGGAGGTGTGGAAGGGCAGAAGGGAGACAAAAAGGGGGACACGGTTGGGTGGAGGTGGCCGAGCCGAAGAAGGCACGGAAGAAACGAGCGGAGGGAAAAAGAGAAATGGTCATGCTGAGTCTCTCCGGGGGAAAGATCAAGGAGACAAAGCTTTTTTGAGTCTCACGGGGGAGTCTCCTGTTTCCGAGAAAATCGCCTAGGACCGCCAGAAACCCTAAAGAACTCAGGAAAGTGAGATCCATCTAAGAGTCCAGGCAAGTGATATTTTACGTGAGAGGCACTAGAAGGAGGGGGGGAAGGTCAGAGCAGGAATTTGCCAGCGTCTCTCTCAAAACATAAGAGGAAAGTATATTCACAGCGGCAATTCTAAGTACCACTTCTCTAACCACGCGTGAGGGAGGGCTAGAAGGAAAAAGGAGAAAAGGACGGTCCTCGTCTGGATTGGAGTGAGTAACTCTAAGTCGCTTCGCGCGTTTCGGACGGCGCAAAAACTTACTAATGGAAGTGAGAGAGAGGGAGATGGAAGAAGTGGGGGAAAAGGGGAAGGCCCCTTCAGCCGTAGACCAAAGACTTCTTTAAAAGGAGATAAAATAGGTCCGTAAGGTAAGAGGAGGAAGGGAAAAGCGAGGGTTAGGCGGGCCAGACCTTCCTATGGAGGGGGGGAACCGAAGAGCCGGATCACGGGTTATTGTCTTCCAGGCCAACTGGGCTCCCTCGAACTTGGAGCATAAATTTCAAATCGGGATATTTCCTGCGGAGGGGCGAGATCAAAAGAGAGGGGGAAAAAAGCAAAAAAATTATGGCAGATACTATGCGCAGCGGCTGAAAGAAGGGGGTTTTCGGGAGTTCACCAAAAAAGGCAGGAAAAGGAGGAGATAAGGGCAAAGAAAAAGGAAAAGGAGTGGGATAAAGTATAGGGGGCTCATGAAAAAACGTCGCGAGTGCAAAGTGAAACGGAAACTTCCCTCGAGCGCGTCGATAGGGGGGGAAAAAAAGGTGGGGAGACAGAAGATTGAAATAGCAAAAAGGAGCCAAAGGGGGGGAGGGGCAAAAGAGTCAATTCGAGGGGGTGCAATGCCACCTGCAGCGAAGCTTGGTTTTGAACCGTGCCGCCACAAGTACACTAGGAGAGAAGGAGAAGGCTGGGGCCCGGGGAGAACTGTGACGAGTAAAGTGACTCTACCTAAAATCGAAGGTACCTTTCTTACTAATGGTAAACAAGTGAGGAAATGGGACAGGAGAGGGAAGGAGAGACGGAAATCATCTCAGGGATGGAAGAAGAATGTTGAGATTCAGTGGGCGACCTCCCGCTAGAACTCCCCGGAAGAACGGAAAAAGGGGAGGAAGGTGATCGGCAGAAGCAGGGGTAAAAAAAAAAAATAAGCGCGAAGCCGTGAAAGATCACACTCGACAGGACAATCAAGGAGGGACAAGGAAGGCCGACGCCTTAAGCCGGGGATACGGAAGAACAAGAGGGAATCTGATGAGATAAAAAGAACTAACTGAGCGTCCCAACCGGGCACGAACTTCCGGATCCTGGGAGACAGTTTCTCTTGGAGGTCCATCACTGCGGAGCATGAGAAGAGGAGAGAAGGTGGGGGGAGTTTGTTCGTTGGTGACAAGGGATTAGACGAAATTGTCAAGGGACCTAACCTCGTGTTATCAACTGTATCCGCAAGAAAAGGGGGGGGGGGCAACATCGCAATGGCTGAGGCAGAGTCAATCTCAGTATGGGGGGACTCAGGCGATCCGCATCAAAGTCAGTCTCAACTCTCGGCGAGCGAAGAGGACCCTTACTGGGGGCCCCCTTGAAGACAAATTGAGACTGCAGAATAAAGAGGGAAAAGAAAGACGAGCAGAACGGGCGTGGGAAAACCCCCTCCGAACCTCCATACGAAGAGGAACGGGGAAAAAAAGCGAAGAGTGTCGACGAGGGGAGGAGGTAGGGGGTATAAGATGGACGTACGGGAGACCAGGGGTCGTATAGTACAGTCCAGAGGGAAGAAATCAGCCCAACGCCAATTGAGATTACTGAAAAGAAGAGGGGTGAAGAAACTATCGGATCGGAAAAAGGGGGTACAAAAGGCCAAAGACCATCCAATCTGCCGAGTCGATCAGTAAGAAACCCATGATGAAACATAGACGGTACCGGAGAGTAAAACAAAGGGGAGAGGAGAGGGGAGAGGCTCTTTCAGAACGGATGGAGTAATTCGGGCCTAAGAACGCCTGAAGGGGGGACGCCCGGGAAAAACCTTCTTCCCGACATTAGTCATGAAATTTAGGAACCGTAGGCAACCGAGACCGGGGAAAAAAAAAGATGGGGGGAATCTTCGTCCCAGCGGGGACAGAGGCAGATGACTGTGCGTTCACGATCATGATAACAAGCGGGTGGAGTGGGAATCTCTCAGCAAGCAACTTCGGAGGAACGAAAGTCACTTAAGCACAGTACATAAACGAATTCACTCTGCCTGATGGCATCCAGACGTGGAAGGACGACTAGCCCAGTCGTTGGCAGCAAAAAAGGGGGAAAAAAGATTACTGTTCTAGTGTGAATGAAAGCTTCCTGCGAAGCATGGGATAGTAGGGCCGGTGACAAAGGGGGAGAAGTCTCAAGGGGAAATAAGGAGAGTCGACAAAATAATTTCCGAGCATAGCCTTTTTTTTCGCGACGTGAACGGGGGAATGGTTTGTGCGAGGACTATCACGGAGGGGGTGGGGCAACTCGGAAAGAGGGGGCAGCAAGGATTAAGGAGAGGAAGGGGGAATGCGCAATTGGGGGAGAGTTTCTTCTCCGAAGTAGTCTTGTAATAGATTCGAGGGGAAAAGGGTAGGAAGAAGGATCTCGCCCGAGGCCTGGGAAAGGAAGAAGATCAAAAAAGGCGGCTACTTCTTTATGAGTGCGGTGTCAAAAAAAAGGGTCCTTTTCTGCTCCCTGCAGGAAGAGGGGGGGGTATCCTTTGGGTCCGGGGCCTTTAAGGGGAGGGATCAAAAGTGGTGCAAAGAGAGCTGAGAGAGGCTGGGGGATGCGTAGGTGAGAGCATAAAGGGGGGAATTTAGTTTTTGACAAAAGTTGTGTTTCACTTTGGTTGTCTTATTTAAGAAGGAAAAAGTTTAACCCGGGAATGACTTGTACAGTTAACCCCCTCACCTCGACTCTTTGGTCGCCGAGAGTTCTGTTGGAGTGAGTCCACATTTGCGGAGGGTTAAACCTTATCAGAACTACGATTCTGCACCTTTCGTTGTAATGCTCTAGCAACCTTTGCCGAGAACCAAATACCAAACCAAGTTCCGAATATTGACATGAGCCGCAGGCAACCGATGCAGAACCAAGCGGGCTCTTACTATACGGAAGCATGGGAAGGGTGCGGAGAGGAGAAGTGAGACGGCGTATCCATAGTTCCGTCGGAGTGTATTGAAAGGCGGAAGTCTTCAACATTTGCGAGGCTCCGTCACGGCTGGGGGTTGAAAAGCGATGCGGGGCTTTCGCTCTTTGAGGGGGGAAAAAGACGCAAGGGAAGGGATTACGGGACGTGTCGTATTGTAGTCTCGAGAAGCTACTAAAAGTATTACGGGGGAGGGGTAACTCCTCCTACAGTGTCCTTCCTTTCGCCGGGGCCAGGTTGAACGAACGTCTAAGCAAGAAGAGGAGAGTGGTCGAGGGCTACAGAGGAAAGCGCCCAGACCATTAGCTTTACACAACACCCCCGACAAACAAACAGACACCTTGTCGATTAGATACAAGGGGGAGGATGCGGAAGAGGATCAAACAAGCGACGGGGAGGAAGGGTTGAGTGGGTTGGCGTTTCTTATGCTGTGCAAAAAACCAGGTATTTCGATTCACGCGTTCTCAGCCGTAGGACTCGATGACGAATCTACAGAGGTGGAAGGGAAGGGGGAATTCAAAAGAAACGGCGACGGGGGAAAATGAAGCTATACTGTGTAAGAAAGGGGGTCTCTCTTTACGGTCTCGTCATTCCAAAGGGAACTAGAGGGGCTGCAGCCGAGCGATAGAGTTCTTCAACTTCAGAAAGGTCTGCTGGCGAGGCGAGAAACATTGGTGACAAAAGACTGAAGTTTTGACTTCAGACGTTCAAAAAGGAGGGAAAATGGGGTTTCCAAAAGGGCCCGATCCCAAAGAAAGGTGGGGTTCTGAGCGAAGGAAAGGAATTTCTGTACACGCGCGGGTAACTGGTAGCAGGGGTAGATTCTCGACCCTCTCTTGGCTTCTCCTTAATCTGAAGAATCGCATACTTGGGAAGAGCGAAAGGAATCAGGAGGGAAGGAGGAAAAAACGCCTATCGTACGCGAAAGCGAAAGGGGAGGGGAGGCTCGGCATTGAGGCCTCAAACGGAGGCGCCGTTTCTCTTTTCCCGAGTCCACTCCGCGGGCGAGAACTGAACACTTTCTCATGCAGCTCTGGGCAATCATTCTCATCAAAAACAAAAAAGAGAGAAGATGGGGAACAAAAAGCGCTGCAAATAGAAAGGGAAACTAGGTAGCAGCCCGGATCGTGCATAAGTTACATAAAAGAACGGCCCGGAAGCAGGAACGTCCTCTTTCCGACAGGGGTCGTAGCGCGTTTGACTGGACGTCGCGTGAATAGGAGTGCAGAAGCGAAAAGATCGGCCAATTATCGCGAACAAGGATGAAGATTCTCCTCCTGAGAATATAACAAGAATGTAGAGGGGAAAGAAAAGAAAATGGGCGATCAGGGACCAGAGAGGGGAGGGCTGCCAGATTCCGGCGCGAGAGGAAACAAAAAGAGCACGTGAGGAGCCGGGCTTCTGGTGCAAACAGACCGAACTAATCGCGTGATGAAGCAGAAATCAAAAATCGGGCTAATTGCTTCTGAGGGTCGAATGGTCACCGGGTCTTTATGATTGTGCGAAGATTCTTCTCACGGGCTGCGCCTTGGAGCGCGGGAGAAAAACAAAGGAGATACTCAGAAAAGAGAAGAGGCACGGGGAGGAGCAAAGGAAGAGCAATCATGGCGCATTATGGGCCAAATCGGGTGAACAGAGGCGGATACGGCTTGAGCCTATGGAGACTCAAACAAGAGAGTGGGATGGGGGCAACAATGGAGGTCAGAAAAAGGAGAGAGGGCAAAAAAAAGAAAGCCACCAGTTCTAGCGAGAGTGGCGAAGATCCTCACGTCTCGAAGAGTGCTGCCCCTCCGGAGGACCGGGTCCGTAAATCTACAGATACTAGAGGGTTGAAGAGCAAGGTAGGGGGAAAAGAGGAAAGTGGGTCTCAGGAATGACGACGGGAGTATCATCCTTCAAGTCACCTTGGTCAGGAATATTGGAGATGACACTCGACAAATAACGTTAAAGTCCCTTAAAAGGGAAAGGGACAGGACAAGGATTCGGCAAAGAGGAATACCAAGGGAGAAGGACAAGACTACGTGAAAGTTGAAGAAGTTGGAAGACTCCTTACCGAGCGAAAAAAAGAACTGAATGTATGGATAGCGGCAAAGCAAGACCTGGGGCGCGCATAAAGCAAAAGTCACTGACCAGATGAACTATTCGACCCTTCTAGACGCCTTCTCCTATTACAGGGACTAGTTTTTGGGGATGGATGGGGTAAGGATAGCGCATGGTGTCGAAGGCCACGAAAAGGTTCGGGAAAGAACGGTACACAAGAAAAGATTTTGCCAGATGAAAATAAGGGATGCACCGCGTGAGGGGGGCTCGGCGCTGTAACCCGTCCTCGCTCTATCGGAGAAAGCCGGTGAACACAGTAGGAGAAGAAAGAAGGAACAGGTCAATGGAGATCGGAGGATCAATCGAGCCGGCGCCAGTTTACCCGCCGCCACCAAGAACAACCTATCAACGAGAGGGAGTTCGAGAGGGAAGGGAGGGCAAAGCAAAGAGGGCTATAGAGACCAGAATTAAAAAGAGAAAATGTACAGCCTCCGGCAGACAGGACCCCTCCATTTCGTCCGGTGGAGAAATTCCGGGAGAAATCGGGTAAGCAGAAAAAAAATCTAACGTCCCAAAAACTCTTGCACGTAGCGGCGACAACGAACCCCAGAAACCGAATCCAGCGAAAAACAAAGGCGAGCGGAACGGCGGCGAGCTCGGATACTCGGAAATGCAATGCAAGATGCCAGAGCCAGGGCCAAAAGGGATGAAATACCACTCTACATGTCTCGCGCCTAAGCCCTTGGAAAGCAACTACTTTGGGGACTCGACGACAGGAAAACAGGGAATGGGAGGGCCAGGAAACGTGGAGGTTCCTTCAACACAGGAATGAATAGTGAAGCAACACCCAACGTAGGGGAGAACTAGAGGTTCCGCTGCAGCAAAAGGGGGGGGGCCAAGCGAAAAGAACCGGACAATTGTATTCCTGAAACAGAGTGTTCCGTACGCTCCACAGTGGGTTAAGGCCCAAAAGGAGCGACCGCCGAACTGTTGAGAAGGGGTGCAATTACGAAAGCAACGCATGGCTACCTCACGGTGCGGGGAATCCAAGGCAAGAAGTATCCGAAGTCGAAGAAAAAAAGAGGACCGAGGAGCCTTGGTTTTGCCCCTACGGAATAGGGAAGTTGCTTTCTCTCTCCCGGCAAGAGGTGCTGGGAAGGGAATCTGCCCATCGTTGTCGTTCCATCACATTTCGAAGCTCAGAGTGGCGGGGGGAGTGAGGAAAGAGGGAGGACGATTCTGGGCGCCGGAAAGGGGTAGAGCTAATCTCTCCCTAGACTGGGACATCCAGAGAGGCAGTTGAGCTGCTTGACTGCACCTGTGGGAGAGTGTCAAAGGAGCCGTTGAAAGGAAAAGGCAGGGATGGGATACGACAGCAGTCATGGGAGAAGTTCCTTCGGAGGAGTCTATGCAACGAGCGTAGGACTACAGACCGGGTGCTGATGCGAAAGCGAACGCTTCATACAGGGCCTTTTGGGAAGGCAAACAAGTTGAGGAGGGTACAGGATCATAACGGTATGAGTGAGGAAAAAAAGTCAAGCTCTACACCCTACCATCCCAAGCCACATCGTCAAAGGTACATCGGGGAACATGCGACGCAGTCAACGAGGCCGCGAAGGAAAGAAGAAAAAATCAGAAGACGGGTGTTGGAAAGCGCAGATTTCGCGCCATCCGCTCCGCAGGGGCGTAAGAAAAAAGTGATACAAGAGGAAGGCGGTGAAGGGGAAGTCGGAGGCAGGGAGAGAGGGGGCAAAGGACTTCTTTGGAGTATCTTTCTGACCTATCCACGGGACTCAGAGTGATGTAGTTTCTCTGCGGAGGACTCAAATAGGACACGAAAATTCCCGAGACTCCACCAGTGCGGTGACAAGAAAAGGAGGAAAATGAGATGACCGTCGACCGAATTCAAGGAATCAAAGTGAGAAGGGGGAAACTAAGAACGACCTGGCCATCGATTCGAAATTCTAACGACTCTTAAGACTGGGGGAAAAACTGGGATAAAAAACGACTATTTTAGGGGTGTCTGGACGGGAAAACAACAGCTCGCCGGTGAAGGTGCAAGCAACTAGTTACTGACTGCATGACAAAAGCCGGGGATTTTGCGGAAAATCATGGGGTTCGAGTATCATCTACCCTGAAGTCACTGTCCGTGCATCGACTACTTGAATGGAACGATACGGGGAGAAGATAAAGGGCCGAGGAAGCTAAGGAGAATAGTCAATTACTGAGGTGGGGAAAAAACAAAGAGTGGCCCGCCGGCAGTAGGATTCTGACAGTAAAGAAAAACTGCGGCTAGAGAGAATTGATCGACAACATACGACGGCTCCGCTTGGACCTTTCGTGCTTGGAAGAAAAAGAGAGAGGAAAAAGGGAGTGGACGCACACAAAGGGAGAAAAAAGGGAGAAAAGGGGGTGTTGAGGAAAAAGGCCAAGACGTAATTGGCCCGCAGAAACTGGCGGACATCGAAGGTTGGCAGGGGTAAGGAGTTCGCTCTGCAAAATCTTTGTTGCGAGCTCCGGACGAAAGAACAGGAATTTGGGGCGAGGAAAGGCGATCAATGGACGATCAATTTAGAGAAGGGAGTTCTACGAACGAGAATCGCAGGACGCCGAGGCCATCCCGACGCGCCGTTCGAGTTTCACCGGGGGCTCATAAATCTACCGCGGCGCGACGTGGCAAAGGGTCGATGAAAGCAGGGGCCAGCATCTCTAGAAAACAAGACAAAAATAAAGGAAAAATGAGAGGGCGAGCTTCCGACAGCCCCCGACTCTCCGCCTATATTGTATGAGAAGGGGAAAGAGAAAAAGACGAGGAAGAGAAAGTGGGCGGCGTGCGGCTCAAGACGGCGGTTGCTTTCCTTGAGAACCGCAAAAGGAGGTTTGCCCATTGGAACTCTCGCGAAAAAATTATACTGAGTTATGTAAGAGAATAAGGAAAGACAAAAACAAAGAGTTGGAGGCAGGAAGAGAACAAAAAAGAAGCCATCGTCGTGTAGGAGCGCGTTGAGGGAGGAAAAAACCTGAACCGGGGAAGGAATGGGGCCCTCCGACCACCCGTGAGAAGGGGGCTCCGAAGGGGGGATCGTAAAAAATGAAAGAGAGAAAAAGGGAGTAACAAAGAACAAATCGCGAAGTCCTGAAGTCAGGGGGATTCCCCCAAACTGTGGTCTCGGGAGCAGCAAAGAAATAGGGGGGAAAGGGGAAGGAAAAGAAGAGGAGGACTTTCTGGTCTTCACAGACAAAACTATGTCAGAATCTCCATTCAGGAGTCATCAGGAACGTGAGGATCAAAGTAAAAGGAGAAAAATGCAACGCAGCTTGAAGTGGCAAAACGACCTTTGGGCCCATCTGTGCGTTCGGGTTGACGGCTGCGACGTAATCGCAAAAGAAAGGAGGGGCAAAAAAGAGTCAAATGACGAGGAAGGGGGGAGAAAAGAAGACGCCCGTGCATCTATCTTGGGGGCTACCAGAAAAAAGGTAAAGAAACACTCGTCGCGAAGCAGCCAGTACGGGACCGCTCCGTAGCCGAGGGGGAGGCCCTAGTAATGCGTCTTTGGACCGTAAATGAAAAACTGAGGCTGCGAATTTACTATAATCCTTCAGTCTTCTGGAAAAGGGTGGCATGCCTCAGAGATCGGGAAAGTTAAGAAACAGCATATCCCGTAGAAACCGCCGTTGCTGAGAAGCGAAAATCCCCGAAGTCTCTCACCAAGAAGGTGACCGGCCTAGAAATGAGAGCAGGAAAGCCCTTCCTGAAGGGGGAGATAAGGACGTCGAAATCACATAAATAGCTCCCCAATCGCACCGTGTATCAAGAGCTTGGCCAGCAAAAGTCACCTAGATCTGCCGCTTGTACTTCTGAGGCCTGCGTCTGGCGAAAAAGATACTACGCTGGGTTTGTTTGGATTGGGGGTCGGGGGGCCATGAGAGAGAAAGAAACGTACGCGAAATATACCGTTCTGGGGAAAGTACGGCAGACCCCCTTTTCCTGGGTAGCGGAAAATCATCTTTCAGAGGAATTTGTGTTGCTCGGCAGGGGACTCATCAGACAAGGAAGTCAGAGAGCCATCCCTGAGCCGACCGGGGCAACATTCAGGGGATCTTTCTAGGAGGATCACGCCGTCGCATAAAGGACTCCAGTTTGGAGTAAGTCCTAGCACAGCACGAGATGAAAAACTCGTTTCTCTAGGTATTTCCGGGGGGGAGTTTCGAGATCTGGTCGCACGACTTTCCGGAGGAAGAAATAGGAAAAAGCGACTCTCTGAGGGCATACCAGACATGTGAAACTGCACGTATATTAAGCGAATCTTATCGCAAACGATGTCACGAAAGGACCAAGTCCAAATCGTGAAGGGATGGTAAGGGAGGCAACGACAACCATAGCCCGGTCGTAGCTAAAACCAATTCGTCG
>Ga0179591_1343175_pt1 | contig 15164 bp, 20 predicted proteins | sample CZOMad2_1_08_16f_FD_182891 | JGI IMG/M metagenome (GOLD analysis project Ga0179591, IMG submission 182891) | Vadose zone soil fungal communities from Angelo Coast Range Reserve, California, USA - CZOMad2_1_08_16fungal (PacBio error correction) | ecosystem: Environmental > Terrestrial > Soil >...
AGGGGGGACTCTCGAGGGGGGGTCGGGGTACGGGGGGGGTGTGGCGAGTAGGGTGTAGGTTGGCGAAAAAGACTGATGATTTTGAAAGGGAAGGGGGAGCCGACACTCTTCAATTGGGACCAGAGGCATAACAACTTGATCCAAGGGAGAAGTGCATGGGGGGGTGGTCATCACAACGGGGGGGGTGGACCAATCTTGGAAAAAGAAGGAAACGCCCGAACGGAATCAAAACCCTGGGCGGGGGGAAAAATAAATGTGGGGACCGAATCGCGGGGGAAAAAGAAACGCAGGTAGTGAAAACGACAAGGGGGGGTCTGGGAGAAACCGACCCGACCTCCTCGAGTTATGGGACCCTGGGTTTATCAGACTTCCTAACAGGGGAAAATGGAGTGGAATTAAAAAAAGACGTAAAAAAGGTGGCTTGGAAAATTTGAAAGGGACATGACAAAGGGGCGGCAGCGTTGGGTGCAAAAAGAAAAAAAGGGGATTGAAAAAAAAACGACCAACGGGGGAAGTCGCACTCGGCCCGAGCAGGAAAGAATCAGAAAGTGGGTTGAGAAAATTGAAAAGGTGGGGGGCGGGCAAAAAAAACTTCAAGTTGGTGAATAACGATTTTTAAGAAAGGCCACCAGTTAACTGGTTTGGGACAACATGGAAAAGAAGGTTTGTGGATGTGCGGGGGAGAGAAAAAAACGGACCCGTGCGTTGGAAGCAAGGGCAAAGGGGGGTAAAAAGAACAGAAACAAAACAGCGCACACCGGGAACGAATCACCAGACGGGTTCACAGGAAACACCCGGCAGCCGGGCGACGAGGGGGCCCGCTACTCTGCCGAAAGCGAAAAGCAGGGGCGAACACGCACGAAACCCCGGAGTTTTTCTCAGCAGCGAAAAAATGGTGGTGGAAAAAAACGCACACACATCTAAGCAGAAGGGGACGTTAACTCTGGTTAACAGGGGACAAGGAAAGGAACCCCGAGGCGAATTTTCGACCTGTAAAAAGACGCCAAACCTATCCAAACACGGGAAAGGTGATATCTTTCGTTTTGGGGGGAGGGGGCCCAGAACGAAAAAACCCAACGTCGCCCCGGGCAAAAACCGTCTCAAGAGAGAAGATCCAAAGTATCCTTGGGGCGACGAGAAAGTGAAAAAAAGAATGGGTGCAAAGGTTATGGCCTCCACCGATCGCGCCCTAAAAACGGTGTGGCCGAGTCAAATCAAGGGGAGGCGGGGAAGCCAGGGGTGATATTTGGCAGCCGGGAGGAGGTCAAGAAAACCATCGGAAGGAAGGGGAACGAGAGGAGCGGGGGGAGGGACATTCATGGAGGGAATCAACTCGTAAGGAGATAAGGGGATTCTAAAACAAAGTTTAATCCCACATCAAAACTAGATGAAAAGTGGGTCCTGGGACCATTGAAACTCAGTAGAAAGTTGGACGAGATGGGGGAGGGGAAAAGAAGAACGACAAGAGGGAAAAAACCGCAGAAAGAAAAATCCTTTGATACTTTGTTACCTCAACGATCAAGAGGGAAAAACTGAAAATTGCGAGAAGCGAGAATCAAAATCAAGCCAGGAGGGGATGTTCTGCCACTAAGGCGTAAATAAAAAACTGAAGGGTCACAGTGGAGGGTCCTGACGAAGGAAAGTAACCCCTAAAAAAAGGAGGAGGAAAAACGAGTTTGGGGTGGAACTGCGTCAGAAATGTACAAAATCTTTTGGGGTGAACGGGAACCTAACCCTTTGTTGGGCTGCATTGAAAAAGAGTCCGCCTGCAGCCTAAAACTATGCAGTGAATGAGGGGAGGGTCTATGCCGTTGGGTGGGGCGGGACGCAGGGGCCGCACGGACAGGGGGGATCTGCGCGAAGAAAGGGAAGGGTGTCAAAGGCTTTGAAAAAGTGCGGGGCTTGGGAAACCCATCGAAGAAAATAGGGGGAGGCCATGAACGAACCCGAAGAAAAGAACTAAAGGGGAAAGGGCAAGGGCCACGTGCATTACCTGAAGCTCACTTGCATTAGAACCACATGCAGGAGAGAGGCCGCTTGACGGCCTGGAAGTGGTGGACCACCACAGAGGGACAATGGGGTGGGGGCGAAGTATCCCGGTAAAACGAAGTCTGTGGTAAAATACGGCTGGGTACCGGGTCGGGTTTGTGCGGGCTCGCAATGAATGGCATTAAAGAAAATTGGTAAACCGAAAGAGGCAAAACCAGTGGGAAAAGGCAACGAAGGAACCCCACAAAAAAAAAAAGAGGAACTTTCCTGGGGACAACGAACCTTGTGGGGAATGAACCCGCATGAACGGGAGACAGGCAGGGAGCCCGGGAACAAAGCACGGGGAAGGTGAGGGACGCTGGAAGTAGGGCTCGGACTCTGATTCAATGGGAGGCTGTGGGTGTTTTCAAGATGCAGGTGGGGGGTAATAAACCTTGGTAGTTCGCTCAACGTTGAATCTTCCCAGATTCGGGAAAACACACAGTGGGGGGTGGAACGAGGGGGGGGCGTAGGTCAACCAAAGGGGGGAAAAAAAAAAGAACAAGAGCCCATAACCGAAGGCTCACGGCAGGCCCAGTGGGGGATGGGTCAAGACTAAAGAGAAATCGCTTCAGAATGCTCGAAGCAAACAATCAGAGCCCTGCCAAACCACAGAAAGGGGGGACTTGTGAGCGGGTGCTTTACACAATGGCCTTGGCGGTCTTCCGGGGAAAGGGGGAGGGCCAAACTCATGTGCCCGACATGAGGGGGGGCTTTCTTCTGTGGCGGGCGAAAATAAAAATTCGAACAAGGGGACCTGTAAAAAAGCCAACAAAAGCAAACCCTGTGGGAGTCGAGGAAAGATCCCGCTGGGTTTAATACAAAAGAGAAGAGGGATGGAGGAGAACGAGGGGGGTAACAAAGGAATTCTTACTGTCTCAGTGGAAACTGTGAAGTACAACGAAGATGGAAAAAACTAGGGGGGGTATTGCAGAAGGAAGGTGTAGTTTTTGTCCAAGAGAAGAGGTGGAAAGGAGACTAAACCAAAAACACAAGAAAAAAAGCGCAAAAACACTCTTCACAAACACATGACCACGCAGCAAAAAGACCCCTTCAAGGTGAATGAATTGCGAGATAAATGGGAGTGTGGGGACGTAAAAATATGGTACAGACAAGGGAAGAACACGGTGAATTCAAAATTTTGGGTGGCACAAGGGTTCAAAAAAGCACGCAAGGATAATAAAAACCAAAATCTTAAACACAGGGCCCAAAAATCAAACGGGGTCGGCCTTGGGGAGAGGGGAGCGAAAAAAAAACCAAAAAATGAATCACCCTTGTTGCGGAAAAAAAAATTACCATCCGCCACTTACTAAATGGAGTGAGTGTCATTGGAACTCTCCAGATAACCGAGAAAGGGGAGAACCCCCCCTCTTTTTCCAAGAAGTAAGAAAAATAAGAAACACCAGGAATTGATTCCCATAAACAATGTCGCACAGGAAAAAATGTTTTATGGGAAAAGGGCAAAAGGGGGTCCCTGTGAATGGAATGGGGAAAGCCATCCAAAAGCACCATAGCCCTTGAACCATACACCGGGGAAAAAACTAACAAGAAGCGCAAAAAAAAAACTCGGTCACAAGGGGGTAAGGGAAACGGGGAGGGGTAGAGACCATTCAGAAGGACAGGCGAGGAAGAGTCGACCGTTAGAGAAGAGTAGGCGGTGGGAAATGGAGAAACAGTGCTCATACACGGTTTGGGGGGTTTGTAAAACCTGGTAGAAGGGAAAAGAACACATTCAGGGTAAGAAGACTATAAAACTATAAAGTCAAATAGGAAGAAAAAAGAAAACAAAACAACAACAGGAGAGGGAAAAAGGGAAAATATATATTGGAACAGATAGAAGGAGGAAAAGAAGTAAAGGATGAAGTGTGGTCCACAACCCAACGGTGGATGTGGACCAAGCGATTAAAAAACGCAGACAAAGGGGAGGGGAACTTACTCGTGAACTGGAGAGGGAGTTGAGAAGCCTCCATAGGCAACAGGAAAGACTTTTGGGTGGGGCGGGGGGGGAAAAGTGTTAGTTTGAGAACAGGGGGGGGGGATGCCAAAACATGGCTTGAGGGTTGAGCGCCCCATTGCCAAAAGGGGGAAAGGGTAAACAAAGGTCAAAGAGCGGGGGACCCTGGTGGTGAAACCGGTGGTTGATAAAAGCCAAAGTGGAAAGGGTGACTGTGTGTAAATCGTGCAGAGAGGGAAGTCGCGTCAAAGTCACAACCCGCACAAGGGAGGTGTTCCTTGAAAGGAGGAAGGTAATGGGAAACAGCACTTGCTGTGGGGTTTGGGGGGGGGTAATGGAAAGCGGAACTCTTCACGAAAACACGCAACGTACTTCAAAGATGTGGGGTGCGGGATTTTCACACTGGGGGGGCAAAAAAAAACTGTGGGAGGCATGAAAGAATTGCACCTCTTCACTGTGGGTGCGTCGGTACAGAGTTGGGGAAGGGGGAAGACAGGAAAAAAGCAGGGTAAACCACCCCCACCCCCCCTGGATAAAAAGAGAAGGTTACGGTGATGTCTGAGGGGGGTGACGGTACACGCGGGGGGGGGGCAGGAGTGGGGGGGGGTCTGGGGGGGTCGAAATTCCACACTTCCGGGGGACAGACGGCCGCTCCCACAAGTCCCCCTAACAAAATTAGCTTCACGGCAAAGGACAAAGAAATCTCAGAACTCAGAAGGGCCACCGGCAAACTCAGAAACCCGCAGGTGATAAAAAAGCTTATCAAAAGTCCGGGCAAAAAAATTTACTTTGGGGACGGAAGGTTTCAGTTCATAAAATAAAAGCAACTAAAGGAGAGCAAGGAAGGAAGGGGTGGGGCAGCCAGAAACAAAAGAGGAAATAACCTTATTGGGCCACGCAGGGGGAAGAAACCTCTGGTTGAACAGCATGAACCGTCGTCCAAAGGTCCCAGAACTATGACCTATGTCGGTGAGGGTACGAACAACTTTTCAGCCGCAAGCCTAGGAGGGGCAGGGGCGCTTGGAAGCAAAACTTCGTAGGGCCCCAACCACGAACCGCCAAAATAAGCCCGCCGGTGACCAGAGGCTGTAAATGACAAGGAAGGGGGGACTAACTAAACTGGGGTTAAATTCTAAGACAAGTCACACAGGAAACCCGCGACAATGACAAAGGCAGGCTCTAGGAAAAAAAAGACTGCCAGCGCCAGGAAAGGATGCCTCAGCAAGAAGCCCGCTCCTTACTGGGGAAGATTGGTAACTAAAGAGTGATCGGTTGAGTTCAAAGGGTTCTTGGGAATGGTTGGGGTTGGGCATACTGGGGAAAGGTGGAGTTTATTCATTAAAAAGGAAAACTACCAATTCAAAGGAAGAAAGAAGGGGAAGGAAGAGACTTTGGCCTCCAAATGAGCTGGTGAGGGGCACCAATTTGAAAAGGAACAGCGCCTGAAAAAAAAAAAACGCAATATGTCAGTGGGGGCGATGAAAAAAGGAGTTCAGTATCTGCAAAGGACAAGGGACACGGAGAACAAGGGGAAAAAACGTACGGGGGAGATTCCAGCAAGTTTGGGTATAAGGGGACAGAAAAATACAGCGTACAGGCATCACAACCGGGAGAGAATGGAGGAAGGGCAAAAAACGCCAAAAACGAAGATAAGCTAATCCATAGGGTAAATGCTGGCCTTACGGAAGCTGGAAAACATAACAAAAAAAAGAGGGGGATGCTGGGTGAAACATAGAAAGTAGGATGCCAAAAAGGGGGCATCGCTCTTCAGAGGGGGGGGGGGTCAGGGTCATCTCGGGCAGAACAAGACAGGGGAGGCGACTGGGGATGGTTGCCGGAATAAGCCCATGGGGGGTTATAAGACAGAGTAGTGTGGGCAAAACCTTACGCAGGGCGAGTGTTTTCAGGTTGAACGAAGGGGAGCGCAGCAACTAACCAAAAAAAGTGCCCAACAGAGAGGGGGTACCAACTTAAAGGTTGGGGCCCGATTGGGGCACACAAAAAGGTTGGGGGGACGTCCAAACTTCCGAGGTACGAAAGAAATTGGGGTCATCGAGCCTGGTGAGGAAAGACTTTCGAAAAAACTCAACGGATCAGGGCCGGGGGGGGACAAAAAGGGGGGCAAATGAATGGTCCGGTAACAAAAGAAAAAGAATTGCAAGGTCCGTACAAGATTTGAAAAAAATACTACCAGAACGACAAAAAAAGGCCCCAACAGGGGGGTCGGGGCCCAGGGCACATGACCACAAAAAAGGGAACTCATTACGGGGCGACTCGCCGTGGAACTTCCAAGAAATAACACGGCCTATAAAAAGTTTCTAAATCAACCTAGACCTAGTCTCCAATTAATCGGGATATTGAGGGTTTGTTGCCTCAGGGGGAAGGAAAATGGGCGGGGGGGGGGGGGTTTGAAAACCCTCACTTTAAGGCCGAAAAATGGACGGGGGGTCAAGGAAAGGTGGGAAGGGGGTTTATACAAATTCTTAAAATCGGGGGGGGTTTTTGACGGGACCGAGGGGGCCCCTCGAGGGGAACTGGAAAGAGGACTTAGAGGGTGCTTGGGTCAAACAATGTAGAAAATGTAGCGTGTTCTCTAGTGGGGCGGCACCTGCCGGGGGAATCATGGTGTTCAGCACGCTCGTCAGCAATGAGAAGACAGAAAAAAAAGCACACTGACCGGGGGGGGACAAACAGGGCAAGGGGGGTAAGGCGGGGGGGGGGAGTTGTTTAAAAAGTGGACTGTGGGGGCTAGAAAAAAACGAAAAATTTTGAAGCAACTCGGAGATATCTACAAGGTGAAAAAAAAAAGAAATTCCCCTTGCAGCAGGGACAATACGTGTGTAATGAAAATGAAAAAATACAACCCTTGGACCGAACCCCGGAGTATTTGAAAAAACAAACGGAGCGCCCTAACACGGAAGAGATGCGGGAAAAATAGGGCCCAGGAGGGAACAAAATCCTTCACCAAAGGAAATGGGAGGAAGGGAAGAAATGGGCAAAAGACGCCCAAGGATTTTCATTTTTTGGAAAACTGAAAAAACGCCCCCAAAAAAGACCACAACCCCAAGGTCCAACACCGGTGCCACATGCGCCCAGGAGCTGCGCTTGCGGGGGGCGGGCCAGAATGGAATCAATGCAAAAAAAAAATGGTCCCGAAGTGATTCGGCACGCGCAATGAAAAAAGCGAACAGATAGCCGCTGTGGCAAGACGGCGGGGGGTACAACCAAATCATATCAGGGACAAGGGGAACGGATGGGGGTGGGGGGGGTACATGACCGAGACAAAAGAAAGTGAGGTCTGCCAAGAACATGACAAAAATCAAAAAAGGGTTGGGGAGTGTCAAACAGGAAAAAAGACGCGATGCAAAAAATGGGGTCGCAAGTGGCCATTGGACAGAAAAGAAGAAGAGGGGGGAAAAAGGAGGTTCCCAAAAAAACCAAGGAACGCTAAACCCAAAGGACAAAAACAGAAACGAAAAACTACTCCTTGATAAAAGAAAGGGCTCGATAACCTGTGATGGCAAGGCATCTGGGAATTAGAGCCAACCAAAAAGTAACTAATGGAAACAAAGGGGGAGGATGCAAAACGAAACAAGCTGGTGGAGAGCTAACCCACATCTGAAGCCATGAAAAGGGAGGGCGAAGGAAACGCATCTCTCAAACAACGGGAAGAAAGGGCGCTTAATCAACCAGGGTCAGGAAAAGAGATGGGGGGGGGGGAAAGAGGAACCCTGTCGGAAGCACTAAAAAGTCCAAACATTGGGGCAAGTTAATCGTTTGGCGAACCCATGACAACAACGACGCAGCCAGGGCCCATCAAGTGGTGTGATTCTAATGGAAGGGGAGAAAAGAAAGGAGGCAGGGAGGCAAAGGGGCTTTTGCTCGAAGTCACGGAATGGGGTCGAAACCAGGACCGGGGGACACCTTTTCTCTTGGATGTAAAACGGTCCCGCCCAAAATGCACAATGACGACGCGTCCAGAAAAGATAAGGTAAAAAAAAGCTTCCAAGGAGGGAGGGTTGGTTATGACACGCAAAGACTCAAAAAAATCTCTTCGTGGCCAGGTTCACTCTTTTCATAAGGGGGGAAAGGGGGAAAAAAAGGGATCAAGCTCGCCATGCATTAAATAGTGGGGACAGAAAAGCAAGGGGTGAAATCAAGGTAAGACCTTCCAGACGAAACTCGACGGACGGAGGCTGCAGGTTTCCACCTTAAGAAAAAGAAGGGGGGCAACGTCCACTGAAATTACCAGAAAATTGGCGGCAACAGCGCAGGGGCTACGATAATTTTCTCCTGGGAGCATGCAGGCACCGGGGGGGGGGGGGCGGGGAAACTGGAATAATGGTCTTCATAGTGTTTTCCAAAGACATGCAGAAAGGCAAGGTTGTTCTTGGGCAGCATTGGGTGCCCCGGGGGCAATGAAGCAACGGAATGTTAACGTAAATCAAAAATTTGGGCCAGGGGAAAAGGAAAGGAATCTGAAAAAAAAAATGGGTTATGCCCTTTGGAGGGGGACGGGGAGGGAAGGGACCAACATACGTTATTTTGCAAGGGGAACCTCCACGTGCAAAGTGGAAGGGTGGGGGGGGAATGGGGGGGGGGGGGGGGGGGGGGGGTTCTAATAAGAACGAAAACATTGTCGGTAAAGGAAACGAACACTAAGAAAGGGGGGGAAAAAAAAAAAAAAAGAAAACTCATTTTAAAACCGGAACGAAACAGACCACGGGGCCAGCCCCCCGTGCTTGAGGTCGGGAGAAGGTCCCGCGGGAACGCGTCGAAAAAGTAGCGAACGAAAAAAGGACAGAAGAAAAAAAAAAAAAAATCCTAAATCTAAGAGAAAAATTTAAAAACGCAGAGCAAGTGAAATGTACAGAGAGGGCACCAAGTAAAAACAAAACAGAGATTGTTGTTTGTGTCGTAAAATCACCGAGAGAGAGGTTACGTGTGGGAAAGGGTGGGAGAAGGGTTCTAAGCGATATAATCAGTGAAGGCACGCAGAATATATCGCCTCCCGAACTGGAGAAAGAGGGTGGGAAATTATTTGGTAACAAAAAAAAAAGATAAATTTTCCTCCCCGTGGGTTCCTCGCAACGCGGGGAAGAGGACCAGATCGCATTGGGGCACACTATGGGGGTTATCTTTGGGGGGTCAGAGGGGAGTGCCCCAAGAAAACTAGTCGAATGAACATATGTTTAGTGAATGGCACTTAAGGAAGGGAAAAAAAGAAGAAGCAAGAAGGTGGGACAGGGAAAAGGAAAAACAAACCATCTTCGGGGAGAGTACCATGTTGTGGAGTGGGACTGGACGGGATGGACAAAAAAGGGGGGGGGGAGAAGCCGTCTCAAAAACCAAGCAGAGGACGGATAACATGAAAAACAAACTTCTGGAAAAGGTTGCTCGTGAAAATTTTTCGCGAGAAGACGGTAAATCCAGGACAACAGGCTCCGCAACGAAATAAGGGGGGACAAAAAGGGGGGGGGTGAACGTCTCATCAGGGCTTTCAAAAAAAAAAAAAAACCGGGAGGGACGAAGCTTCGCGCAAAAAAGCCCAAAAGGGGGATTGTAAGAAATTGAACAAAAAAGATAAGGGGAGGAAAAAAACTTTGAATCGGAACCTACTTTGGGTCAAATCAAACCGAAATCCTCTGGGGGGGTGACTGCAGGATGTCCCATGTCAGAGGAAAGAAACTAAAGCAGGAAGGTCGTGAGCTTTGCAAAAAAATGACCACGCGCGGTGGGGGAATTAGGAAAGCGGGATGGGCCTCAGAATAAAAAAAAAAAAAAAAAGAAAAAAATATAAAATGAGACTGTTGACAAAAAAGAATGTGGGACCCCTTCCCGAACATAAAAAAACGAAAAAAAGCTAAAAAAAATAACACCTGGTAACAACCATTGGTCCAGGAATGGGTGGGGGCAAGGAGTGAAAGAGGGGATGAAAAATGAATTGGAACCAGGCAGAGCAGAAATGGGGCATGTGAAATGTGTGAAAAAACATCAGGACAAGAATTGGGTGGGACCAACGAGTGGTTGCCGGTGTTTCAAAAACACCCGAGCCTTTGCAAAAGCCCGTCTTTTTGGCCAAAACTCGCCTGAATGAATCAAAATGTGGTCAACAGACCTCAAAAAATGAAAGCCAACAAAAAAGAAAAGGACAGGACCGTGGGTTTGCAGGGCCAATTATCAGGGATGAGGGACCGGGTGAAAAAGGAATGGACCTCTCCCTGGGTTGTGTAACCCAAATCTGGAGGGGTAAAATTAGGGGCAGTTTTTTTGTTGGGTGACCTATTCAAGTGGGAAGTTAAAAACGTAGGGGGGGGGATCGCCAGTGTAGAGGAAAAGGGAGGGGGAGGGCCAACTAGACATTTGGGTGGGGGGATTGACCTTGACTGGGACCCATTTAGGCAAACCAAGAAAAAAAATCGCAAAATACCGGTATTGAAGGAGGGAGGGGGGGCAAAAGGGGGACTAAGAATCTCGTCCGGAAGACTGCCAGCAGCCAGCCTGCTGTGAGAAAAAAAACGGCGGGGGGTGAGGTCTGGAAAAAGACAGGGGGGCACGTTGAGAAAGAAAGTGGGGGGACGAGTGGGGGGGACACCAAAAATAAAAAAACGAAACAAGAACTTAGTGGGGGAGTCGACTTGAGAACGCTTTCGACACCCACAGACCCTGCAAAAGGCTGACGAAAACCAGAGGGGTGGGGTTTGAGGGTTGAAACCTAAGGAAACAAAAACGCCCCCTTTGGAAAAAAAAGAAGGTGGAAATTCCGCCACGGGAGAAAGGTGAGGGGAAAGGAAAAAAAAGGAAAAAAAAAGATTGGGCACCCCTTGGAAGGGAAACCCTACCCCACCGTGGGGGGAAGCTTCGAGTACGGTCAAAAAAAAAAACTGGGTAACCACGTTCAGCAAACTACACCCCCACAAACGAGTTCCTTCACAAAAAGGAACCCAAATACACGCTGTATGATGGAATCGCAGAATAAAAAAACTGGGGGGTTTGAAGGCTCCGGAACGCAAAGTGGAGAACCATCGGGAAAAGTCGTGGGGGACAAAGCTAAAAACGGCCGGGGGAAGGAAAAAACCACCAATAAAAAAAAACGTACCAACAGAGGGCCATGGGAGGAAGTGGGGAAGGAAGGCGGCGCTTTGGCAAGAAAAAACACCACAGCACTGAATCTGAGGAAAAAGGCGCGGGGATGGCCGAAAAGGAAAAGTCAAAAGGAAGAACAAAGCGTCCGCGGGGAGGGACGATTAATCCCACAGAAACCCCCTATGTCAAAAAATACCCGAAGCATAAAACCAAAGGGAAAGGGGGCGGTAAAAAAACCGTGGTTTTTCAAAAGGGCTGTAATATGGGGCCACAGAATAAGACCATAGGCCAGGAAAAAGTGGGAAAACTCACACGAACCCCTCAAAAAAACTGAACAAAAAAAGAACACGTACGAAAAAGGGGGAAGGAGTGAGAAACCAAGTCCTAAACAGTACTCCGGTCAGATCGCCGGGAGGCGTTGGGCCTTCGTGTGAAACATGCTAAAGAAAAACAAACGGGGGGGGGGTTGTGTTGTTCCCTGTGTCAGGAAAAAACGTAGAAGGACCGGTGGAACAACATATCGTGCCCCTCCTCCAAAAAATTTCTAAAAACAAAAGGAAAGAGAAAAGGAGAAGAGAGAGCACGCCCCGATGAGAGGTCTGTGGAAAATTGAAGGTCTAAGGGATGAAAGGTGGCAAAAAACCCCACCTTAGAAAAAAAAAAAAGACAGAAGGCAAAAGAACCGCAGGCGGGATCGGAAGACGAACTTAGAGAAAGTGGGTTGAACGCAACAGAATAATCCCGGAGGTGAAGAACGAAGCGTGTGGGTAAATTAATTGGAGCCCTTTGGTAAACTTGCAAGAAGGGGTTTTGGTGGTGCGCAGGACCCATTAGGAAAAAGACGGGAAACAGGAAAAAACCTGTAAAACACACAGGAGGAGGACCTGCCCGGTTGGAGGGGAATCAGGCAGTATTTTTGACGGGGTGCGGGAAGGGGGCGCGCCACAGGAAAAGCAAACGGACACGGCGACCCGGGAAGCTATGTGAAAAATTCCAAGTCGTGCCGCCCAAGAATTGAAACGCGAAAGAAAGTGGACGGGGGGGTGGGGTGGCAAGCCCCCACTCGTAAAAAGGCAAAAACTGTTCTGTGGAAAGGATTCGTGTATCAACAGGCGGAAACGGTGGGGGAAAGAACGGAGGGTGCTGGGGGGGCGGAGAAATGGAGAACCAAACATTTGGAGAGTAGAATCATCAGAAAGGAAGAAGGGAGCTGAGGTGTGCGAGGGGGGGTCTAATTGTGGGGAGAAGGGGCGGGGGTTATGCTCTACACGGGCCAAGCAAGAACGATTACCTTCAAAGCACACCAATCCCGGGTAGCGTTCAAAACAGTTGACCTTTAAATACGAGAACCGACAAAACCCTTTCCTGTGAAGCCCCTCAACTCGAATCCAACCTGTGATAAAGCGATCGTGAATACTCAACAACTGGGGTGGAAGGAAGGGGTGAATGAGGTTAAAGGGAAAGAAGCTCATCTGTATGTGTTGTAACCAACAAACAAAGTATAAAAGAAACTGTATTTGGAAAAAAGAACAGAGCCTTGGGATTTTGATTGAGGAAGAGTCCTAAAACGACGCTGTACGCAAAAAGGGGGACCAAACGTACAAATAGTATTGAATCGGACGGAGGAAAAGGGGACCAAGTGAAGCGCCACCCAATTCCAAAATCAAAGGAAGTGGAATAGAGGAAAGAGAAAAAAGGGGGGAGCGTAACCTCTGGGTAACGTCCCCAGGCAGAGGGGGGGGGAAAAAAAAAAAAAACGAATATGGAAAAAACCCCGCATAAGAAAAGGAAGGAGGACGGGGAAAAAAGAGAGAAGCCTACAGCTCATCCCCACAGGAGGGAGGCGGAAAGGCAAGCAAGTTGCGTGTGCTGGGCCGCGTCACGGTGCATGGTGGGGTGGGAGTTAACACATTTAGGGAGGAAAAGGAATGAAAGGACGGACAGGGGGGGGGTTAAAAGAAGAAAAAACACTACAGTAAAATTCCCCAGAGGCCGGGATGGGTGAAACACAGACAGACACGGATATCGATCATGCATTTTGAAAGAAAACCGTCGAGGGACCGGACCATACGAAGAACACGACCTTGTGGAACCAACGGCGCAAGGTGGCAAAATGGGCCCAAGCCAAGGGAGACAAAACATCAAGCAGAGAAAGAGGAAGCAAGCTTCAGCTAAGATGAAGAAGACACACAGCAGGGGAAGCGGTTAAATCCCAAAACGAATGTAAAGAAGAGAGTACGGGAGTTTCCAAGCTTCCCTTCAAGCTGGGGGAAAAATAAGCAAAAAAACAAACAAACAGAACGGATTGAGGGCCTTGGTTGACAAAAAAAAAGGGAAGAAAGAGGGAAGACTTTTGCAACGCAGCCTCTTGGGGGGGGGGGACAAGGTCATAAAAAGCGGAAGGAACAAGGGGTATTATTTTCAGAAAAGGAAGAAAAAAGAGAGGACGAGTGTTGTCAAGAAATTAGGAACTGCTGCGCTGGGTGGGGCCCGTTGTAACGAAGGAAAACGAAAAAAAGGGGCCAACAAGGGACCGCGGAACAAAATAGGTGAGGGCCTGAGGGGGGGAAGCCTTAAGGCTGACTAGACACACGGCGTTTTTTGGCGGTCAATAACAGGGGGGGGGCAATCGAGGTTCTCGGGTCGGAAACGGGTAGAAAGAGGCTTAGGGGCGTCAGAGCCACCTCAAATTGAAGGACGACGTCATACTAAGGTCCGGACCGATTGGAACCGCCCCCAAAAAAAGGAAATAACACCCTCGGGGGGGTAAAGACGAAATAACCAACCGTCGGCCCTCACGGAAAAGGGTCCTCCAGGGGAAAGTGACAGGCATCCGAACCTGCAGGAAAATTCAACTAAGAGAGGAGGGACAAGGAGCGGGGAAAAATGGGAAGTAGTGGTGTCCAGCAGGACCTAGGGGGCGGTCTCTTTTAGGGGGGGGAAAAAAAAAACACAGACTCGAACAGGACCAGGAAAGGTGAAGGGGAGGAAACTACCGAGGAAAAGACTTTTCAAGTCGTCATTTCGAAACCCGCGCCAGGGAAAAATGGACTTCAAAAGGGGGGGGGAGGTTTGGAAAACAATGTGAGCGTAAAAATGTGGGACAGGGTTTTCTTCCAGGGGGTGGTCGAGAACAAGGAATGGTTTAGAACCCGAACCCCAGAAAAGGCTTAAGCACAGAAATGCAAGAAAGGGGCAGGGGAAAAATGGGAATGGCGGGGACGGGGTGAAGGGTAAGTTTCGGACACTGAAAAGGGGGGCGGCGCGACGAGGCGTAAATGACAAAGTCTCATGCAAAAAAAAAAAAAGAAGAAAGGAAAAAGTGCTTCACAAAGAAAGATCAATGGTCACGCAAGAGAAAACACATGACTCAAAAACATGAAGTGAAGGAAGAGAGGACCCACGGGGGGGGGGCGAGGAAAAATGGCAGGGGCCTAATTCCAGTATGACGGCCCAATCCAATCAGCAGGCACCGACGGAGCTCAAAAGTAGGGAGGGAAGAACACATCCAGGGGGGGCGGGGAACGCCTTAATCCCGAACAGCCTCTGCCCTAGGGGTCGGAAAAGGGAGACACGGGGGCCGTTTCCGAAGTGGAGGAGGGGTCGCCGCTTGTTAAGGGGGTGGGGCAAAGAGCGAGGGGGAGGTCGGCGGTTTACAGTGGGGGGTCAAACACAACAGAAAAGGGGGGGGGTATGACCTTTCAAGGTTGAAGGGAAAAGGGGGGGGAATGGAAGAAAAGGAACCACGGAGAGAAAATTTTGTGTAATGCAAAAATCCAGTGGAAGGGGGGCCCCAAAGAGCGGACGGAGGCAGGGAAGGGAAAGATGTGGGGGGGTTGGGAAGGGGAAAAGAAAAATCAAAAAGGGGAAATGGTCGTATCGAACCAGAACGCGGGATAGCACCGGAGGAAAGACTTGAACCTGAAATGGGCAAGAGAACCTGGGGGAAAGTGGCCTGGCCTAACGGGGTTTGTGGGTTTGTAAGGAAGAGAAACCTAAGGCCAAAAACAAAAAAATGTCGGAGGGAAGAAGGGGAGCCAGACAAGATTCCCCAACACATCGACGAAGCAAACGGGGGGGGAGAGTGCCAAGCGGA
>Ga0179591_1328560_pt1 | contig 15163 bp, 13 predicted proteins | sample CZOMad2_1_08_16f_FD_182891 | JGI IMG/M metagenome (GOLD analysis project Ga0179591, IMG submission 182891) | Vadose zone soil fungal communities from Angelo Coast Range Reserve, California, USA - CZOMad2_1_08_16fungal (PacBio error correction) | ecosystem: Environmental > Terrestrial > Soil >...
CGTAAAGGTTGAAAAAGAAAGAGTACTTAATTCCCTAACTCTTCTGGAGGAGACTCAAAAGTCCTTTCCCTCAGGAGAACAGACCGAAACGCTAAGTCATTCTTGGAAAGGTGGGCGCGGGATTTGAAGAGGAAGGAAAGGCGGCCGGAAGCGGCTTTCAGTCCGAACTATTAAGAGAGGCGAAGGATGGTAATGTGTCGGGTGTTATCTAGGGAGGAGGGGAGGAAAGGGGGTCGGAGAAAAAAAACGTAGAGGGGTACCCGAAATTGAGAATGCCTAATTAATAGAAAGGGGTCATAAAAGGAAAGCAAAAAACGCATTTACAAACGGGTTTTCCCGTAGGCACCATTACCGGAAAAGGTCTGAAAGAATAAAAAAAAGGAGAGAAAACGCCAGGTTTGGCAACCAGTTTCTCGCGAGAGAAATCGAAGAGAGCCAAAACCTGCGAGTCGCAGGGGCCGTAGTGCTAATCACAGGCCGCAGTCCCGCCAGAAAAAAGCACAGGAGGCGCAGAAAAAGTCTCTGTCCTCGAACTTCAACTGGACCGGAGAGAACAAGACGGATAGTAAGAAAAAAGAACAGGATGTCATCAGCCCGATGAAAGCAAAGCGATTCAAATTCGTCAGAATTCAGGGAAAGAATACAAACTTAGAGAAAATCGCGTAACAGATGCGTGTTCAAGCGAATAGACCGTTGGATCGGGGAAGCAATCATCGTTTGGGCTGTTACGAGGGAAACCAATTGCCTGACGACACTGAGGCCGACATTCGTAAATCTTCGCCGATAAGACATTGGGAGGAACCGGAGGACTCACGACATGTTGAGAGGACTTGGAGGGAGGGAAAAAAGAACTGTCTGCCCGAATGACTCTCGGGGAGGAGGGCATTCCTACACTAAAGACGGGGGAGAGGTTCGAAGGCCAAAAAAGTTAAGAGGGGGAGGTGGATATAAGTAAAAGCTAGGGAAAAAAGATCGCGGAAATAGGTCCGTACCTTTTCCGAGTTCCAAAAAGGCAAAAAAAAACTAGTATCATCCTGAGAAGGGGACGCCCAAAAAGGGAACCTACGTGCCCTGCTAAAAAAAAAGAGCAGGGTCAAGGAGGGGAGAGGAGGTATCAAAAAACAGCGAAATTCAGATTTTCAGGAGGATAACCAATAAATCGTAAAGTGAACGGCGCATTCCTGGAAGAGGGGGGGGGGGGAAACATCCACAGCCCAGGGGCGGACGAAGGTGGTCTTATATCAAGAAGAGGGAAACAAGCCATCGAAGTAAACCTCCTTGTTGATAAAAAACGCAAGGAATCACCAGACAAGTAGGGACGCTGTTCATTTCGACGACAAAATTTCTCTTCCTCTCGAGGTAGGTTCAAAAAAATAAGTGATCAACCCTCGGGGGAACGGAAAACGGCCAGTTTACCCGCTAAAGGGGCCTGAATAAAAATTAATTGACGTCATTCGGTTAGTCCAGCGGTCTTGGGATATCGGTGACCGTGATGTCCGGTTACGTTGGCTTTTTCTTCTCTTCAGGCTACTGAACCGCTCAATTTCTCTGGAAAACAAGGGGGAGAGCTGTCATCACAAGAGGCCTAACTTTCCGACGTGGGCAAAAGAGGGGAGGGGGGAAATCGACCTGAATTTCAGTGGGGAATCGCCTCCAGAAAAGAGGCAAAGAGGCATCTGAAGCATTGTAAGACGCGGGCTATGTCTACATCAAAATTCAGAAATCAGACCCTTGACACGGTTCCGACGGGCCGAGTGGTTCCCCATAAGGGAGGGGGCACTTACCGAAGTAAGGACAAAATCAGTCGTCCGAAGCGAATGTCGTATCAAAACAACGAAAAGAGATAGAAAGGCTCTTCTACCGAGGCCCGGCAAGTAGAAGGGGAGAAAAAGGAGGAGTAAAAAAGGAAATAAGGGGTGAACCACGTCGTCACGTCAGTTCCTCTTCTTGACCAGGTCGGAAAGAAAATTAAAGGAAGAGATCTCCGGAGAACGCCGTTCGACCTCATCTTCAGCTGCCTCGGGGGGAAAGAAGGAGTGAGTCGAGGGCGTAAAAGAAAAAAGGAACAAACCAGGCGATTTCATCCTTTCTGTTGCAGGAGAAAAGAAAAAAAGCTGGAAAAAAGCGCCCTAGATCGGAAAGGACAGAGACCTTCCCCGAATCACTTGAAAGAGAGAACCTAAAACAAGGCATGAAAAACCGCACGTGAGGGACCCTTCGTTAGTTGAGTATCGAGTAGAGGAACGGTCTGTGCTTCATCCGGGACGGAGTCCCCTGGGCGGCTTGGGGGGGGACCAGAGAACGGCAGTGGGAAAGGGGCCGCACGAGGTACGCCGACGTGCGTAGGGCGTAAAAACCACTGCGAGGGGCATAACCGGAGGGGGGAAGAGAAGACCAGACGGGCGGAAACAACCCTGCGCAGAAGAGACGGCCTGGATGTGGCGGCAATGAGGAAGAAAAAAAGTCAAGAGGAGGAGTTTGTTGGATGAGATTAAACTCTCGCGAAGGGCGCGAAAGATACGGGGAGGCTCTCCGTGTTGTGTGGGGGGGTGTGGGGGGGGGGGGTGGGGGGGGTGGGGGAGGGGGTGTGGTTGTTGAACGAGAGGCTTTAAAATCCTAGAGCGTTAGTGGCCTATCCCCAGGATCCGTTCTTTAGAGAAAAAAAGGAGGACGGGGACGGTTCGTTCGGGAGACAGGCTGACCAGGCTCAAGAGGATAATTATAGCACTCAGGGATAAAAGCGGGGGGAAACTGTACTTCTTAGGGTCTCGGATCAAAGGGGATTCTTGTCAGGGGATAAAGGAAGGATAAGGGCCGACATTTCAAGACATCTCTCTTCAGGGGTCAGGGAGAAACACCATGGGGAGGTTTATGTCCATCACCTGGGGAGGGGGAATTCATCTCAGGGGATTCGAAGGGGGAAAAACCGGGGAATTTGGGGGGAAAGGCTTGGGCTTGGAACCTCTTCGCCAGACAGAAGGGGAGCCGGCCGGGGTACGTCCACCACCTTTATTTTTCTGCTTTCCAAAATCAGGAACATCGAGATGGTGTATGTCGTCATAGAAGGGGTTCGAATCCAGCAGCTCCGGGGAAGAGATCTAAATGGAAAACGTCTCATCACTACACTCTCAGAAGTCTACTTTACGAAAGTGGGGGGGTAAACTATACCAAATTCTCGTAGTTCAGAATGGGCCCTTACGTGCGAAGGGGATCCGGGAGACGACGTCGGCTGGACGCCTATGCCTTCTTCTATACTTAGACTCGGGTGAGGGACGGGGGGGGGGGGAATACACTCTGAGTACCGGGGGATTGCTAAAGAAAAAGGTCTGGAAGGGGGCCGTGTCTCGCAGCCACTCGGAAACTTGCTTCTAAGGAAATTTTCAAGAAGCATAAAGCGAGCAAAGGGGAATACCTCCGGGAAAAACTACGAAATTGCGGAAGGAGCCTAACCCGGCCTGGTAATTACCGTTGAATTCCCCGAATTTCCAGTACGCCACAAATCCTGGGTCAAAGAAAACGAAGGGGGGGCATCGAATATCTAATTCCATGGTGTTGGGGGGGGCCCGCCATGGGAAAAGGAAACCCGCCGCGGATGACCGCCGCCCTCTGCCATTCCTCCTCGCCTGCCGAAGGGCCGAATACCCTCAAAGCATGCCTCGAGAAAGCACGGGCCTGCGGCAGCAGGGAGATCTTGGGTCATTAAAGGAAAGACGATATGAGGGTAACATAAAAGGAAAAGGGGGGCATCTGCGGCCCGCCATTCACCATTGTGTAGAGCTTAGAGAGAGAGATCAACAACAAAAAAAAGAGAGAGAGATTGAGAGAAAGCTCTTAAAACAAGAATGGGGGGGCGGGCCGCAGATGCAGGGATACTTAATACCGCTCGAACGTCCGTGGCTATATAACACGACGACCCGAAGGAAAAGAGAAAGAAAAAGCCCAACGAAGGCCATCGGCCAGGGGAGGGGCTCGCGAGTAAAACAAGCTACGGGAGAGCGGGAAAGGGCGAAAAAGAAATGGAAGGGGCAGGTTCAGTATTAGTACTGGATGAGAGGGGGTAAATAGGGAAGCGGAAAGGACGGATCGGAACAGGCGAGGTTCGTCGCGTACCGGAAGAAAACTGTAATATAAAAGTTCGAAAGGAAGCCCTGAAGGGAACCCACCGACGTTTCAACGAGGATGAAACGAAATTCTGCCAAAGGGGACGCCTCGGCAAAAGGCCGCCCCCCAAAAAAAAAAAGAAAAACAGGTTGGAGAGGATCGCCGGGCAGCCCGCTGCAAGAAAGAAAAAGACCGCGCACCGGATCGGCTGTCAGCTTTGCGGCCCTCGCGAAAAGAACTCGCCTCATAGCTTGTCCAGCGTCGGCGCAGCAAGGGAGACTAAGGAGGATCAGGCCAGACGAGACGAAAGAACGTATAACACGAAATGATGTACCGTCGGAGCGGGTGAATCGAGCAAAGGCTATCCTGCGCGTTCGTAGCTTACTGTAGGATAACCAATGAGGAAATCAGCGGGAAGGGGGGACTGGGCAAGCAGCCAGAGACCGGTGGTGGGGAACGGGCCGCAATCAGCGGGGGGAATGGTTCTGGGCGAGGTTAATCGCGCCCCCGAGGGGGTTTAAAGGGGAGGATGAACCTTCGGTCCGCAGCGCCCCTTGATGCTTGCAGGGGGAAGAATACAAGGGGAGGGGATAGGGGGAAAGTCAAGAAGTGACGACGCTTGGCGCCTACCGGGACTTCGCAGGAGACCATTGAAGACAAAGAGGTTGCGATTCGGAAACGAAAAGAATTCGAATGACATCGTGTGGATATCCACAACATGGTTGAAGAAGAAACGGGAATCTTCAGGGAAAGGGAGCCTGTTTCCCTGGGAGAAAAAGAAAAGAGAAACGATACGCCCTGCTCCGGGGTCTCTGAGGGAAAAATTCCGCAACGTAGCCGGAAAGAAGGGACGCACGTATTGTTTTTCAATGAGAACGTTCTAAAAGCTCTATTTCGGAGAGATGTGCCTCATGGAAGCAACAACTTCCGTCGGACCGGAAGCGCAGGCTAGGTGCCGAAAAGGGCAGTCGCGGCACACGGGTGGTGCTCGCCTCCCGCGATGTGAAGCCCAGAGAACGAAGGTGGGGGGCCAGCCTCAGTGGGGGCCTACGTAAAAGGGGGGGATCGGAGCTGATCAGACCATTGGGGAAGTTCGGCCGCCTAGACGGTGCGGGTCACAAACTCCGGAATCATGAGAAAACCGAAAAGGGCGCTATTCCGCGGGAGCCGGAAGGAAAAGAGTTCCGAGCAAGAGACAGCGGCTGGGCATGCGGGCTCAGTGCGGAGGGAGTTGAAGGTGAGTTCGTTGACTGGGTCTCGTTAACTGGGAGCTAAGTGCTTATTATGAAAAGGGAGGAGGGCTAGAATTCATCTACCCAGGCTCGTAACTTTCGGTACAGACATCTTTCAGCTCGAAGGAGAAAGTTTGGGAAAAAAAAAAGGGGGTAAAGACAGCATCAATGCGGAAAATACCCTACTGATTATTCCGAGGCGGGAGGGTGTCAAAGGGGAAACGATCCTCGACCTGCGCAGCGTTGTGCCGTGCGTCCTCCGTGGAAAAACATTTCGGAAAGAAGGGGAGAAAGGAGAGGGGAGTCCCGAAGCTACAAGGATCTCTCTCAACACCACGGAGAAAAGCTGACAAGGCGCTTCAGGGAACAGATCCGCGTTCGCAACCGGGAAGGTTCCCCCGAGGGATTTAAAAAGAGGCACAGCTGGAAGATCGCGTCGGCAAATTTCGTCGGGGCTGCGCCTTAAGCCAAACTCTGAAAGGGGGTCGATGACAGAAAGGCTGTTGTGACAACGAGAATTTCTATACTAAAAGAAAAGTGTCCTGGAACCTGAAAGAAGAGAACAAAGGCTGACGCCGCAAAGGGCGCCCATCTGAATACCGATAAGAAGCACAGTTCAAGCACCGCCGCTTCTCCCGCGAAGGGCAGAAGGGGAAGATGATCAAAACTCGGGGAAAGGATCAGGATCGGCCTAAACGCCGGGTCGGGAAGGGCAGAAGAATGAAGGAAGATTTCGCGCGTTGTTGACCATCACGGAGAAGGGAAAAATTGAAAAGGAAAGAGGGCCGGTTTGAAGGGCGTCAGTGAGGCTACCCCACTTCGAGGCAAGTTGGCTTCTTATGAGGGTCCGCCCGCTGCTTTCTTGCGAAAAAAAATGCGAGGGGGCGAGGGAAGGCGGGGCGGCAACAGATGCGTACTATGAGAAGGGTACAGGGGGGGTGGGTGAGGTAAGGATGCCAGTCTCCTCGATCTAATATGGGAGGATGTACCGATACGTACGTCCTCCACAAACATACGGAGGAGAGGGGTCTTTCGAGGGGGGGGAGAGGGGGGAAAGGGAAAGTAGGCTGCTACTGATCTGGCTTTCTGGGCGGGGAAGGGGACAGAACGAAAGAAGATTCCGCTAGAGCCCACTCTGTGACGGGATCCCACATTTGGAAGAGAGATCTGTGCGAAAAATCGGTCAAAGGGGGGTCTTTAGGTGTCGGAATGCATGGAGAGAACAAAGAGATCAAGCTCGGCAGATGACGGGGAGATCACAGCCATGATTTGGGGGGGTCTGGAGAAAGGTCGGAAAAAGAAGGGGAGGCAAAGGAGCCCGTCTCATGTAAGCCCAGCGGGTCGCGAAAAAAGAACATACACAACGTTGAATGCCTTCCTTCGGCTCACACCGGGGGGGGGGGGTAGGCCAAAGCCCGCCTGTGAAGGAGGGTTTCAAATATCTTGTGGCGTCAGGAAGCTGGTCACGGTGAGAAAGGGGAATCGCCTGCAGCTCGCTCATACGAAAATTGGAGTCAGAAAGGGGTGGAAAAAAAAGAGAACGGCCCTCTCAAGGGTCGGGCAGAATCCGGCCGTGCCACCGAGACTTGGTGACGACGCGACGGACTATAATTCACTGCGGCACTTTATGCCCAGGAGGGGGATCCCATTGCGGAAAAACGTTCAGAGGGGGTGTGCGATATTCGCCCAGACCGGAGCAAAAAACGGGGCGTCGCGGAGAGCCCTAGGTGCAGGGCGGCGTCTGTCCGGGGAAGAAAGAAGGGGGCAAGGGGGGCGGTCCAGGGGACCTACCGGGAAAAGACGTTAAATGTCATTCTGCAAAAGATGGAAAAGATGGAAAAAAGAGTTCCGGGTACCCTAACGAAACTCAGCCGGGGGGCAAAAAGGGGAACGCCTCGAAATAAGCTAATTTAAAAATGCCCGTCATTCCGTCACACCTCCGCTGAAGGGGAAGGACCCTCGGGAGGGGAAACCAGGAAGGAAACGCATTCCGAACGGGAAAGCCAAGTCGCGCTCCTAACGACACTGGCAAAACCTGAATTTCGCTTTCCTCGTTCAAGGGGGAAGGGAAATTAGAGGGGGGGCATTACCCTGATACAAAAAAAGACGAGATGCGGGAATTAACGTACGTCATCTTATTCCCAAGAAAAGGGGGGGAGAAGCTTCGAAAAAAACAACAAGAAAAAGAGAGAGAGGGATAAGCGCACAGCTCTTAACACAATGGTTGGACCGAAGGGAGAAAGGGGGATTCAATGAGAGTAAAAAGGGGATCGTATCTCTTGTAATGACACGTACTCACCCGGAAAAAATCCCCTGAAAGGGGCAACATGCAAAAAGTGAGGGTATTCGAGGAGAAACTGACGGGCGGCAAGGAGGCAGTCGCGTGAAGGTAAAGAAGGGGACGGAGGGATTCAGCGGCGGGACGGAATGAACGATTTCTGGTGGAAAGGGAGCTATTATAGAAGAGGGGATGCGGGGGAGAAGAAAAGGCGAGGTAAAGTTAAACTGAAAGGGACCTTTAAAAAATTCCCCTAATTATAAAACTGACAGAAAGGGCAAAAATACAACCTCGTGTCGACTGGAGATTACCGCAACAAAAAGGGACGCCTCGGCAACGTAAAAGTAGGACGCCGCCAGGTTGTTGGGTCGGAGCGCCCCACCGCAAAATCGGGGGGGGAAACCGAAAAATAAATGAGGCACGGCCTTATTCAGCGTGCTTCCATCACCTCGGACAAGATCTCTGCCGAAGGAGAGGAGGAAGAAAAGTAAAGGGGAAAGACCGCCGGCTGCCTCTCCAACGTCCTTATTCCCAGCGACTTGATCTGGCCATGATGGGCCAAGACTTATTAGAGTCTGTCGATGAGAGCCCGCTGTGGGCTATAGACTGCGCGGACCCTCGAAAGATATGAAACATCAAGATCGAGAAAAGAAGGAGCGGTTCCGGGCACCCGGGGGGTTGCCGGGAGGCCGCAATCACTTTGTTCTGTTCAGGGAACTGCGAAAGTGCCCAAAGCGACAGGGAACGGACCTTCTGGCCAAACGACAAAAACCTGCTTTACTTCTTTCGGCGGAGAAAAGACATGTCTTTTAAAAGCCGACCTTCAGCGTGGCGATTCGTTTTCACTGAAAGGGAGGCCGCGAGGGGGATCCGAAAGAGGCTAGAACCGGGGCAATCGTCGCAGGTTCCAAGAAAAAAATTACATCTAGGGATACCGTCACTAGTTTGATCTACTTGATTAAGTCTCGGGAGAAGCTGGCCAGAAATCAGGGACGCGACGCTCTCGTATCAAAGGATCGGGGATCGTACCACTTCGGCCAAGAAAAAAGAAACGCAGGGGTATGTTTTGTCAGGAAGACGATAGAATCTTCTCTCCAAGAGCTATTTTCGGGATGGACCAAAAGAGAAGACTCGCCGGCGCATGGGTCCCGATAACGTGCGCCCCCCCAGGGCGAGGGCCTTCAAAAGGGTTCTCCGCCCTCCTGGGAATCATAAAAAGAGGACCAAGGGGACCTGGGTGACTCGCAGTGGGGGGGACACTCACAACAATTCAGAGAAAGAGGTTCGGTCTACAAGGACAAGTGTCGGGCTCGACGTTAACTGGAAAAAATCCACTCGGAGAAGGGAAGAAAAAAAGGGGGGCCAAACGTCCGCGGACGGGGTCATGGGACGCAACCTGCCGGCCAGGGTGCGGGGAAAGTTCAGTTCGGGAACGGAGGGGACGAGGACGTGAATAAAAAGGGGTCTTCAAGTTACTCGTCAACGTCGCTTAGCCGTCCAAGCCTTTTAACTGAGGGAGGGGAAAAAACGACAACTTGGACGGGAAAAAGCGAATTCTAAACCACGTTGTACCATAACGAGTTCGAGAGAAGGGAAAGAGTTCAGACGCATTTAGGAAGGAGACTGGCTGGGATGGACAGAGGAGAGAAGACTGGTGAAAAAACGGGTGCCGGATCGGCAGGACTTGACCCAGCAGTTCATTGGGGAGAAGGGTGGGTCACCCGACGATACGCTGCTCGCTTCGGAAGGGGAGAATTATCTAGAAAAAAGTAAAAGGGAAACTTAGCCAAAGAAAGGGTCGGACTACAGATGGTCTTCCGAGGGAAGACAGTCCTGGTAGGGGAAAAAAAGAAAAAAATGGTTAACCACGCTGCCCGCTCGGCACCGGCTTCACCAAAGGTTGAGGAAGGAATCGAGTGAAGGGGAGCTGTCGGCACAGGAAGAAAAGTCGAAGACGTCGCTAATCTTTTGCACTCATGGGACTCGGAGGGGGGGGGGAAAGGGGTATAAGTTCTATCACTGCCACTGGGAGGGGTCAAGGAGAGGTGGTGGGGTTCGACATCATCGAAAACCTGCTTTGAACCCGCAGAAAATAGAGTACCTAAAGACCCGTCCCCTATCACGGGATATACAATGAAGGGAACTGAGAAAAGGAAGGAACAGGAAAAGACTTCTGGTGATCAATGGCCCAGTCGAGTGGGAATGAATCGCAGGGGGTTTTTCTTCGTCGATGCGTTTCGTAAGGAAGGGGGGGTTGAAAACGTCTAAAACCGGAAGATGTCACATGTGACGAACGAACCGCGTGTCGCGAATGGTTGGGAAGGGGGAAAACACTTCGAGTGCAGCCATTTCCCTTTGTCGAATGGCGGAGAGGGAACCCTCGAGGGCACAAAGGGCGCCTGAAAAAAAACGCCTGGGCTGTGGCGAAGCAAGGCGGAAGGCCGGTGAACCTAGTACGAACGAACAGAAAGAAGAAAATCGAGAAAATTTTCTCTGGAGAGACGATAAGTATCCTCCCCGGAAAACTGGCGTATCTGGAAGGGGGGGGGGGAGGGAGAGAGGGGTCCGATCAAAAGATCAGGGCTGCTAAAATAGCTTCTGCTGAGGTGCGAAAAGGAAGCAAAAGCCGAAGAGGGCCAATGAGCAACTCTTGGACGAAGAAATCGAGGAGGGGGGAGAGTCGGAAAGAAAGACGTATAAAGGGGGACTTTCGTGTCGGCAATGTTTGAGGCGGCCGACAGGCACTGAAGGGGAAAGGGCACATCCATGTTCATTCCGAGCACCTTCTGGGCCAGGATCATCCGGGTCAGAGAAGGTCGAAATAAAAGGAAAGAATGCAACGCGGGGCGGGGCGAGTAAATCTTCCAATACAATGATTGCGGGAAATGAATACCGTACAAGGTAGATTGTCTGGGCCCACGCCCACCTGCGAGGGGTCGATAGGTGAAGATAGAAAACAGCAGCTCCGCATTCTAAGGCAGTGTCGTGCCCGGCTAGCTAAAAAATACGAGAAGGCTGACGGGTCATGGCCCAGAGGGTACCGTTGAAAGTCCAAAGATCCCAAGGGCAGGTGGTGGGGGGAACAGAGGCTGATCGACGAATTTCTCAAGCGGGGCTTGTACGGACTCTAGGGGGCGAGACTGTGTCCAAAGAGGTGGTTAAGAAACTGAAGACGCCGCTTCGACGTGCGTCTTTTTCTCTATCAAGAAAGGAGGGGTTAGCAAGGGAAGCCACAAAAAAAGGGGAAGAAAAAGTCAAGGGCCGGGCGGTCCCTTCGTTCAAAAAGGGCAAACTTCGGGGCGTTCACTCGGATAAAAGATGAAAGAAGGGTTTCTGGGGAGGGTCTTAGCGCTGCCATGCCAGGATAGGGACGGGAACCCGGAAAAAAAACTGGTACTCCCAGAAAAAAAGAGCCTCGCCTTTTACAGGAGGACACGCCTTCCGCCGCCGGACAGCGGAAGTTCAAAACTCACCGCCTGCTTAATGGGACCTGTAAACCCTCAGGCAGAGGACTGCCGGAAACTAGAAAAAACCAGCAATAGGAGACCACCCTCACAGCCAACCTGCAGTCTCTTTTCCTTGCGGGAGGGGAAAAAGGGGGTGGGGAGTCATTACACGTAAAGTCCCACTGACGAGAGGCCGGGGTAACGTCCTTCACTGAGAGAGGGAAAAAGGAAACCATGGGTTATCTAACAGGGGGGGGGGGGGAGTAGAGAGATTGTATAAGTCAAATCAAGTCTAAAGGTGAAGTTGGGGGGGGACTTAAGAAAGGAAAGGGCTGTACGTTAATTGAAGCTTCTCGTCGTGGCACGTTGTATTTACAGACTCCCCCCGCCTTGCCCAACCAGCGAAATGGAAACCAAGGTGAGGTGGGAAAGAGAGAGAGGTGGCGGGCGGCGGGGAGCCGGGAGCTGCGGGAGGCTCGGAAGGGGGGGTAGTTCAGCGGTGATTTAAATGAAGAGCGGAATTGGCGGGGTAAAAATGGAGGGGCATCGGAAAAGGCTGACTTCCGGGGCTGTACCCGGAAATTTGGAAGGTCCCCTTTACTAATAGAAAGAAGAAAGGGGAAACCGCCCTCAGAAACCGTCCCTCGTTTTCACGTAGTATTAAAAGGGGAAAGGCCAAAAAGGACCGGCCAGGAAAAGGACTCGGAAACTGAAGGACGTCGCCGCATTTGACCGTTGGCTCAACGCGCAGGGAAGAGGCGAGATCGAAAAAGACCTTCGCACTTCGCAGAGGCCGTAAGGTCCTAAGGGGAGGAATACAGGGGGGCCCGATTGCAGAGTCGGTAGACCCAAAGGAAGAAAGCGAAAGACGAAAACAAGGGTCCTTCCATACTATCCGTTCGACGTCGTACTTTAAAGAAGGGGACTCAAAACGTCGAAGGGGGGAGCCCGTCATGGGGCGATCATCGGCCGGGAGAAAGAACTATAACTGCCATAGGATCGAGAAAATCGGCAGGGGGGGAAGTGGGAACCATCTACCGGGGGGTGGCCTGCGAGAGCCGAAATCAGAGTTTTTGGATTTCTGGTCGAGTAAAAAGGGAGCAGGAATGGGAGGAGGGCGAATGGGAGGCCGACCTGTCTGGGAAAAAATTACACGGGAGGTTGCCGGAAGTTGCTCGGACTAAAAAGGGGCTTTGAATCGGGGGCACGACAGAGCAGCGAGGAGGAAGGGCTAAAAAGGTCAAAGCCGTCTCTCCGCGGTGCCGACAAGGAACAGTGGGGCCGGAGCCGGCCATAGTCAGAACAAAAAAAAAAATCGATGTGTATAAAGGGTACAACGAGGGGAAGTTCATAGACCTCCATTTCCCTATACCGCCCTCAGCCCTACGCGCTCGGGCATCCCTGATAAGGATAGGCCAAGAAAACGCGGCAAAAAAACGCAGCTGTTAGGGGGGGCAAAGTAGAACGATACTATAGGGGGATTGAGGGGGAAGTGCCTCATTCAACTACCACTCCGGTCCGTACTCAACTGATGAGGGAGTCCAAGGGGGATAGAAAACGGCACATTCTTCCCTGGAGAGGATCGGGGTGAGGGGGACGCCCACGACGGGGGGGGGAAGACAACCAGTCTCCACGGTGTGACCACCCTCGAAGGTTGCGACGTCACCAGAGAAGGGAGACTCGGTGGAACAATTAAGGATAAAGAAATTTTGGAACGACAGCCTCACCGGGGAGAGAATCACGGAACGACGCCGACCAAGGGACCTTAAAAAAAAGCCCCATTTATGAGCGATTCATGGTTCTTCAGGGAAAGGGGGCAGGAGGAGACGTGAACAAGGTGACTGGTAGTCAAAAAAAAGTACGGCAAAGAGCTCGGGCGCTATTCGGCGTCCAAGCAGTCTGGCTATGAGGGGAAAGGGAAAAAACTCCCCGGTGAAAGAAGTGGGGAAAAATAGCTTCAACCTTTGTAAACCAGTCACCGATTGGACAAAGAGGAAAAGAAGATGATTCCGAAGGGATGAGGCGAAGAGACTTGCAAAGGAAAAGGATCAGCGCGGTCGAAGGGCGGGGGAAAAAACTTGGGTTCCCCAGTTCGGGGAGACTGAGGGGAAAAAGAGAAAAGGCTCCTGGGGGGGGCGAAGCGCAGGGTCCATCTCTCTAGCTCAAAAAAAGGAGAAGATAGAAAAGAAAGGGGGACGAAAAGGGGGAAGCAAATGTCTCGCATGTAAAGCAGTCGGTACTGCCCCCGATACGGAAGAGAACGCCCCGACGGACCAGGTCGAAGCTCTCTGGAAGGGCAGCGTCTGGAAGGCCGTAAAAGAAGAAAAGGAGCGGAATCTTTGCAGGGTTGATGGGTCGCTGACTCCGGGGAAATAAAAAAAAAAAAAAGAAGTCGAGACGAAGCAAGTGGGGGAGAGGCCGACGGGGGGAGGAACCAAGGAAAAACCCTGCGTGGCCGAACAGACAGCAAAAGAGCGGGAAGTAAAACCCGAAGACGAAAGATCATCAAGCCTCCCTTCTCCCGCATTCAAGGGGACATCAAGGGGCGGGGAGAAAAATGTCCAAGGGAAAGGAAGTTCCAGATGGCTCGGGGGGTCCAGGGGGGGTCTTCGGCGTATGCGGTGATCACGGCCGGCGGTTGAAAGCAGCGGCCGGATAAACTGTCCAGGTTCTCGGTACCTGAAAGTGGAGTGAACTTCGCACCCCAACGAGGTGCATCCACAAAGGGGAGGGGGCGAGCTGGAGGCCAAAAGAAAAGGGAGGAGAAGAGAAACCTGTGGCACTGAACGAAAACGCCGCATGTAAAAGGAGAAGGGGGAGATGTGAATTTCACTATTACGAAAAGGGTTGTGGGATAGAGGAAAAAAAAAAGGAGTTAAGCTGGCGATACTATACTGTGATCTCAGTAAAAAGGATCGAAAGATGGGCTCAAAATATGGGCTAGCGGAGTGTTCGTATCAACCGGAGAAAAAGGGGGGGTCTGAAAGACGAAAAAATGAGGAAATTGGAGACAAGCGAACAGGCTCCGGGAAGGGTTCGCGTATATCAATCGTAAACAATAGAGGGGCCAATACGCGACAATCTTTCAAAGGGGGAAATGCACGGTCAGAAGGGGAAAGACGGGAAAGATATTCCAAGTCGGAAGCCAGATCTCTTCACTCGACTGGGTGAAAAGGAGAGCAACATCCCGGGGGGGTATTTATTCCGAGCACCGTTATAAAATAAAACTGTCAAGAATCCGGCTCAAAAGTGGAAAAAAGCATACGCCCTTATCATGAATGCCACGTCTTGAAACTCTATTAAAGAGACATAAAACGAAATGGCGGCCTAGGAGGCAAGTAGATTGGTAGACACCAACGAAAAAAAAAAATTTAAAGGAAGTTTGCTCCGATCGTTGCATTGCTATCTTGGTAAGTCCGCAGCGAAGAATTAAAAAAAAACGGGGAGAAGACTCAGAAGCTCTCATCAGCTGAATAGGCAATTTTACCGTACAAAAGGAAAGTAAGGTCCGGCCGGTGAAAAATGATAGGCCCTAGAGCGAACGCCGCCGACTCTTCAAAAAAAGGGCCACTGCCTGCGGAAAGGGTCAAGCAAGGGGAACCGGCCGCTTGGCGAAAGTGCCATGAGGGCGATCTCGAAGACCAGTGAGAAGAGGAAAAAGAGGGTTGCCGAGCGTCCCTTCGGCCGGGTGCTAATATAGGGGGGGGAGTCATCGAACTAGGGGGAAGGACGAAAATTGACGCCATGAGAGTTATTACCGGGGAATGCCCCTGAATGGGACAGAAAGGCCAGAAGCAGTCCGAGGCGTCAAAACACTTTAAGCCTCGAAAACGAATTTCCCCGAACCATGAAGACACAGACTTGCATTAGGAAACTTCCGGAATCTCTCCGGAGAAAAAAATTCCGGCCGAAGAAAAACGCCAAAAAAAAGGAGAAGACCGGACGCATGCTTTTGCTGGGGCAGTAAAAGGGCATCCTTCGGCGAAGTTGGGGTGGGGGGGGGGGGGTCGGACCAGTTTGGCTACGTGTATGGAAATATCCCACGGAGAGAAAACTTGAAATCGGGGAGGGAATCAAGGAAAGGTTTTTAGCTGGGAACATATACA
>Ga0179591_1256963_pt1 | contig 15162 bp, 17 predicted proteins | sample CZOMad2_1_08_16f_FD_182891 | JGI IMG/M metagenome (GOLD analysis project Ga0179591, IMG submission 182891) | Vadose zone soil fungal communities from Angelo Coast Range Reserve, California, USA - CZOMad2_1_08_16fungal (PacBio error correction) | ecosystem: Environmental > Terrestrial > Soil >...
CGGAAGAAAAAAGAAAAGAGAACAACAAAAGTGTGGGAGGCCACATCCGGTGGATGCTACTCAATCCTCTGGGGTCCTATAGGGTGGTGAGGGGAATCGCCTGACTTACCAGGCTCCACTACTAAAAAGTGCGAGTTCCGATGTAACTAGAAGAGAGAAAGTTAAAACGGGGACGGCGGCGATGTTCCGTATCACATCGGAGAAGCAATCCTCGAACAAAAAAGATAAAGTGGTTTCCTTCAAGAGGGTAACTTGTTCAATTCAGGCGGGGGGCGGGAAAGCTCACGCAGTAACCACCCACTCGAAGGAAGAACCTTCTTTGGAGAAAGCAGGTTGGGAAAATTAACAGGTTTGTGTTTAATTACCAGCAAGGTCCATAAGAGAGACGTTTCCTGTTCTTGAATCAGTGAGTGGGGTGTTGATGAGGCCCGAGGAAATGACGCGCATCGGCGAGTCAGCACTGACACCGGGAATATTTGGGGGGGGGACTGATAGATTCGAATAAACACGGCCGGTTCTGTCTATCATTCTCCAGCCTAGGAGTACATAACTAAGAGGGATGAGCCAACGGAGGGAAGGATGAAATTTGACAGCCGTGTTCGGCAAGATTCCACCAGTGGAATCGTTTAAGATAAAAAGAGAAAGAAGAGAGCAAGGAAACTGGACAGAAGCGGGGGGTTTGGCGGCGTGAAAGAAGCGTTATATAGTCAGCTGCTTCTCATAAGAGCTCGCAACTCCGATGGGTCTGTGCCACCTGAGGGAGAACGTTTTTATTTTGACAAACGGATTTTTAGGGACCTGGCTCAAAGGGGGACCGGCTTCATAGGTACAACCTTCTCACCGTATCACCTCTAAAAATCGAATCAAAAAAACCGGGGGACAAGGGACGGAAGACACCAAGTTCAAACGGGTCGTCAGTCGAAATCTGATGGTCTGGCGGTGAATCTCTGCATAATTTGTCCAGGCTGCAAACCGTGGAAAATGCTTGAGGACGTCGAACCTTATCTGATGGGACTTTGGGCCCTGCTTCGAAAAGGAAACTTCGTTATCTCTGCTAGATGGGGAATGGTGGGGGCAAGAGTTCCAGTCCAATGGGGGGGGGGAAGCGGGGTGAGACTTAAAGGGGGAAGGGAGAAGGGTTTCTGAAAGAACGAGGGAAGGCGGGCACGGAGCTGAATCGGGAAAAAAGCGGTGACACTGGATGAAGACTCTCTATCAAAACGTATTAGGAAAATGAGGAGAAATATGCCGTCCTCTGGGGGGGAAACTACAGAGAGAAATTACAAAGCGTAGGCGAAGAAGTCTTCCCCCCGGGTCCACGATCAAACCTTCTTTATGAGACTATATACACCTAAGCGACGATCCTCAGTCGTCGAAGCAGCAAAGGGAAAAGGAAAAATACAAATGGGAATACGTCCACCTAGATTGAAGAAATAAGTGACACGGAGCAAGCCACATGGGACCGAAGAAAAATACACGCCATTGGGGACAAAACCGAAATTCTTTAAACCATAAAAAAGAACGGAGCCACTAAACCTTAGTGCACCGGTTGTGTGGGAGGGTGGAGATGGAGCTACGTCCACAGAAAAAACGGATAAAGGCGGGGGTCAAATGGCTCTCGGTGTTCTTGATCATCCGAAAAAACCAGAACAAAAAACTTTTTAACCACACCATCCGGCTCGGCTTGGGGGGGGAAAAGCAAATCGTGGGGAAAATCCCTGGAGGAGCGCAAAGGAAAGATCTCCAGATCCTCCGCTAGTCTTCTTCTAATACATTAGAATAAAGGGAAAGGACCTATAGGGGGAGGGGAGAAGCTAAAAACGGGGGTCAACTGAACGCCGGGTAAGACCCGCTGTTCGTCGTCCGGGAAGGCGGCGAAGGGAAGAGGGGAGGGTCTAAGAAAAAGAGGGGCGTGGAATTCGAAAAGAACGAAAAAGACATCCTTTGTTTGAAGCTAGAAAAGGAAGGGCGAAAAAACCGCGTCATCTAAAAACACCATCAAGGGATGCAAGAACGAAACGTATATCTCAGGACCTTTCAGGGGAGATAGGAAAAAAACAATCGTTTCGTCTGCCACACCTTAGTCGAAGACGTCCCCGATGGAGGGGTGGGAAAAACTGGAGGAAGCTTGCCCGACATAAAGGGGGGGAGGAACCCTTAAAACGCAGGGACTGGCCCTGGATCAGGAGGTAGTGTTCTTCTCTATGGATAAGGGAAGTAAAAGCCGCACCTCACGGGTGTTCCTCAGGTCCGAGATTAGGGGGTCTACCTCAATGAATCAAAAAGTAACTTAAGCAAGGTAGTCATCATATTACGAGATCAACGCTTAGAAACGAGAAAAGATCAAGCGGAGAATTCACGAGGTTGAGACCACGGGTTTTTTCTCCATGTGGCCCATCTTCCAAAGGAAAGAAGATGCGAAGGGGGCGACGGACGCTAGGAAATCACCATCGTACACGGGGGGACGTACAGGGGGGCTTACCGACATCGAAGCGAAAAAGGTCTTAGCCACCTGACGTATCTTCAGCTCACTGTGTTGGAAAAAACGAAGGGGAGGAGGAAGAAAAAAAGGGAAAATACGGCGGTCGTATTAAATGCAAGAAAAGAAAATTAGAGACCAAAAATCGAAGTCATCTTTAGACATGGGGGGAAACGTGTCAGTTGCCGCGCAGAGAGGAAGGCAGGGAAGCGGAACGAGAGGGCGTAAGTAACAATTCACCGAGAAAGTAACAGCGAGACTAATCAGCTTATACTTTCTCCGGCGGGAGGAGGAACCTCAAGTAAGCGAAGCGTGCAGGGTCAGGCGGTTTTAGGGTTTTATCATTTCATCTATCAGGAAGAAAACACAGAGAAGAGCACTCACAAGTGAATTACAGGACCGGAATGGGTTATTTCAGTCAGCGTGGGTGATATTTCAAAACGCAGGGAAAGTCTCAGTAAGGGGGAGAAAAAGAGTACTTCCAGGACGTCTTCTAAGAAAAAGGTCTGCAAACACAAGTTTGGTTCACGAAATCGGCAGAAAGGGGAAGAATAAAAGGAGTGAACTCGCAGTGTGCGTCTGCATTTCGGGAAGGAGGGGGATATAAGGGGGAAAAAACAGACTCTATAGGCTTCTAACTCTTCGTTGCAACCCGCCGCTCGACCGTGCGCTTCTATGCAGGAAAGAAAGAAAGAACAAAAAGGGGTAAAAACATCTGCCTGGGGTAGACGAACTACCTGCGGATCACAATGGGAGGCCTCGTGTGGGGGTCGAAGGGAAAAGAGAAAAAAAAAACCAAATTGGGGGGGAAAGGGGAGAGGAACGGGAATCGGACGGAAGAGGGGTTTGCAAGACAAGGGCTCCGTTAACCCCTAAAGACCCAACGGCCCATGAGAAAATCATACCTTAAGCTCGCAAAGAGGTAGGGAAGGAAAACCTAGGGGTAGGGAGAGATGGTCAGCGCAAACAGGAGCGCCTCGTACCACCAGCACGAACTTCAAAAGGAGGGGAAGATCTAATCCCTCTTACTTTGCACGCCGCACGCAAGAATTCTGAAAAGAGGGGTGGGGGTTGGGAAAAGCGAAGTTTCATCGATCAGAGGCTCTTAACGCCGGGACCTCTGCCGCATTGGGGAGTTTCTCAAGGAAGGGGGGAAGAGGGGGGAAAAAAGAAGGGAAAACGGCGAGGCCAGCATACTCAACACTCGATTTGAAAAAGCTCGAAAAGAAAGAATGAGAATACGCAAACTCGATCTCCCGCTTGGGACTCGCAAAAGCGGAGGGAGAAGGTTGTGGGTTTTGTTTAAAAAAAAAAAATATACCGCTCGCGTTACGCGGAACTGCGGAAAAAAAGAAGGACGTCGAGCAGAGTCGACAAGGGAGAAAGGGTTTAAATAGTCAGACTCAAAAAAAAGGGGAAAGGGGGGGAAGGAAAAGGGAAAAACCCCGATAGGGCCGAGGGAGGGTTCACTCGATTCTAATAAAATCAAGGTAAAAAGGTCATTGCGTATCTGAATCGGTTGGAGGTGGTAAAGGAGGAGGTGGGGGAGAGCCACTCAAAGGAGAATCTAGGGAAAGCAAAGTTCAGGCGGGGTTCTACCTTTGGGGCGGTGCGGACTGGATGCATACGGTAGGAAGAGAAGGGGGGGAGCGGGAGTGGGTGGAACAGGGCACAAAGCGTGAGACCGAATTATGCGAGCAAGTTAAACGTTGAATCTTCTGGGAAGCTGCCGGATTGAAGAACTGCGCGAGTTTGAAACCCAAAAAAGAAGGTAAGTGTTAGGGAGGTCTCGGAAAGAGGGGATTGAAGACAAAGGGAAAATACGTTCGGGGGCAAAATTCTATTCCTGCATGAACGACGCAATCGTTAGGGAATCGAGGAGGCGAGCGCGTAAGATGAGAGGACAGGAAGGGGAGGTTGGAAGATAGGGTCGGGAAACTCGCGTGCAGGGAATCCAGTGAAAGAGCCAGTCCACAATGGGTGTGAGAGGAGGGAGGCCGAAAAAAAGGGAAGGGGGGGGACACATTTGTAGATAAGGGGGGCAGCAGTAAATTTGTTCGCGAAGCAGTCGGAAAAGAAGTTACCTGTGGGGAGGGCAGGACGGGGGAAGGGGGAGACATCCTGCATTTCGTCCGGGGAACAACCGAAGTTCCGACAGAAGAGCAGCTGGGAGTGGTAACCCGGGAGCAGCAATTCATAAGGTGCCAATCGGGGAGTAGACGAATGAAGGGAGACTTATGCTACGGGCGGGGTGAAAAATCCTTTTGCCGGGGCGGCGAAAGGGACCGAGAGGAATGGCCTAACTGCCGTTTAACGCACAATTACTTCGGTTCATACCGGTGGGGGGGACCTCTACACTTTGTGTACTAAACACCCCACTACAATCCGCATACCTTCAAAGGGGGAAAAACGGCGAGCTTAGTCTTCTAGTTTGTTCTCAGAATCGGGCTAACATCCTAAAGAAAAGTTCCACAACTGCTTCGCTACGTGAACCAGGAGGGTCTTACGGAAAAGTACTATTAGCTCGGTGCTCAAAGAAGGGGATTGAACCTTTGAACCGAAAGGATGCAAAAGAAGGTCAGATTCCCATTATAGGAGGGATACAGCATCTTTCGCGAGAAACGCGGTTCGGGAGTTGGTCTGGGAGGAAAAAATCGATTCTTCATTTCGCTACCAGCTTTATCCGAGGGCCGAAAAGGCGACAACTTTAAAAATTAAGGGGTTCTGAAGGTGACAAAGGGTAGGCGGACGTCTACCATTGGGGGTGAGAACGGTTTCCAAACTAAACAGGCTAGATGGGTCGGAGGTAAACGAAGAAAAGGAGACTAGGTTAAATATCACCGAACAAATGATCCAATTCGAACAACAAAAGGTGGTCTGCCACATAATGCAAGGAGCCTGAGGAGGGGTCCGCTACTAACCGTTGATCTCGGCGGTACGAAAGAAAAATGGGACCTCCAGAAAGGTCGCCCAGCGTGAATTCCGTGGAAAGACGGAAGACGACCACTGAAAAAGGACGGGGTCTGTTCAGGGATCACGACCTACAAATGCAGAATCCCTTGAAAGGCGTGGTCAGGGACTGCAGGAGGGAATGTAAAGAGCACAAAGGGAAACCAATCTTTATACTGGGTCAATGGGTGGCAGAGAAGATGTGGGGGGGGGAATTGGTCAAACGGGTCATGAGTCACCGGGTAACTTCATCAATGATTTTGGGGGGTGTCTAAAGTCCAGCGTCGCGTCGCAAGGAAAAACGTAAACAGTAAGCATAAGCGGGAACCCGGACCTTCGATCGGTAATTCTAAAAAGCCTCGGTTCTAGATCGCCTTGGAACTTGGGCGAAAAAAACCTCTAGAAGAAAGAAGTGAGGAAAATTTCGGAGCCCATCTTATGAGGTCATAAGGGGAGGAGAAGGTAAAAAAAAAGATCGGATCGGAGAATAGGAATGACTCGACAACCCAGAGGAAAACCGGGGGATTGTTCTGGCGTAATATCTCGGGGAAGAGTCAAGAGCCAGGGAAAGAAAGCACGCATAGAAAGGGGGGAAACGGAGGATGGAAAAAACCTAGCCAGTGTGGGGTGTGTAAACTCGTGAAGGTGCCTGATGCTCACAATAGAAGGGCCGGGGACAAAAAAGATACAGGTTGCCGGAACCTCGACACAGAAAGCAAAAAAATTACGCGGATCGGACACGGTCCAGGAGTTTGAGGGGGAGAAGAAAGAGATTGAGTGCGGTTAAAGGAGACGACTTAAGTGAAAAGACGAAATTACAGATGGGGAGTTAAGGAAGAGTACTACATTGTCTGCTATTGCAGCGAGATTAAAAATAAAAAATCTGTAGAGTCTATGAGGGGGGGTTGATCGCAGTTCCAAAAGTTTAGAGGCTAGGGGGGACAGGGGGGGAAAGAGAATTATGTCGCCGTAATGAAGGTCATCTTGACTTATAACCGATGATTTGAGGTCTAAAACCAAATGGGATTGGGGAAAAACTCGGACCAGTAAACATCCGACGGGCGTGTAACCATCAGAAGGGGTCAAGAATACGGGCCCAATACTTAATCTCTACAAAACCTTATGGACAGTGGAGAAAAAAAAAAAGAACTAGAAGCCGCGGATCCGAATCATTCAAACCCACAAAAACACAAAAAAACACAAACAAACCCACAAACCACCACCCACAAACAACAACCAAAAAAAACCCAACAAAAGCAAAAAAACACAGAGCTCTCAAAGAGTCAAAAAATAACCGACTGCTGTTGGGCACGGGATCTGTACCGTACAGGATAAAAACTTGGGGACGAAAGAAAGTAACAAAAAAAAAGTGGCGGAAATGTTTGGCACCGTGGGGGGTGCGTTTGTGGCGCTACCAGGGCAGTGGGGGGGTTGAAAAAACGGGAGAGGCGGAAGTGTTCCGTTAGCTCACCAACCTCGTGTTAAAATCAACCCTAAACCTTAGAACTTTTGGACAGCTTAAGGGGACATCCGCTAAGAGGGCGAGGAAGCAGGGAGAATGGACATGCATCAAAACCTTAGGTCCGTCGAGAGCTGAACAAGAAGAGGGTTGAAGGGAGGAAGGAGAGACCACGAGTCAACGGGCGGCCTGCCGGGGGGAAAGCAGGGTTCAGAACTTACAGCGAAAGCTGTCGTTAAATAGATCCGTCAATAAAATGTAAAGTTGGCAGGAGAGGGCGACGAGTGGACTCAGAGAAAAAAAAAAAAAAAAAAAACAAACTTGGTAAGAACAAGATATCGCATTAGGGGAGGGAGAAGTGAAAAAAAAAAAAAATGAAGCGTTGCGTACTGCGGAAAAACCGAATACATCTACTACCAAAAAAAAAATTGGGCATTTTGGATGAGTCGGTACGCCGTAAGTTAACCCTGGGAAAAGAAGGTTCAATAAAGGAACTCTCGGGGGAGGTGTAGAAATTGGGCTTATGGCACCGAAGGAGGGACTGGTACATGGAGTATACAGTTAAACCATCGGTGGAGAAGGTAAGGGCAAGGGGAAGGGAAGAGGAAAAAGGGTTAAAGGAAATTACGCTTTCGCGACTTGTCTAAAAAGGTTTTTGTTTTGGTACGAGGAAAACACACACCATGACAAGTGGGGGAAGAAATAGGCCCCGGCAGGGTGCGTCAGGGTTTATTCGGCGGCACAAAATCGGGTAGAGGAAAATTTCAGGGAAGAAATAGAAGGAAGACAACGAAAATGCTACACTCGTCGGCCCCTAAAAAGGGGAGAACTGTTAACCAGTTTAGACTGGAGGAAACAGAAAGAAACAAGGAGACAAGAAAGGAGGAATACATCGGAGTTCCCTCAGGAGAGATATATACACCACAATCGTCGTCAAATCTAGATGGGAGAGGGAATCGAGGAAGGGGGGAAGCGGGGCATTCGCGCTGGTTCAAAAAGGAAGAAAAAGTGTGAAGAGGAGGAAGTAAGCTAGGATGCAGGAATATCATGTCACTTAGCCTTTCTCACCTTCAAACCTCAGTAACCGGGGAGCTTATTGGTAGGAGTACGGTCACGGGAAAAAAAACACATCATAAAAGTCAAAAGTTACAGATATTACTCCTGGGGGGAAGAGCGTTTACTTGGTAGCCCAGGATCCTGGTAATGGGGGTCGGGGCAAAGAATAATTTGGGGAAGGAGTAAAAGTTCTTTCGGCACGTCCTCTTGAATGGAACACCTATTGGGGGAAACCTTCACCATACAAGTAGAGAATCAAAAGGCTACTTAGAGTAGAAGCCAATAGGGGGAGTTTCTTATTACCATGAGATGAAAGCTTACCTCACCTTCGGATCTGAGGGAAATAAGTCTGTTGCACAACGCCGGCTCATGGATTGACAGCGATACCGAAATGGAAAATGAACCGACCTTAGAACCGCATACGTGCTCTCCAGACGCCAAGTGGCTGGTACTTCACTGCACCAATGAATTAAGAGGGGGGCTGGAGAGGCTGGCTATCACCAGTTACTTGAAAAGGCCTGATATTACAGATAACTAGATGGTGACAATATGGAAAGGGATGAAGAAAGAGAAAACCCAAGGATAAGAAACTACCTAAATCCGTAAAAAAAAAAGAAAACTAGGTTAGGAGGGGGGAGTAAACTGATATTCTGAGAAATACTCTACAAATTGGGAAAAGAAACCTAAAAAGGTTGGTACGGCCTGATGGGGGGACACTAACATTAGGGTTTGGGGAACCTCCAAGTGATCAGGCGTCTCTTTCAAGGAAGAGAAAGGGACATCAGGGAGATACCAAGCATTGGGGAGATTATCCGCTATTTGATGCAAAACCATACGGACGCGGTAAAGGAGGGCACATCAAACTTACTCAAAAGCAAAGGAGAATGGCTCGCAAAAAAGGAGACGAAAAGGGCTATCATCGGGAGGAGAGCAAAAACTAATGTGTAAAGGGGACAGCGAACTAACCTAAACCGACGATCTAAAGGCTCAGGAAACTGAGTTACGGAGAACCCACCGCCTTGCTTGCCAGAAAGAAGGGACTATTTTGGTCTCGAGAGAAACAACAACAAAACGAGGGGGAAGAAAAAAAGAGATGGTCCCTCTTTCAATCACTTAGGATGTTCTGACGGACCAAACTTCGCTGCCTGAGAAAGAAGGGCGGAGAGGGGGGGGGGAGGGGAGACCGTTCGATGGGAGGAGGGTTCCAGACAACGATAGTCGAGTTTGGCTGCACGCGGTCCGGGTCTGCTCCTTCGGAAGAAAGTCACAGGGAGGCTCCTTAGTCCTGTGAAGAAATAAGGGGTAGAGGGGAGGGGGGGAAAAGAGGGAAAAAGAATGAATAAATCGGGTTTTCTAGAACTGTGGCTTAACTGCTGATCTGATTACTTCAATCATGGCAACGGAGAAGAGTGAAGATTTTACGGTGGGGAGGAGGAGAAAAAGTGGAAAGGGGAGGAGAAAAGTAAAATACTTCGTTTCCATGAAATTAATGGAAAGAAATGTGCAGAGGAAAAATCTAGGGGGGTTTAGTAGAGATTCGAAAAAATCAGGTGGGATGCGTATTGTGGTCAAATTGGGGGGGGAGGTGCTGAGCACGTTCGGAAACACCACTAGAGTTCTGAGATCAAGAAGCTCTGGTCTGAGAAAGGGAAAAGGGTGGTGGAGGGGGGAAGAGAACCGGGAACCTCTTCTCGCGGTGGAAAACGGACGAGGTTGTCGGGACTCGGGAGAGGGCGGTAGAAAAGGGGGGGGGGAGGGGGGAGGAGGGGAAGGAGAAACGCGGGCCCTAGATTAAACAAAAATTGAAACCTACGAGATGGAGGAGGGGCCACAAATAGGGACTAAACGTGTCAGGGAAAAGACGAAAAAAAAAAGGAAAGCATGGGGCGATCAAAACCGTTTGGGATTGACCACCTTTTAAGTTCTTCTTCAACACGGGAAAAAAAAAAAAAGAGGGGAAGAAAGACGGGGAAAGCATTAGAAACAAGGAGGAGGGAAGAAAAGGTGACCCCAGGACGGACAGACCCCACCATCGAGGTTATACCGTCAAGGGAGTCAACGTGTGTCAGGAAGTTTGAGACAAAAGAGAGAAAAAAAGAAGAAGAAAGACTAACTAGGAGGATCCGCACTTAAACGCGGAATCCTACTTGTGACTCAATCGATCTAGGGAGTAGGTAAAAGACTGGAGGGTGATAAGGGGTACCCGGGGGGGGGAAGAAGAAAGAGAAGGCAGCTTCTTCATGATTTTCGATAAAAAGATCTCTATCTACAATTCTACTTCGCGGGGTGGGGGGGGGGGATTAGGGGGGGGAAAGGGGAGGAAAGGAACAGGGAAGAGGGAAAGAGGAAGGGAGGGCATACTCGAACATAGTACGGGGGAAAGGGATTCTGTTCCAGGTGGGTGTCTATAAGAGCTGGAATGGAGGGGGGACAGATTAAGGGAGGTAAGCCATGGAACCTACATCTTTTGAATAGTTTACCACAAAAAGGAAAAAGGAAGGAAATACTCGGAAAAAAGAGTCTTAACATACCTGCCAAAAATTTGAAAAAAGAGCCACGACGTTCTCTCTCTGGGGACGCTAGGTCCTCTACCGTGTTGATAGAGAAACCTCAAGTAAGAGGGGGGACGAAAGAAAAGGGTCGAACGAGTGTTTAAGGGAGAGAAGTACTTTAATAGACAGAAGACTTCCAAACATTTGAAGCTTTACCTAAAAAAAGATAACTCATCAGTAATACGGTGGGAAATGTCTTTTCCTGGTTTAACAGGGGGGAAAATCTCAAGGAGGAAAAAAACACTAAAAATCTGGAAGGGGGAGGTTCTGTTGCCAGGTGGGTTTACCATCTGATGGGTTTTGGGTAATGGCAAAAGCTACGTTCATTGAAGGGAAGTTTGTCCAATAAGTGATGGGGCGAAGGGAGGGGGGGCAGGAGGGGAAAAGCAGAGAAAGAAAGAGGAGGAAGAGACGGTCCAAAAGGTTTTTATGATTCCTCCGGGTGCTGCGGCAGGAGCACGGGAGCTGAGGAGAATGGACTCTGAGTCGGACGAACGAAACGCCTAACCATGACGAGGAAGTTTACCAATCGAGGGGGGGGAGGGAGGGAAATCATCCATTTTCTATGGTGCACTCTAAGAAGACCAGGCAGGGATCGGGGAAAAGTCGATTACTCTATCAGGAAGAAGAGGAAAAGAGTGAGAATAAATGGAAGGGGAGGTCGTCCCTTTTTGGTGAACGATACCGAGGAGGTGGGTAATCACTCTGTGAAGGAGGCAGAAAACCAAGCTTAAGAGGAAGGAAGGGGTACAAAAACCGGTGGGGCTCCTTTCAAGCCATCTTTAAACCTGGTAAAAAGTATCGTCCAGGGGCAGTGAATTCTAAACCAGAGGTTAGAAAAGGTACTACGTGTCTTAGTGGGCCGTTGTCAACGAAGACTGGAGGATAGAAGGCTGGGGAGGGAGGGATTTTGGTCTTGTCCTAATGCTGAAGGGGCGTATTCAAGGGAAGGGTTTTTTGGAGGGTCTACAAAGGAAAAGGTTTGGGAAAAGAGGGTTGAGCGTCATTCTTGGGTAACTTTCTCCTCCTAGGGGAGAAGGGAATAGATGACTAGGCAAAAAATGGCATAGAAATCAAAACAACAACGAGGGTTAAACTAATAGAGGACGTCGAAGAGAGGGGGAAAACGGGAGAAGTCTACCCTCGGAATAAGGAATCCCGAACTGCCAGACCAAGACAACCTGGTACTGAGACAAAAAAAGGGAAAAGAGGGAATAGACAAGAGATAGAATTACTGACATCAAAGGAATTGACTCTAAACGGAGTTGCATGCACACGGGTGAAAAGTCAACGCGTACCTGGGGGGGGGAAAGAGGGAGGGGGGAGGAAAGGAACAGAAAAAAGAAAAGAATGGGGGTTGTGACCTTTGTCGGGTACGTTCGGGGGGGGGGAAGGCAACGGTCGTTTGGGGTCCATACAGGTTCAGGAGAGAAGGAGAAAAAAGAGGGGGGAAAAAGCAAACTACAGGGTCAGGAGGGGTTGGGCCAAATACAAAGTTCCCATCCCAGGATTTCATAAAAAAATATATTCAACTCACAAAGAGGGGGAACGGGAAAGTGCTGCGTCATTCTAGACGTACTAGAAAAACTATCCAAGAGGGGAGAGAGGAGGGAGAAGAACTGCAGGGGGGTGGAAAAGATCAGTAGCAGAGGGTTTCCTCTAACTTCAAAGAAAAAGAAAGGTTAGGTCTTAACAATCTTGAAAGGGAGACGAGTAAAAGGAAAGGGGGGGGGAAACAAGCAGGAGGGGGAGGAAGAAATTGCGAAGAATTCAAACTATTCCTATAGCTGAACGGAAATCAATAGGAATTGATTGAGAACAGGAAAACCGTGTAATCATCAAAGGGAGAGGCAGGAAGAACGTCAAAAAAAAAAATTCAAAATCGGGGGAGAAGTCCCAATAAGAACGCTTCTTCCCGTTTTGAAAAAGAAGACTGCAGTACACTCCTGCCGGAAATAGAGAACTGGGGGATTTTTCAGAAGGGGGAGGGAAGAAGGGGAGAGGTACAACGGCTGACAAAAGAAGGTAGTCTATCAGAAAAATACGAAACTGTGATAAAGAGAGGGGGATTGATAGGACCTAAATAAAGCCTGGCTTCGTGAAGACATCGAGTAAAGAGGGGAGAACACGGGGGGGTTTTCTAATTGGATTGTCATGGGAACACTAAAAAAAAGCCTCGTGCGAGGACTAATAAGGTCCCATGCGATTGGGATTAAAAGGAGGGGAAAAAGAAAGAGAAGGAGGGGGGAAAAAAAAGAACTGACACTGGGTATCCCCTCAAAAAAAACTCACCCTCTCGATTTTACAAAATTAGGAATAAGGGAGAAGAAGACTATCACGAGAAGAAAAGCCGAATCAAGGGGAAGAACCCCCCTCAATATAGAGAAGTACACGAGATAGTAATCAGGGGAGGGAAAGAGGAAGAGACATTCAACTCTTTCTTTTACCGACTAGGGGAAAAAAAATAGGAAATATGTCCTACCTGCTGAGGAAGGGGATAAGGGACTAAGGAGGGAAAAGGAACCTAATCATTATGCCTGGGATGCAAAGTTATGATTGGTCTAGGGCCAAAATACAGAGAAGATTAACACAGAAAGGACCCGTCTGCCATTTTAGTGAGAGAGGGGAGAGGGGGGAAGGGTTTGGGAAGGAAACATGGAGGAATTTTAACAAGGCAGATTTTTGATTGACACTCTCAAGTGAGTAAACAAGAATCCAAAGGGGGTGGGTGGTCACCGCCAATGAAAGGAGTAGAAAGAAAGTCTGGACTTCTAGGCGGTGTGGTCAGGGCGCGCCAAATGGGGTTTTATGCGGCATACGTGGCAAGAAGCGTAAGTTATTGGGACATTGAGTGAAAGGGACCCCACCTGGACTGTCTAGGGCCTACCTCAATCCCGCAAAGTTCAGAAACCAAGGAAAAAAGATGGATAGGCGACTAACAGGAAGAAGGAGCGACGTTCATCTCTAACAAACAATGAGAACTCTTTGTGAGGAGACGTCAAATAGAGAAAAAAAAAAAAAAAAAAAAAAAAAAAAAAAAAAGAAAAAATTGTGTCCGGGTAATGTCTTCGGGGAGGAAGGAAAACTATTGGGGCGACAGGTTGATTGCACGACCCCTAAAAAAAAGGGGAAGATTGTTCATAAAAACGGCAAAGAGAGGGTCCAAATTCAGCGAATGTCAGAAAGAGCGTCGAAAATACTCGAGGCCCGAGACAAGGAGGGAAGGGGGGTCAAAAAAAGCCAGCTGAAAGGGGGGGGGGGCAAGAGCACGCAAGCCGAGGTAATCGTTTTGGAAGGGGAAAGTTCTGGACGATAGAAGGACAGCTCACAAACAAGGAGTTAAAAGAAAGACGGAGTATCCACCCAGAAAGGGGAAGTGGGACTCACCTATTTGGTCACTTGTGCACAATAATATACAAGGATAACGGGACACATTACTGAAACATCAGAGTCCGCAAGGCTCTCCAAAGGAGACAAGAAGGGAGAGGGAGGGACGGACTCAGAAAGACGGAAAGAAGGTTCGTTAGGGGTTAAAACTGAACCTACCTAAAAAGAGAAGAGATCTCGAGGTCTCCGGTCGTAGCCGACGTGCTTAAAAGCTCTGGAAGGGAAGGGAGAAAAGAGGCCAGTGAAGAGGTGGGGAGATGAGCTCAAAAACCACTATCTAGAGGGACAAAAAAAAAGAAGATCTTCTCGAAAAGAAGAGCGCTACTCGGCTACTCCCGGAAAAACAGGGAGGAGGAGGGGAGAGGTTTAGGTGGAAAGGGAGATTTGGTCTAGTCACACTATCTAGTTTGCCGCTTTCTCCAGGGGAAAAAGATACTTTAGGCAGGAGGTGGAGGACTTGATTCTTTGCATACGGGGCCGAGAAGGGGGAGCGAGGTGGGGCAAAAAAGGGAAGAAGGGATAACTCTTCGTGGATTGGGTGAAACGTGAAACAGGGCTTAAGGCTATCCTCGCGCGCCAAAAGTGAAGGAAGGGAGGGCGGGACGAGGAAACAAAAGAAAAAAGGGGTCTCCACTTGAATCCTGAAGCTTCTTGATTGGAAAAGGGTGGGGGGGCGCGGGAGGGGGAAACCAAAAGAAGCGCACGCGCAGGGGTCAGGGAACAAAGTAAGCTGAAGGTAAGGATGACTGGATATTCGAGTGGAATTAGGGGTTCGGGGAAAAAAATGCCCCTGGGCGGCCCTCGAGTCGTGAGTAAGAGCCGGGGAAAGCAGGAACCCTTTGGGGGGATCACTTAAGGCGGTGTGACAGGGATCGAGAACATCCGCAGCTGATTTAAAGGTATAAAATTAGGGAAGGATTCGGGGAGGTTGGGGTGTTCAGGCATTATTCTCTGGAACATTTATTATTGTGAACTAATACTTGTAAGAATTCAAAAAAGAAAGGAACTCTGTAAGGGGACCACGGAGCTCAGCGCCGAAAAGAAAAAACTAGGGGATCTAGACGAGGGGAACACTCATTATTTCGCCCCGTTTGGATTTGTCTTAAGGAGGCAAAAAAAATACAATGGGCCTGAAGCGCCGGGGGTACATTATCCAGTATTATGAAAGGGGGATAATTTGCCTGAAAAAAGGGGGAGGGTTTAAAAAGGAAAACCCTGTCTAAAGGCAAAAAATTGCAGAAGAATTTATGTCAAGTGTAAAGAGGGGAGATCTGTTTGTG
>Ga0179591_1379798_pt1 | contig 15162 bp, 12 predicted proteins | sample CZOMad2_1_08_16f_FD_182891 | JGI IMG/M metagenome (GOLD analysis project Ga0179591, IMG submission 182891) | Vadose zone soil fungal communities from Angelo Coast Range Reserve, California, USA - CZOMad2_1_08_16fungal (PacBio error correction) | ecosystem: Environmental > Terrestrial > Soil >...
TACTCCAATGGCCTTTAACGGGTAAGAACTCTTCCTTCTGGATGCGACCTGAAAAAAAAAAGGGGGCGGAGCCCGATTACCGCGGACCTGGGGGAGAGTATAAATCTACTCCCAAAAACGAAATCCGGTGCAACTGGAAATGAAAAACAAAAATACGAAGGAATCACCTTCTTCAAGAACCCATGGGAACGGCCAGCTCCCTAACACAGAATCATGAGAAAAGAGACCATTGCGGTCAAAATCAAATCGTCATGATGAAACAGAGCTGGAAGGGGTGTGTCTGGACCGATGTCGAAAAAGGAACATCCAAAAGGCCAAGTTCAGAAAAAAATAAGAAGGAGGCTTAAAAAAAAACGACTCTTGGGGCCCCCTCCGTAAAAGTCAAGGTTAGGGAATCAAAAACAACGGCTGGAATCCGGGAGCGTCAACGGAAGGGAGGGAGGGGGAAAGGGCCAAGGAAGCACCGTCAAACGGCGTCCCGGTTTTTTGAAAAAGCGGGTTTTTGGTTGGTTGAGTTGGGAGTCACAAGGTCTTTGTTCCCGGGACAGCGGAATGGGGGGGGTTGGGTTGATCCAAACACGGAAAGGCCCGGGGGGGTCTAGCCGGGAAAACAAAGGAACGGGGGTGGAGTCGCTTCAAATCGGGGGACGAGGTGAAAAACCGTTGTCCGTGTGGGGAGGACTGGGTGGGAAAAAACACCAGTAAACAATGGGCAGGGAGTTACGGGACAGACTGGTGGGCTGAACTCTACACTTTTCGGACCCAATGCCCGGCCTAAGCCAGCGAAGCGGTTGTGGCAGGGTGTGCAAAAAGGGGGGGGGGGGAGGATCCGCTTGAATTCACCAAAGCTCACAACCTGTGCTTGAAAAAACTAACCAAAATGAAACCAAAGGGTCGGTTGAATGGTTTAAGATTTCTCAACGCACACGGCGGGACAAAAGTTGAAAAAACGTTGCAAAGGGGTTAACCGGAAACTTTCGGGCATCCTGCCAATTGGAGGGGTCACGTTGTCACAGCCGGGAAAGGTGCCGAAAACACTCTTCCTAATGCGGGAAAAAGCGGATTATTTGGGGGGGACCGCAGTGGGCGGGGGGCCAGTTCTGAAGGTCTACGGGGGGATCACAAAGTTGGGACTGCTATGGATAGGGGCTAGTCAGGGCGTTGGTAATTTGAATGAGAGCAGTTGGTTCGTCGACGCTGGCCGAGGGTGGGAAAAAACCCAAAAGTAGGGGGGGGGGGGGCGAAGAAAGTTTGAAAGGGGACCTAGCGGTTTCATCGGGGGAAGGGTAGGGCCAGAGAGTCTTAAAGACGAGCATCGGGAAACAGGTTGGGAGGGATGAGTTTCCGTAAGTCAAAACGGGGCAGCGAAACGATTGGACAAGGTTTCGCTACTTGTCAGCCCCGTGAAAAAAGGGAGAAGAAGTCACTGAGAATACCTTCGCGAAAAACTGGGCGACGGTAGGTTCTGTGGTACAAGGACTGGAAGCTCAATCGGTGTTACGGGACTTATGGTGTCCCCCCGAAAAGGGGTAGAATCTGGGATGCGCCTGGGTTAGTGAGTTCGGGTCACCGTTCGGTCAAGGTCCCGAGCCGCACGGGAAAACACCTGTCTGCGAATAAACGTTCAGCGAACGGGGTGGTTTGGGGGGGGGGTCAAGCAGGGAACAGCATTTACATCCAAACAAAAAGTTGGTGCTGCTGTGAGACCTTAAACAGGCCTGGGGGGTGTAAAAAAAAACGAATAGCTGCTGAGCCTTTAGAAGGAGACCACTCAAAGCAAAGAGATCTGAGTTAAGGCCGCTGCACTCTTACTGCACAGGGATCGTATCACTCCCAGCATTTGCTGTGTGGGGAGAAAACCGGACCGCGCGGAGCGACAAATTCAAAATTGTGGAGGTGCCCAAGTTTACAGAGTCGGGTAAGGTGCAGGGGCCTGAGTCAAAGGTGAAAGGGCCCAAGTGCAGTCTGACGACCAAAAGAAAAGTGCCGCTTTAAGACCGACAGATGCAGGGGGGTAAAGCAGAGGGGCGTTTAAAAATAAAGACGCAGCCGCTAAGGGAAAAGGATGGAAGTGTCTTCAAATAAGGGACGTTCAACTTGGGGCGGCAGAGAACAAGGCTGCGCTACAAGTGGCGGCGAAAAACCATGAAGGGCCCGTACCCGTTTGCAAGCGCGGCCTGTTAGTAATGCAACAGAAGAGACAGGTGGAGTGGAAATAGAAAAAGATTTGGACCCGGATTCGAAAAGGCCTGAACCTCGATTGGGAAACAGCGTTGTCGGCAGAGCCATCGGGGCTACCAAGCCGTGGCAAGGGAAAAGAAGGGTGGCCTTGGTTGTCCCCGAAAGCCCCAAAGTTTCAAGGGCTTAAGCCCGGAGTCGCACCTCTCACGACCATTACTACTACTCGCTGAAAAAGTGGGTTCTCTGTGGAAGCGAGGAGCTGGTAGGGGAGGACCACAGCCCTAAGTAACTCGGGAGGCCGCGGGCACGTATTACCGCCGGGAGAAATCATAAAAGGGCTCCTGGGTATCGGCTCTCAAAAAACAAAACAAAGAAAAAACGAGTAGGAGTAAACAAAAAATCTATACTCCAAGAACTGCGAGCACGTGACTGCCGGATGGCCGCCGAAATCGGATGCCTCTACGATGCCGGGCGGGCGCGCAATATTCGACCTATAACAGCCTGGAACCCTTGTTGGTCCATAAGCCAAGGGCGGTGTTCCAAAACTGGGTCCAATAGGACATAAGAGGAACGACTGGGGAGAGGTAGTCACTTACCTAAATCGTAAAGGGCACTGAGAGTTTACTAGTTTCAACGTCAGGGGAGATGCCCCGAGAGAACACAGGTAATTCATGCATTCACCGAGGAATGAAGTTCTAGGTCGGACCGGTTACTGGGGCACACAGAAATTTAGGGGGTCACTCCACCCTGTATTGGAAAGGGACTTCAAAGCAGGGCTCCTTTGCATAGACACGAGCACTGTCTCCGGGTCTGAGAATCAAAAAGGGGAGAGAATAAGGAACTCACCCCGATTCTCAGCGCATCGGATGCAAGGGGTCAAGAAGTTCTTATGTGTTCAGGGAGTTCCGCCATTCCTTTAAGCCCTGAACGAATATGCCCTGGAAGTTGTACTCTACCTGCAGAAAAAAAAAAACAAAACACGGGAAAAGAGTTGACACTGTAAGGGGGGGGGGACGAAATTGGAGGTTGCTACAACATATGCAAGGCTAACCGCGTACGCGTCGACCGGTCACTTGAAGGGTACGTAGAATCGACATTCCAGATCCTCTGGCCAGTGGACTTAGCTCTCAAAAGAGCAACCAAAAAGAAAGGATGGCCCCGCGGCGAAAGCCAGAGCAGAGAACAATCAGCACCCACGTTGGGAGGTGTCCTTCGGCCGCTCTTCATGGGCTGATTAAGATAACCTGACGACGACAAAGAAATAGGGGAGGTTGTACCAGAAATCGAAGGACTCGGGGATTCGGTGGACAAAAAACTACCTTACCCTCTGGCGGGAAATCACCGAGAGTAAAAGCACTTAAAATACCACCCGCAACTGCAAACACCTGAAGAAGATTCAATGGGGGCAGGGATTACACGTAACGCGTGAAAGAGGACCTGAACGCGAAGGAGACGTCAAAGAAGTCTACGAGACTCTGCCACAATTAGCAAAAGTTTCCAGGGAGTCCTCTGGTGGACTAAACGGGAAAAGGAAAAGGGAACCTAGACCCCTGAAGGATTGCACGGTCCTAAGGAACGAGATGTCCCCGAGGCGAAACGGCAATGAGGCAACCAGCAGGCCCTACTGTGGCTGCGCCCACAGGCCCGGCAGTCGACGGCCAGCACCCAACCGCGACACTGAGGGACCCTTAAAACGACCGTAACGAGGAAGGGAAAGACCACCACATTATCTAATCGAAGGAAGGAAAACTTCGAGGAAACGTCAGTTTACCCAACGTCAAAAGACAAGCCAAATAGGGGAGTTGTCGATCAACACGTTCGGGGGGAAAAGTACTCATGACAAATTCTTGGTACTAGCCGAGGACAAGTTCCATAGGTAGATTGGAGGAAGGGGGGGGTGCAAGGCTGGGGCTGACTTCGAAGTCTAACTCTCAACCCACTAAGAGCCCTAATCCTAAGAACTGATCAGGGCAGGTTCTGAAACCTTCATTATGCTTTAGGGCCTAACGACTATCAATCCATTGTGTGGGTTTGTGGGGGGACAAAACCACGGTTACATAAAGGGAGCAAAAGGGTCATGGAGGTTCATGCCCATTGGAAAAAGTTTATAAAAAAATTCCTTCAAACGGGGAACTGTGAAAATCAAGTAGTCCCATGGGTTCTTTGGGGACACAAATGTTGAACCAAGTGTAAGCAACACTAACTAGGGGGCTCACCGGCAGCATATGAAAAAAACCCCGAAAAACCATTGTGGAGACGGACCGCGAAAATAAATACGAAGTGTTATACCAAAAAAAAATCCCATCGAGGGCAACGGAAGACAATACATTATGAAAACCAAAAGACCCCCAAGCCAAGTAGTCAACCACCAAAATTAACGAGGAGGGGCAAGGAGGAAAGGACCCAAAGCCCTTTTCAAAGTCATATCCAGGAATCTTACAGGGGGCGCCGGTGATTCGGTTACTGACATCTACCTTTGAGGAGTGGGTCACAAAAAACCGTTTTGAAAAGACCAGTAGCATTAAAATATGCCAAAAAATTGGAAAGCTGGCTGTTCAGGTCGGCTCAAAAGCCAACAGCGGGGGATGTGAAAGTCAAAGAAAACAGGAGGGGGGGGGACACTCAATGTGACTCGGAGAGGATCAGGAGACTAGTACGGGGCTAAGGGGGTGCTGTGGAAAAAAAAAAGCCGATGCCACTCGTAAATAGGATGTCGAATGGAAAGGTGGGAGCGGGCGGTGTAGGTCCGAGTCGATTGGACCTCTAACAAAAGGAGCGCGGGCTTCGAACGCTCTCGGGACGAAATGTAGCTCAAGTTGAACCATCCATCTATCAAAACTCAAACCAAAAAAAGGAGTATGAGAATAAAGGGGGACGAAAAAGGTTTAACGGAATTGGAGACTGAAAATCCAAAGGGGGGTAGGGGCCGATCCTCTTCTGAAAACGAATCCACCAAGGGATAGGTCCAAGAACGTCCGGGACAAACCAACCGCCCAAAGATTCACAAGAAATACCTCCTGGAGAATGGGGGGGGTTATATCAAAACCTGCTAACAACAAAAACCCGAATTAAGGACTCACTAGAGCACAGATAAGCATGACTATGTAAGAAGTGGGCAATCAAGCTTTAAGAATGAAAACATTCTGTTGAGGGGGTAAACCGATTCCTATAGGAAAACAAATCATTGCCCCTCATAAGACAACAGGCTTAAGGGACGGGTGATGTCCGAAGATGTGTGTCACCGGACCCCAATCAGAAAATGGTATTGTTTAGGGGGGGGAGGTCTCCCAGGAACGCTCCGTCTGGAATCGGTTACGATGAGAGGATGAGGAAGGTGCTACCTAAGGGACCACAGAAGAAGAGGTACTGGGGTTTAAATGTCTGTAAGGGATCAGGGGGGGATTCACCATAATGGAGTTGGGGGTAGCTAGGGGGTTGGGGTGAACACATCGTCAAAAGGAATTGTTGAGGGCGGCTCAAAGATGAAAAATGTTTCCAAGGGGGGCAGGGTCGATGAAAAGGGGTCGCGTAAAAACCGTTTCTTGTGCGTGAGGACGGGGGTGGGACAACAACAATGGCGAGCTGATTTCAGAACGGGGGGTGGTAGCGAGGAAACTGAAACGCGACAGTTTCGCTCGCACGGCTGCGACCTGATGGGGATAAACCGTCCTTCAAAGACCCGCGAAAAGCGCCAAACCGGGGAAATACTCCTTACACGAGCTGGGGTCAGTTTATGAGGGTTAGGGGAGATGTCTGAAGGGGACGGGTGACTGCAACTTGGCGAACACTGGGCGCAGTGGTAAAAAGAAAGGTCACCGGGGAGAACCCAACACATGGGATTGCGAATGTTCACTTTCACAAATCCCGGTTTAGGGGAGCTGTGAATACAAAAGGCGCGGGACCTGCAAGAGAGTGGGAGTTAGGGGTGAGAAAATTTCACCCTGAAGGGGAGACTGACTGGTTTGCGTTAACTCTTAAGCGGGGGTTAATGTGGGGTAGTTTCTCTTGAGATTTGGGTGCGTACGGGTAGAAGGATTGGTTTGCTCATTGTGGGCTCCAAGTAGGGGTCGGGTGAGGGTTGGACGTTCCCTTGGTTAGTGGAAGTGGGGAAAAGTGGTGCAAAGGTTAAGTGGGTGGTGGGTAGCAGTTGGGACCCCCGAGAACAATCTGGGGGAAAAAATCAACAATTTGAGGGATTCCGGGGTAGGTTTGTACTAATTCCCGTGGGGCAACGGCCGCTGCCAAGGGCCACAAAGGGGGGACTCCTCGGGCTGAAAAGTTTCCTCAAAACCTGTAGACACAGCAGGTGAGAAAACTAACTTCAGGGCCTCCGATCGTTCATTTTGTGTCGAAAATTCTGCGTGGCTGTTTCGTCGGGAAAACCCTTTGGGAAAAGGAAGCAGCCATCGGGGAGACAGGTCATGTGCGTTACTTGGGACCAACTGTGAAAAAAGGGTAACGCTGGGAAGGGGGGTACGTCGCCAAACATCCCGGTACGGGTACCACGGGCAGTCTGTGTTGAAAAAAGCGTAAAAAATCCGAAAAGTGGGGGGAAAGCACACACTTACCCCGGGGCACAGACAAGGGGGACCCAGATAGTCCTAAAAGGGTTCGAAAACAGGTAAACGCCACCGCAAGGAGCTGGGAAAAGGATCCAGGCGGGCATAAGCAAAGTGGAAGAGAACGAGACGTGCGCAGACGGCCTGACAGGGGGGCAACAGAAGGACATCAAAAAAAAAAAAAAAGGAGTAAAGCCTCGCAAGAGCTTAGGGACATGAAGGACTCAGAGTACTCTGAAAAGGGATCCTAGAGGTGGGGAACTAAACGTGCCTCTAGAAAGGGTGGTCCTACTTCGATGGAGTGGGGCCCCGGAAGGAGAGTAGAAAATTTAAAGAAGCGTAGTCCGTGGAAAGGGACAGGACCAAATTGACTTCTTGATCCAAACCAAACTACATGGGGGGGCCGTCCTCGAGAGTGCTTGAGTTGAGGTGGTGGTTTCCGGATATCGCACTCGTACAGGGAGGGGAACAATATTTCCTTAGGACAGAAGTCTGTCAGCCCTCATTGACTTATAAGCTGGTAATTTGTTCTGCTTAAAAAGAGCCTAGCCATTTTCAAAGGGGTGTTTCAATTTAAGTGGGGCCCTGGGGAAGGGACGGGGACGGAGCCGGGTGGGAGGGTGGAAATATTCCCTTTGGGGCGGCAGGTGGGCAAGTATCGAATTGGAACGAATGAAACAAGAAAGACGACCGGTTGGTGCTGAGAGAAGCATCATATCTGGGAGGGTCTGGGAACATAACCTCACACAAAGAGTGTGTGGGGAACTTATTTCCGTTAGGGTGAAGCCCCAAATCATTCTTGGCAGGGTCTAATAGGTTGGCGACAGATCTCGGAAAGGCCATCTCCAGATAGGAGTGTCTTAGAAACTCCATGCTTCACTTATAAACAGTATTCTGTAAAGCTGAACTTACCATGAGAAGACTTGTGTTACACTGGGGAAAGTCGAATCCGTGTATCCGTGAAAAAACAGGACAACTTGGAGTCTTCGGAGACCTTACCTGAGCCTGCGCAAAAAGAGGATAGTCTGGTTGAGCGTACAAAATTACGATCCTCATAAGAAGTTGCGGGGGCCCACTAATTCGTACTATTCAGCGTCACGAGCAGGGACCCTCATTCTGACGCACCCTTAGGCTCTGGGGTCTCACGGTACATTAGAGCAACCGGGCAAGTTATGCAACTGGAGGGTCGTCTCGAAACCTCAGAAAAATCACTGCAATTACTAAATAGCGGCTGAGTAGAAAAGGAGTATTCCCCAAGGACACCGATCACAGGAAAAGCCCCTCAACCTTCCTGAACAGAAAGGTAAAGGAACTTGGGAAATGGGCTGGTAAAAAAAAACCTTTGAAGACGACTCAACATCTGGAAACTCAGTGTCAATCCTAAAGATCCCATTTCCGTGTCTCTGGGAATGAGTACTCAAAACCCCGCTGGGAGAGAACATCGGGAGTCTGGAAAGAGTTACTACCTGGAGGGTGAACTCTGGTTTGGGTGACCTCTGCGCCTCTTCGGACACAGTCAAACAAAGGAATAGCAACTTAACGATGAAGAGTACCCGGCTTGCTGGGACTCCACACTGAAGTCTTAGGGAAGGTCCCCCATCTTTGGTGTCTGACACACAAAGAGTTACTAACCGGCTTCCCTATTACGCAGGGCAGGAAGGCCGTGTAACTCTAACTTCAGGGGAGGAATACCAGAAGGGGGTCTCATGGGATTGGAACCTTCACAGAGAGCCTACTATTCTCAAAAACCCTGGTGCCTCAAAGCCTACCCAGAGACCACAGCATACCACTGGGGAGGGGAACTGGCGTCTGATCAAAAGGGTCTAACCTGCCTCGATACCTGTTTTGTAGCCATAGAGGTGGGGTTGAAGGTCGACCCGTTAAACGAAAATACCATTTCTAAAGTCAACGCCGAACCCATAGAACAATAAGAAGACAAAAAGGGACACATTCAAAAAAAAGCCGCTGGTGGACCCCGTCCTACACCTTGGCAGACACAAGAGTAGTGTCCTCTCAGACACGCAGTCCATGCCGTCTCAAGGGAAGAAACTGGAACAAGTGCTCCTAGGACCAAGGGAACCTGCGCTGTCCTCATTGAAGGAAAATAAAGAGGACCCTTCGATTCGAAAGATGTTTCGAACCGGGGCTGGACCCCTCTCTAACGTCCCCTAGAAAAGGAAAAGCACCCAAAGCCTGAATACGTTTGAGGGGAGGTCCTTCCACAAACAGCACGCCGACGTAGAAGAAAAGAAACCTGACGGGCGAAAAAAAGGGAATAAAACCTACGCTTAAAACTAAAACTCAGAAACTCACAAAAAAAAAAAAACAAGGGACCTTTGCAGGAGAAACCTAAAGGTACTACCACCCTCCTTACCTTTGTATCAGGGTGGGGCACAGAAACACAATAGTAAACCCTGTATTGGGTCGGGGAAACAAGAACACGCCGCACCGTGCTGTTGTCTAAACAAAGCCACTCATACGAGGTAACAAGAAAACGGGGCACTTGCGAGAGGGAATGAGAACGGCGAACTTCAACACGAAAATTAAAGCGCCTGTGGCGAAAAACCGGGTCATTCTTCATAGTCCACTGGGTGAGTGACTTGCCGGGAAGGGGGGCCGAGATAAACCCTCGTTACAAGAATAAGGGAGAGGAGTGCATAAGAAATGGAAGGCCAGGTGATTGTCTAACAAGGCAGAGCACTGGAAACATTCAAGATCGCAAGTGAGGTTTGCCACCGAAAGAATCGACACGACCGAAAAGTCACTCGCGAGACAACAAAGGGAAACCTGTCATTTACGCTCGAAAGAAAGAGGACTGGCTTACTAACGGTTTGGGAACAAACCCCTCGAGACAAATTTGCGACTTTTTTATGAAGAAAAACCCGCAAAACCCACCTCAGAAGGGAACGACCTGTACCTGGAAGAGGGTAAGGCGGCACACTCTTTTCAATCTGGGAACGCGAATCGTCAAATATCCTTAAAAGGGGACTGCGGAGGGATCAAGTGTCCTGTTTTACTGAGGGGGGAGAGGACCTGGTCAAAATCACCGTCCGCCACCTCGTCGAGTTCAGGAAATGACTGGCTGTTATCGAGTACTGGTGGAAACGAAGAAAGAGCCTGAAACCGCGGTGAGAAAAGAAAGACTCGGCAGGAAAAGCGGAAGACTTCTACGGAAAAGTGAGGCCTGAAACTGGAAGGGTGGTGTTTGGGTGACCCTGGAAAAGGGCTACTGGAGGGGATTTGGTGCGACATATGAAACCCAGGGGAGGGGACAGGTGGCGGACCGCCAACGGTCGCTGGACGAAGAAGGGTCTCGTTTCAAAAAAGGGAAAAAAAGAGGGACGGGCTCGAGAAAGCAGAGGGGGGGGAAAAGAAATCAGACGGGGGAACCCAGAAAGGCGTAAACAAAAACATCTCAAAAAAAAACGGGAATGACAATAAGAAGATTGAGACCATGCCCTTGGTCCCTGGGGACGTGGAAATCTGAGCTTCGGAAAGGGAGGAATACCGAAGGAAAGTTAAAAGGGAGAGGAGCCAGAGCTGTCCGCAAAAAACCAAAACGGCAGAATTGGGAACTAAAAAAGACGAGGCGAGCATCACACGGAATGGAGAACCCAGGGAGGGACCAGTTTTCAGTCAATAACTACAAACTAATAGAGATAAGGTTTGTCAATAAGTCTTCTTAAATCGAAGGGGGACTGTGTTAAGAATAGGAGAGGAACATCGACATTGAAGACTGGCTGTACCTAAGGAGAGAACGAAAGGGCACCATTGGAACCGGGGTGGCCACTCTGATGGGCGTGGAACAATTGGGAAAGGAAGGCATGAAGTAATTGATCCAGACATCAAACCGCCGCCGGAGGTCGAAGGTGAAGAATTTAAGAGGGCTCTCCTAAAGGCAAACGATGTGTGTCGCCACTGGCAACTAGTCAAAAAAAAGTCCGGGGTTTGACATGTGGTGTTTGGTTTTAGGGGAGAGGGGGTCTTCAATAAGGGATTGGGCCACTATTTAGGTCCTAAAGGGTTGTTTTGGGGGCGACACGAGTGACGGGTAATGAAAAGAACCTTGGAAAGCCGGGTCAGGGTTGGAGGTCACTGAGAAAACATCGGGAATCCGGCCGTTCCAGGTCGTGTGCGTAGATTTCGGGGGGGTCAGACCAACAATGAGCGTGATGGCCCAGGTAGTATCAAAAAAGACTGTTAAATTAGGAACTCAACGGTACGGTAACACAAAGGGCAGCTCTCAGCACGGAAGGGCCGGTTGGGGGCCCTAAACCGACCCCTTCTCAAATTGCCGGCACGCAATGGAACCCTGGCTCGGTCAATCAAGCTTAGGGGGAGCTGTAATATTGAAATGCTGTTTGAGATTACAAAAGCCCTTTGACAAAAACAAAGGTTTCTCGATGTAAGCGAACTGTAACTGTGGGCAAAGACCCAGCACTTTTCATCGGGGACCTTGGTCAAACCGGTGGTTACGCTGAGAAAAAGACTGCTCCACTTAACGTCAAAGCTGGGGGGATAGTGGGGGACAAGTTTGCGCCTGAGATCATAACTTTGGTGGGGATGGAGATGAGCGGGAGCTCAGGGGACGTTAAGGGGAGCGAGGCGGCTCACGCTAGGTGGATTGGTCCGAGAGCGGCGATGGGTGACAGAACTAAAACCGCGAGCGGGCTGGGTGAGGGAGGTGGGCGCCTTGAAAACACACAGCGCGGTACAACTTGGAAGCCTCTTCATCAATCGGGTGAGAGGGATCTTCAAGTAAGTCGATGAGGGCCCGCCAAGGGGGGAAAACTGGGTGCTCATCGGCTAACAGTGGACTTCGAATTCACCAGTCAACACTGGACGGGGGCCTCAGGCTCAGGAAAACATGTCGACGAGTTCGGTTCACATGCCGAACTGTGTCTAAAAAAAGATCCGCATCTGGAGTTCAGGTGGAACATTTCAGGAGTTAACCCGGGATTGCGCGGGGGCTTACGGCCAATGGGCAGTCTTGACGCGTTCAGAGTAAATCCAAGCCAATGCGTGGCAACTGCCTAGAGGTCAAAAGGCGATCTGGTCACAGTACCGTTGACGGGAGGGCCGCCGCAACAAGGACAGGTGGTGCTGCTGGTAAGCCTGCTTGGAAAAACGGGGGGAGGGCCCAAAGTGGTAGGGCCCTCGTAAGGCAGAGGAAGGCACAGAAACGGCCTTGAAACGGGGCCCGGGAAGCCTGAAGAACGGTCCATGGGCCGGGGGGCTTTACGACATGCAAAAAGCGCCGAACTAACGGCGCCCATCAAGAAAAATCGGTGTTGAGACAAAAAGGACCTCGTCGGGAGAACTGCCGGTGGCGTTTTGGTGCCCAATTACCAAATCGGGGTCGGACACAATTTTCAACATAAAAAGCTATCATTTATTTCGTGAACCTAAAGTTCAAGGCGCGCGCCCACTCATCTTTGACCAAAACTGTCATTTTGGGGGCCAAAGAGGAGAAAAAAAGAATGACTTTTATGAAATCGGGACGGGGGGGAATAGGAATAAGACCGAACTAAGGACCGACCGGCCGTGTTCTTCCCAAAAGTGTAAACTTACTTCCAACCGGGGTCTGAGTCCTTAGGGCCAAGTTTGGCAAAGCGTGCACACCTCAAGTCCGTTACCTGTCAATGTGAGGAGAAGCCTGCGAAAAAAAACCATCATGAATATGATGGGGCAGCCACTTGGGGACCGTGCTTAAAAAGAACGAGTCAGTATTTCTCAGCAGGAAGAATTGCTTGGAGGAGCTAAGGGGGGGGGGGAGGAGCCGGATTGGAGGGGAACTCCGGTTTCCCTTAGCTCGCCCAAGGAGTGAGGACTTCTTCGAATATGCGCGCAGCCTGCACGCACTACCTGTCTGGAGGCTTCCTTGGCTACCGCTGCTCGATAAGGAGGCTTCGAATTTACACCTCCAGGAGTTGTTGGTCGAAGGGGGGGCCAGGTATCTCGACAAAAAAAAAACTAAAATTGGGTATTAAGAGAAAAGTCCTGATCCCTCTCTGAAAACAACCTGCGTCGTTGGGGACAGTTTGCTGCCTTCAGATCACTCGGCGGAAGGACTGTGGCAAAAATGCGCAACCTGCGCGCAAAACTCCTTTCGGAACAAAACCCGAAAGGTACGCAGTTGGGAGGGCGGAGGTCAGAAAACTTGAAAAACGGAGCGAAAGCTACCGGCCAAGAACCGACAAGCTGCAAAAGGCTTATGGACTTCTTCAGGTGTTGTAGCAGGAACAGGGGCGTGTCTGACCCGAGGGAGGACCGTGTATCATGAACCAATTAATAAACCTGCCAGGCCGGGGACATGAACCCTGTCGTGGTTTAAATGGGGGGCGGGCCGACAAGTTGAGATTCGCGACTAGCGCCCAGACATCTTGGGGAACTCCGGTGGGACGCGCTCCCGGTCGACGTCGATGGCCGGCGGTAAAAACCGCTCATAACTAAGCTGATAAAGTGAGAAAAAAGAGGGTTAACGAAGATTTGTGGGGGGGGACAGGGCTCAAAACACTTCTGGGGCAACCTCAAACGACCCTGAAAACTAAGGGCCATCGAAAAATTTCTTGGAAACTGGGGACAATAAAAAAAAAAAAATGGCACGGAAGGGGGAAGAAACCGAGGGTCAAGACCACTGGAGGCAATCCCATCGCGGCGCCGGAATTTGAGTGTACGCCAGCTTGATCTCTGGGTAAACGAAAAAATCTGTCAGCGGGGTCCAGGGGGGCGCGGATCAGCATCAGCCAAAAAGAGGCGCTGAACCGACGGCGTCGGGCCAGCAAATTAAGGAATCCCAAGAACTTTGGGCCCTTCTGTCTACTATCCAAAGAGGCCGTACTAGAGGGCTTGAGACAATGCGGGGAAGCAAAAGTAGAAAAAGAAGCAAAATCGGAATTAGGAGGGACAGCAAATAAGACTGACAACTCCATGGGAAAAAGGCGACAAGCCGAGTTTCACGAAACATCGCCATCAAAAACCCATGAAGCAATGCAAAACCCGGCTGACCCTTGGATGGGGCCAAGGGGGGGGAACGCTTCGGAAAAATCAAGGAAAGCCTACGATGGGAGGGTAAAATTAAAGCCTGTACTGGACGGACTTACACTTCGGAACTCTGCTACAAGTTGTGCACCTAAATGTTCCCTATGGTGTAAACTGGGGGGGACGAGCAAAATAGCGAAACTGGGCTACGTGTGTCGATCTCTTTCAAAAAAACTAGGGAAAGATTAAACAACCAACCAGCCAATACTTCAGCACCCAGAAGAACCATCTACATTGTCATGGGGGGACGAAAACCCCTAGAGGCTAGACGCCCGAGCCACATAAGCAAAATAGGAAACACACCGCCGGAAAACGGCCAGGGCCCTCTAACCGAAAAAACACAATTGCAGGTCAGGAGTAAAAAACAATCCCGAAGGGTGACATCCACCCTCCTGCCGCAAGCCCAGGGTACAAGGTAACGAGGGAACCCGGGCGGGTGCGAAAAAACACGCAATGCTTTTTCCAGAAGAACGTTTCAAACTTTGCAAAAGCGGGGCTGTGGGAACATCCTGCTGCGAAAAGTCTCCTCATCTCAAAAAAAGAGTTAAAATCACCTGACCGGATAACAAATTCGGCATCACCCTGGGGGATAGGGTGAAACTTAAGCTAGAATCCCTTCCAGGTTAGCGAGTGGAAGATATACAAAAGAAACGGTGAAAGGTTGCCAATCCTTGACTAAGTGGACTGGCACTCTCCCACTTTCCAAAAAGCTCGCAAAGACAGGGTCGGGGAAACACACTAGACACACGAACGGTCCTAAACCACGAGGGGAAAGAAGACCCATTTCACCAAAGACCGGGGTTGAAACTGCACGACACCCAGTCACTTTGACGGTTGATACCAAAACCATGACTGGAATTCATATTATAAAAGACCAGTTTCATAACAAAGAACCCTCCCAACCGAAAAACCACGAAGACTCGGTCCCCGGGTCTGAACATCCCCCCTAGGGATGGGCAACCTCATCAAGGAGACTCGTCAATCTCTTGTTAAAGCGGGGGGAGGCCGGGTTGGGCTTGGTAAGCCTCTCCACATTCGAACCTGTTCCAAAAAAAAAACAAACGGCAGTCGGCAGACACGGGTTTCAGCACAAGGGGGCAGAAGGCAGGGTTATCTGGACCATGCTTGCTGAACTCGGAGCACCAAATCACAAAGCTTTGGAAAGAAGCCTGAGGGGACAAACAAGGCAAGATCGTAAGCTCGTCAAGGTGTCTGGCCGAACTTTTCATGGTGTCAGACGGTGGACTAGAGGGAAGGATTTTTTTTGCAGTATGTGAGGCTTGGAAACTTGGGGGAGCCGCGAGACTCCCTTTTGACTCGTCTCGCCCGACTCTGCAAGCAGGGACGGGAGAATCGCTCAAGTCCGGGAACCAGCAGACCC
>Ga0179591_1370505_pt1 | contig 15161 bp, 12 predicted proteins | sample CZOMad2_1_08_16f_FD_182891 | JGI IMG/M metagenome (GOLD analysis project Ga0179591, IMG submission 182891) | Vadose zone soil fungal communities from Angelo Coast Range Reserve, California, USA - CZOMad2_1_08_16fungal (PacBio error correction) | ecosystem: Environmental > Terrestrial > Soil >...
AGAGGGGGAAAGGACAAAGATTCGAGGGGGGGTAAATTCGAGACGCTGGCAACCCAAAAATGAGGGAGCCGAAAACTGACGAAGGGAGACGTGGAAGATCCGAAGAATGCCTGGCGGCTTTACCCTCTTGACGCAGCGGGAAAGAAAAGAGGGAAGAAGTCTCAGCAGGGGAAGATCCCGGTGAGCAAGGAGATGCGAGACGAACGGGGAAGGAAGGGGGACACGGGGGGTGATGCCTCGCTCAAAAAAAAAAAAAGAAGGTAAAAGGGAGAAAGTCTAAAGAAGAATAAAGAGGAAACACGCGCAAAGGTCTAAGTTTCAAGGCAGGGGGGGGACGCAGACCAAACGTGGCAAGCCAAAAAGGGAACTACCGTAGATCAGAGAAAAGGGGGCCTGCTCGTCGTAAAGGAATCTCTAGAAAACTAAGGCGCGTACACACACGAACCGAGGGGAGGAAAGAAAACCGCGAAAAAAGGGTAAGGGGCTTAATTGGACCGCAAGAAAATAAGAAGGGGGAAAGGTATATCCGCCTCGAGAGGGCGCGAAAAAGCCACGATGGCCTGACTAAGGAGTTCAAAACAAGAGACCTAGGGGGGAGGGGGACGCAGACGCAAGGTTCTTTTTCAAGTTCTCAAAAAAAAAAGAGAAGAAACCACGAATGGCTCCTTCAGGTAGGAAAAAAGAATAAACCCGGAATCCACCGATAGGAAACAGGACTTCTTAGGTGGAAGAAAAAGGAAATCTCACCCTTAACCAAGGACAAATAGAAAGATCAGTACTGTCGGGATCAAGAAGAGAGAAAAAAAGGCGAGGGCCGTTCCCGCTAAAATAAAAAGAAAAGAAAGGCTCGCAAGAATTGGGGGGGCAGACACAAAAAAAGACGTCAGGAAAAATTATCTAATAATAATGATTCAGAGAAAGGGAGGTGGAGGCGACCTTTATAAAAAACTAGGCAGAAAGACTGAGGGTGGCGCTACCTTGTACCAATCGAACCCCAAAGAAAAAAATGAGAAAAAAGACACGAGACCATCTCTGACGACCGAGGAATTCGGTAGGTTCTGAGGTAGGAAACAACTGAGGGCAAGAAAGTCCTCTTTAATCATTCAAGGAAACGAAAATCTCCTCACATCGGGAGAGGCATTGGGGGGGGGGGGAGTGCAACCGGGAAGGATCCTGTCTAAAGAATTAAGGAAAGATAAAGGGTTTTCTCCGACACGAAGGAAAGGAAGGTGAAAAAAGGGGGGCCCTTTGAGTCTACTTATGAAGACTGGAAGCGACCAAGAAAAAAAACCTGTCTTATCCCAATGGCAAAAAAGTCAAAGAGAAATACGAGGGGCGCTCCTCCGGCTGGAAAAAGGTGGAATCACTAGACGTTGGAGGGTTTCAGAATTTAGCGAAATTTAAGAAAAAAAAACTTACTCCGACTAAATTCTCCAGCAGGGGGCGTAAGAGGAGTAAAGAGTCTCTTCAAAGAAAAAAAAAAAACCGAAAAGGAGATCTCGCCGTCGATTCAACGCACCCTTCGTACGGGGCTGAGAAGGACTGAAGAAAGGCGACAGAGAAAAAGAGGGTCCAGGAGGAGGGGAATGCGGGGGCACTCTTCTTACAATGACTGAAAGGAAAAAAGGAAGTTAGGATGGAGGGGGAAGAAAGAAAAACGGTTATCTTAAGAGTAGTAAAAAAGAGCAGCAGCCAGGAGATGCCAAGAAAGAAACGGGGGGGGAGTTTGAAGTTTTCTTTAAAGGATTAAGAAAAAAGGCAAGAGAGGAGGGGTAGAAACTCGGTCCTTAACTCCTGAATCAGAGCAGGGAACGAAGCTGGCCTACAAATCTAGTTCATGCAGAAAAAAAAGTGTCCTGGTACTGTGGAGAAAACGCCACGAGGGCACCCCAAGATACCGAAAAGGCCAGAATGTCGCCAAACGCACTGAAAGGGAGGGGGGAAGTCAGACGCTTCCATCACGAACGCCTCGATGGAGGTCGGCTCGGTCAAAGAAGGACATTCTAAGGGGGTTTAGAAAGGATCCCGTCAAAAAGAGCCCGAGATCAAAGGAAAAAGCCCGCACAGAGAGTGTTCTGCCGAGGAGATCGGAATCAAGAAGAGTACAGCCCGAGGAAGGAATAAGGAAGAGGGACTCAACGAATCCACGAGAGAAAGCAGAAAGGAGGGAGACCTAAAACCACTCGTTCGAAGGGTCACTCAAGAAAGTCATACTCTTTAATACGAAGGGAAAAGAAGTCAAGGTCAAGGGGCCACCCCGAATGATAATCTATTGGGGGAGTATATGGAAGGGGGATCTCCTAGAATTGGGAAAATTCTAAATCATACGGAGCAGGAATAATTGGTAGGACCGGGATACTTCCGAAAAGCTTAGGCAGACGCGATGAAAAACAGGAAGGCAACCCCATAAAATTCGGGGCCATCTGGGAGGGGGAGTCCCATGAATCCCGTGTCCGCCAAAGGGGGAAGCGGCTCAGAGAAAAACACAGGGGAAAATGGATATATCTGCTCAAAAAAAAGAGGACCAGCTCCACGCTGCGAGAGAGGCGGGGGGGGGGAAGTAAGAGAGAGGAGATAAGAGGGGGGGGGGGAGGGGGGAAGGTCAAATCATATTATAGGGGGAGGAGAGTAGGAAAAGAAAGTGGGGAAAAAAGGTCGGGGAGTCGAACAAACTACCTGTTAGAGATCGGTAGAGGGAGGTAAGGAAAGCTTTCTTGGGGAAAGGAACGGTAGAAAGGGGGAGGGGGGGGACCGAGGAGACTCTCCTTTAGATTGCAGGGGAAGGAAGATTGGGGGTGTCAAAAAGAGGAGGCCTTCTCTTCGACAGGGGACTTCGCGATCGTAGTCAAGGCCGAGACAAACTGATTGATGCCGAGGGGTATCAGAGGAGAGAGGAAATCAAAATAGAAGAGGGGAACTAAGGGACGATGGGGATAATTGAGAGAAATAAAAACGAGCTGCCCGGTGAGAAAAGGTACCTATCCGAGAAAGGGCATCGAGAGAAGGGGGGATAGGTAGAAAGAGGACGCAACCCGTCTTCTTGAATGAGACAGGAGGTCGGATGGGGGAAGACCTTCTTGAGAGCGCCACGATACCACGGGGGGGGAGCAGGGGAAGAGAGGGGTCTGAAAAGTGGGGGGGCAATTCGTTCCATTACTCAGAAGTCTGTTGAACAGGGGGAGTATAAAAGAAGGAAGGGAGGAGTAAGGTACAGAGCGGTACTCCTGTCCACTGCACGAAACACCGGTGGAGGAAGGGGGACTTATACAGAGCAGCGAGCACGAGGGCCTGAAAAGGCAAGAAGAGTATTCCCCGAGAAAGGGGTAGAGAAAAAATGAAAAGTACTCCCCGCGGAGAGATGCTCTGAAGATCTTTTCAAGTGCAACTGCAAAAAGCCAACACCTTAACATTTGTTCCAGGGAAGGTGAGAGCAAAGAAGTGCTTCAGGACTTTCGAGCAGAGAGAGCCATCTGAGGTGCTCTAAAACGGAAAAGGAACCGGAAGGAAAAAAAAAAGAAGACTACGAACATCTCTGGTATTAGCGCGGAAGATGTACTGGGGGAATCCTATTTTTTACTGACGAAGCGAGGAACCAGAAAAAGAACTGAAGGGATGGGAAATACTTATCGGAATGCAAGGGAAGTTAAAATTGATTTAGGGGGTGGCCCTTGTAAAGGCAAGGCGGGGAGAGGCGTTGAAGTACGGGGACGTCTACGTCGAGACAAGAGGGAAACGCAGGTCGGGGAAAAAAACTAAATAAAACCGCTTATAAAAAAAGGAGCCGGGAGGGGAAAAGGAGGCAGAAGATCCAGTCAGGTGACTTTAATCCAGAAGTAACACTTACATTAAAAGGGGAGGAGGAAAACCGTTCTGTCTATGTTCCTTATGAAGAGGTGAAGCAAAAAGGATAAAAAGGAGGCATCCCTTTCTGAAGAAACGACAATCCGCAGAATTGGATCGAAGAGGCTCGAAGAGAAAGGGGATCAAAAACTTCTTTTTAGAATAACTGAGGGGAGGAGGACAAGAGGGACAAAACTCTGCTGACTCTATAGACCTCGGGAATCGAAATGGGAGCCGTCCCTACTGGAAGGGAAAATGGAAGAAGATGGGGGGTCGATCCATGTGGAAAATCGGGGCGGTGGGAAAACTGCGCAGGGAGGGACATTGTATTGAAGAAAAATCTTACGGGAAGGAGGTAGGGGAAAAGAGGTCAGAAAGAATTGAGATAAAGCTTAAAAACTGCGAAGCTAGAAATCAGGGGCTAATCCATGTGGACAACTTTTCGGGGAGGTCGTGTTATAGAAAAGTAGAATGCAGAACGCTTAAAAAGTCACTATTGGGGGGCGGAAGGAGGGTAAACTAACGCCCTCAGTTTTGTTATTGAGGAGTCTTTAACGAAGGGACACCTTCAGGCAAACAGAAAAAGTAAAAAAAGAAAGTAACCTTCTTATAAAAAGGGGTGGTGGAAGGGAAGGAAACCGGGGAGGTTTAGAGTAAAACTGGATAAGCTCGCTTGAGCGTGGAGAACGATGAGAGAAAGGAAAAAGTCTCACTAGTCTGAAGAATCCAAGGAACGTTGAAAACAGCTCTACTATTTCTGGATAAGTCGAAAAGGGAGATCAGGAAAAGAGAGCTTTGACGGGAATTCACGCGAGGAAAGAGCTTTTCTTTTCAACGACATGGTCTAGGGGAAAGGGGGGATGCAACAAGCTGAGGAGGGGAGTCAAGAAAGGGCGTCTCATCTTTAGGAAATTAATTTTGCGCCGGAGAGGGAGGAGTCAGGGAGACCTAGAGGACCCTAAGAGAAGGACTTCAAAGGAGCTGCATCCACCAATCCAGGGGAGGGAACTTCAAAGGCGAGGCACCTCACAAATCTTCCATACTGAAAAGAGTACAGGGGATGCCACTGCAAGAGGCTAAGGGGTCGGGGAAGACGCCATGCTATCAAGTTTCATTATGAAGGGGAAAGTCTAGGAGGAGACGGTGTGAGGCCAACTACAATGTTGAGGGTCTCCAGCGTCAAAAAAGGGGAGGGGAAATCGAGAAAAGCGTGTCTCAAGGGAAAAAACAAAGGAAGGGAAGGAAGGAAACTCTCACAAAAAAAGACTGAGGGAAGATTTGGGGGGTTTGGAGAACCAAAGGCTGATCGACAAGAGGAGCTGGCGAAAAAAAAAACGGGGATGGGGTCTGCGCACCGAAAAAAGAAGGGATCTAAATCAAGGATTAGCCGTACATTATAATGAGGGGAACACAGGGTCCTCGGCTCTACTCGGGGGTTGCACGGGGAGAAAGGGATCGTCGAGAGAGGGGGCATATTAGCGGTGCTCACGCTGCAAGAGAGGGAAAAAACTGAAAAAGGGGCCTGCCACGCACTGAAACGGGGGGGGGGGAAGCAGTGAAAGAGAAGTTAATGTCGACCCAAGAAGCGAGAGAAAGGAAGAAGAGACACCGGTCAAAGAAGTACCGAAGGAAAAGATGGGAAATCCCGACGAAGGCCGGGGCAAAAAGAGGTCTAACCACAAAAAAGCTTGATCCATTCGGAGTGCTCGAACAATGAAAAAAAAGTGAAGGGGGCGCGACAGACCACAACAAAAAGGTCAGCGCGACCAAGGAAAAAAAGTACAGAGGAGGTAGGGGATGGACCTCCTGGGGCTATATAAGAGGCCTCCCGAAAAGCCAGGAATCTGAGCTGCTATTGGCTCCCGGACCACTGCCGCGGGGAAAAGTCAACCACCTTCAGGGAATTAGAGGGGGCCGGAAAAAAATGGGTCTTTTTCATAGGTGAGCGGGTCCAGAACTCAGGGGGGGGAAAAAGGAAAAAAAGGTGCGACCTATTAAGGACCTACCGAAAAGTAAAAAAAGCCTCCTCCGTCTTTAAATGGAGAGGAGAGAAATCAACACGTCACAAAAGCAACGGAATAGTGGGGGGAAAAAACGCTACCTAAGAAGATTCTCGCGTCTTCATCTTTAAGAATAATAGCGGATTAGTACAGGAACAGCTCAAGAAGGGCATCTTCCCGCAGGGGGAAATCGCCAGCGGGGGATCCCGACACAAAGCAGGGGCCTAAGGAAAAAGTCCCTTGGATATTACTTCATAAAGGAGGGGGACGGGGGGGGGGGGGGGGGCGAAAAGGATCTCTGGAAGACTCGGGCTTGGGGAAAAGGGGAACAAAGCAAACCCTACGTAGTAATCACCAAAAACGCAATCTGTCACGGGGGAGGAAGCACGAGAAGCGGATGTTCGATTGTGCAGGAAAAACTTCTTTAAAGGGAAAAAGGGGGAAAAAGGAGTCGCCCTAAAGGACAAGACAGGGGAAACGCCTCTAGGCCAGCGGGAAGGCGGAGAGCATTCAAGTGGGTGAGGAACGGCCCTCTACCAAAGGGAGAAAGAATCAGCCGGCTATGATTTGGAAAAGACTAGGGCCGAAAAGTTCTGGAACACAGCCTAGGGACGTGAAAAAAAGGAGTCGAAACCTCTCGAACTCGATAGAAAAGGATGGCGAATTTGCACCAACAACTTTTGAGATCAGGGGGAGAAAGGATCGGTCGTTCAAAAAGAAAAAAAATGTGGTGAGGTTGTCAGCTTGACGGAACCGGGGGGGGAAACGTAATCCCGAAAAGTCCAGAGCTATCAAGGGAGGGTCGAAGGGGTCGTATGAAAGCCAAAGGACGGGAAAAGAGGGGAAGCACCCTTAAGATAGGAGGAGGAAAAAAAGCAGGATGACCCCTCCTGAAAAAAGCTCTATCACTAAAGGGAACGTGTGTCGTGCGAATCAGTTTGAAAGAGTAGGAACAGGGAAGGTCCGAAAAAGGAAGCTTTTCTTAATCTTAGGGAAATTCACCAAAAGGGGGACTGTGACGTTATGACATGGCACAATGAAAAGAAGAACAGAGACTTCTCATTAAACCGAACTATAAGCCTAAATCCATTCACCTTCTGGTTTCGGGGAAGGGGATCGGGACCGTCCTCTGGGGGAAGTCACTCAGGTCCAAGGGGAAGTCAAGGAAGAGACTTGAACTAAGTAAGAGGTAAGAAAAAATTTTCAGGAGAACCCGTGGTCCTACGTGTACGGGGGAAAGAGGGGAGGGCCCTTCAAGAAGAAACGGACTAACCATCCTCGCCAGGCAAGTGAAAGTCTAACAGAAAAGAAGACGCGTCGACGTCCCTCCGCATGAAAAAAAAAGAAAAAAAATGCAAATTACGGCTTATCGTCGGACAAAGAAGAAAAAAAAAAGGATACCGCGGGGAAAGAAAGGGACCCAAAACAATCGGCCCGATCAGGTCGGCAATATCAAGACGAAAAGTGTCGCCGAGTCATCATAGGATCACATCGGCAAGCCATACAAAAATCAAAGACGTTTCTACTATCGTGAGAAGAATGGAAAGGAAGGCCAGCTCGGGGAGCACGTCGGTCACGAAAAAAACGGGGCACGACATAAAAAAAAAAAATAGGGGGAGAATTTCTGAGACCTGGGGAAAAAAGGCAACACTAAACAATTCAATTTAAGTCGAATTGGGAGGAGAGAACTGAGAACTGTGTTCGCCTATCAAAGTCGAAAGAGAGAACGGGGCGATCCCCAAAGCTACGTCCGACCCAGAGGGAAGCGGGGTGAACCGATGACTAAGGGGGAACCGCCTCGAGAAAAGGAAAGAGGGAGGACTTCCGGAAACGGAAAAGAAGAATCCCGTGGATGGGGGTCGGAAAGAGGAGACTCCAAAAACAAAGATTGGGGTGAAAGAGATCCGATAGATCGCAAGCGGGGAAGGGAATCCCGAGGGCGCGAGATAAAAAGATTGAGACTGGAGAATGTGGACAGGAATCTCTGATCATACTAAAGGGGGGGGGGGAGGGCGTAAAGGGAGGAGGGAGTTCACAGGTCGAAGAGACTAGTCGAAGAAAAAAAGAAGGGGGTGAGGAGATCGCGATCGCGAAATCGCGGGAAAACGGGGGAAAGTGACCGGGAACGGGAGGGGAGGGAAAAGGAATTCTAAATCGTCACAAGGGCTAATTGGGTCGGGAACGGGAAGCTTGGGGGGAAGGGAGGGCGGTGCAACGAATTCTGAAAAAAACCGAGAGTAGAAAAAAGCCTTCGTCGGCTTCACAAAAAGTCGTCGCATAGAAGGCGGGGCGGGCCGCTGTTAGCTATCGCTAGGAGAAAAACACTCGAGCAAAAAACCACATGAGCTAGGTGTCGCGCGCTCGAATCCGGGGGCTGTTTACTTTGGGACCTGAATAAAAAAAAAAGGACCGGGGGAGGAGGTTGAAAGGGCCAAATAATGGGCCATACTATCACAGGACGTGTTCGAGACGGGGGAGGGATTGCGGAGGACGTCGCAAATCATAGGGGGGAAGTTTAAAGGGCGACATGGCCGGATTTTGGAAAAAAAAGTTGGGGAAAAGGGCCAAGGAAAAGGGACCTGGGGTGTCCAGGAATGAAATGAGAAGTTTTGCCTTAAAAGGACAGGGGGAACGGACTAAGCTTTCACGTACGAGGAATCTACAAAAAACGAACTGAAGCAAGAGGGAAAAAATCTCAAAGACGTTCAACTCCACGCTGGTTAGTTAGAGGGGGGAGGAAAAGCTTAGTTAACCTGTTCATCCATTCGGAATTAAAACAAAGATCCGAAAAACCGAATTCAAAGAGTACGGAAAAGAGGAAGGAGGGAGGGGGAGGAAAGTAAGGGAACTCGTGCAACTGCCAGCCGCCCCACAGGGGAAAACATTGAGAGGTGGAGCGGGAACTAAAAGGGCATAAGGACGAATGCACTTCCGTTGAAGAAAATGACGGAGAGGTTAAAAAAGGATTTCAAGAGGGGTAAGAAGACGAACAGCTGAGGGGGGGGAGGCTAGCTCTAAGGGGACTTAGTGTTTAAAAAAAAAACTTTTTGAAGGACTCGCATGAACAGAAGCAAAACTTAGAGTGAGTCAATACTCTTCCGGGGAGAAGGGGTACTTAGCAGAAGGGAGAGTTGAGGGTTGCACTTTATACGCAGGGGGTGATCGATAGGTACAAGTTCGGCTTACTCACCTGAACGAGGGGGAAACAGTTTAGGGTCAAAGACTGTCAAACTTGCCGCTAAAAAAAAAAAAAAAAGGGGCAGGAAAGTATAGAAGGCGTCTTCTCTACCTAAAGGCTCAAACCACTTATGAGGAGGGTCCGAAAAGTTCGAGTGCCAAAGGGGGGGGAGTAGTGTAAGAACTATATACGGAGCAAGAGCTGAGGGACTCAAGTGGATCGCCTATTCGAAATCTATCAAAAGAGATGAAAAAGGAAGGGGGTAAAGGATTTTCTCTTACAGGGAGGCAAAAGCGCGGACGAGGGAAACTATCATCGGGGGGGCCTGATAACTTATCCTGGGAGAGGGGAGGACGAGAAGGTTCCTGGCCGCCTGAAAATTCACCAGTCGAGATGGGTCGGATGTCAAAATGGAAACGGCTGTCGACGTTTCTCTATTGGGAAAAAAATCTGTCTGTAAAGGGAGGAAGGAAGGAAAAAGACGGGCTATAAAAGCGAGCTAGAAAAAAAAAAAGAGGTCCAGAACAAATTCATGGGGGAAGTTCTGTTGGAGGAAAAAGAGGGGCTGAAAACGGATCGAGGGAGGGTTCGTAGTCGGGCGGTGGAACGGCCTCCGTGGTTGAGTCTCGAGGAAAAAAAAAGAGTCTCCGCCAAACATAGAGGGAAGAGAACCAGATAAAAGATGAGATTGGTGGGTAAAGTTAGGACCGGCGCGGGCTCGGGGAAAGAAAGAGCCTGAGGCGGTCTCCATAAAGTATAAGGGGAAGTCTTAAGCACTCGCTTAAGAACGAAAAAGGGGGGATCAAGGTACTCTTCGAAGAGCTTGGAGGCGGAATTCAGCTCAGCCTATGAAGTGGCGCAAGAGATTGGCTCTGTATGAGAAACAAACCCCAGAAGAGGGGGAGGTCAAAAAGTCAGTGCAAACTCGGCGATCTAAAGAGTCGGCCAGAAAAAAGGGACGGATGCCCGTGAAGGGCTTAAAAAAGAGAGGAGACGTGAAAGTCCCTGATCAAATGCATCCAAAACTTGAAGGCGTGCAAGAACAAACAAGCTCCTTCACGACTACGGGGAAACTACCCGGGATCCATCTGCCAGACAATACGAAAGAATTGAAAAGATTAGACTAAGGCGGAATACTGGGGGACCTCCAGGACGGAAGAACCTTATAGACGCCTCATCACCATAAGGGGGGTGGGGGGGGGGGGGGGGGTTCGGTAAAAAAAAAAAAAGAAACTTTTCGAAAAAATCGACTTTCGATCAGTTCTGGGGAAGGGGACCACCAGAAAAAAAGAGGGAGAGCAAAAAAAAAAACGTTAGAGGAAAATAGATAGGGTATGAAGTGCTGGGTGGGTCACAAAAATTCTATAGAAAAACTGTCGATTTCTAACGCTCTACCTCGAGAATAGTGGCGCAAAACGCTCTCTAGATGATAAGGAAGGAAGTACAAGGGGCAAAAATGTTACGGCGTCTACTTCTGAGGGGGGGGATGGAATCGCTCGGCTGTCAGAATGCCATTCTCATAGTAGGGAATCGGATCTACTTTTAAAAAAAGGCAAAGGGGGGGGGGGAGAGAGAAGGCGACGTTACGGTCTAGACAAGGGAGCGGAAAGCAAGGGGACCTACTGCACTTTCTAAATGGGAAAAAAGGGTAGAAAAGAGAGTTTGAAACATCCCGAAAAAAAGGAAGGAAAAGACATAAGTCGACCGCATCATAAGGAGGGTAATGGTCGTGCTCGGGGCCAATGCGACGAATATGAAGAAAACTTACAGAAAAAGAAATCTTCCGGAGGCTACAAGCTCCAGAAAGATGAAGGGGGGAGGGGCTTGAGAAAGGTGACTCCTACTAGAGAACGGAAAGTCCCCGAAAGAGATTCCTCACGGTTTCCTACTCCCCGAAAAAAAGAAGTCCAGATGAAAACAAAAAGTAACTCTTGAGAGGGGAGAAAGACTCTTAGGGGGAACAAGCAGTTCCATAGAAGGGGAGAGCAGAAAAACAAGGAGGAGGGCCCCAGTTCTACTCCTACGCCTACAGAATGAAAAAAGAGGTAGGGAAAAAGAACCGCGAGACCTGAACGAAAGAGGGGTTCTAAACTACGCTCGCTTCAGAAAAACGCTGGGGAGTCTCCTGCAAGGGGGGAAGCTTGTTGAAAATGGCCGGAAAGAACGCCAGCAGGGAAGCATGGGAAAAAATGATCGACATCCGGGAAGGCGGAAGCCCACGAGGAGAGGCAGGAGAGGCACGGTCGAGATATTCAAATAAGGGAGAGACCGGGAGAGAGTATCGAGTCCTCAGGTCGGGGGAAATACAGGAATCAGCCACACACGGAGGCAAAAATCACAAAGAAGATCTATCGGAGTCGCGCCGCTGGATAAAGTAGAGGGGGGTTTAAAGAGACACCGGGATTTCAGACGAGCTACGGGGTCGGACGGAAAGGCACATCATTTACAAGACATCTTAAGAGAGGAAACACAGTCAGTGTGGTGGGATTAGGAAAAAGATCCGAGGACTCTAAACAAGGGGGGAACAAGGCCTGACGCTATGATTTTTCTCCAGGGGGAAAAAGCTTGGTTGGGGAGGAAGCCGGGGAAAGACGGGATCGAAAGGAGAACACCGGAAGAAAGAGGGGGCAAAACTTGGAGTATAAAAGGGAAAAATCAAAAGAGGCGCGCGACGTCTTCTCCTCCAGGCGGTGAGTGTCCCAGAAAAGACAGGGGAAGGAGGGGGGGTTGTCATCTCTTGATCGTAAAAAAAACATGAGTGGTTCCTTGAGAAAAGGGGAAAAAACCAAGCTCAGCAGAGATACTCATCGCGATGGTTCTGCTATAAGGAAAGGCAAGGGTCAAGGGGCAGAGCGAAACCTGAGCGAAAAGAGTCTAGGGAAAGCCGCCAGTCCATCTTGAGGACTGCGGGACTCGAAAGACACATGTTCCCGGTGTCCCAGGACGCTGAACAGGGAAGGTCAGTACCCTATAAAAGGCCGAGGAAGCTCGGATCGGAGAGGAAAAAAAAATAGGAGATGGCCAAACTTTATCAGGAGAAGGGGAGAAACAAAGGGAACATGAAAGGATCGAAGACTCCTGGAAGGCAAAGAACTCCATCACCCCGTGCTGGGGGTGGGGAATGGACTTGGAAAGGACCTCGGATGATGGAAGATAGAAGAAAGAAGGGGACTCGGAAATTGAAAGACGCGAAAAGGGAACTCCTTGAAAAGTCAAACGGGGGGAGGGAACCAAAAACCGGGGAAGGGGAGAAATCAAAAAAAAAAACCCCGCGTTCCCAAATGACGACAAGCAGAAAGGAGACAAAAAAAGAAGGAATAAAGGCGACGTCTACCCCATCAGAAGAGAGAAAACAGGAGGGAGCGGGGGCTGGTCAAAAGCCGACTCGCGAAAAAAAAACTTTGGGTCCTCCAAAAAAGAAGCGAAAAAGGAAGAGACGGAAAAAGGGCGTGCTTGGTCGCTCTTAATACGCAGAATCGTCACAAAGAAAAAGATCCTGGCGAACGAGGAGCAACCGGAAAAAAGCTGAAAAGGGCACAAAGGAAGGAAAACCACACCGTCGATGTTCACAACAGAGCCCTTCGGGAAGAGGGGCGAAAGGATCGCCGAACGGTCAAAAAAAGGGAAAAAAACAGATTCATGAACCGAGGGATCTAAAGAGAAAGGGACAAGTGGGTCATCAACAGAAAAAGAGGAAGATCGAAGAAAGTAGCGGAGGGCATATAAAAGGAAGGAAACTTGAAAAAAATGGCTATTGGGAAGAGAGAAACGACGGAAACCCTCGAACTATTCCAAAAAGTGGAGAGCCGATCCACGATGGACAAGAAAAAAAACGTGACGATCTATCTATAGAGAGAAAACCAAAAGGGGAAAAGAGGATAGTCCCTCGACGTAAAGGGCGGAGAAGAGGTCGGTCAGGGGATCCGACCGAGGTTAAAGAGAATCGGATTGTTTCCGAAGAATCAAAAATAGGAGGGAGAGAGAGGGGGGGCATTTTATCTAATTCCCGTCTTTAAGCGAGTATCCGGTCGGTCTGAGGCGAAAAAACTAACGGGACCGATCTAAAGCTCAGGGAAATGAACGGGGATTGTTAAAGGGGGGGTGGCCTCTTTCAGGACGGAAGACGCTACCTTATAGAGAAAAGCCGTGCTCGGGGATTGGAACATCTACGCTTGGGTGAAAAAGAAAACCTGGAAAGAAAACAAAGGCCTTCTCATACTGAGTTCTGCGGAGGGAGAGGAACCACGGGCCTTGGGAGGGGGGGCGTTGTCCGCTGGATCGTATCTGAAAAAACAAAGCAAAAAATAAAATCGGAAAAAGAGGGAGCGCTCGTCCTTTGGAGGGAAGGGGGGATCAGACAAAGGGAGGCCGGAGGCTCCTAGGAGGGAGGGGACCGAGCCTGACAAAAGGTCATCGCAGTCGGTTCGAAGCCGGGGGAAGGAAAGACAAAACCGTGAGGAAAGAAAAAAAGGCAGGGCTGGAAATTTGCCTGCGAGGGGGGAGGGGGGGTCGGGAAGGGAAAAAGTCGTATATTTACTCCACGGAAAACCGGTGGGAACAAAAAAACAAAAAAAAAAAAAGAAAAAAACACAACAAATCAATTAACTTAGGGTGGGAAAGGGGAGTCAAGGAGAAAATTCGGAAGAGAGGAGATCTACCCAACGCGAGAACGGATAGAAAAATCTCTATTACTAAAAGCCCTGTAACCGCCTTTTATGGAGTATTGAAGGCCGTTTAACCTTTTGACCCTGAGGGAATATAGGAAAGACTAATTCCCGATTACCCCCTCTGACGGAAGCTACCACACTTTCAGAGGGCGTGGAAGGGCAGAAACCGACACAGGGAAAAGTTTGGAAAGGCACAGTAGCAGAGCTAATGATTAGGGAAGGGGACTCAGAAAAGAGAGAAGAGCGGACGCTATGATGATCAGATGCTTCCAGAAAGGAAAGAACCAGGGCTGATTAAGCGAAGGATGGTTTAAGGAAAAAAACAAGGGGACTAGAACGAAAAGACCCGAACAAACGGGAAGGAGAGGAAGGGGACTGATCCCAGACTACGCGCCAGAAGAAAGGGGGGATGTGCCAGTGGGAGAAGAAGTCGTGGATGGGGGGTGGCGAGCGTGAAAGCAGTCAATTGTTGAAAAGTCATCCAGAGGGAAAACTGCTAGCTGGGGAAAGTAAACGACCGGGGAAAAAAAGAACATCATCGCCTACTAGTGGACAGGATGAAAGTAGGAGAGGCGCCGCTGACGAAAGACTCATCCAACACGTCATGAAGCGATCGGTGAGGGGCCCTATCGCTTTCAAAGGGGAAATGGAAAAGATAACAGGAATGGATCATCCCTTTTGAAAATAACATCCGTGGGGATCCGGCTAGCATGGATCTCTAGAGGGGGACGAAGGGTATTTACTTGAGGTTCAGGAGACAAAGGTAAAAAAGAGAAATCGGATCTAGGATAAGGAGTGCGGAAAAGGGAATGTAATATCACTAAAATTTCGAAAAAGAACGCTGGTTTTGGTGAGAAAAGGAACCGCTATGGGGGGGAGAACATAGGGGACGCTGCTTCTTTCGGACGGACAGGAAGAAGTTAAGAACGGTTCTCTCTCTTATAGAAGGCAAGGGATATCGAGCGATAACAGGGGGGAAAGACCAGTGAAAAAGATTAGTTCTTGGGTAGGGAATCTAATTGACAATCCTTAGAGTTCATCTCGGGACGGAGGGAGGAAGGAGAGACGGCCGAGAACATCAAAAAGTTATAAAAAAAAAAAAAGGGCCGAAAAATTCTTCCCCCTGAATCGATAAAGGGCAGAATATAACGTCTGCAAAGGTGGGGGTAACTCTTAATCGTCGGGACCTCTTTCAGAGAAAGAGGGAAGGGGCGAGAATTCTGAGAATAAAAATAAAAAGCTTCATCACGATCATCAGAAGTAAGAAGGGGGTGGGGGGGGGGGGGGGGGGGGGGGGGGGGGGGGGGGTGGGGGGGGGGGGGGGGGGGGGGGGGGGGGGGGGGTTTTGTTGGGTGGCTGTGGTTTTTGTGTGGTGGGGTGCAGCGGGGATCGAGAAAGGGGGGACTTGGGGAGCGACAGGAGCTTAAACAGAAAAAGTTCCTGGAGGAGAAATCGAACGAATAGGTGGGAATACGG
>Ga0179591_1264712_pt1 | contig 15158 bp, 10 predicted proteins | sample CZOMad2_1_08_16f_FD_182891 | JGI IMG/M metagenome (GOLD analysis project Ga0179591, IMG submission 182891) | Vadose zone soil fungal communities from Angelo Coast Range Reserve, California, USA - CZOMad2_1_08_16fungal (PacBio error correction) | ecosystem: Environmental > Terrestrial > Soil >...
CTAGATTTCTGCTAGGAATCGATAACTCGGATCTAAACGCGAAGAACAACTCAGGCGGATTACGTCCTAAAGGAACGACTATGATAGGAATGACGCTCCGCAAACATCATCTATCTTCAGGTCCCCGTCCGTCTCGGGGGCGCGGTGAGCTTCGGCATAGAAGGATCAGGGTACCGAGAGCAATCAAAAAGAGCATTTACCAATGCGGCGGTTCTATAGCACTACCCTCAGTGGCCTTCTCTCTACGATTCCCCCGAGCACGGGAGTATGGCCAGGAGAGACGGGAAGAAAGGGTGACGTTTAGTGGAAAACTTAAGGAGGAAAACCAAGGGCAAGTCTTATCCAGAATCCTCTCTACCTACAGAACCTCACGCTTATACCTGCACCGATATCGCCGGTTCTAAGGAAGAAATTCTAAGAAGTGACGAAGAGGTCGGGAGAGAACCGGCTTTCCTGCCTTTCTGGGCGGCGCGGTCAAGAATGCCGCGGGAAGAAGCTCTGATCTCAGTTGCCTTCTTGAGGTCTGAAAGCTGCTAGGAAAGGGACGAAGAATCAGGGACGAAGACGGCGACATCGTGGGCGTTAAAAAGGCTGATTCACCATCTCTAAGACGCGCGGAGAGACTCGCGCTGATACCTCGAGATCCAGCGGAAGAAAAAGAGAATCTCTCAGCATCCACCCTTGAAGAGACTCCTACTGAGGGCGCGCTACCTCGCATCTCGGATCGACAGATTGGACTATATGAGCTCTGGGAATTCAGAGAGTCGAGCGGAACTGGAGATCGAGGAATCCTCCTGACTTAAGGTGTAGAACCAAATTGACAACCTCTCGATGAGTAGCTGTATCTCCAAACCCTTCACTAAAAAAAGAAGACTATCTCGGGGGCACTGAGATAAAAACTTCTCTTTGAAGGATCTCTACCTCAGAAAATCGTGGCGGGCAGGAGCGCGTCTATAGTCGGCGACTTAAAGGGAGGGCGGGTCAGGAAAAAACGAGGGAACACAGAGGTTGTTGTTACTGAGCCGGACTCCTAAGACATCGAGAGAACTATGGGAAAAGCTCGGTCTCTTCTCGCTCAAAGAATTCATCACACGGAATCGTGGGTTTACATGAGAAGCCTTGGCCTCGCAATGCAAATGCCCTTGCGATCTGGGAGGATTCCTGCAAATCGAATGAGGACTCGGGGGGAAGAACCGCTAAAGGGCCTCTCTTGGGGATAGGATCTTCTGCGTCGGAGACGTCATCTTTCTCAGAGATCGCGCGCATGGATCCCGCAGGGAGGATCTGAGGGACGACTATCCACGATCTCTCGCAGCTTTCACGCCGGAGGGAGATCCGTCGGGGAGTCTTCAAGATGGGGGGAACGGGGGAAGAGGGCGCGAACGGGAAATAGCTTACGAACCATGACTGGAATCTCCCGCACACCACCCCCTTCTGAGGACATTTCTCGCGGAAGCGATTAAGAAACGACGCCGAAAAGGAGCGCTGCGCTATGGACCTGCCAAAGAGCGGGCCTGGCCTAGGCATCGACCGCCGATGTTGAGACATGGAAAGGAGAGTAAGGAGACTTCCGAAGAACCGGGGGGGGGAGGCTGGCGGAATGCTTCGCATTCCATCTCTTATTGAAGTGGACCGTCACGAGACCGATTCGGAAGGAAGGGGAATCAGGTTCGAAAAAGGAACGAACGGGGGGGAGTAAAAACGTAACAGTATTCCGATCTTGAACCCCGGATACATCCCTCGAAGGAGGAGGTGAGGGAGTGAAGATGAGGACCTCCTCCCAGAGGGTCGGCAGCAGCGGGGGAGAGGGTCCATGCGTTTGGTCCGCCATCGAAGCCACTGGCAGACGCGGGAACAATGTGTGCGAAAGATACCCAGGGAAATGAAGAAAAGATGGGAAAGAGCACAGGGGTACTTCTCAGGTCTCGAGTTCATGTCCACCATTGTCGGCGTATATGAGTGGGGGACGTTCTGAAAAGGCTTTCAGTAGAGGAAAGTTATGAGGGTATTCAGCCCTGTCCTGAATAATCTGGAGAGCCTCTCAGGAAAGATCGACGTCAGCGTCCCAGCGGGGACGTAGCATCAAAAAAACGCGGAGACATCTCGGGCTTAACGATTTCGCGCCATGCTCGCGTATGTCGCTAGCGAAAGCATGAGCCAGGGGACAAGCATAAGAGGCGTCGGAAAAGCGCAGGGACTATTCTACCGAAAGATTTCTTTCGTATGCCTATCCTTCACGATTGGGGTTGAGAGTCCCAGAAAAGATTAGGGAATGCTGTAGTGCCGAGTCATTACTAATATGAGGAGACCTCTATATATTTAGGAGTCGGAGTCTATATCGGCTCTGCTCTAGAAGCGGTCCAGATGCGTCGGTAGAAGTTTCCTATTATGTCCCTAACCTTTACGAAGTAGAAGAAAAATAAAGGGTGATATCATATGAGAGATCTTTTCTGGAGCTACTCCTCTGCAAAGGTCTATAACTCTCTCTCAGAAGGTGTTCCTCATCGAAAAAGGGGAATTTTCCCTACCCCGTCTTTCTTCTCAGTTCACATCTATTTTATCTAATGCTCTCTCCTCACCGCTCCTGGGTCTGAAAGATCCGAAGAAAGGTCTAAAACGATCGGGAGAGAGACTTGAGAATGACATCCTTATCCGCGTCTAATCCTTATAAAGAGTCCGATTCAATCTAAAGGGAAGAGCCTCAGGCACTCGAGGGTCCTTTCTATCGAGTCTATCAGCTCGAGAGCCCGCGCCACAAACAAGAAATCCTTCTGAGACAAATCCGTAAGAAGAGAGAAGCAAGAAGGGAGAGGCCCCGTGACGGAGACCTATCGCAAAGGCACTTCTTTCCGTGGCGTCGCGAAAAAGGACGAGTCATGATTCTATTCGGCACTGCAGAGCGGCGTGAGTATCAGGGGGGAAAGAAAAATGAAGGATCTCGATTATGTCTGGGGAGCCATTCCTCAGGAGGGGGGGGCCTGGAGAAGATATCTGAGACCGGCGGAAGGCCTAGGTTCTCTAGTGAAAGGGTTAACCTCTAAGAAAATCCTCTCCAGTAACTGAGATCGCGTAGTTTCATTTAGTTCCCAGGACTGAGAAAGAAGAAGGGGGCTCTGTAGGCGTGGATTCGCAGTCCACCTCTAGAAAGTCGCTCTACTTATCCGTGAAAAAGAGAGAAAGCACAGTCTTCACAGCTTCTTTCACTACGAGGATTGGGACTGATATCTGGAGAGAGGCGCGCTCTCCTATCAAGACCTCCGAATCCTCGTTTTTAGGACCCCGGGTTATCTCGCTCAAAAGGGTGGAAGTAAGGAAACCAAACTGCGTAGTGCTCGGCGCGCAGCGCGAGCCAATCGGGGGAGCCTCTTCCAATCAACTCTTGGCTGAGAAAAAGGCTTTCAGCGGGAGGAAAAAGGGGGTCGAAGAGCTCGTGAAAAGAAGCGGGAAAAGCTAACGCTTAAGAAAGGAGGAGGGGGATAATAATCCGCAAATAAGAAGGCGAGTGCCCTAAGGGCGCTATCGAGCGCGTCAGGGGAGGCTCGAGGGGGGAGGTAGGGTACCAGAATAGAAAACGTACGCCTCTGGAGATGTCAGAATCATCACGCACAAGGGCAGGAAAGAAATAGGGGAAATAGGAAGTCTTACAGGACGCTACGCGGTCGTTCAGCTCCGCCATCGCGCCTCTCGAAGCCACTCGGTCTTCTCTAGCGACGCAAAAGACGTGAAAAAGAGCGTTAAGGTCAAAACTAGATCGCATCAGGCTATTTCGTTGAGTGAGACCTCTCCTTCTCCGCTCCAACTTCTGGCGGACGAGGAGCTGGGGGAACAGCTCTAAGAGCTCTGACTTGCCTCGTAGTCTCCTTCCCTACTTGTGGTTTGTTGGTTGGGGGGGGGGGGGGTTGGTGGGTTTTGGTTTGGTGTGGGGGTTGGTTGTTGGGGTGGTGGGTTTTTTTTTTTTTTTTTTTTGGGGGGGGGGGGGGGGGGGGGGGGGGGGTGGTGGGTTTTTGTTTTGTTTTGGTTTGGGGGGGGGGGGTTATGTTTGGTTTGGGGGGGGGTGGGGGGGGTGGGGGGAGGGGGTGGGTTTTTTTTGGGGGGTGGTATTTTTGTGGGGTATGGGTGGTGGTTGAGTTTTTGGTTTTTGGGTGCGTTTTTTTGGGGGGGGTTTTTCCCGGCTGCTCTAGAACTAGGGCCAACGGTACTGGCGACAATCTGCGTCCAGATCAATCGAAAAGGGATGACGGGTGTAACGCCAGGCTCCTGCTGCGCGTGTGCGGGGGGACGTAGAAAATAAAGCGATAGAGGGAAAGCACGCGTCGCTCCGTTACAAGTTCTAAGGTCGCTCTGAGGAGGAGAGAGCAGCTCGTAGGGAGCGCTTCCTCCCTCCCGCTCGAGGTCATTATCTCTAGAACTTAGGGGGGAGCCGAGTCCTTTTTCTTGGAATTACCTAGGCAAATTGGGCATGAGGAGTATTCTGAGAGGGGCTCTAAGAAAGGGCTATAGATCTTAAAAGCGTAACGCATCAATAGCTCTTCAAGAAAGGAGTGCCTAGTCACCGTCGTGGGGCGCAAGGAAATATTATCAAAAATGCTCTACACAATGACTACTAGGGCCAGAGACAAGGAAATGTATCCGAAACGCTCTCATCTAGTCTCGTATCTAGAAATTCTTGGAGCGACTAAAGTCTTGATCAGGGAGGGCCGATCGACGAGAGCCGCTACGGGCCGACCTCTGGGAGCAGATTCTTGTTTGCAGGAAAATTATCTAAACTAAGGCTTCTTCCACGAGATCATCTGCTGGGGACCTAGACGTAGGGAACTATGATTCCGCGACTCTCCTTAATACTGAGCATGACTTAGCTATATCATCTCCAGGGGGTTGGAAAACTACGCTAAAAGGCGGTTCCTGATTCCATCTGGCTCCTAAAGGGCCAGCATTTTGTTCAATTTCTCAAAAACTGCCGGGGGCATATTGTTCGAAATTTCTAACCGCCTGAGACGAAGAATCTTCTCCGACCACCTTCTCGGGGGATCAAAACCGGCAAGAGAAAAAGAGGGGGGAGACGCATGATCACTCGTCAGTCCCTATCAGAGGGCAGATCCATGTGCGTTGTCGGAGGGTTCAACAGGAAAAACTACAACCGCTACACTTAAGAGGCATTCTATCTGGGGGCGTTGAACGGCACAGATCCAGAAACGAGGGGACTGGCGAAGTCCATAAAGAGAAGGAGTCCTGGGGGACTCAAAAGAGAAAAAGCGAAAAGCTCTTATTGGGGCTCTGACCGAGAAAATTCTGTCTAGGTTCCGAATCAGGGGAAAACAGAGAAAGAGTTAGAGGAGAGCGGGAGGAGTCCTCTTCTCAAAAAAGGAGCAGCTGCGATGTTCCTCTAATCTGGGCGATGCATAGTTGTCGCATCTATCAAGGGAGTCCAAGAGCTAGTATCGAGGAGTACTGAAGTAAGAACCGCGAACGGCCTGCCAGGTCGGAGGGCGCTATTCGCTAGTAAGTTCTCGAATAGGGGGCTAAAAGTATGGAAGAAAATTACGGAAATAGGCAGCCTCCCGCTCTGCTCAGGGAAGGCTGTCCGCGAGCGCAGGGAATACTCAAGAAAGAGTCGCGGGAGATGGGAAACCTTAGGGCCCTCACGGCCGTCAGTGAAGGTCCTTTGCCGAGCCGGGCGCACTCCTCGGGTCTACTAACTCCTCGTGTCGGAAAGGCTTTAGAGACCCAGGGAAAAGAGGTTGGATGGGTTGCTTGAACGCACTCATCGTAAGTCCTTAAAAGAGTAGCTCGCTCATCCGACCACATCCAGGAGGATCGGAAGGAGTTGGGTTTGTGTCGTGAAAGGCGTGGCGCTCTCTCAGGCTTATAAGGTTGCGATGGGGGGGCCGGGGGGGGGAGAAATTGAAAAGGAAGGAGGGATCAGGCGCGCGAAAACGCTGAACGTCCTAGCGCGGCATCCTCGTTAACAGAAGGTCTAGGTATGAGAAAGCCAGGGGTCCGGTAGAAGCAGAAAAAGGCGCGAGCAGCTTGGAAAAGGATGAAGTCTCAGGGCTCGCCTCGCCGTCTCGAGACTCGCCTGAAAACTACACGATGTCTCGAGCTGCGGGGAAGGGCTAAGAAAGAGGTCAAAAGGAGAAGGGCAAGGAGAAGAGAGTTCGACGGCATTGGGGTCACGCGCCGCCCAAACCTCCTGCCAAGCCGTCTCAACCCCTGCCGAAGTGGGAAGACAGCAAAAAAAAGAGAGAGAGATTTTCGTCGGCGAAGTTCGTAGGAGGTTCTATTCCGTCGGGATCTTGCTAAAATGATGGGGGGATATGGGACACACCGAAAAAGACTCACCTAGACCTTCTCGACCTGGGGGTCCCGGGGAAAATCCGAAAACCACCAAGGGGATAGAGAGAAGATTTAACTCGCGAACCGATTCGTTATGGAGGAGCGCTTTCGCCTACTAGACCTTTCCTCTAGAAAAGCTCAGAGTCCAGAAGGGGCGAGGGAGAGGGAAAGGGACTGAGAGCTTCGGCTAGGGAGCTTCTCGAGCAGCATCTCGTTCTACTAAATCAGTCGAACTCACTGGAAAATATCGCGCCAAGGGGAGAAAGAAAGTGGGGGCGGTCGACCTGTGCGCCAGTGACTCACTTAGCTCATAGCCCTCCTGGGACTACGTCTGACTCAAGTCCTACAAACAATGAGAGAGAGAAGGGAGAAAAAGGGAAAGAGTCAAGAACGGCTGCAGCGGAGTGTCATCTGTGCAGAGGACCATCCTCACGAAGCGCTAGTGATCTCGATCTGGCGGAGACGGGGAGATGTCCTAAAAAAGGAGGGCCTTAAGGTTCCGTCAGGCGTTAGCAGACAGTAAAAAAAGATTCGAAGGTTGCCTCTGTGTGCTCCTAGATTGGAGGTCTTGGGGGAGAAACGCCGCGCGACAACAGCGAGCTACTAGCACATCTTTTCATTTCTTCACAGCACACAAAAGAAAAAAAACCACAAACAAAAAAAAAAAAACAACCAAAAAAAAAAAAAAAAAAAAAAAACAAAAAAAAAAAAAAAAAAAAAAAAAACCAAACAGTCAAACCGTAGCAGATTCCGCGAAGAACGAGGCGGCGGGCGCCGACACTCAGTGACCTTCGTCTGCAGGGGAAACGACTAAAGAGGAAAACACTAAAAAGGGGGGATCAGGGAGGGGTCAGAAGCCGAAGTCCGTTAGAGGGCACAGTGAACCGTGAAAGCTAAAAAGGGGCGTGGGCGCAACGGTAGGGGTAAAACTACTGCCTAGAGTTCTCGAAAGGAGAAGCGGGCGCAAGCCGCGCTCCGCACATCAGATGGAGGACAGGACTACCCACTGACCTGAAGGAAGACTGTCCTAGCTCGTCAATCCCTTTGTTGGAAATCGGCGACATCACACCCGAGGAAACCTGGGGCTCCGAAAAGTGAGGAGGAGAAAGAGGATCAGGAGGAGGATCGTCGACGGCGGGGGAAGGACGCCCCGTACTCCTGAGCTAGCGATTGCGAGAGCTTCGTGCGCGAGGGGGCGACTCAAGGATTACGCCGGAGATCGCGGTCAGGGGAGAAAAAAAACTTGGAATTCGAAAAGGTCTTGAAATAGAGATACATCAAAATACGCGAGCTCGGCGGAGGCTCGTTCCAAGCACGGAGTACGAGAGAAAACGAGAAACTGATCGTCCATTTTCGCTCTCGGGCATCACGCTGCAGGACGCACCGAAGGCTTGAGGACTTTCAATAAAACTGAAGAAGCTCCGCCTTCAGGCCGTTGTGAGGTCCCGTTTACTCTCGAGAGGACGGAGGGGTTTTAACTTTAGGACTTCGGCTACCTATAAAGATAGAAGGAGAGGCTAGACTAAAGGGCAGGTCACTTCACTCTTCAGGCTCAGGGGCGATCGTCGAGTGATATCGCCAGTGTGTCGGAGGGGAAAACTCAAAGGCGATGGGAAGAAAGTGGGACACGGCGATTGAGCTGAGCCTCCTCCGTTCGCGCGGTCATCGTCTACGGGCCGTTATCCTACCTAAGACCAGATCTCGTCGAAGTAGGGAGAGTTAGGGGGGAAGGGTCTAACGCGCCGAGACCTCAGAGCACACTATCCCGGCGCAGCGTCATTACTCGGCTTAAATTCCTGAAGAAGAGAATAGTTGGATAGAGGGAAAAGTGCTTTAACTTCAGGGGACTAGAGAGGATTCCCGCTTCGTGATGGGGTCTACTGCAAACTAACGTACTAGGAAGAAGAAAGGAATGGGAGTAACAGTATGAGGTTGGTCCGGCGGCCCATGGGGGAAAGTTATGAAGGGGAGAGAAGGAGACACTAAAGGACTATGAGAAGTTAAAGGAACGGGCAGATGTAAACCGGAAACGAGGGAATTTGGAAGGGGACTTTATGGGAAGCATTCGGGAAGAGCTGAGAGAAAAGGAGGCTCACGATCTCTAAAACGAGGAGCGACTCAGACTAGTCTCATCATCTATCCTGAAGAACTACGACTGCAAGGGGGAAAGAAGTATGAGGGGCGAAAAGGGGGGAAGAGAGAATCAAGAGACCGCAGCTTGAAAGCCTGCTTCCTACCCTTCTAAGGCTCCTTCTCTCTACTATCCACACGTTACAGGAAGGTTCCGTTCTAGAGGGACTGGTGGATCAAGCGAAGATCAACATCACCGAAACCGGTCGTGAGCCGAAAAGGTCTAACTACCGCAAGACAACTTCGAATAAGAGATATCGGGTGCAGGAGTATCTAAGGACCGCCGGTCCTCGCGTGCGCTCCAAAGAATTAGTGCTGAAGGTCTCTTTCACGACTCGAGGGGAAGAAAGATGAAAGCTGCAAGGAAGAGTAGAGGAAGGAGGAGAGGTCAGCCGTCTTAAAAGGCTCGTCGAACATCGTTATCGGAGGCTATTGAAAGATCCGAGAGGCCTCGGGAAGCTCGAGAAGTTCCAGGACGCGCCGTGCTAAAGCTGCCTACCTAAAATCCGACGACTTCGATGGAAGCCAGCCTCAAATCGACCTGATTGGAAAGAGGGATTCTCCCGGCTGCGAAAAGAGTCGCCAGGGATCACGAGGGGATAAAGTTGAGCTCAGGGACGGCTTCCGAGTTGATACTCCCATCCTGCTCGAGAAGTCTCCCAGAAGAAACAGAAAGAGGATGAGCGATGAGAGCGACGGATCTCTACCTCTCCTGATCAGCTGGCTTGGATCTTCTCAGGAGAGACATTACTTCCTCAGTCCGGGAACCCCGGATGAGGGGAAGAGACGAACACAGAGCATTCTTCGCACCTTATGGCGTTTGTCCTTCAAAAAGATTCGGAGAGTGAAAAAAGATACGGTTGAAATGGCCCTCCTTTGCCTGGTCAATTCCCTCTCCCTTTCTTCTAGGGAACTGGTCCTGCTGTGCTGATCCCGTCCTTCGTTAAGTTCTATCTAGGTGCCTCTTCTTCGGGTGTCCTCAGGAAAATAAAAGAGAGGTCAGAACTAGAAAACGTACGGAGAGTGCGACTATCAGACCGTCTCGCAATGATAAATAAGGAGACACTCGAGCGCTACGATGAAAAGGCTGCTGTATGGGGGGAAAGGCTTACATCCAGAATTAGAGAAACCGCTCTGACCGGGTGGAGGAGGAAGAGTCCGGCAAGCGCTCAAAATCCTACTAGAGGAGGGAGGGCTAGCCTATGGCTTCCCAAGCGGGCAGAGAAGAGAAAGATCAGGGCCAAGGGTCCACCACCAGGGACTCTTCCCTCTGCTACCTCTTCAAAGTGGGAGGAAGAAAAAATTCGCCCAGACGGACCGGAAGAAATGGAAAAAGGGGCGGGGGTCTTCCGCTTGCAGGAAAACGTTGGAAGACTATCAGTATCGGAGACCGGATCTATAGAGCTCTATTCATTGAAGTTGAGGGGGGGGAGAAACTACCAGAAGTTGGTCGGAGGATTTAGCTTGAAAAAGGCGGTTGCCTCCACTTTCAACTTTTAAATCGGGATACAAGCCGGGCATCCGGGTACCAAAAGGAATTAAACTGCTCGTGAACGATGCCTGAAAGGGGGGTTAATCGGGGGGGGGTTAATGGAGAGGGATAGGGGGAGTAGTAATTAGCAAAGTATTAGAAGCGTCGGGGGAAGTCAATGGGGGCCCTGGCCCAGAAGAGGGGGAAGCACCTGGATTGTAAAGGAATGAAGGAAGTGCCTCAGTGTCCTGAGGTCTGCAAGACGGAGAAAAACTTGGGGAACGATGTCTAGCAAGAAGTCGCAAGCCAGCAAAAGATTGCAAAGCGCCACTGCTTGCGGAGATTCAGCGCCCCAAGACTCTTGCTCGGAAAAAAGTTAGGGATGTAAAAGAAGTCGGAGGGGTCGGCCTAGCTTCCGCCATACTCAGCGTCTCTTCACTTCCAGTGGGGGTGGCGAGAAGAAGGGAGGGAGCTAGGGGGAGACTTTTGCGAGAGCGTCTAAGGGCTCTATAAAAAAAAACTTGGGTCTCCCCTGTCTTCGGCGGTCCTAAAGCCAACCTGTAACCCGGAGCCAGAGACGGTTGATAGGGGGGAGAAATATTTACTAGCTTGGGCGTGATCCTATCCTCAGCTATAACGAAAAGGAAAAGATCGGGACGAAAAAATAAAGAAAGGCTCTGAAAGAACGTGTTCACTACGGCTCAAATCAGGTTGTCTTTATGGAAGTTGAAGGGGTGAAAAGTCTCGGAAGCTCAAAAGAAGAGAAGGCGGCCACGTCCGAAGCTGCGAAAGGGGGGAAAACATGAGCGTGAGGAATGTTCTGCATTACTCACGAATGAGGAAAGGAACAAAGAGGGAGCTGAACCTGGAACGTGATACTTTAACCGTCACTTCCAGGATTGCTAGCTGAGATAGATCTTCGTTAGGTCAAAAAAAAAACAGGACGGCGGGGATGCACTCACCGGCGCAAGGGGAACGAAGTAAGACGCTACTGTGGGATAGCCAATTGAGAGCCCGCTGAAAATCTAACGAGTCCCAGGTCACTCGAAAAATCCGCGGGAGGAGTAGCGCGGGTGCGTCCTTCTGGCTGTCACCGGGGGTTTAATACAAGGCCGGAGGCAAGGAGAGGGAAGGTTGGGCGCGCATTCTAAAAGCAGGCGGCGGCCCGGGTCGCGAGTTAAGCGGAGGGAACCGAGGACTAAATCAGGAGAGAAGAGGGAGCGGGCATCCTCTAGACGTATACTAAGGAGGGGGGGAGGGTCCCATCTCAATAGAACTGGGCTAAATGAGAGGGGGGGATAGAGGGGGAAAGGGTAGCCTTTCACACGTAATCTCATTCGGGAAAAATCATCTATGGGATCGTACGAGCGCACGTCATCACGTCTTAAAGCCCAGGGGGGGGGTCAGAAAAAAAAAGAGTATTAAGTAAGATAGGAGGACCCGGTTCTACCGCGTTCTTTACGCGTTATCGTCTCGGATGAGGCATAGGACTCGGGGGTTTGGCACTAAGAATCCGTTATTGAAAGCAAAAGCTGCATCCTTCTAGCTGCAAGAGATGCTCGCGCGGTTGAAACAGATCAAAAGAAAGGAGAGTCGCTCCCCTCCAAGAGCAGAGACATTCGAGGATGGCCAAAAATTACCTATCTTAAAAAAGAGATCATTCTCGAAAAGGGGGCGAAAAGAGGCCGAACTCTGCTACAGGACTTGCCGCGCGTCGCGTCATGCGTGCTCCCTTAAAGAGGGGACTTAAGTCGCTTTGGAGATACTCGGGAGGAAAGCCTCAGAAAGCCGCTCTACCGGCCTTTCTACAGGGGGAGCCGGTCGCGCTCCTCCACTCTTGAGCAAGTGCAGACTTTCTAGAAGGAGGGGAAAGGTCCTAAAAAGAGTCGGAGAGGAAGAGGCTACTCTGCTCCCGGGCATATTCCTTTGTGGAGAGTCTTGTGGGTGGAGGAGCCAGAGGAGGGGATTTCAAGGGCATTCCCTAGTTGTGTCATAACTGATGGTAGGCTACGACTCTACTGATCCTCTAAGGGGGAATACACAGGAATGATCAGGGAGAAAATTGAAAAAGGGCCTGAGAGCTTGCTTCGGATGCGCGGTCAGAAGCGATCAGTCTCCTGACCTCTCTTACCTTCAAAAAAGGGGACGTCTCGGGCGCGGGACGGAGGCCGAGTCGAGGAGCGTTCTCGAGAGAGGCGTCGAGAGCCCTCCCCGCTCCCAGGAACACTTTCCTCTCAAACCTGAATTCGGTTCCACGCCGGCGCCGCTTAAAAAAGGGCGATCAAGGCGCTAGGGGGGCCGGCTCGACGCTCGAGCAGCTACCTCATCAAAGAAGAGCTACAGAAGAAAAGAGGCCCAAGCGGGGAAGGAAGAGGACCTACAGAACGACACCGTCAGGAGCCTTCCTCTGACTACAGGGAAAAAGGGGGTCCTACGGGAGAGGGTCGATGAGAGAAAAAATTCGGAGACCTCAGGAGTATGACTTAAGACTAGCAGGAGTCCATCTAATCGACGACGCCGGGAGGTCATTGCATACTAGGGAGATGCGCAAGATCCTGAAGTTCTGGACGGAAGGGGATGCCGTCCGAATAGCCCGTAAGTGACTCACGATGCATTTCATGCAGGACCTAACTACCCAGCGAAAGGGGACTGTAAATCCTAAGAAGTGGAAAAGCCGCTAACGATACCCTCCCGAGGTACCTGCTGCGGCTTTACGCCTCAGCTTCCTCAGGGAATGACCCGGGAAGACCTTGTAAGAGGGTCCGGGAAAGACGAAAAAGGTCCTGGAAAGCATGCTGCAGACACCTGTCAAAAAGGAGGAGGGATCTCAAAGAGCACGGACGAAGCGAGCCACAATCACTGGAGAATCGCAGGCACAAGGAAGCGTAATCAAAAAAAAATTCTCAGAAGAAGGCAAAAACCCCGCAACGCTTCAGGATACGGCGGCGAACGTCACGGAAAGAACTCAAGAAAAGTGCACGCCGCATGCCTCGACCCGCGCCGACTGAGGTCGACGCAGCAAAGGGGGAACGGATGTGAAGGGGGGGTGGGGGGGGGGGGGGGGGGGGGGGGGGGGGGGGCGATGAAAAGGCCGATGCCCAGGCCCGCGTCGGACAGGCCGCGCCTCTCCTCAAAGGTATTCGAAGGCTTCCTGCTCCGCCGAAGAGTGACGGGAGGCAGGAGCGGGGGAAAAATTGTTTTTTTCAGCTCCTGTACTTCTCGAAGGACTCAGAAATCTCGACAGAGGGACCTCGAAGGAGGGGGGCCAGCTTAGAGCGGTTCGGGGACTACGAGGACCTTTTGAGACGCCGTCGGCTCGAAGGGGGAGGATCTAACAAATAGGAAAGAGAAAGATTCCAGAGCTTCGGACCAGCGACGGACACTGCGGATCCCTAAACGAGCACTTCACACAATTCCTCCCTATCTAGAGCCTGCGGAGGGAGGAATGAAGTCAGAGTGAGATCAGTGCAAAAAAGCTCTCCTCGGCAGTCACTACAAGGAAAAAAAAATACTGAGGAATCTTGAAAGTGAGAGCTTGGTGGCTTGAACTAAAACTACGTTGCGTAATTCAAAGGACGATCTCGTCTAACCTCGCTCAGCACCACTATCATTCGCGGGGAGCGTCCAAGGTTTCGATAAGAGGGGGGTGTGGGGGGAAGGGGATCGCAAGACGTAGATCGGTTCAGAGTGCTCCCCTCGAGCGCCGTCGAGATAATAACTCCGGTTATTCAGCGCTAGGAGAAAAAAATCCTCGTTAATTGTAGGAGGAGGAGACTCGAAGGAAAGACTGGGGGGGGGGTTCTGGAAGAGGCCGCACGGCGCTAGAGTGACTGGATCGATTGAAGAGACTGACTCCGCGCGGATAGGATGGCCTCGCCTGAAACTCCCAAGAAGCTTCTTGTCAAAAGAGGAGCTTCACTGCAGCAACTGACCGGCAATGCGATCAACTCGAGTCAAGTACCGCTGCCTTAATTGCCGCTCCTACCATAAGGCCATCCAAAAAAGGCAAAGAGAGAGAAGCTAACCCCTCGGCTATCATCGGGGAGAGACGAAGATTTTCGGTCTGTCGAGCCGGCTGTGGCTTGCACTCCAGGAAGGGACTGATCTAATCAGAACTAAGAGAGCAAGTTGTGGCCAATCAGTAAGGCCGACCTTTTACTCGACTGCCCGCCTAGTTCTCGGGGGCCGAACGCTACGATAGGAAGGCGCTTGGAAGGTACAGAAGGGGAAGGGGGCGAAAAAGGGAGGGAAGGAAAGAAGAGTGGGCTCTCTGAATGCTCATAGAATTAGCGATAAAAGAGGAGGGGCAGCATCCTGCTCGTTAATTCTTCTAAGCCGAGGGCTTATAAGACTCCCAAAAGAGGAAAACCTAGGAAGGATAACGCCATTTTTTGGTTTGATATGCAAACGGCAGAAGAAAAAAAGACTTGAGTGAGCAGAATCAGCTCAAACGATGCCTCAACTTGCAAGCCTAAAAAAAATGCGAAAAAAAATCCTCACCTAGCCAGGGCAGGACGCTACGGCGGGGCGCGGCGAGATGTGAACACTCAACGCTCAAGCTCGTGCCTCGGAAAAAGGGGGGAGCGAAAAAGTTTTAGCGAAGACAAAAAGAGCGAGCGTCGCCGTCAGAGAGGCGACGGGATGGCACTCTCGATTATCAGCACCGATGGCAGGCGGGAAGCCTTACGCCAAAGAAGGAAGGGGGGGGGGGGGAGACCGAGAGGGTCTCAAGGAGGTCTTTCCCCTACTGAAAAGCAACTTCGGTACCTCCGCCATCGTGCCTCGACCGCTCGCCGTGCAGGAGAATCCTTGCAAGCCGCAAGGACGGGACAGAGCGACGTACGTAGGGACCCTGTGCAAGGGAACAAGGGCGGGGCTCAAGCCACGACACCACGGGGGCAGAGACGATCGAACACAAGAAAGGAGGGAGTGGGCGGGAGAATTGCTCAGCAACTCTCGGTTCCATCTAGGGGACAAGGGGAGCGCGCCACGATTCTCACCGCTCCTCCCTCAAAAAGAGACCACGGAAAGGAATAGCTAAGAGGGAAACGAAGGGCCTGAAACGAACATCACCACAAAAGCGCCCGAGCGCAGGAAACGCGGTGTCTACTGCGCCCGCGTATCTCTCTCGCTCCAGGGGAGAAGGAGGAGGGCTATCTACGCTGAGCAAAAAATACGAAGAGAGGAGGCGTGCGCGCGAGATGAACGCGGTATCGAGAGGTTT
>Ga0179591_1264857_pt1 | contig 15158 bp, 19 predicted proteins | sample CZOMad2_1_08_16f_FD_182891 | JGI IMG/M metagenome (GOLD analysis project Ga0179591, IMG submission 182891) | Vadose zone soil fungal communities from Angelo Coast Range Reserve, California, USA - CZOMad2_1_08_16fungal (PacBio error correction) | ecosystem: Environmental > Terrestrial > Soil >...
GCGGACCCGGACCAGATGCGAAGCTACATTTCCGGTGCAATCAGCGAATAGCGCCGCCGAGGATTCGCCTCCCCTAAGAAGAAAGACTAGAGACCTCACAACGAACTCTGTCTCACTAGGAAGAAGAGGTGATTCGTCGATCAGAAGGAGGAGGCCATTCGGTCACCGAGGTCGATCCTCGAGTCGCGTGCGCCAGCTGGGGGCCCATCAGCACGAAAAAAAAAGTGTCATGGGGGGAAAAGGTACCCCGACATGAACATCTTATTATACCCTCCGATACCGGTACCCCTAAGGCCGTCCGGCACAGCGACGCCCGCGACTCATAAAGGCCAACATCGCCTCGCGAAAGGAGAACAAAGAATACCGACATAGGACGGACAGGAGGGAACTGCGGCATCAAGGATGGTCGTGCAGGGCTTCCAGGGGTTTGGGGGGGAGAGCAGCAGCTGCGCTGGTCAAGAGCCGGGGGGAAAAAAGCCTAGAGGGAGACGGTCTGGGATCGAACAACTGGAGGGAGCGAGCACAAGCTGTCGCACGTGGACCGCTCGGCACAGCAAGAGCGCGTGGGAAACCCACATCTCGCAGGAAGCAGCTCGCTGTGGAGAGCGGGGGCGGGAGCAAACACCACGTGGCGCTTGTCAAAGAGAGGCAAGGGGGAGCCGTCGCCGTCAGAGGAGACCCAGCGAAGAAAAAAAAAAAACGAGGGCTCACGGACTTCACGTAGCCAAGGGACTGAAAGGCCCCGCACCGCCTCAGGGGTCGTCCGACCAGGGCGGTGATGACCCGTGAAGGATGGGAGGGTAGTGAGCTCCGCGGGAGGTATCTTTCGGGAGGCAGCCAGGTACATCGGAGCGCGGATACCAGACGGCGGTGCGAGGGGAGACCTCCGAGGAGGACTCCCTGGAGGCGGGGCAGCGGGGCGTGTTGTCTACAGTGCAAGCGTCGGGGATCCCGCCTTCCGCCCCGCACCGGGGAAGAAAACCGGGAGTACGCGGAGAAGGAAGTTTTCAGAGGGGGTTTGGAAGTGGCGGAAGCTGATTCGGAGCAGCTCAGTTTCAATCGAAGGGAATGCGAAAAACGGACCGTGTCAAAAGGGGCGGGAAAAAGACTTGAGCGGAGTATCCGCGGCCAACCCCAAATCTCGACTTGTAAACATGCTTTCAATCAACATAGTTGAGGGGCAGCTTACTCTGTCTCCCTTCACCCAAAAAAAATAGGTCAGCTCCCGGAAATGCAGGAAAAAAACGAGACGGACGTATTCTTGACACTGATGGGTTCGCTCCACATCCCGGGGAAGGGCGTATAGGGACGCATCAAAAAAATGAAGGAAGCCCTCCGGAACTCTGACAGTTCTTCTCGACACGGGCTATGCCGAGGACGGAAGGGGTATACCTTCCCTTCTGAGGAATCGCAAATGCCTTGTACCATTAGCGTCAATCTGCTGAAACGAAGCCGAGCACGAGGCTTCTGGTAAGAACAGCGGCATCGTCAAGCATCTGCGATAGGGCTTTAAAATGATTTGCAATCGCTACAAGGCCTCTTCAGGGGCGCGGAAAAGAAAAGGGGGGAACCAGCCCGAAGCCCTCCCAGAGTTCCGTAAAAATGGGGGATTATCGGCGATGGAGAAAACCTAGGGGCGGGGTGCTCACACGGGCAGAGGGGGCAGCGCGATATTAAGATCGGTTATCCGGCGAGCACACGACAAAGGCTGATAAGGGAAGGGAGGCTATCATGGGATTACCGGGGAGAACAGCTATCTCTAAGTCGCACGCAGGTTGCGCGCTCTGGCCCTCTCCGTTGGGCAGAAAAGGCTAGGGAGCGTGCAAGCGGAGAGGGGACTCGACCCTCGGGAACGGCGTTTCAATGCAAGAGGCCGCGCGAGAAAGACTCAAAGCTAGACAGGTAAAAGATTCCCATGCGAACGCAAAACTTTCAGCCAGCTTTAGAGAGATAAACCGTCGGACGCGAAGGCCGGAAGGAAGTCAGCAGATTTCCTGGAGCATCGCACCCCAGGAGACCCGTAGCGAAAACATTTCCAGAAAGAGAGACATCAGGGTTGTCTCTATGGAAGACGCAGGGATCCTACTATCCCCAGCGCGAGTCAGAGCCGACGGGAGATGGGGGGGGTGCGCCTCGATGGAAAAACGCAGAGCGACAGGACTCGGCAAAGTCAGAAAGGTGGCGTAGGTGAAACTGGAAGAGCTTCAAATAGTCCTGGCGAAAAAGGCTTTCTCCGGAAAAGAGAAGGGAAGGCGTATCGGTTCGGACGAATTGGAAAGAAACTCACCAGGGAGTAATGCAAGCCTTAACGCCTCTCCAGAAGGAAGGACGGCATCCGTCCGCCAGGGGGGGGGACTTTTCAAAGACGCCAGAAGCGCTTCACGATACAACCACGGGGCACATCAGCCTTGTGCTTCGCAATGAGGAGGGGTCAACGGCGAGCTCAGGGGAAGAGAGGGTAAACGCGCGAGGAAAACCCCCTCAGCAGGCGCCCGGGCTCGACTAATCTCGCGAAGGAATGATTCGCGTAGGGGGGGAGGGGCTTGCCTATCCCGCGGTCCCGATCCGGGGGAAAGAGGAAAAGCATACCCATATGGTAATGCTTTGAGATCAGGGCGAGGCTATTAGCGGTTGTCGCGGACCCGATCGGCCAAAGACGGGGTGGATCGGGTGGGAAAGCAGAAAGGAGGTCACCACGCAGGAGCGCGATTTAGGGAAACGACTGAACACAAACCCAAACACCCTTGCAGGCGGTGCAAAGCAGACGCCAGGAAGACGATAGGAGGTACGAAAGGCATGAGGATTTGACGCAGCTAACCTAACTGAAAAATACTCGACCATCTTAACCAGTCGAAGGAAAAGGAGCCGCCGCAATATCTCAAGCTCGCCGGGAGAGCGGACACCAAATTTAGTCTCGACGGCGTTCCGATCCCACATCGTAAAAGATGGAGATACCACAGAGTTTACGAGTGAGAGCACACAAGTTCGTACAGGAAAACTAGGGAAAAGAGCCCGGGACGATGGTAGCGGCGCGAACAGGCGTTTGGCAGGTCCTCAGAGTTTCCAGGTCATCTCCTCCGAACCCGTGATAAGCGATAAGTCGACCAAAAAGAGAAAACTAAAAAAACCCCATGCCCAGCGGTCTGGAAGCTTTCCAACCATTTCGGGGTCACACTAGGGAAGAAGAGGACGATAGGAAGACCTCACTCGAAAAGGGAAGCAATCCGTTTTGAGCCGTCAGACATCGGTTTCCGGGCCTATATACCACGCACCGCCGCAACGACGCCCGGCGATCGGAGAGCGAAGGATCTCGGAGAGCTATCCGAAGACTCAGATCCAGAATTGTGAACTCGGAGGTCAAGAGGAAAACTTAAAGGGGAGGGCCGGGGAAGGGGTTTCCAAAATTGAAGGTCCGATCAACCAATCTTCTCTTTTCCGACGACAAGGCCGAGAGAGATCTATAGAAAAACAAAAACCTGAGGGAGTAAAAGAGGATATTCCTCTCGCCCTACAACGCCCCAGAATGTGACTGACAAAACTGGCCGGGGGGGACTCCTGGGGACCGGATCATTTAAGACACCAATCAAATGATGTTCCTGTCTGTAAGTACCGTTTAGCGAGGGGGATCTAAGGATGGCGGGAGAACGACTGCCTTTCAGGCGGGGGTGACGGAAAGTGTATAATAGGCACCGTAGTGAAATCAGCGGGACCTGGAACAATGACCTGAAAGGGCCTAGCTCGTGAGAACAGGGGGCATGGCGAAAATCACGCGCCCTGGACGGTGTCCATAGCTTAGACGAGCTGGAATGACCGCACGGGTGCCGAGTCAGGGCGTTGGTGCTAGCTTTGCGGGGCTCTACACTGCCGATGGAGGGCGTCCGGCGAAAAGCTTATGGAAAACGACCTGTCGATAAGGAGACAATATCCGCGAGTCATCAGTGGCGGGAGTTGACCTCTATCACGTAAAAGATGGGACGTTCCGACAAGTTTGATGATCAAGGAACCTCAAGAGCCGCCTGTTGACTCGCATCAGGCAGGATCTCACGGAGAGCAAAGACGTCGAGAACTAGCGGTTCAGGATACATTTGTACGATTGGACGCAGAGATGTTGCGCTCAAGCGACAAGGCGTGAATTGTGAATGAAAATCTATCCTCTTTATGCGCTCTAGGCATGGTGCACAGAAGGCCAGGTCTAGCAGCGGGAGCAAATCAGCTCGGGAGACGGTGCGGGGACGACATTCGGACGACAACTCGACTCGGCCGCCGAGCGAGATCTATAGGAAGGGAAGATGGGCCTACCGCGTAGGTAGCCTACGCGAAGAGTTTGTCATGCGAGCAGCCGCAGCGGGATCTAAGAGGGGGAAGCCCGGAGCGGAGAACAAAAAGGGGGAAAAGAGGAGGCGCGCGAATCTGCTCGTATCAGATTAAGGAATGGGGTGGACCCTCGCGCATCGTATGAGACGAGGCGAGGAAGTCGCCAGACCGAAAAGGCGCCAGAAGAGAGGCATCGGAAAGGGAAGGGAACGTTTTCTTTCTTCACTGGAAACGGTAGCCTTCTTGATGAAAGATTCCGACCCTGGGGACGTAGGAAGTTCGTACAAGGGGACATGCGACGGTGGAGACTGTTGCTCGCAGGAGCCATCGCGTGGCCATCGGTCAAGGGGGAAGAATTGGCGAACGCCAAGACGAGACATAGAGAATCCCAGAGGAAAAGATACAAAGCTACTTTGCCGGGCCCGGGAGGACCGTGTTTCACATCGATGGCGAAGTCACGACCTGAGTCTCGAGAGGGCGATCTCGGAGACTTGCGGTAATCCAGGAGAGTTACGGAGAGCGAGAGATGGATCGCTACGGGGTGATTCTAATGGGGGAGCAAAATGGTCGAGCAGGTGTCAAGGAGAGGCCGCAACGGAAGCACTCGGCCGCGCGGCCCAAAATGATCACGGCACGACAGGGGGCATGTTTCGTTGAGAAAGGGGGGAAAAACAAGTCTCGCGGTGGGTGATTCCTATCGGTGCGCGAAACCGTTAGGCAACTCCTGGGTATCGAGGCTTCGTACCCGCGGGGGAAGCTCGAAAGCCCGCCGCCTATTGCTAACGCGCGGAGAAAGGAGAGAGCTAGATAAAAGAAGACGTGCCGACGAATAGAGGATCTCGCCGGATCCCAAAAAGCCATTCCTGTCTCAGCAGTCCCACGTTTTTCGGGTGCTAGAAAGGAGGAACTACAAGATAAAAGTGACAGATCGTCAAAAACGACGCACGTTTGAGCAACTCAGCAAAAAAGGTACCTCGCCGAGACTCGAAAATGAAAAAAGGTTTAACGGAGAGCGGCGCGGGTATTCTGGCGAACGCGCGACGGGGTGGCAATTTACCATTGTATCTGCAGATGCGGGAGAAACGAAAGTACCGGCATGGGGACGGACAGCCGTTCAGGCTAAGGCGGACGCAGAACACGCTTCTTTTACACGAAAAGGTGATCCGGCCTCAGAGGCAGTATGAATCATGCAGCACCGGAACGAGAATCTGCCTTTACCTTTTTCGCCAGGCTTCCCGGATGGGATATTCAAGGGTGATCGTCCCCGACGGTGGGGGACGGCAAGGGGATTCCGTAACCGAATCGTTGGGCACGCAATAAGGATTCGATCGACGCGGAGCATGGACTTCCTTGAGGCGTAGGGGGGCTACCGCTAGCTTTTGCGGGAGAGTGGCACAGTCCATCAAAGAGGGGCACGTAGTAGGAAAAGATCCAAGCTCTGTGGACAGTCGACCAGGCGTCGTTCGAAGCTCGAGGCGATTACAAGGAGGAGAGGCTCAGAGACGCCGCCGATCCAAGAAATAGAGAAACTGCTAAGCTATAGGGGGCTCAAATGGAGGAAATCTCCGAAGCTTAAGTGTAAAGGCCGCTTCCACAGACCCATGAACTAAGCGGCGGACCAAGTTCTTCCTCTTCTTAAAAGTCTCGCTCTAGAAGTGCAAGGGAGCCTCCAGAGCACTCTACCAGCAAGAGGATCGTAGTATGGGTCGGCAGGTGTACCGCCCAGGCGGCCTTATCCGCGGGTCGGGGCGTCGGAAAGGGGAAGGGACGAGGATAACTCGATCCCTACTACTGATGGGGCGCTCCGTCGATCCTGGAGACGACATAGAAGGCTCAAGCGCCCCATGGAGGGCAGGGGGAAACTGGTAAAACCGCTATCACAGAGTTCTTAAGGAGAGATGGCGCGCCGCTGCGGAGATGCCGAATGCTCTCTCATGCCTCACCTAGAGTTGCGGGAGGGGAGATCGGTGTTCGATCCCTCGAAGACGACCTGTCCCCGGCACGGTAGCCGCGACCACGCCAGCTGCCTGCTTCGAGGGGAAAACGCTGTAGCCCTGACAAGAACAGTCCCTAAAGGGGAGCAGCAGGACTCGACGTCCCGTAGATTGGGGAAGCCGTTGAGCGGGCCGAGGTTGCCGATGTCTCGGACAGGAAGGCGGGGGGCGTCGCTGGCCGGGCGGACGGGGAAAGGTCAGTCAAACGGAGGTTGAGATGTTCATTGCGGCGGCTGGACCAAGTGGCGTCATTGTATGGCTGCCTCACGCGACGTCGAGGAAAACCAGAACGGCTGATCGAAGAAAATAGACCGCTAGAAAGAGAAAGCAGCGGGTCGTGGGGGGATTCCTAGCGGCTCTACTGTCTGGCAGCCGGGATTCCACTTTCGCGGCGAACCTGGCGGTAGAGAAAGGGGGGGGGAAACGAAAAGGGGGACTCTCCTCTCGCATCTGCGTAACGAGAGTCAGAAAACTTGATTGAAAGAGATAGAAGAGTTACGACTCTTAATAGGCTAGCGATTGCAGATAGTCCCTCGATCTCAACGCAGGTCACTGCGCCGAAGCGAGAAGTCGCGCCTTAACTTCTCGACCGACAAAGAAAAAGCTCATCAGCATATATGAGTCGATCAGCGTGAGAGAACAAGCGGAGGCTTCGGGTCCTAGTCCTCGGAGGGATGAGCAGGGACCAAGAGAGCACGAGAGGAATCCACGGCGTTTCAGGGGGGGAAAAGTACCTTCAGCGGATTACCCTCCTATTGAAAGGTCAAACAGGTCAAACTAGCGCGTACGATCTACTACTATATAATAAAACAGAGCACTCAGCTGGGATGAAACTCACCTAAGCTGACGGAAAAAACTGAATTAGTTCGGCTTATATGGGAAATCAGGGCCCGTCAGAGGAATTGGTAGCGGAAGCGCAGCGCGCGGGTACGGCTCCTTTCAAAGGGCCGGTCGAGAGAAGATCTACAAACTTTATCTTAGGGCCAGAACGGCTCGGTCGAATGAGAGGGATAGAAGAAATGAATCTCCGACATCATGCGGTAGGGAGCGCGTCACCCCACTGTCGCGCCTGCAACAAGCAGAAGAGAGCGGGCAAGGCTGGAACTTACACCAAAAGCAAGGGGGTGCTTTGCAGCGGAGAATGGGATGGGATTCTCGCCTTAGGATCGAGGCGACCAGAGCCCGGTAGGCTCTCCTACTCTCTAGACAAGGCCACGGAGGCGACGAGGGGAAGGAAACGGAAGGGGCTGAACTTCGTCTACTCATGAGGTGAGGGGGGGGCCCGGGGCCGGTGATTGATATGCCGGGTTGAACCGTGGATGAAAATGCCACGAAGGGATGCTCGGAACAATTACAGCGTGCTCCGCGTGGAGACCTCCGCCGGGCGGAAGACCGTCTGGTCTTGGCAGGCTGGGGGGAGGGGAGGTGTGTCTGCAGCTGGCGGCTCTTCCTCCCATTTCGGCACGAGATGCAGGTTCTATTATGGGGGTGGGGGGTCGTGAGAACTCGTTGTCGCATTGAGAAGGAGGAGAAGACGGCGATGAGATCGAACTCCTACGGTCGACCAGATTATTTCTCCATGGCCGGAAGGAGGGCGACGTGCTTCAAAAGTGTCAGAAAAAAAGATGCCTGGTTGCAGCCGAATCTACTCAGTCAATGGGGTGGCCCGGGTAATTCGTCTAGCTACGGGGGTCCACGTGCCACAAGAGCTCCTTCATCCCTGGAAGGGAGTAACAAAAATAGGGGCCAAACACCACCACGGGAGATCTCTCTCCTGAGCTGCGAAACCGTGCCAAACTTCTCAGACTGAGGATACTGGCGGCTGAGGACTCGTGTACATGGACGCGTCCGGTCAAAGGGAGCGTACGCGTACGAAAACTAAGTCTCATAGGCGGAAGCACGGGCATTCGTACCGCAGAAGAGTAAAAGGGTAAGGACCCTCGACATAATGGCCCTCTGCCGATTCCGACCGCAGACCAGGCAACTTCTAACAATATCAGGGTGGGCAATGGGCGGGAGTACCAACAGAGGGGGAGGAGGATTTGGGGGCTCACGGGCAGAGCAGGCGGGTTGCGTAAGCCGTAGGGCCAATCCGGAGCATAAAAAGGCCTCTCTGAGACAGAATGCTCGTATTTTCCGGGTGAGCGAACCGGGATCGTCAGAAAGGCTGGGGGGGGGGGGTAAGTTCGCTTTCTGCGATCGAAGGTGAGCCCCGCGCGGGTAATTCCTCGCGGTGCGTGCACGGAAGCGTGACTGTACGAGATCGTACGGACGATAATGCTCGCTACGCGCGGAACCACCATGGATAGAACGGGGACTGTCGCTGATAACGACGGATGCTTCTTCTCGGAGGGGGATAGGAGAAACCGCTCGTAGTGGGGAAGGAGAGGGAGGAGGTCGACCGTGGGAGGCAACTATTCCCTTGAACCCATGGCTCGACCAAACCACATAGATTATCACACCGTAGAGGAAAGCATCGCTTCGAGGAGCTTTGGAGAGATGCGCATGTTTCTACAAACCGTCTCACACCCGCCAGAGCGAGGAAGAGGTAGTTGCTGCGTGGATAGGGGGGGAACAACTGAGAGAAAGAGGCCATTACGCCGGAAAAGAGTAGATAGGGGGCCACTAGAAGGCTCTTAATCTCTGCATCTTAGGGTTAGTGAAGATTCTTCTCGACCCCGAGGAGGGGGAGCACGCGTGAGGGGGGGCCGGGAGAGTCTCGAGAACTTCCCGTCTCAAAACTTCTATAAAAAGGGGAAAAGACGCCTAAGAACATATACGATCTCTTGACTCATCCGTCCGGGGGCGAACTTGAAAACTACTCGCAAAGAGACGGAAAGCTAATCCACTGAATGACTCTCGGGGTTGAGAGGGAAGGCTATGAGGGAGTGAATCCTCCCTCATTTCCTCAGCGTGCTCTCGAAAAGGGGGAACCCCCCCAGGCCGAAGGGATCGCATCTACTGAAGGAACCACCATTAAGTCCCCTTTTGCGGACTCCGAGGAAGGAGGCCCGCTAGGAGGATTGCCGCGATCTCGCAAAAAACAATTTGAAGAACAGCTTCGGGAAGTCTAAGGACGAGCTGTATGGATCGGCCCTATCGGGCCAATATCTAACTGGTTTACTTCTAATTGGTAGAATAAGGAGGACCAACTAGGAGATTTCGCTCACAACCGCCGGGCTAGGCGGGTAACTCGCTCAGATAAGAGAGAGAAGCTGCGCAGGTTCTCAAGTCATCGGGGGGAAGAAAAATCGCGGGGAAAGTACTGGCGCCCCAAAACCGTTCGAAGGTGAATACCGCGGAAGAAAGGGAATCGCTCAAGCTCGACGATGAAAAAAGATCCATACCAACCGGCTCGACACGATGCTCAAACGGCACCGATCCCCACTTGTCGTACACTAAGGAGAAAACGGAAGTATATCGGGACTTAAAGGGGGAGATACGGCGAATGGCAAGGATCAATTGTATGCGCTCCCCAGGCGTGGAGGAAATCTCTCAGTGCCAGCCCAAGCAAGTGATACCGGGAAGGAAGGGGAGGGAACCACCACGCGCCACCTCCATACGCCCGCGGCTTAACATACGGTTTGAAAGAGGAGTCCACCATCTGTCTGGGATCTGGGGGGACGAGGGAGGGAAATCATCGAGCACTGCCAACCGTTCTCAGCTAGAGAAGCCGCGGTCGGGGTTGCCAAAACCTCCGGAACAGGAGGGGGGTTCCTCACTATTATACCCACGAAAAAGGCCTTCCCGGCACAACGACGATCTGCCTCGATAAGAGAGGGGGATATCGGACTCTTCACTTCCAGGACTAGATTTCGCCGACACAAGGGACAGAGGGGCTTAGCGTCTTTTCAGTGAGGGGGGGGTCGTCCAACCTGCCGTTTGGGTCGGACAAAAGCAAATGCTGCGCGGGGGCCGGAGCGCGCAAGGCGAGGGAAGATCTCAAACAACTTATTAGGAAAGAGACCCTCTCCCTTGCGCCTAAACCGCTCAAGCTGTGGATCAGACCAAACGGTCCGGGTGACGACCCGGAAAAGCCTTTAAGACGGCAGTCAGGAATCCTGGTTCACTCATCTGTGAAAATGGACGCCAGCTAGTGGGGGAGAGAGACCAGGGGGAGCGACCGACGTCGCACAGGGTATGTTCCGCGGCCTGGGGTGGATCGGCACTCGAAATCTCTTTAGGCGGAGGACACGTACCGCCATGGAGGGTCCTCTCTCGAGGGGATAATGGTGGCTTCTCCTCCAGCTTCTCGACGCCACCTCATTTTTTCCCTAGAGTCTAGGGACAGCGCCATTTCAACCGAAACCGGCCTGTAGAAAGAGGGGAGGTGAATTTTAGCGTGGTCGCGACATTCTCTTCAGTGTATCACTTCCAAGGCTTCGGAGCGGACGGGATACCGCTGGTGCAGAATGCGCGCCTAGAACATGGGAGCCACAAAGTTGTTCGAGGTCCGGAAGGCAAGGACCTCTATATTATCCACGCGCGGGTATCGCGAGTGGGATCGGCACTCAAAACGAGGCAAAAAGGGAGGAAGAAGGTTCTGCACGCGGGTAGACCGTCTTTGATTCTCTCATCATCGAGAGACGGAATCAGCTCGCTGAACTTCGAACAGGGGGTCCGAGGTAAATAGGCTTGCGTCCTCTAAGATGATGCGAAAGAGGAGGATTGACGACGCGAATCGAAGTCTTATAGGACGGCTCGTCATGTGCACGGACGAGGGGGGAGATCGCGATGGAGGAAATCGCGTGGTACTTTAGACGACCAGGCGTCGTTAAACCTCGAATTCTACCCCGCGCTCGAGATCGAAGAGGCAATCGGCCTCTCCCTACTTCAGCGAAGGAGAAAAGCTCGCCCTGATCTATAGTCCCATTGTGTGGAATAAATCAGGTTACGAAAACCGAGCGGGCCAAAGCAGACTCTGCTCATGCGAGGGAAAGAGGATCTGCTAGGGCTCGGGGACCGGGCGATCTGCTGGGGTTTGTTACCATAAGCGCAGCGAGTCAAGCTTCAACTCCGAGATTCGCCAACCGGAAAATCAGAGGCGAAGCACCATTCTGACTTGGAGGCATTCCGTGGGACGGTTCAGAGGGCTCGTCGTTTAAAGCCTTCGACCCGGCTGAGGCCTTATCCGATATTTCGGAAAGGAAGCAATGATCGAAAGGACGGAGCCAGCTCGGCAGGGGCCAGACGCGTGCGGAAAAGAAGGAAGGGTGAAGAGATCACACCGCGCCAAAAACGATGCTTATCTCCTAGTGCACCTCTACTCCCAGAGCGGGGGAGTCGGGGAAGAGGAGACTGTTCCCATTTCTCATCAACCGCCCATCGGAATCGCCTCGCGCTGCGGGATCGGAAAGAGTGGATCCATGAGTGCAAAGACTCCTAGCGAATAGGAAATGGGATCGATACGGTCCAAGAAATCCGTGGGTGCGATGGAAAGCAGGTGGAACGGAGGTGCTCTCAAGGGAGGATGCCGCGGAACGGTCCAAAACCGCGCGGTGTCTGGGGGAGAATATCGCATTGAAGGCTGGAGAAAAGGGAATCTAACTCCCGTCCGCTATGGGATTCCTATATTGGGGGAGCGCTCGCGATTCAATCGGCACCACCGGAAGGGGTTTCGAAGGACTTGCCGAGGGGGCGGACTTGAAAGGCCAATGCATAGGAGTGCTCGAAAGCGACGGCCGAAGCTGAATCGCCTCACACCGATAAGCGACGATCCTCGACTCTGGCTTGTTCTCACACAGAGGGACCCTCGGAGGGAGAACTGTACAGTCCTCTTACGTGAAGAAGAGAAAAGATAGTAAGGATCTCACCGCGCCTCTTCCTTGTGAGCAAAACCGCCCCATCGCGGGTGAGTACCGCGAAGCCCTCAAATGATTACGGTACGGAAGATCGCCGGAGGGTTCGACGCACGGCAGAAAGGGGAATGAAAGTTACTTTTAAATCTCAGAGGAAGAAATAAATTAAAAAACACTGCAGACGTGCTAAGCTTGAGACGAAACGACCGGTCCTGGTACGAGACGGGTCCCGCCGTAATCAAACCTAAAGGGAGCCGAGGCGACACCTCTCGCATCGACTGGACCCGTCGCAAAGAAGAGCTTCCGGAATGTTATCATTCATGGGTTTGAAATCGGCTCCCTTTCATTTAGTCCGTAGCAGGAAAGACATGTTGTCCCCCTTCCGATCTAAAAGAGAGGCAGCAGGTTTAGGCCTCGTCCGCTCAGAAAAAAGGCGTTTGCTCCGGGGACCTTCAGGGAGGTGTTCACGCAAGACCCCGCTCCAACTCTGTGCCACACGGTCGTCGATTCGGAGAGGTCAAGGGCGATAGAATCTTGCGCAAAGAGCTCGTCAGAAGACCGCCCCACAACATAATCGAACCCTGCTCCGCTCTATGTGCTCGTCGTTGACTGCATGAGCCTCTGCGTGTACAACCACACGCACATACTGACAAGAAGGAAACCAACGGAGGAACTCGGCTGAGTGTCTCCACCGACCGGATTGTAGGAGCATCAGTCGCTCTGATTTCGGGCATGGGGTCCACCAGCTCAACTCTCCAGCACTCGCAAGATTCATCACGCGAGGGGGGAACGTCGGCAGAGGTCCGACGATTCCAGCGGCATGCAGGTAATAAAGGTGTGTCTTTCAGCTTCTAGGCGGATGAAGGAGAGATCCCGGTTGCTGCAGGCAGGCAAGATATGGGAGGCCCTGTCGGATACGCCAAGCAACAGTCTTCTCGTCCACGTGGCTGGAGTTTCCGCCTTGGAAGCACCAAGCGGCTGCAGCGCGAGAAGAAGAAGAAGCCCTGCGGGAGGGGAGCCTCGAGACGAAACACGCGCCGGCTTCTTGTCTCAGATCTCACTGGCCCAAAGACTTCTACCGTAACCTCGCCCGCACGAGGAAAGACTGCTGCTGATCGCGACAAAAAAAACGAGGGGACGACCTTAAGAAAATCTGAAGGCGCTGAAGCAGGACAAAATCGTCCGTAAAGGAGAGTGCTTTGCTCCGTTGAGCGAGGACGATGTGGAAGAAACGCCTTGGTTCGCGGGGGGGAATGTAGCTAGGGCCATGTATTACCTTCATTCAGGAGGGTAATGCCCTTTAACCTACCCCCTTGTCTTACTTGAGAGAGGCAAGGGCGAACCCTAACGCAGGAAAGGGGGAGAGGAAACTCAACTAGTTGCCCGAAGGGACTACGCTGATCGAATCTCAGAGAGAAAGCTCTCTAGGCTGGGCTCTATCTTCAAAAGTCGACCCTTTCTCGCAATTTATAAGCAGGGGACCTGGCTTGGAGGTCGTGAGAAAGGGAGGGAAGGCGGGAACCGAGAGTAGGGAAAACCGCGAGGGTCTCTCTCAACCAAAAACAAGGAGGAGGTAGATCGTCGACATTCTATGCACTCCTTGCTTGCAGAATTCCGCGATCAGAAGCAAGGGTCCCGCCTATCAGGAATCCCGGAAGAAGAAGAGCCGGGGGGACGAAGCGACGCTCCAACCACTCGGCTAATCGGCAATAGGATAAACTTCTGTCCTTCATCCGTCGAGGCCTTCGTCCCCCGGGAGAGATCGCGGGTAGGACGCAAGACCATTCTCGCACTAGGGAGACAAGAAATGTGGACCTACCATGAACCGCGGATTCAGACAGGGGATAGAAAAAAAAATGAGAAAAGTCCGCCGGCCTCCCCCGGAGACTGCTTGCGAGAGGAAAAAAACCATCTTCCTTCTCTCAAAGGAAGTCAGAAACGCATAGTCTTACTGGGAGAGGTCTGAGGAAAAGTCATCAGGACGGTCGTGGGGGGAGGTGCTTCCACAAGTTTGGGTCATCAGCAAGAGGGTCTCGCCGTGCAAGGTCCAGAGGAAAAGTACCCACTTGATGGAGGGGGGGAAAAAGGGGAACCCCAACGGCGTTTCGCGTAGTCGCGAGCGCCGGGAAAACAATCTCCAACAAGGAGGTCGGACCACTATCTCTCGCTAGAAGATCGAGGGGATCGCGGTTAAAAGGCTGGTAAACTCCCCACAGCGCTGAGCAAGTATAAATATTATGGCGTCGCCATCGAAGCTGCCCACAAGAAGAAAAAAAAACATGGTATGGCCCATGATCCTTATCCCTCTACACTGGCCAAGGACGATCACGAAAAGGCAATGGGACTCGTCGACCAGGGCGGGTCTTAAAAGCTGAACGCCTGTTATTAATATTAAGGGCCGCTCAGGGGAGGGGGAGAGTGCGAAAGGCATGCGCTTGCGCACGGGGAAAGAAGTTCGCCTCGTAGACCTCAGCGCGGCGGCCCGTCGGGTCGGCGGGGGAGGGGGAAAAGGGGGCGGTACATGCCTTCGGCGGCGAAACTTCAAAGCACAGCCAAACCGATAGCCCCGGCGAAAACAGGTTTCGATGTAGTGGGGATTGGCGGGAGAGCATCGCGGGCGAAAAAGTCTCATCAAAGGGGGGAAATGCGGACGAAAAAACGAACGGTGTCGCTGGCCCATGAGGATGTTCCACATGAAGTGACCACCTCGCCGACGAGCAAATCGGCTGGTCGCGCAAGAAGAGGGAAAAAAAACCAGTGCAGCTCCAAAGGCCCAAATCCAGGAATGAGACCCACGATGAGAATCTTGCACAAAAGGTCTTCTAAAACAACGACGGGGAACTCACCCACCTGAAAAGTGAGAATCGACCAGTTGCACGGGCCGTGAGGGGCGGGGGGTCTGCCCGTCTGAGGACCGGAGGGGGGGAACTCTTACGAAGAGTCGTCCACGTCTTCGAAGTCGTAAAATCACGAAATCTTGAGTCCGCAACCATGCCGGTAATAACATCTCTTCCTATATTAGGAGTTAAAAAGGGGAAGGCCTTTCGGAGGA
>Ga0179591_1305274_pt1 | contig 15147 bp, 11 predicted proteins | sample CZOMad2_1_08_16f_FD_182891 | JGI IMG/M metagenome (GOLD analysis project Ga0179591, IMG submission 182891) | Vadose zone soil fungal communities from Angelo Coast Range Reserve, California, USA - CZOMad2_1_08_16fungal (PacBio error correction) | ecosystem: Environmental > Terrestrial > Soil >...
CGGCGGAGAAGAGCTAGAGCTTCTAAAGAAAAGGTGGGGGGAAACTCTTGCCCACTCACGGTATACTGGGGGGAAGACTTAAAACATTCTATATCTAATGGCTCACCCAAAAAGAGAGTAATTACGTGGAGATAAGGTGGTTCCCTATTGCAAGGACACATATGTTGATTAAAGACTGACCATGTTAAAAAAATCAAAGAAAAAATGAGTGAACCATACCGAGAAAGTAAAGGAAGGAGAACATCAAGGAAGAACTGAAACAAAGGGGAGAAAAGACTTGTTCCTCGGGGAAGGAACAAGGATTAAAATTTGGTAAACAGGGTGAAAAGAGGTGCGCGATCAAACTCCAAAGGAAAAAAAGTGGGGGAAAATCGACGAAGGGGAAGGGAAGACCGTAACACAATCTGGGGAAAAAGGGGCCTCGCTTAGGGTAAGAAAATATGACGGTTTCCGAGGAGGAGGGGGGTAACATCGATTTAAGATATGGGGGACAGAAAGAAAGTCCTCGAGCGCAAGGAAAAAAGAAAAAAGACTACAGAAAAAAAAAAAAGAGAGAGGAGCTTTTAGGGGAAGGGGCGTCGCATAGCGTTTTAAAAGCAATCCGGGGGGAAAAAAAAACAAAAAAGACTTCCAGCTAATGAGGCAGAGGGTACGGTCATCCAAATATACTCAAAACCAGGCCCTCAAAGGAAAAAAAAAGCAAAACACCGGGGTGGGGGTAACGTGAAAAAATTAATAAGGAAAAAAGGAAAACAAACGAAAGCGACACAAGAAAACGAAATCAAGAAGAAGCGAATAAAAACACAAGTCAACTTCATTTGCTGAAAAAAAATTATCCTCCAGAGGTATAAGAGAGCAGGACTGTGTGTTCGCATGTGGGAAAAAAAGGAATTTGGAATGTCTCACACGGTCAAAAAGACAAGCTAAAAAAGGGGGGTGATCCAAGCCGCAAAGCCCACTCATCTAAAGGGCAATTGGGTTGCCCAGAGTGGGGACAAAGGTCAACGTGACGATGCGAAATGCCCCACGGGGGAGGGAATAAAGAGGTTAAGCAAGGGGAAAAAAAGCCACTACTTTATGGAGGAAAGAAAAGGAACGTGGCTTTTTGCGGAAAACCGGCGCCTCAAACCCCCCCCGCGAGAAACCGCCCGCAACACCAGGAGGAGGAGAATCCGAAGCGGCTCCAGGGGGGAAAAGAATACACTTTCGTCATTAAAGGGGGAAGGTACGCGGACTCAAAACAAAGAAAGGGAACTCTGGGAAGTATTTTGGGGAGATGGGTGTTTCTGTGTGAAAAAAAAAAATAGAGAATGATATGAAAAAGGCAGAAAAACTGTCTGGAGTGTGTGAGTGGCTTGCGAGCTGCAAACGCAAAAAGGAACAAACATTATAAGGAAAATTTGAGTGTGAAGGGACAGGGGGAGACCTTCGGGAAAATTAGAGGTCTTAGGGGGATGGAACAGACAAAAGGAAACTCTGGGCCCGAGATATTTTCCGCTCAACAGAAGAATAAGCATGAAATAAAGTACGGTGAGGGAACATGAGCCGGCGGGGGCCCCAAGGGGGGGAAAAAATGGCGAGAAGGGAGGTTTTAGAAAGTAGAACACGGGCGCTATGGCTGAAAAATTATCGCCTCACGGGAGGGGGGAGAGGGGGTTTGGCTATGACAAGCGGGGGGTGGGGAAGGGAGGGGGGAACGTCACCGATCTGGCAAAAATAAAGACAGGAACATGATAAACAAAGAAGGGCTATCTGGAGAGGCAAGCGACATACGTGCCACTATCATTGGGGGGGAAGACGGGTAACGCACATCATAAGCGGGATGAAAAGGTCCGGGAGTCAAGCTAACCCGGATTGGGGGGGGGGGAAGTAAAAAGCGGGGGAGGACGGAGATACTAGACTGAAAGTGGAACCAATTGACCAATAGAAGTTTTAATCTACCGATCGAAGACGGGGTTGGGAAAATAGCCGGTTTGTCCCCGGGAAAAAGAGCAGACCCACAAAGAGTAAATCACCCAGGTGCGAATCGGGCAAACGAGAAAGCAATTACTGAGAGGGAGACGATGAGGGTACATTCACAAAGCCACTAAACTTGAGGAAGATCCGCATCGGTGGGGGAGGGGAAAAGAAGTGAGACCACACATATTGAATACCGAGAGGGGGGGGGAAACCTGCCCTACGGAGGTCGGAAAGATGTGAGGATAAACAGGGGAAAAGAGAAACCCCCCTCCACCAACAGAAGCACAGGGAGCTAAACTAAGAAAACAAAAACTTAACAGGACATGACATAGTAAGTGTACGGAGTACCAGGCAAAGCCTAACAAGCCTTGCCACAGTTAGGGAACAGAGGGGGTGAAACCCAGATAAGCAGGGTGGGGGAGCACATCAGGGAAGAAAGTAGCCCGGCGTTGCACAGTGCCTGCCCTAAAAGGGATCTGACTCCAAGAAATGAAAGACGGGTTCTTCGGGGGGGGGAAGGTGAAAAGGAAAGGGGGAAGGAACACAACACATCAGAAAGAAGAAGCCAAGGGCAAAAAACCGCAAAGAAGGGAAAGTCACAGAGGTCTTACTGTCCCGCAGAAAAGAAAGCGCGAGACTGACAGATGAACAGAAAGAAACAGGATATGCTTACGATGCGGTCTGTAACTGGGACAGATTATCGGAAAGGATCGGTTACTGCAGGGCGTTTATTCCATCGAAGGATAACAATTAAGAAAGGAGAGGACGAACCCTATTTTGCAAATTGGGGGGAGAGAAAGGGTGATTGAAAGAAAAAAGGAAAATCACAGGTGCCAGAGCGGAATCTTTGTCCGTTATCATACTAGGGGAAAGGGGGGGATACTGATCTCTCCAAAAAAGGAGAAGAAAAAGAATCAACGATATTAGGGGGGGGGGGGGGGTTGAACAAAGCGGGGGGGCAAGCTATGTGCAAAGGGTTGTGATTGCAAAACTGTGAAAAAGGGGAGATGCAATGGGAAAAAAGAGGGGAATGGGGGGAAAGCTGTAATGATGCAAATTATTGGCTCACAAGGGGGGAAGCAAGTAAGTGAGCGAACGACTAACATCCCTCAAAGTAAGGTCGCGGGAAAACATTTCCGACAGCAGCGTGGAGAAACAGAAAAGATGGCTTGGAAAGGCGATCGTCAGCGTGGATGGGCGTCAAAGCGGGACCCGTACAGAAACTCGAAGAAACCGAGGGAAGGTGCGTTGGCCTCACGAGAGAAGGGAAGAGGAGGTAGTAGGCGAAAAGAATACTACTAACACAAAGAAAACAAGGCAGGGATTAAGATGACCAATGAGAAGGAAATTACTTGAAGCATCAACGTGCAAAAGAGCTATACCCGACAGAGGTTCGACAAGGTAAGGGGAAACACAAGCGGTACGCAACGCAATTTTTCCCAAATTCTTGTTCGCGGGGTGATGAAACTTAAGACTTAATTAAAGGGGGGGGAGTGGGGGACAAGGGTCTCGGACCTCCCTGGGGAAAGGAGATGGATGAGAGATGGGGTTTCTTGCTGGAGGTTCCCGGGTAAAAGCCCAATGAGAAGGCACTCCGTAGGCATGTTAAACAAATATAAGAGAAAAAGAGCTGTCGAAAAGGATGTTTACGATACCCTCCAACTCCCCAAGCAGTAAGAGTATATACGGATTATCGTGTGACGAACTAAAAAAGGAAAATACGCCCACAATAAAAAAGGAGGGAAAAGGAGAGCCAACTGCGCCCAAAGAATCAGGGGGCAGGGTGCACAGGGGGGACCGTATACAACGCGCGCAGGAAAAAAAGGTATAAGAGGTAGCCTAAGGGGTGGAGGAGGTCCCAAGGGGGACTGAAAAAGTACGAAGCAACCCCCCAAATAAGGAACATGCAACCAGAATTAGAATTCGCCTGAGGAATATGTTAATGAAACGGTCTGAGTGCGTGGAAGCAAAAAAAAACATAAGCCAAGCCCTCTTGCAACAAGATGGTAACTATGCTGGCCAAGGGGGAAAATGGGGACACTATTGGGAAAAAAGGAAATAGCACAGGTGGGCGTAAAGAGGGGGAAACCTACACGAGCCTGAAACAAGAAAGCAAAAAAGAGTAATAGACAAAACCGAGGCGAGGGACTTCGCGGTCACAGACCCCGTTCGGAAAAAAAAGCAATGATGGAAGTGCGATTTACTAAAAAAAAGCGAGACTTTACACTCCTTACCAAGATATCTCTAGGCTCTTGACGGGTGGAGACTATAAGGGGAAAAGCCAAGGGCCCGGTTATGGACGATAGGTTCCCTGTAGGAAAAATCCAAAACCATCCGAAAAATGGGGGAGGGAATAAGTACGGGCAGGGGCCCACTATCAGTAGTTCTAACGTTGAGGGAAGTGTTTTTTGCGTGTAAATTCAGCAACACAACCAGACAGAAGAACACAACTAAGTCTTTTAGGGTGTAGAAAACAACAAAAAACTGGGAACCAACCTCGCCACGAAAAGGTATGTGGGAAATCGGATTCGACAGCCATGGTAAGGATGGAGGAGAAAACACTGTAGGCCGCTTGGATCGAAATCCTCGCAGAAGAGAAACCTTCTTGGAGAAAAACGGAAAAGTACTTTCCGTAGGCGCCGGCATAAGGCTGGGGGAGTAAAGCGACGTTAAAGCTGGCCAGCCAAAGTTTTCAAGGAAAGATCCAGTATAATCAACCGGCAAGGGAAAAAAAAAAGGCACCGAAGCTCTCCATGATCAAGTTTCTGGGAAAAGGGGGACTCACAGGGAGGTCTCATGGAGTCTAGCTTGTCAAGAAAAGAGTGGGGGGAAAGAAATAAGAAAAAAAAAAACCCGGAAATGAGAAGAGGTAAAAAAGGGAGAAACGTCAAGCCAACACGTTTAGATGTGGTAATTTGGTAGGCATCAGTTAAATACATGGAACGGTGGTGGAGGAGCATGGACTAACTAAAAAACACTCATCGAAAGGAGGGGGACATTGGATGAAAAAGGAAATGCCTTAGGCCCTCAAGAGGGATTGAGGCTTCATAGGTAATTTCAGTAAAGGGAATTCTAGGAAAAAAAAATTTAAAGACCGTCGCCAAGTAAAACGATACGCTTAATTCGTTACGGAGGGGGGGACCACGGGCGGAGATGCGAGAAGGAAAAAGACCACTGAGCTGCCAAAAAAAAAGGGGGACAGGAAGACTGGGGACAAAACCTGAGAGCAGACTCAGACCTTTCAAACATTGAAGAGTAATGCAGGGGGGACGGGATCTGAAGAACTGTAGCGGAGCGAAAAGGGCATGGAGTTGATCTGCCCAAGATTCGAGGGGGGGGACAAACTTGGGATATCCGGGTGCGGAAAAGAGAAAGGTTCAATCACAGTAGGTTCGTATGTGAAACCGAAAACACATAAGCACGCGAAGGGTGGAGGAGGTCACGAATGCCTGGAAGACCGGGAGTCCAAAGACTAGGGGCTCTCAACACCTAGGGAGGGACTCACGGGAGCCAATCTGCCTGCCAGCCCAGAGTGAGGAAATCTAAACCAGAATGGGGTAGCAAGGTACAACGGGGAATTACAAGAGAAGCAAAAGTCTAAGAATAAAAAGTAGAATCAGTGGTCAGGGGGGTATCTCAAAGGGAGGCAGACGTCTTCTCCCTAAAATCCATTCTCAAAAAGGCCGAAAAAAAATTTACCACGCTTGACAAAAAAGAGGGAAGGGGAGTTAAACCGAGACGGGTATAGGGCTGGTGGGGTATCTGAGAGGGGGGGTTCATGGGGCGCGGGGGGCGTAGGCTCATCTTAATAAAGGGTCCAAATTAGAAGGAGTTCACCCACTCGGAAAAAAGGAATGATGCGGCTGGGTCCACACTAGAGACAGGACGGTCGACGAAGATAGACACCGGCGGTTAAAAGGAGGGGGTAAGGTCTGTAGTCGAAAAATGAACTGGGACGAGGAATCGAAATCCAGATCTGAAAACGCACGTCAAAAAGACTCCGCAGGTTTTTCACCAAACGAAGAACAGACAATTGGGGGAAAAGATGTGATAACACGGTTCGGAAGGAGCCCCAGGGTTTGACGCGGCAGCCACGCCCGTCCTAAGAGGGGGGAGAGAAAAAGGCCCGAAAGAGGGAACGCCGCACTCGCATCGGGGAAACGCTACGTGATCCACGCCGAAAGAGCCGTGCGACCTCCAATGTATGTAATAAAGGACCGAAGGGGTCGGGCACAGCGCGGGCATGAAATAAGTGGGGGTGCCAGCAAAAGGGGGGGCTTGGTTCACCGTGGCAGTGAGGAGAGGAAAACGCCGGATTGGAGGGAAAAAAATGGTCCTCGACGCAAAAAAGACTCTGGGTGGCCAGGCGACGGATTAGCTAACTGAAATCGCAGAATAGAGAGGGTAACGTCTCTCAAAAATGAAAACTGGCACTGTTAAAGTGCCCAAACCGTTGGTATTGTGATCTACCCCTACAGCAAACTTGGCCGGCAAAAACGCCCCGAAACGGAGAGCCCAATGTGGCCGATGAGGACCCTGGGGAATCTAGCCCAAGGAGGGGGGAAACCCCCCGCTTCGACAATGGAAGGGTCAAAAAGGAGCAGCCGACCAAAGCGGTCAGGAGGGGGAGAACCGGCCAAGCCCGAGCGACAAATCGAGGAAGAGGGGGCTTCCGAATCGGTGTCAAAGGGCATTCGGCCGTCTGAAGGAAGGGAAAAACGAACCAAGATGACCACGTAATCTTGGGGGGAGGGGTAGAAAACACTCCGAAGGGAGGTGTCGGCCGATCGGAGAAAAACGTTGCTTCCGTGGCAGACATAAATCGCGGACGAACGACCGGCCCGCGGCGGAAAAGCAGATCGGCAAGCGCGCGCTTTGAAAAATAAGAGTGCCGCACTAAAAACTTGGTCAAAATCGACAGAGAGAGATGGTGGGTCTCTAAAAAAGGGTACCTAAAAAAAACCCTAATGGATTCAGAGTTGACTTTAACAACAGGTGAAGAGGCTAATGGAGTCGCGGGCGCAGCTCGACAACTCTTCAGGAGAAGAAGTACTCTGTGGTCCTAAAAAATAGGCCTGAGCAGCGAGAAAGAAAAGGCGCTCTCCCTTCTTGCTTCGAAAAGATATCAGCGTGGAGAAAAAAAAAGCTAAAAAAGGGGGGGACAATGAACAAACCTACCTCTCTACGGGGAGACAACCGGGCGAAAAATCCCAAAAGAAACGATGACCACTAAGAGAAAAACTCTACCATCGCGCGCGGTGGGGCGGGGAAAAAGAGGGGGTGGGCAGGTAGATGATGTAACGGCCTTACTCAAACTGCAAAAAACGTCTGACCCCGAGCGGTGCGAATCACCGAAAGGATCAGTTGTGGTGAAGGAGAAACCTAGGCGGTCCAAAGAAAAGCTCCGGCACGTCCGAGGGGAAAAAAAAAGAACCACCCTCGCAAAGCACCAACGAAAGACGAAGGGGGACACGATTCAAAACATACTCGCCAGCGGAAGAAAACTTCTTACGCTATCCAGAAATCGGGACATCAGGAAAGAAGTACCGCGAGATGAGCAGGAAATTCACACTTCAGGGGAGGGCCGTTGGCGCGGGACTAATGGCGAAAGATGCTTCAGTTCCTTAAAAAGATTCATCTTCTGTCCATCGAAAAAAAAAAAGAGACTTGTATCGCACGAATCCGAATTACCAACACCCGGCATAAAACCCCAGAGGCGTCTCGGGGGGAATGGTAACAAAGGGCGAGTGAGCGGGAATCCTGTGCTCCTTGGAAGTGATTCGAAGAAAGGGGGCCGTCGATGCCGAGGAGAAGAGGGTGATGGATGTAGCAGAATCAAAAAGGGGGTTCACACGGAATTGAACAGAATTCGAGGGAGAAAATACTGGCCAGCGAGGTAAGGTAGCTGAAAAACGCTGGGAAGAGATACAGGAAGGATCCCACGTACCGGCCCAGCCAACAAAGCTAAGCTCGAAGAGGAGAATGGAGTGAAGAAAGGGGAGAGGCATGTTTTCCAATAATCACAAGCTTCCGTCGTCACGAGGAGGAGGGAGAAATGTGTAGCTTTTCACGCTAAAAGGCACCTTTTTTGGGTCTCTCTCAAAGAAAGTAAGAGAAAAGACTAGAGCGAAAGGGGAGGCTGGGGGGGAAGGGGCAAACGCAACACGGGCGAAATCGGGGGACCGAAGGAAGACAAGAGAAAAATCGATGACCCGAACCAAAGAACCTATAGGAAAAGAGAAGGAAAGGGGAAGTAAGGTAAACCATCTGCTCAGGAGAGACTCGGGAAGGGGGAGGCAGAAGGAGTCGAGGGAAATAGAGGAGGGGAAAAAAGTTTTGGGGGGACGCCATGAAGGAGGAGAGGAATGATTCGTATCGTCCGGGAAGAGGAGGCCGAAGGGAGAGCTCAAAGAGAACAGGGTCGGTGCAATTGAAACTACCCTAGGAGGGTCGAAAGGGAACTGGTCGACGGAGGGGAAAAGGAACTCAGAAGATTCGCTGATAAAGCAAGTGTCATCAGTACTTGTAGAGAAAAAAGAGGCTCGACTCTGAACGAAAACCATCTAAGAAAAGTTCCGGAGATGAAGTAGGACAAAATCGGGGAGAAAAAAACATTCAGCAAGGCCAGTGGTCATGCCGAGCCCTAAAGAACCAGGAAAAGACGGAAAGAATCGGGGCTTTCATCTCAAAGGGCAGGGAGTGAGGGAGAAGATATAGATGTGCGAAGAATTCAGAAACTCGCGTTCGCCTGGTGGTCCTAAACGGAAGGCATTGACGAAAAATTGGCCGAAAGGAAGAGTACTCGGGGGAACATTCGAAATCGTCTACTGCAGAAGGAAACGCGGGCCAGGGGACGCATGGGCGGATAACGGAACGAGTTATTCAGGGACTTCGGTAAGCCTACAGTTTTAGCCCTCGAAGCACGAAGCGGAAAAAAATTACCCATTGAAGCACCGGCTCATCAAGTCTGATCACTAGACGTGCCGAATCGAACCCCGAGGGTTTGTAAACCACAAAAAATAACATCATACAAGCGTTCGGACGGAAGAAGGAGTTTTTGAAAATAACGTCCCACAGAAAGAACGCCAGTGATTTATCTCCGCTGCAGAAAGGACACGAAAAGGCATAACTGACACGACAAGGCCAAACTCAAATACTCAAGGCCGTACTATCAAGACCAAAAATAGGTATCGGCGCAGATCGGCACGTCGAAGAGCTGCGAAAGAGGCAGCCCAATGGACAACAAGAAAAGTTGTATAACGACTAGTGGAAAAAAAAGGGGAACAGCTGGCCTTCGCACCTGTATCCGATCCGGAAGGGGTGAAGGGTGAAAAACTAAGATTCTTGTATCGTACACGGAAGAGGTCTGACAAAACGGGGCGCGCACCCACAGGAAAAAAAAAAAAAACCACCAAACAAGAAAACCAAGCCATTGGCACTTCATAACCATGGCGAAATGAATGGAGAGACAGAAAAGGGATACCCAAACAAAAAAAACACACCTTTGAAGAGAAGGATGATGCGCAAACCCAGGAAAAGCTCTGTCATGTGGGCGCGGAGGTGTTGCGAGCTACGGATGGTCACCCACCACTAAGAAAATTTTAACTATGTTCATCCGACAAAAGAACAAAAGATACAACCCTAGATGTTCCGAAGGGGGACAGGACGCGTATGCAGGTTGTCAGGAGTGTTCAGGCAAGACGCTAGAACAGGAAGAGAAAGGGGCGAAGAACCTGATAGAAAAAGTCCAAAGGTGCAACCAGCGGGCATAAACAGCTCAGTAAAAGAAAAATAACAACGAGCAAGGGCCCATGGCGGCCAATCGACTTCATCTAAGGTTAAAAATTCCGGCGACGAAGTAAGGACCATGCATGGCAGTTCACGTCATAAGACCACGGTTGAAAAGGAAACGCGAAAATCCTCTGGAAAAAACAAAAAGTGGAAAACGTCCACGAATGATCAGAAGGAACACAGCCACCTTCTACTGCCCAGACGGCAATTCTTGGGCCAAAATGTCGAAGAAAAGAGAAAAGCGTGCCGCTCGAAAGTGGAGTCTCAGCAAAGACAAACCAATCGGTGAACACTTCACCGAAAAAAAGGCACGGTACAATGCACTTCAGCCCCATGCGGCGCCCGAGATGGCTCGGTCGGTTACCGGGACGGAACTGTAGATATAGGAGGTGTTACTGACGAGATGCTGGCCAAGTCATTGAATCGATCAAAGGCGATACGATAACGGAAAGACGGGGTACCGCCAACAGTGAAAATATGGGCACTAGAGGGGAAAAAAACAAAACCCTACTTCTCCATATCGACCACCTCGCAAACCCGGACAGTCTCTGGTCGACCGCGAATTCGGGTCCTGGAGATCAAAATGAAATCATCTCATGACAACAAGCAGCAAGCGGCGGGAAACGAACCTGAATCGCGCACTACATGTCAGGGGTCGAAAAAGCGGTCCCAGGGGAGGACGTGTCCGGGGCTGGAGCAGGAGGCCAGATACCCAAGAGTCAGCCCCGTTAATAGGTTTCAATTGACACCAAGGGGTAGAGGGGGCAGTCCGACAACGCTTCAGCGAGTACTTTCTTAACAGCGAACAAGAACAGGCGGGGAAGGCTGACAGCATCGAAGTATTCTACTGGGGGTTCGTGAAACGTGACCTATCGAGGACACGGACAAATTCTGCGACTAGGACGATCACGGAAACAAGGAATCTACGGGGGACCAGTATCCGGAAATGCAAACCCAGGTTTACCAAGGGGGAAGTGGGAAAACTAGGAGGAAGCGGATGTTAAAGTTGAAAAAGAGTTCAAGGGAATAAATAGGGACATATAAGGAACGTCGTGGGGAAGAATACCACCACAGCGCCAGGGACTACTCTGGTGCCAGAGAACGTGCGAGAAGCTCTGCTGACAGCAAACGCCACACGCCAGTGTAAGGCCGATCGGGCGGGGGAGGAGAAGGCAAAAAATGGAACTTCACACACGTGCGCATATTAATGGTAGGGCAAAAGGGGGGGCTCGACCGCTAAACAACCCGTCTAAACGAGATTAAAAAAAGGGGGGGCAGCGGCGACGCGTGAAAGGGGGCAGGCGGCCGATCGGAAGAACTTGCGACTCTAAACAATCTGGGGGCAAGACACTAAAAGAAACTATCTGAAAAGACAAAAAATAGAGATCACACTCGTCTTAATATGGGAAGGAAGCAGTGAAACAGCAGGGCTGATTGTGTGGTAAAAAGGTTTACCGAACATTAGCGAAAAAGAGTTAATTCCTTACGGGTTCCAACGAATGGGCCAAAAATCCGCTATCCAAAAATGGCGGACGGCACAGGGGCCCAAACATATGGCTTGCACGGAGCTCCCACAGCATACTTGTGAATCCAGGATGGAAAAGGTTGTCGACAGAAAAACACTCACACGAGTGGGGGTGGACGGGTAACATGCTATTTCGGGGGGGTTCTCCGAGCAAGGTTCAACTACTAAGCGGAACGACAATAGCGTAAAGCTAGGACAAAATCGCACAGGGCAGGCTTCTTACAGAAGGGGGTGGGAAAAATATAAACAAAGAACCGCTGTGGCTTGTCGCGTCAAATCACTAAGAAAATGACAAAAATAGAGAAAATCGTACACACTAAAAGGGCACACCCAGCGGAGATGAGTTAAGGAAGACATCTGCTTGGAAAACATGGTTCAATGTCTGCAATGAGAAACGAGGGGGAGCGGGAGGGAGGCCTCACGGCAGGGGCGTACCGAGAGTGCGGAATTTCATTACTGAAGAAACTGTGAGGAGAAGACCCTAAAATGCCTAGCCGGCACACACGAAAAGAACGCTTCTCAAACCGAACAAAGCGGCCGGACAGTTATCCTTCATCTTCCCAAGGAGAGGATTAGATCATGTAAGGAAAACGAAAGACCGTCAAAAAATAGGGGCCTATTCTCAACGTAAGACATACTACAGGCTTCCGAGAAACAAGGGCCCCGAACAGGGGAGTAGACCGATCTGTCGAAAGCGAGGGAGTCCAGAGGGAAGTTGGTTGGACCGGGGGATCCCTCCTCAAAAAAATCGTGCCCGAAGAAACATTGAAACTTCCACAATAAAGTAAAGGTCGCCTTGAATTCCGCTCGAAAAAACACGGACTCCCAGGAAAAAAAAGGGGGGAATCAGGTTTCAGCAGAAAAGGGGAAATCGGTCCACGCCTGCGGGGGGGCGCACACGCCAATCTGTTGGTAATAGTCAGCGGGCGGAGGGGGAAGGGGGGTCAAAAATGAGGGGGAAGAGGCGGGGAGCCACGGGTCTAGAAGGATGCTCTTTTATCGAAAACGGAAATAGTTGGGAAAGAAACCAGCGCAAGGGTGGGCTGAGACATCAAAACTCTTGGGTAAGTCAAAATCAGCCATAAAGGTCCTGAACTCGAAGAAGAAGGAACCTTTAAAAAATTCTCACTCAAAGGGGACGGGGAGGTAAAAAAAAGCGCGGAGCAAAGATATGGTTGTAGAACAAGACAACTAAGGGTTATGTAGGACTAACATGAAAACAGTCGTGAAGACCTTCCTCTAGCCAGGGACACTGGAAGCGCCTGCTTTCTGTGGGGGTAGGGAAAAGAAAAAATACCGCACTTACCTGCCAAAACTTTTGTATAAAAAAAGGAAGGGACATCAATTATTGCGAACCCAGAAGAGCAAGTTTTTCCAAGGGAAAGAAAAACGATCTTATGCGAGACACAAGGCCCTAACCGGTGCGAGGGAAAACTTTGAAGAAAACAAGCTCGAAAAAGACCGCGTACTGTTCAGACTTGGCAGGGTGAGTCTCGCCAGTAGGGGGAACACAACTGGGTAATGACTGAGTGGCAACAGGGGCAGGCCTGCAGAGATTCTCAAACATGCAAAAAAAAAGAAGATCCCAAAAATTTATCGGGTCGTAATGTGAGGAATATCGTGGAGAACTCGAAAGAGAATCAGCATCGACCAGGGGGAAACCAGGAAGCAAAAAACAAAAGCTGAAGCGGCCCAGACGGTCCTTGCGGAGGACCAAAAAAGAGGGCCCTCAATTCTAAAGATCCGTGTTACTCAGCCATCCATCAAATCCAAGCTACAAAAACCGTTAATGATGACTCCCGAAGGCGCGAGGAGGAAAATTAAATTATCGGCGGGGACTAAATAACAGGAGACAGTAGGGGACGACTAGAGAGGACGGGTGCTTAATGAGGTCGTAAAAAATGCCAAGGGGGGGGGGACAAACGTGATTTGCAAAACTTCAGAACCAGCAGGGACATCACGAATAAATCCAACAGATCTGGAGAGGAACAGGGGGCTTGTTGCAAGTGGACGCTTATCCAAGAAACTTCCACACGGGGGATGAAGATCGCTTTAAAGAAGTAGGGGTACACAGCCAGAATTCGAGGCCAGCCGCAGAAGATGGTCAGGTGTGCGCAGACCATAAAGAATAAAGGGGGGACGAAAGGAAATCCACACGAGACTCGACGATCGAAGAAGAAAGAGGTGAGACGCAGACATAACGGTATATTAGCACTATAAAACGAGTGACCTTGCGAACAAAATCACCAGATGAACGGGGTAGAAAGAAGGGGGTGTACTAATGGTTGGGAGGTGGTAGAAACAAAGGGAAAGTATATGTACTGTGAAAAGGGGAACAGGGTAATTGTGGAGTTAAGATTATCTTCAAATTCCAAAGAACAAAAGCCATTGAAGAATTTTCCGGGGAAAAAAGGGCAATGTACCATGACATCGAAAAAGCCGCCGGAAAGATGCTCCTTATCTCGCGAGCCGTCACCAGCAGCAATGAGTCAAAAAAAGTTCCCAGAATTCGCGCAAGCAAAACCCAAACACCAAGCTACCCTTTAACAGGGGACATACCAGAATTCTTGTGTAATGGATTAACTTCTCTGCGTATATCCGGGCGGTGCCTTATTCCGGGACTATTCAAATGCCCGCCTAACTGGCAGTGTTGACATCGAAAGCGCGACGTACATGACGAGAATAACACGTCGCAATCTCAGGGGGCAGAAAATAGGGGTGGTGGTCGTAAAGGAGGTGGGATTCTCTATTTTTCTTGTCAGAAAGAGGGAGGTTTCAAAAGGTTCACGAAGACAAAAACGGGGGTCAGCGCACAGGGAAAATAGCTTGTAATCGAGAGTCCAATAGAACAAACGGGGGGGCAATCGGTGCTTTTTGTTGCACGAACCAACAAAAGCACAGAAGTCTAACAATAAAAAAAGATTCCGCAACTCACCCTTAGTAGATTAAAAATAATGTGGGGTAATGTAGACTCATCACCTAAAAGTGGTCTCAGCTCATAAGCAGAGACATTGGCACCGAAACAAGAATTTATAATGACACGGAATAATACAAGGGGTATGTTTTTTTTTTCCCAGCACGGCACGTCACGGGAGGAAACCGAGACCACAACGAAAAAAGAGATATAGCTGGTTATCCAAAAGTTGGATATTTGGGAAACATGAAACTAGGAAGGACTAGGCAAAAGGGATCACACTCCAAGATGAAGATTATTAAGACCATTACATAGAAAGACTAAAGGAGGGGAAATCTTGAAGAAAAAATATCACACCATACGCAGATGCCATTATCTTGGGGAAAAAAATGCCGAGGTAGGGTCATAAGATTGGTGCTGTAGAAACACAAAAAGTGAACACGTAAAAAAAAACAGTGAAGAAAACAAGACCCCAAAGAGTGAAAGAGCACACACAAACGATAAAATTGCAAAATTCAGCACCGGGATTAAGTATTAGCTTGAAAACAAACGAACAAGCCCTTGGCAAAAAACTGGACGGGTGAGGGGGAAAAACGATGTCCAAAATCTAAAGCCCTCCTTGGGTGGCTAAAAACAAAAAAAAAAAAATAAATGAGGGGAGGAGAGCCATAGATTTGCACCGTGAGGGAATCACAACGGGAGTATGAAAGCCAGGGAGATACGACACTTTTGCAGAGGCAAAGACGGATCACCGGGCTTGGAGGGGTCGTCAAGAGAAGAGCAAAAAACAATCATCAAAGCACACGCTGCGGCGACCGAAAAAAAAACGAAACCGCAAGAGGATCTTGTAGGGTAAAGGGGCTGAAAAAAGATTCAAGAGACAGGGGATTTCGATATGGTACTGGTCAAGAGCTACTAAACAGAAAAAAATAATAATAAAAAAAACACAATGAAAAAA
>Ga0179591_1379628_pt1 | contig 15147 bp, 20 predicted proteins | sample CZOMad2_1_08_16f_FD_182891 | JGI IMG/M metagenome (GOLD analysis project Ga0179591, IMG submission 182891) | Vadose zone soil fungal communities from Angelo Coast Range Reserve, California, USA - CZOMad2_1_08_16fungal (PacBio error correction) | ecosystem: Environmental > Terrestrial > Soil >...
AAATTAGCCGAGGACATGGCAGCATGAAGTCATGGAGACTCCAGTGTTTCGAGAGAGGTCTTCCTTATTGGTGCGGGACGGGTAAGCAGTCGGGCGACACGGGTCGGAATCCTATCAGGGTGCCTCTAGAGTAATCGAGGACGGAAAAAGGTAAAACCCTCAAAATGGATATAACAGGAGTCAAATCACACGAGAAGAAACGGAAATGATTACGGGGAGGCACCTATAATAATAAGGGGTGCTAAAGAAGGGGATATATTCGCCACGGACATGGCCCTCTTAGTTGGGAGGATTATTCGGGGGGAGGCTACGAAGAACCTACAAAAGTCTTAACGGGGATTTATGTAGCGAAGCCTGAGTCAGAGAAAAAAGTGGAAGACTGGTCTTACTCCTTTTACTGAATCCTACTTCCTTGGGGACCCTGAGTAACCGGAGGGGGTTTGGGTAGCCCTATAAATAGCCAGGAACAGACGACGTGTTGTCTCCACGGAAAAGCGTTCCTTTAAGGTCGCTGAATGGTATCAGCCAAGATTTTTGGAGCAGAGGCACCATGGAGAGGTAGGGGGGGAGTGGCTTGGGACCCTTCATGCAAGGAGGCAGCTATCAAGACTTGGAACAAGGTTTAAGTTCTGCGTAGAGAGGGGGGGGACTAGAGATTGAAGTGCTGCCGGGTCTTCACAACGTCCACCCGGGTCCATGGTAGGAGCCTTATTTGAACGATCAGGAGGGAAGGGGGGACGTTGAGAACTAACGAGGGAAGGAGAAGGGAGGTTGGTTTTTGGCTAAACGGCGAAAGGAGGGGGGGCGAGCTTTTGTAAGCAGCGGAGGGATTTGGGGGGGGAGGGAGGTTTTCGGACACAGGCGATCAAAAGGAAAGAAGGAAGCTTAAGGAAGATGAGGAGGAGCCGGAAAGCAACGGTCGAAGAAGGGGAAACGCTTCCCAGGCGGAAAGAAAAAGAGGGGCGCCCGCTTGGAAAAAGTGGGGGCCGGGGGAAGGGAAAAACCGTTGAACGGGGCCCGGGATGGGGACATTCATCCTCGGCGGCCGGCAAGTGAACGCCAGAGGGGGGAAGGTCCCGTTTGTAAACCGCAGCACGTTCCGCTGCGAGGCGAAAAAGGAAGTCTGCAAAGAGGCTCTTCAAAAAAAATGAAAAGAGGGCCTTCCTCTGGACATGGCAGACCCAAGATTAGGGTCGTCTAAGGCGCAAATCCAGTGATTGGAATCCAGGGAAAAAATCGGGGGGTTTATCGCATGATCAGATCAATTCTGGAAGAGGACTGGATCCCGGACAACATACACACGTCGGGTCTCGTGGGGGAGTTTTTTTGAGGGGGGAGCTTTATCCCCGCTAAGTCAAAGAGAGGCGGGAGTGGAAAAAACAATTAAAAAACCGTGAGGGGAACGGATTTTCCTGCTTACCCGCAGTCATAGGGGTTTCGTGGTTAAATAGGGAACGCCTCGAGGGTGGACGGGAGAACTGCGCGTTGAGAGGTGTTGGGGAGGAGGGAGGAAATCAAAGATGGAAAGGTCAATCCCGTACGGAAAGAGATTGTTTGGGGGGAAGAACAGGGGGAGAACAAAAAAAGGACTTAGCGGGGTAAGATCCCTGCATCCGTCAAGAACTTCGGGGGGGGAGAAAGCAGTCGCGAGGTATAAGGTCAGCCACCAGGTCAACTTGGGATCTCACTAATGTGAGTTGGGAAATGGGGCTTTATTTGAAGAGTGGAGGAGGCTCCGACCATGTTAGAAGCAAAAGAATTCGTAGTACGTTAGGAAAACCATGTGATCCCTGGGGAGAATCAGTCCGGGGGAAAAGGGGAAAGTGTCTTGAAAAAAAAATTTCCTTCAGACTTCTCAAGTGGAGATCAGGGCTGGGGGTCATAGGCCCCTTTAGTTGGGGAAGAAAAGTTCATTCAAAGGCCGGGTTTACCCTGTAGATATTATGGAAATGGGGAAGAAGTTAGCCCATCTTCCGCTCAGTGGGTTGTGAGCCAGTCCAGGAAGGACACCGCGATTTCGGGGGGACAAAAGGAACCTTACAAAGGAAAACCTGTGCTTACCCGGGGTTCGTTCAGGAGGTACCAGGGGGAGGAGCCACCAAGGGGAAAGGGGGGGGACCTCGGATCTGGCCAATCAAGTCTCTATAGCTGCCAACTATTAGAAATGGGGGCAATCACTGTTCCATAAGAAAAGACGGAGGATTAAGAAGGGGGAAAACTCGCAAGGGATCTTCATCGACCTGGGCATTTAATGGAAAAGCCGGTGCCTAACACTGCGAACCGAAAGGTCGGCGTAAGAAAGGGGGAAGCTGGCAGGGAAAAACGCTGGAAGGGAAAAAGCAGAAAGAAAGAAGGGACTGTCCCGTACATAACTTGTGCCTAGACCGAGAGCCATCAAATTTTGCATGGCCGCGGTTTAAACACTAGGGAACGGAGACGTTCACGAAGAATACCATGACAGTCTATCTAAAGGTCCCTTCCTCTACGTCAAACGTTGGTGGAAAAAGCTTTGTTTAAAAGAACCGGTCGTGGCGAAAGGGGGAGAAGCAGAAAGAGGATTTATGGGGGATCATAAGGTCCTAACCGTACAGGATTTTAAAAAGAAGGAAAAACGCTTTTTACGGAGAGTCGCTCGCCTGAAGGTCCGAAAGAGGTCTGGAGGTTTAAAGAAGGGCAACTCTCATCTAAGCAAGTCTGTCGGTCCGAAGGGTCAAAAAAAATTAAGAAGGGGGGGAAGAAGGGCAAAGAGAGGCAGTGTTGCAAATAGATGGGCTGACTTCTGGCCGGCCATAAAGCAAGGAAGGGGGGGACCTTAATGAAAAAGAGGGAAAGGCAGGCTGAAACGGGAAAGTGCTAAGGCCCCTCTACGGAAAAAGTCGAGGGGCCTACACTAGATAGACGTTAAAGGAGGGGGTTAAGAAGTAATCAGGCATTTGCAAAAGGAAGGGATGGACAGGTGTAAGAGCCCGGGCAGATATTGGGTCGTCACCGGACGCGGAAAAAAAAAAAAAAAAGGACTGTTGGGGAAAGGGGAAAACTCGAAAAAGGAAGAGGAACGAAAGGACCTGTGGAGAGACTTTGGACGGCAGAGGGGGGGAAGAGGCGGACCTCAAAGAGCGGGTGGGGAAATACGAAAGCGGCAACACCTATGGAAAGGGCTCAAGGAACTATCAAAAGAGAAACCTCTAAAAAGAGGGAAGTCTAGGGGAGACTCACTCAGATTGATCTAGACCTTTTCATCACAGAGATAATCTTAAAATTGGAGGGGAGAGCCTAAGGGGTAGCAATAAAGCAACGGCACCGGGGGAATGAAGAAGGGGAAGGGACCAACTCAGGATCTTCCTCTGATGATGGGCTGAATTAACTCTTCAGCATCAACTGATCAAAAAACAGGCAAACAGAAAGAAGGTTACGGAAAGGGGAAGCTCAAGAAAGGACTATCCACCCCACAAAAAAAAAAAAGGCCAAAGAAAAACAAAAGAAAAAAAAACCACAAAACGGGGCTTAAAAAAAATCAGGGGAAAGGGGGGGGGACGTATGGCGAACTCGCAGTCAAGAAGGAGAAAGGCTCTTTTCCTGGAAACAAAGGAAGGGGGGGGGGAAAGTTAAGTAAAAAAGATTAGGACGCAAGGGAGGGCGTCACTGGAAAAAAACACAGGTAAAATTGCTAAGGTCAGCTATTCTTGTGGAACAGAGAGGGGAAGGAGGCGACACCAAGAGAGGAAGGGGCTCAGAAAAGAAGAATAAATGGGGTCTCACCTCCAGTCGGATGGGAGAGTAAAGTAACTCCCCACTCAAAAAACAACAGTTACCTGACGTTACAAAAGCGGGCTCGGGGGAAGAAAAATGAGCGTATCATGAAGATTTGATGGATGGCTTAAATCACTACTTTCTTATTTTTCTAGAGAATAGAAGAGACCGAAGGAGCGCCAGGTGCGATGCGTAGTTAAGGAGGGGGACATTCTGCGATCGGGAAACTAAGTGAAAAGGGGGGGGTAGGTTGTAGAAAGTTACGCAAGGACTTTTGGAAAAGAGGGACTCCGCAGTATTCATGTAAAAATAAAAGAAAAGACCGTGGCACACGGGGAGAGGGATGAGCTTGGAGGCAGGAAGGAGTCTGTTAAATGGGAGAGAAGGGAAGGTAATTTGGAGAAAATGGGGAAGAACTGGGGAGACCGCTGCTAGACTAAGCGCCTGTTTGAGGGGGAGATTAGGGTGTAATCGCCAGACCCCCGAGAACGAAACAAAGGGGGCGATAATCAAACTCTCGGGTGAGAAGAAGAGATAATCAAACACCACCCCCCGTGGAAGAGGAAAAACCAGAGAAAAAAGTCTCAAACATTCTCTGCACCAACAGGATCACTGATCTATTTTCAATATTCTGAGGTCAAAAAGGGGTGACCCCCGGGGGGGGGGGGGGGGGGAAAGTTCGGGGAGCTCATCGCGATTCATCAAGTAGCACACTAAATGTTAAAGGGGTCTTGTATACGGCTCTGGGAAGAAACTGCAAAGGGGGGGAGGTCAAACAGCCACCTACTCTAGAGGGTGATACCTCTCGTTCGCAAAAGCTGGTAAGAGAAAGAGACCGGGGGGAACTGGAAGGGACTTCGATGTTTGAAAAGGCGGTTAGGGGCTGCTCATAATCTGTCGATCGGGGGTTAGTGTGATGCCAAAAGTGTCCGAACAGGGGGACAAAGGCTAACCAGTCGCGTTGACGGAAGTTCTGAGGGAGAAAACAGAAAGGTCAAGACCCTCTTAGGTCTCGGGGAGCTGTCAAGGGGGGGGCTTCGATACTAAGCGGAAATACTGGTCTCTGCGGCCTGGCTAGTTACGGGGGGGGGGGTCGGCATATTTACGCACAAAAGGAAAATGGTCTAGGAAGGAGAGGTCCTAGAGGACTCATATCGGTATTTGAAGGTGGGAGCGATAAACCTTCTTTTGGCAGGGGGCAGTCTCAAGGAGGAAAAAGAGGGGTGGACATCTGATACGCTGGGGGGGGGTGATTCAGTGAATCAGTCGTAAAGTTGCTCGCCAACTCTTGGCCACACCAATAAGGAGAGGGGAGTATGCCAAAGAAAGGGGGGTAGAGGCTATCACATCCTTTTTGCTCCGACTTTCGCGAGTTTGCAAAGAAAAGAAACGGGCACGTTCTCCGGTTTTTCCAAAAAAAACGGTTCAGTCATTAAGAAGAACTGAAGGGGAGTTTCCCAGCGGCCTCCTAAGGCGAGAAAGGGATTATTATTCCAAAAATGTGTGCAGGGCGGCCGGCGAAGCAAGCTGGCGAAAAAAAGGGTCTAATTTGAAACTTAGCCCAGACCTCCTCATAGCTACATATGACTCCGAGGTTGGCAGACTTGCGCGCTCTGGAGATGGGGCATCAAAACTTGCAGGCAGAGGGGGAAAGAACCAGAGAGCATCAAGAGAGATTCATGAGAAAGGTACTTAGGGGATTATCCTTTCTTTCAGGTGCGGTCCTGTCCGAGCAAGAAAATGGTCGCTCCAGAACTTCGGCTTTACTTGAGATTTTTTCCAGGGAGATCTCGAGAGACTGTGAGGGGGTCGTCCTTCGGTGTCGTACACGTCGTGGGAGGGGGTGGGCTTTCCGAGATTTCGTGAAGGAATTCTAGATTCCTGAGAGGAGGGCCGTCATGGAACGCCGGGCGCTTCGAGGGTGGGAATTCAGGGAAGAGGATGCCCTGGTCTGCAGAGTCAAAACAACTCAATAAACAGGGGGGGCCGATTTGATCAGAATGCAACCTTAATACGCCTTCAAGGGGATACTTTACCGAGGGGAGGACCGAGATGAGAGGCTAGGGAAGATCGGTTTTTAAAGGGGGGGGAATAACGCCATGGTGCAGCGTGAAGGGGCAGGTTTTGGTCTCAAAACGAATCGGCGGGGCGGGGGAGGAAAAGTGGGGCAAAGGAGTTGTCGTATCAGCACGGCGCGTGCAATGGTTGATCGCAGTGGCTAAGAAAGGGGGAGAGGCGGGCGCTCGAATCTAGGGGAGGGGTAACGAGGCTGAAAGGACAGCTCCCCACCGAATCCCAAAATCTAACTAATCCAAGGTTGGCAGTGCTGGGGACGCAGGAAACGTTTGATCAGCTAAGTAGGGGAGGGGGGAAACCACGCTCGTATGGGAAAGGGATCCTACGAGAATAGGGAAGGGCTCACCGTCCGGGCGAAATACTTTTCCATTTCGGGCGGGGGGAAATGGTTTTGTTAAAATGGGCAGAGACACAGGGAGGGAGGGACCTGCGGTTGCGAGTTGCCAGGGTTAAGGGGGATAAAAGTAGCGGAAACGGACTATTCTTCGGGGGGATCAAGGAGGAGGCATCATCAAAACGGCCCGAACAAAATCCGCTTCTCCTATCCTTGCGAGGCCCAGTTTGGTTCGAGTGAGAAGGATGGGGAAGAAACTTCGGGATGTCGAAGCATTCAGCATAGGCTCATCCTGCCGAGGAATACCTTGTCTCCAGCAGCAGGTCTTGGGGAAAGGGGATCGGAGAAGGGGTGTCTGAGGATCTGGAAGCGTAAAGGGGGGACTGAAGAAGAGAGATTTCAATAAAGAGTCTATCTCCACGAAATCTTTCATTATCGAAGGGCGGTAATTGAAAAAGAAAGGGCAAGGAGAAAAAAAGTCTCACCGCCGACCGCTCGGGAGAGAGAGCTGTCGGGACAGAGCTCACCTTTGAAAGACGGGGGGAACGAGACCTCGCAAAGCCATTTAAAAAGCACGAAGGAGGGAGATTCCCATACCTCATTTGAAGCTTAGGAAAAGACGAAATGGCAACTTCTGCCCGAGAAGTGGGGGTGAGGGGGCTGGGAGGGATCATCTGTCAGGGGGGGTGCGAAGGGAAAAATTCGGCAAAACGGTACAGGTCAAAGAAAAGGGGTCGAAGTAAGTATCAATGAAAGGGAGAGCCGCCTTACAGAAGCAATGAAGAGGTAAAAGGAGGCAAGGAAGCTCTGACTTGGGGGTGGGGGGGCATCGCCACATTCAGCTTGTTGAAGCCTCATCACTGTGGGTGGGGGTGGGGGGGGGGGGGGGTGGGGGGGGGACAAATCATAAACTAGCGCTCGGAACGTCAAGAATCTACCCCTCAAGCGCAGGGGGAAAGCTGGGGCAGTATCAAGGCGGAGGGGCAGTTTGTGGGTCTTGGACAGCGGGGTATATTTTTGCTCAGGCTTGGACAAGAAAAAGGTGACAGTCTCTAACGCTAGGAAAGCCCTAAAATCATACGGCTCTTTCGGGCGCAACCGGCACTTTGGCTATCCTGGAAAGATAAGGCTGGGTTTTCGAAACCGCAAAAAGGGGGCCTCTCAGGGAATCAAGAAAACGGCCATATCCAAGGATTGGCTGAAAGGGGGGAGGGGGACTCGACAAATGTTCCACAAGTAGGTTCAATTCCCTTTAAAAGGGACTAAATGCAGCAGCTTCTCCTTGTCAAAAAAGGAATCAGAGTTCGACAGCTAAAGAAAACGGGTCTCTTGTTGCGTATAACTAGTGGATGAAGGAAAGGAACCGGAGATTGGAAAGGAGGTCGAAGAAGTCACGACAGGGGGGGCTCCCTTTACCAGACCGTTCAGATGAATGGAGGGAGCTACCTAAAATCCGCCGCGTCTCAATTAGGGGAGGGCGAGGGATAGAGCAAACAAAAAAAAAAGGGATTAGAGGGATAGGGAGACTCCATGAGAGGGAGGGACAATTCGGGGGGTCTAACCTAGCCCTTGATGGGGGGTCTTCTTTCCATTTATAAGGTGCTTTCAGGAAGGTCAAGGAGGGTCTGCTGCCAGGACAGCGCCGGCTTAAAGGGATTTCGGAACCTGCCAAGAAGCAAATTCGGCGATCTCACCATCTCACCCTGTGGGGAGAAGAGAGTCGAATTTCCACTGGGAGGTGGATGAACGAAAGGGGGGGACCCCTCAACAAGACTTCGATTGTAATTGTAAACCGGAAGAAAGGGGAGGTTAGAGTCTGTCTGGGGGGCGCATACACCATGCCAGAGAGAGAGGGGGGAATCCAATGAGAATGGCACTCGGGAGAATTATTGAAATGCGTCGGGGAAAAGGCTGACTCTTAGGGAATCCAACAGGGAAGGGGAGACCTGACCGCTAACGAGAGATCGGGAGTATCTTTTATTGATTTTTAAAGCGGGGGGCGTGCTGAGCTACTCTGATGTCGTGAAAAAGGGTCGAAGGGGTTCTATAAACCACCAGCCCAACTCGCCTCCTTTGTAACCGGATAAAGTGGAGAAGGGGGTAGGGAGGATGACTGCCTCATCTGAGGATTATTAGGGGGTAATGGAGTCTGGGGCAACCAAGGTAATTCTGCTCATGAAGGGGATGAAACATCGAAAGCTTGGGGAAAAGAGAGGGGCTTGGCATACGAGACAGGAAGGGGAGAAAGGACTACTTTAAATATGTCGGAGGAAAAAATACTGAGGGCCACCAGGCCAAAGGATGGCAAAAAGTGCCGCCAATTCTTTCGGGGGAAAAAAAAAAAGATCGCACTCACGGACCCATGAAGAAGAAAACGGAAGGGAGCGGGGGAGTTGAAGAGAGGGAATGCGCGGAGCCTCTGAGGAATTGTTCGGGGGACGCGCCCAAGGACTGTGGGTGTGCGGGGCCATCCCGGACAGGATATGTTCTCCTGACATAGAGCCGGCGGAAGGGGAAGAAAAGAGACAGTCTCGAGAGAGGCCCTTGGGGGGGGGGTACAAGGAGGTATTCCTATCCTTTGGGACGAAAAGGAACTTATTTTTCCATTTTGCTTTCAAGAAAACCGCCAAGGAAAGCCAAGGAAGACCTTTCGGGAGACCATGAATGAAAAGAATGCCTTTCCTATAATGCGACCCAGAGGTCTGGGGAAATCTCAAAGCCTAGGAAGGGATGGCACGCTTCGCGAAAAGGGGGGAAGAATGAAAGGAGGGGGTCTATACCAACGCGTCAGAGCGCAGGGCAAGTCGTCGCATCTTATGCCTGCCGGGTCACTAAGAAGGAGTGTGGCCTGAAAAGACTCAAGAAGTTCCTCGAGGGTTTGCTTTGTCTCATCGAAAACGGTGCAAAAACACGTCAACGCCACCGATAATAAAAGGGAAGGAATCGGGGGAAGAGGAATTTTCGGTGGGCTCATGAGCGCGACGTACATGCTCCCCTTGGGGGACGGGGGGAAAAGGAGAAGGGGGGGAAGGGCTAGAAGGGGGTGGGGAAACCTCTACTCATCAACAGCGCAACGTTTGGGGTCAAGACAATACGATTGACTAGGCGCGGAAATGTCTGACCAGGGTTGTGCGCAGGACGAGGAAGGAGGCGTCACGTCACTAAAAGAGCTTCAAAACGCCAGAAAAGGCTCATGGCCACCATTGCCGAGCGGATTCTCCCTCACCGCTGCAAGACCAAACTCGCCCTTAAAAAGCCTGGGGAAGGGGAGGAGGGAGCCAAGAAGGGGGAGGCTTCTTTAGTATTCGGGGACCCATCGAGATCTCCCGAAAGGAGAGTACCAAAGGGGTATCCGATATTCGTAAGAGGGGTAATGTTTATAAACAGAGCCAGTCAAGAAGAAAGGGGTGTTGCCGGATTTATTCGAGGGCACGAAACAAAGGAGAGTTCAACTAAGTGAGGAAGTAGGGAAACGGAATCTATCTCGTAAAAAAAAAATCATCCAAAAAAGTTCAAGTCTTACACCCCTTTTCAGGACCAAGGAAGGAAGAACTTTTAAGGCCTCGAAGGTCAACAAATGCGGGAGGGGAAGTACAAGTGGAGGGACCCTAAAAGAAGAGAGGAAGGGCCCGTCCCCGCCCCAAAGATTCAAGGGAAGGGGCTTCCGACCGTTCAAGTAGGAAGGAAGGCTGCTATGTGGGAAGATAAATGAAGAAGGTGTGCAGGTGCGCCGAATCACGAATCTCAGAGAAAATCGCGGAGAGGGGGGTTCAATTTTGTCTGTCCTAATAAGGTCCTCATGAGTGGACGCGCATGAAAGGAGGCAAATCGGCTGAGCCGGAGGGAGGGGGAAGGAATTCTCTAGGCGGCCTAGGCGCGTTATCATCCGCCGCCATTGCAAACAAGCAGTAGCCGCACGTATGACGGGAAAAGAGGGGGGGGAATGTGCCTGTAGAACGGTAGGGGCATCTTCTCTTTCAGCGGACGGGCGTTCCTTATCAGGGGGCGGTATATTCAAAGGGAGGTGCATAACGGGCCAGTAGATCAGCATTTCTGTTGACTCACGGGGGGAGCGCCAAAGGGAGACGTAGGCCGGTGAGAGTTGAAGAACTGGCAAAAGTCGCGATCCTATGGAGAAAAGAGGCGCTGAATCGGGGGGACGAGGCTGCAGCCTCACATGAGAAAACCAAAATCACCTCCCCTAGGGAAAAGAGCTACGTGCTACAAGGAAAAAGAAGTATAAAAAAGGGGGGTAAAACTCCCCTACGGCCTCCTCTCCCCAGGAGGGCTTGTCAGCGCAGTTTTAAAAAAAGGGCATAAGGAACACATCTGACCTATGTTGACAGCGATCCTTCTTTAACCTTCGAAAAATGAGGAGTTAGAGGGGATTGGAGCATGCCGCGGGGCAAGCCAAGGACAGGGCTGGCATATTAAGCCCTAGGACCAGTTGGGGGGGGGGAAGGGGTGATCAAACATCGAATGGGGGGTGGGAAGAAGTCCATGTGTTCCAGGGTCCGGAATGACTCGAAAGCGTTTTTGGCCAGTACGAGGATAAGATACGGAGGTTGCGGGGTACGGCACCGTGGGATCAAAGACCCTTTGGGAAGAAATAGGGGAGGTCAAGACTTTTACACAAAGGGGGGAAAGTGCTTCTTTATGAAAGCGGGGGCACATGGTTGCAAAGGGTCGTCAACAAAGGCAAAGGAAACCAGATATTTTCTCAAGGGGAAAACCCCTCGGAAAATTCCGGGGGCGTTCCTAGTTCTCCGTGGGGTTTTCTCTTCGAAAGCGGGAGGGGGTAAGAGCCTCTTGGGGGGGAGTCCTCGCCGGAGGAGTTGACAAAGTCGAATTCAAAAGCCCGCTCTTTAAATGAACAGGGGCGCTGAGTAAGGGCGAAGCCGGAAGCAGGAAAAAATTCATCCGGCAGAGGCCAAAGGTTTTCCGTCACAAAAGGGGATTGACGCCGGGGGGGGGGGGAACGCCTTTGGAAAAACAGGGGGGACACGTCTTGAAGTTTCGAACAAGAAAGAAAAAGAAAAGGAAGAGCCTGAAGGCATAACCAAGACTTAGGTAAGGCGCCCTGCTGAAGGGGTACACCTAATGCTGAAAAGGAGCATGAGGAGACCTTCTGGAGCACTTGAGAGGAACCTTCTGCAAGCCATTAAAGAGGGAGTCTTCCTCCTCTTCGGGAGGGCCTCTTCTATCTATCCTAGAAGAGAAAGAAAGCAGTTTATGGGCGAGAAAACTCTTTATAGGCATAATATAAAAGGCTTCAGCTCTTGGGGTACAGAGAGCAGTCACATAGGAGTACAGTGGGGGGTGTTTGAGGCCGGGCGAGGTTCCTTGATAATCATCCTCAGATTGTAGAGAAGAGAAACAGGGGAGTCAACCAAGAGTGAGCGATGGGGAGAACGCCGTGCAGGGGTTTTCCCACGGGAAGGGGGAGCTCTTTCAAAAGTGAAAAGTGGAGCAACCAAAGGACAATCGGGGGGTGTGAAGCGCATTCCCTAGTGATCAGAAAGTTCATCGCCGCGAGGAGGCAAAGGTTGTAACATAAAGGGGGGTAATTGATGATACCTGCTACGGAACTGGGCCGTAGGGGTGGGGTAAAGGCGCTTGAGGGAGAGTGGCATCAAACTCGAATGGTCTCGCAAGGTTGAGGTGGATCATTTGCTGAAGTGGGGGAAAAGGGAGGGGCCTACAGAAAGCATCACGGAGCAGCCAAGGGGGGGGGGGGGTGGGGGGGGTGCGGGGGGGAGGGGGGGTGGGGGGGGGGGGGGGGGGGGGGGGGGGGGGGGGGGGGGGGGGGGGGGGGGGGGGGTGGGGGGGGGGGGGGGGGGGGGGGGTGGGGGGGGGGGGGGGGGGGGGGGGGGGGGGGGGGGGGGCGGGGGGGGGGGGGGGGGGGGGGGGGGGGGGGGGGGGGGGGGGGGGGGGGGGGGGGGCGGGGGGGGAGTGGGGGGGGGGGGGGGGGGGGGGGGGGGGGGGGGGGGGGGGGGGGGGGGGGGGGGGGAGGGGGGGGGGGGGGGGGGGGGGGGGGGGGGGGGGGAGGGGGGGGGGGGGGGGGGGGGGGGGGGGGGGGGGGGGGGGGGGGGGGGGGGGAGGGGGGTGGGAGGGGGGGGGGGGGGGGGGGGGGGGGGGGGGGGGGGGTGGGGGGGGGGGGGGGGGGGGGGTGGGGTGGTGAATGGGCGGGGGGGGGAGGTGGGGGGGGGGGGGGGGGGTGGGGGGTTGGGGGAGGGGGGAGGGGGGGGGGGGGTGGGGGGGGGGGGGGGGGGGGCAGGGGTGGGGGGGGGAGGGGGGTGGGGGGGGGGGGGGGGGGTTTGGGAAACTCCTTTAGTCAAAGTAGGGGGAGAGGACGTTGAGAATTGGAAGGTGAACAGGAAAAAGGTCTAGTCTATTTTCTCCCGTGAGAAAAATCTCGATCCCAGGTCTTATTAAAATGCAATTGATTTGGGGGTTAGCGTAAGTTTTCCTTGTGCCGTGGGGAGAGTGCGTAGACCTAGGATTGGGCTCAGAAGGGGATCAAGTCCTTACGAGTTGCCGGGAGACCTTCCATTTCATTGAACAAGGACAGTCTGTGTCTTTAAGAGGCACCGAAGACAAATTCAAAGGGGGCTTCCCTGGAGTTTTTTCCGGAGGAGGAAGGATCCGGCTCGAATCCTCAACATCCTGGGAAGAGAATCGAAAGGGGGGGATGCCGCGACGAGCGGGGAGGCCACTATGGGGTTCGTGGTATCGAACTGGGCATCCCAAAGGCCAATGGCCTCTTGGAAAAATCGCCAGTAGGGGGTTGTGGACCATTGGCGGGGGGGGCATTCATTGATGTAAAACGGGCCAACAAAGTGTGCAATTCAATTCGCGTGGCCTGCACAAAAATCGAAAGCTAGGTGGGACCCAAGAAACAGGCCAAAAGGGGGGGCCCATACTTGTGGGCCTCCTGAGAATCCTCCTACTCAAGTGTTTGAAGGAAGACCTTCAGGAGTGCGGGGATGGGGTGAACCCTCGAGGTCACGAAAACGGACTTACTCCGGGAGGCAAGGAAACTAACTCCAGAAAAGGGGCGGGCCTTAAGAAAAGCTTCCGGTCTGCCCTGGGGGCTAGGAAGAGTATTAGTGATCATCAAGGGGGAACGACCGGAAAGGCTTTCACAAAGCGTCAAGGGGAAAGGGAGTGGGAGGGATGCCATCGCCTGGAGTAACTTCCTTTTCTACTGCGAAGGGGGAAAGAGTCAAAAAGAGAGACTCGGTGCTTGTCCATCTCATGAAGAGGAAGCGACTTACTAAAAGAGCAGCCTCGCGGGGAGTTTTGAGAGTCGTATTGCTCTTCTGTCCTACTCGGCAAGTAAAAAGGAAGGTGACGGGATAGGAGCGGGACGGTTAGGTCACCGTTGCTCAAATTCAAAGTCCCTCCACCAAACCCCAACAAACGGTACGCCCCCCCCCCCACCCCCCGCTCAACCCCCCAATCACCCCAAACCTAAGAAAACTCGGGGGGCAATTTCGATCCGAACACCTGACTCTATCTATTTCTGACGTAGAAGGCGTATCAGCATTTAAGGGGGAGGGTACAAAGGAAAAGATGGGGGGGGGGGGGGTAGTCATCTATAATCTTTTTGGTCTTACCTCACAAGGACGTAAGGAGGGAGGGGGGGGGGTCATGGCGGTTGAGAAGGGAGGGGAAGATCCTCAAAGAAGGAAGCAGGGGGGGGATTACTTTGTCGAGAAGTTATTCAGGGAAAGAGACCCTCTTTTTGCAATAAGGTGGAAAGGGCTCAAAAAAGGGACAACACCGTAGGGAAGCGGGAGCTAGAAAACAGGACCGCCCATCCCTCAACTGTCTGCAAGGGGGAACTGGGGAAGTAAATTCGGGAGAGAGGGATTCTCCTAAGAGAGAATAATAGAAGTAAACTCGCCCGCGTCTCAGAAACTCTTCTCACCAGCCTTACTACGAACAGATTGCAAAAGAAGAGGGCCAAAACTCAAAGGGACCTTAAGAGGCCTGGAGTGAAGAAAAAAATGATTCCGGAACTCGCTCACTCACAAAGTCCAAACCTCAACCTTAGAGAGGTGGGAGCTTGGGACACATGCAAATGACTTAGCACCTACCTAGCAAGTCGGATAACTAGGGGGAGGTCTTGGACGAAGTTGACCCAAAAGGTGAAAACAGGGAAAAGAGGAAGTAATTCCGCTACGAGAGAGAACTCAAAACAAAACCGAGGGGTCTCGAAGGAACGCGCGAAGGATAGTTCGTTTGACCGAGCGAAGTAAAAGGGACGTAGAGGGGGCTCAGGGAACTCCGGGGTGGAGAAACTCACCGTAAGGAAGGGGAGGCTTTTATCAAAGCACTCACACACTCAAAAGTACCTTACTTACACCTTGATAGGGTTGGAGGGATACATAAATGCTGCAGATGAGATCAGGGAACGCGAGGGGTGTTCGGATATGGGACGGGCTCATATTCTCGTATCGCCTCTTACGGGCTAAGAGACTCTTCTTGAGGGAGGGAAACGTATAAAGGGGGGAAGGGTTGGAAGATAAAGGGGGCCCAGCTCTACTCAAAGGAAGGAAGGGGCTTCGTTTTACCAACCCGACTGAAGGAGTTGGGGGACAACACATAAGGGGGGTTGAAGAACGAGTCCGGCACCTAAACTTGAAGAACACGTTCCACGGATGACTGAGGGGCAAACTCGTCTCAAGAAAGACAAAGTTAGAAATGTAAAGCGTGGACCTTTGCGGCGAGTTTCTCCTTCTTAGACTAAGACCGGGGGGGAAGCTCTTCCTTTGAAGGGGGAGGTTCCTGAAAAGAACAAATTCGGTCCCCGAGAACAAAAAAGCCTCTCCACCTTGACAGGAAGGATCAAAAAAGACTCTACTGCTCTAGAGTACGGGTACTTCAGTACAGGGAGGGGGTCTCGAGGCGATTGTTAAGTAACATCGAAGGGGAGTGTTTTTACGGGACAATTGGAGCAGGATCCATTTGTGACAATGGTA
>Ga0179591_1486028_pt1 | contig 15147 bp, 15 predicted proteins | sample CZOMad2_1_08_16f_FD_182891 | JGI IMG/M metagenome (GOLD analysis project Ga0179591, IMG submission 182891) | Vadose zone soil fungal communities from Angelo Coast Range Reserve, California, USA - CZOMad2_1_08_16fungal (PacBio error correction) | ecosystem: Environmental > Terrestrial > Soil >...
GGGGGGCCTCCCCATCTTGGGGGGAGGGAAAGTAAAGAGACGTCTATCTATTAAGTTGCCTGACACTGGGAAGAGGGAACCCTGGGGGGGAGCTATTTTCATTGGAGAAAAAGGGGGGCCAGTGGCAGGAGATGTAAACCAAGGTGGTACTTGGGTGCACTATTTGGCAAGAAGGAAAAGAATTTCCAAAATCTTTCTCGAGAAGAGAAGGATAAGGGGCCAGAACCAGAGTTTTTATCGGAGGCGAGGGGGGGGAAAGCAGGTTTCTTTGAGGGGGGGGGGGGTTCGAAGACCGATTGGAAGAAAGGAAAACCGTTTCAAAGAGCAAGCGGCTGGGAGGGGACGGGGCCACCAAGACGGATGAGAAGAGTCGGTGTCCTCTTGAGAAAGTCCGGAGGAGGGGAGTATCTGATCTGGGGGATCCCGGAAGAGGGGAGACGGACTACCACCAGTGGGGTCTATCGGGAAGAGAGAAAGCCCCAAAAAGAGGGGGCCTTTTACTGAAGATTTAGTTGTTAGAAAAAAGGGGGAGGAGGGCGCCTCAACGCTCAAAGCTCTCCTTCCAAGGAATAGAGAAGAGGGCCGCCAAATTCCATGGAATTCATGGGGGGGGGAAGGGGACGCAGCAGGAAGAGCACCTATGAAGGAGCCAGGGAGAGTCTTGTAGTGAAGAAAAATGATCAAATCGGGGCCCTCTCCAGGAAAGGCGCGCAAGAACTGGGAAGCTCCTCGGATAAAAGGGAAGGGCTCAGAAGAAAGTAAAAGCCATCAGTGGGGAACAGATTCCGCTTGGGGGAAGGGGGGGAAAAAAACGAGGCAGCCGGCATTTTGTAAGGGGAGTTTCACTAACTTGAAAGAAGAACGTAAAATTTCAAAAGAGGCCTGGATCGGAACTAGGAGAAGGATCAAAAACAAAAAATGGAAAAGGAGGGATTACAAAAGAGGAAAGGGGGATATCCAAAAAGAAAATTTACTGGTTCAGGGGGAAAAAGAGGAAATTTTTGCCGGCGTCAGGGCAAAAAGGTCAAAAGAAACTCCAAAAAGAAGAACCTTTGGGAAACCAGACTTCTAACGCCCGGCGCGCAAGGGATTGTCCAAAAAAACACCGATTCCAAGAAAGGGGGGGGGAAGATAAAAAAGGAAAAATTGTCTTCATGCGCCGGCCCCCGGGGGATCACGCGGGAAGGGACAGTTCTCGGAAGGAAAGGCTTTAGAAAAGTCAAAAGGGGGAATGAAGATATGGGATCACTAAAGAGAGCCCTCATTTCTTTCACTAGGGTGGCTTTAACTTCGTGGGACATCAGTGAGAAGAAACATGGAAGGGTGAGGGAGAATGCCAATAAACGAGAACGGGGGGGGTTCGAAAAAAAGTCGTCACAAAAGAGAGACCTCCAAAAAGATCTAGCTTCTTCAAAGGGAAGAAGACTCGGGGTTGTGTGCGTGAAAGAGCTCCGCAAGAACGGGGGAAGGGGTGCCTCCTTCGAGAAAACGACCCATCTAAAGAGAAAAGAGCCGAAATGGAAGGGAACGAAAAGGCAAATCCTAAAAATCAAGTAGAATCAAAGAGGTTTACGGGAAGAGCCGCAACTGTTGAACTTTCCTTGATGAGGACGATTGCCTGGGACGACAACATAAGGAGGCTTTGCCCACTAGCCCGCAGCTCAATTACGGAGGATGAACGACGAGGGGAACAAGAAGAGAGAAATTTCTAGGGGCAAGGGAGGCATTGCCATAAGGCCTTAACCCCAGGAAGAAAGGAGCCCCCCATTGTTTTTGTAGGAAAGAGGCCCGTAGAGACCACTTGCCCTTAGAGACCACTAAAGGAAACCCTCAATGCAAAAAAAGAAATGGAATCAGAAGAGGAAAGTGGAAAATTCCTATACGGAAGAGCGCTAGAAGTTGATGGAGATACGAGGAGGCCCTCTCTCTTGGCGGGGGACCCTGTCGATGTTGGAAACCAATACCCGTCGAAAAAGATAGCGGGGGAAATTGAAACCTTACAGCAATAACATCGACGGGGTCACCCTCGGGGGTTTCGGACGCATACGTGACAAAAAAAAGGAACGCTCGAAACTCGATCTCACCAACCACACACCATCATCTAGAGCAATAGAAACCTCCCCTCACAAAAGAAAGTAAAGGTCGAGGGAGAAGGTCCTAGAGAATGAGATCCTCCCCGGTCTAAAAAAGGAAGGCAAAGCCCCCTCATGTTCAAAAAAAATAGGAAAGATGCTTTTTCGAAAGGTAAAAGGAGGGAGCTACAATCTATAAGACTAGAAGAAGGTTATGAGGTTGCATCACGATAATGTTGGGAAAAACGACTAAAACGAGAAACCACCCGCAGCTCAAAAGGGAGGGAGCAGCAACGCGGGTTGAAAAAAGGGGGGGAACAATCCCCTAGGGAAGAAAAGCCGTCCCGTTCTACGAATGGGTTTTAAGTCATTGAAGAAGAAAGACTTCTTTGCAAGAAGAGGGCGCCACCCAAATAAAAGAGCAAGAATGGATAACCAATAAAAGGTGGAACTAAAAATCAAGAAGAAGAAAGGTGTCGGTTAAAATCCTGGGAGGTCCCTCAGATTGGCTTGGGGGGAAGATCGAACAAGGAAAACCACTTGGGAGGCATTTGACCAAGTCTGACAAGCCGGGGTAATCCTCGGGGAAAAAAGAGCGACCACGCAAGAGGGGGGGAGACTAAAGGTTTCTGAACAACGACGCCTTGAGAGTCTTCTTGACAACTTATTATTAGGAAAGGAGAGGACTTGAATTCCCAGGGGAAACAATTTTTTGGGGAAAAACCCGGGTCAAAAAAAGAAGCGAGTTTCCCGTAAAACTGCCCACGTGAAGGAGGATTGGAACGACCTCACCGATCGAAACGGGTTTACCTCCCAAGGGGGATGATTTTGTAATCAGGGCTTTCTTGAGCCAAGGCCATCCTCTTGGAAATTTGCAATACAAAAATCTCAAGGAGAAGTAAAAACCCTCGGGAGGGGCTTTGTCGGGCTAAAAAGAACTAGAAGGAGCAAGACTAATTCCTAAAAGGAGGGTGTGTTAAAAAGGGGGTGGATAGATTTTGACCCTTCTTACGGCCGGGGAAAAAACCAGAGTCCTTCTCGGGGAAGACGTCCTCGCCCGATTCACTCATCAAGGAAGAAATGCGCTCAAGGGGGGTCGGGTTTGTAAAGAAAAAAACCGGCGGCAAGATCCTTGTCTGAAGGGAACGCTTCTCAAAAGGTTTGGAGGCATCTAACTCTAAATCTGAGGGAGTTCAAAATCACCCAGAGACAGGATAATTTTCCATGAGGGATTGAGGGGTAATTTCTCCCAAAGAGGGAGTTTATTGATCACCCTGTCCAAAAAGAAGACCAACGCCTCCACTGCCCAGCGAGAGCCCCAAGGCACTCTTGGAAAAGTCAATTGAATGCACACTGATTCTTATGGTCCGGGGGGGGAGGGCGGATAAAAAAAATGTTTCTATTTCGAAAGATCTTGATGAAAAAAAGAAGGGAACGTTTTCCACCTATTATGGCAGGAAGGAGGGGGGGGGGTCCAGAAAAGCCTTTCTTGAGGGCCAGAGAAGAGAAGTCAGGGACAGAATTGGGGCCTGAGGGTGGCAACTGAAAAGGGGGAAAGTATGTTTGGGGGGAAAAAAATAACGGATTGAAAGAAGGAGAAGTATCCTCTAGGGAGGTCATTGGGTCCCATTCCCCCAGTCCGACGGATTCCAATAAAGGACGTTCAAGATCCTGTTCAAGAGAAAAAGGGAAGAGTTATACCTGGAGGGTCTATCTTCTAAACGAAACTGCAACAAACACTACTTTTCCCTTGAGGGCCTCAGGGGAAGAGGAATTGACCTGGGGGACGAAGGTAAAATTCTCAAGGAGACGTCGATTTTTCCAGAGGTAAATAGAAAAATTAAATTTACGGAGGCCTTTATAAAGGGGGGAGCCGTCATCAGACCGTAAGCCCATAAGGGGGGGGGAAAAGAAGGGGGGATCAATCTCCTTGAGGCTCTTTGCGCCAGAAATACAAGCGCCGACGTCGATCGCAGGTCCGGCGGAAGAAAATTTCACTTGGAGAAGGTTTTTATGGGGGAGCGTTGGAACATGAGGCCGACGAGACAAGAAAGATCCTTCTACAAGGGGGGGGCGTTGCGCCCTTGCCAAAAGGCAAATTGTCCAAGAAGAAAAGGGGAAAAAAGGCCTTAGTGTGAGAAGAAGATACTCTCATCAAAAAACGTCTTACTAGGAAAAGGGAGAAAATCTCAGGAAGACCATCCTAGGAGAAGTGGACCCGTTGGTCCAATTTTTGGAAAAAGCCACTTTAGAGGAGATTGTCAAACTCCTGAGAAGAGAAGCAATTCCCTTCCGATTTTCAGTACACCCAAAAAAGGGCCAAGCGGAAATTTTTGGGACGGGCATGCGTCATGTGCTCCTGTCTCCGGAAAGGAACTCGACAAGGTTCGAGGGGGGAGGAAAAGGATTTGAAAAGAAAGATGATAAAAAAAAAAAAAAGAACAACCGGAGCTACTTCAAGGTGATTCAGGTCTGAGTTCTTGGGGAATGTTGGCGGTAGAAAGTCGAGAAGGGGGCCAAAAGACGATAATTGTTGGAGGACCCGGCCCACATGGCAGGAGTGCAAAGAGATCTATCACATTGGAGTCGTTGGGGGGAAAAACGCCTGGCGGGCAAAAGAAAATGACGGAGGCCGGCTCCGAAGAACATAGGGAAAAACCAAAAAAACCAAAAAAAAAAAGAAGATAAAAGGATCCCAGAAAGTCCCATCCGAAGATAGACTAGGGTCAACAAGCTAAAGGAGGGGAAACTGTCCTTTCTTCAAAAAGAAGGGCCTTGTAAAGAGAGAACAAGTCAAGAAAAAAAGCATGAAGTTGCCCAGGAAGGCAAGGTTACCACGTGACCCGTGTGAAACCCATAGAACTCAAGCTCATCGGGGGCAAATCAGTTTGGGAGATTGAAAAAGAACTGATCTCTCTGTCCATAAGGGGGGTCACACGGGGTTATTTCCCTCAGGGAAGGACCTTAAGAGAAGGGACAACCGAGGATACCTCCTAGGGGCCAAGGGAGAGAGAGGGACATAGTCTCTCGGGGAGTTGAGGGTTGAAGGGGGGCAAGAGGAGGCTGGCGGCGTCTGGAAACGGGCCTTCGCAAGAGAGCTTCCGAGGCGTTGTGCAGACACCAATGCAAAGAGAGCCGAAAAGGTTCCCATGACTAATCTTGCTGGAATTCGGGGAGATGGTTTCCGGGGAGAAAAAAAAAATAAACAGTCTCCAGCCCCATGGGGAAAAGCCCGGAGCATAAAGCCCGAGGGGACTCGAAGGGAGGGTTGCCCTCAATGCTGAGAAAAGGGAAAACATCACGGCGAATTCCTAGGGGGGGTCGATACGGGGACCTCTCTCAAGGGGCAATCTATCGAACTCCCGACCGGGGCATACGAAGGGGCCTCAGAAAGATCTCCTACCAAGACGACAAGGATCAAAAGGTTTTCTTCCGAAAGCGTCTTCCCTATTTAAAGAGCCCAAAACGAATTTTAAGTTAGAAAGGAAAAAATCCAAGGGGGAATAAGGTCTAAGAGGAAAGGACTCGTCCAAAAATACCCCAGAGACTTAGGGGACCCAGCAAGGGCGTCCGCGGGGGAGGGAAAAAGAGTTCCATACGAAGAGAAACTTGGGGGGGAAAATCGATTTAACCTGACAAGGGGGCCGCGTACCGAACACTTGAAAAAAATAGGGGGTCTCTATAATCAATGGGGAGGAAAATGATAAAAGGAAATCCCCCTCAGAGAAGAAGGTTTTGGTGGGGACGATCCGACAAAAGAAAAAAGGGGGCATTTCCAAAAAGTCTTCTGAGAGGCGCACTGTAAACCGCCGGAAAGAAGACACAAAGGGGGGGGGAACACCTTTGATGGGAAAAAAGCATCTCCGGAAACAAACATTGAGGACAGGAAGGAGGGGAAAAGATACCCTGAAAGGTTTCCAAATACAAGGGGGGGGTATGGGTGAGAGGGGGAAAAACAAGCTTCATAGTCTTAAGAAAAGGAAACTTGGAAACCAAAAGACTTATCGCAGACTACCGCAAAGGGGGATAATCGAACCAATAGTGTAAGACAAATTTGAGGGTTCTTGGGAACGAAAGGGGGGCTTAGATCCCGCATACAGGGTTCAATAAGGGGTCGAAGAGGAAGGGAAAATTCTTGAAAATTTGAAAGGTTCTGTCAACCCCTCGGCATGAGCCGAAAAGAACGACTTCAGGATTAGGGCTCATTTTTTCTAGAGTTCTCCCGGGGGAAAGATCGCCGACCAATATCTCAAAGAAAGCATCAAAGAGCCCGGACTCCCCGAAGGGGACACGCTTACTCGTCCGAGAAAGAAAGGGGCTTACAAGGGGGAGAATGTATTTTCGTTTGAGGGGGATGGGACACCAGGGGGCGGCACTCTTCCGAATCCGTTTCGAGGGGACCACTGGCTCATACAAAGAAAAGAAAGGGTTTATATCGAGGGAAAGTAAGGATAGATTGCCCTAAGGGAAAAAAGCTCCAAAGGAGAGGGGAGGTGAACCGACGCCTTTCGGGGGTTCTGGTGTAAATTGGACATTTCCACCCTCCTGGCAGGGGGATTTGGTTAATCGAGCCTTCGAAAAGGAAAGAGGAAAGAGAAGCCTCCCATATAGGATTATCTCACGTCGGTCGGAGAAGAATGTTTTTTGGGGTGATGGGGGGGAAGAAAGGTCATTATTTTCGAAACAGTTTTCCCTCGGAAATAAAACACAGGGGGAGGGGGAGGGTCAGCTATGAAAAGCATACGATTGCCCTCAAAAATGGCGGTGGGGGGGAGACGGACCGGATATACGGAAAGTGGTGGGGGCAGAAAACTTCATCATGTTTCTGGGAGGAAAAAAAAAAAGGCCTACACGATAAAAGGCCCCTTTTGGACATGAAAGAGGGCAGTGGGTACCGTCATCCAACCAACAAAGACCGATTTCGGGGGGCGAGGGAATCCGGCCGAGAGTGTATCTATCTTTGGAAAAAAGGCTAAAGGCCTTACTCCTGGTAAAAAAGGCGGCGCCTCACTCCACAAGGAAATCAAGAGCTTTTGGAATTATAAGGTCATCACCTCCCCCTGGGGATATTTCTCCTTAAAAGAGAGAGAAGGAATCTTCTTTGCAGAAAGAATAGACAATCAAAGAGGAGGATCACTCTGGATTTTAACTCCTGAAAAAGAACCGAGAAAAAGGTAATCCCATGAAAGGTGGAGAATGCTCGGATCAAAGAGAGCCTCTCCGGAAGGCGCGTCTACCGCAAAGGGGGGGGGGATATCATTTGCCAGGGAAAAAGAAATTAACCGGAAAAAATACTCGTCAATTCCGCGGGAAGAATATCAGACTCGAGAAAGGGGGGTAGCAAGTAGAAATTTAGGGAAATCTCCCCTTTGTAAGAAAGACACCCGTCAAAGTGAGGGCCGGACCAGAACGAGGAGAGATCCCAGAGGAAAAAAAAACAACAAAGGGAACTACTAAAAAAGGCGTCCTATCAAAAAAAAAAAAACAAAAAACCAGGGACCTGGTCAAGGGAGGAAAGTTTGCGAGAAAGACTGCCCCCGGTAAATAAAAAAACAAGAGGGAGCTACAATGGAGGTAGTGTTAGGACCTCCCGATGCCAAGTTTGATGAAATAACATTGCTTGCGGGCAGGGAAAGAAAAAAAGGCAGCCGAAAACTTCTCAAAGATCGGCAGGAGACAATTTCGAAGAAATATAGTGGGGGAACAGCGCTTTTGATCAGAGAGAAAGGACACTAAAAAAAAAAAAAAAAAAAGGCGCCTCAAGGCTACGGAAAAAAAAAGGTGCGGGGGAGCTGTCCCCAAAGGTATCCGAAAAAGATGATCCTCCATGTAATGGGGGGGGGGGGATGCTTCGAGAGGACTAACGCTCCGTGTTGGTGGGGGCGCCCTCAAAAACAGGTCGAGGATCTCTGCGGAAAAAGAGGGAGGAGTTTGCGCCATCAAGAGAAAAAAATGAACGGGAATCCCGTCAAAAGAAAAGATCCAGGATCAGAAAAAAGGTAAAAAAAAAATAAATAGAAAAACCGAACCCTCTCCTGAAAGAGGGTCAATTTAGAAAAGGAGCTTGTTTTATTACGGAAAAACCGACAGAAAAAAGGTTGAAAAACGGGAATCTTTTCAAAAAAAAGGATCGGAACTTTCCTAAGCAAGAAAAGGAGGCCGTTTGCCAAACGACGAGAAACAAAAAGGGACCTTTGGTGAGGAAGCCGAGGAGCAGCACAAAAAGAAGTAACACTCGGCAACGGATGAGAAGCTGACCCTGGGGGGGGAAAAACCGGGCGGCCCGGGGTCCCTTGGGGGAAAAAAATCTAAAGAAAACCTCCCCAGGAAGTTCCCAAAAACCTTCACCCACCCAAAAACTAGTCAGCAAATTGTGCAGGAAAAAGAAGATAGCAGAGGGAAAAAACGTAAGGAAAACCATCCGAGATACCGGAAGTGGGGTGTTCCGGGTCACCAATAAACGCCTGTTGGGAAACTGGGTTGACAAAATGAAAAACCCCTCAATAAAAAGAAATCGGTGAACCCAGGGGGCTTTTTTGGGTTATGGCAACATAAGAAGCTATTCTAAATAAAGAAAAATTACGCAAAGATCTCACAGAATCAAGCCTACCATGCCCTCCACGAGACAGAGTGGTTGCGGTGTAACCATCGGAAAAACCAGACCAGAATCGCAAAAGGGTCGGGTGGAAGGCCCCTGAGTAAAGGGGGGGGGTCAGGACGCGACAAAATCAGGATCAACGGTGGGATCCCCGCCAGGAAAAGAAGAAGGGCCTGCAAAAAATTCATCTCTCTCCGACGCAGCTAATAAGAAACCTTTACCCGAGAAGAGGGCCGGGGGGGTCCGAAAAAAAATTTGGCGGACAAGAAAAAACGACAAAATAAGAAACCGATGTAAGGGTCTACTGGCGAAAAGGTCATTGACTGAAAGCGGATGGGAGATGTGAGACAATCCCAGAAAGAGAAGGTTGTTCGAAAAGAGTGTGCGTTCCAGGGAAAAAAGAGGGGGGGAAATATGTGAGTCGGCCGAGGGGCATACTATAGATGGGGCAGTTCCGAAATCGTATGATGCGCTGCGACCAGGCCCAATAACACAAGGGAAGAAAACCATGTGGTCCCTCAACACTTTCTTCTTCTTGGGGGGAAAGGAAAAGAGAAGAAATACTTAAGTCAAAGGAAAAGACCCTTGTGTAGAAAAATCACGTCGGAGAGGACTGAAGAGATAAGGGGCCTCTGGAAAAAAGTTGAAAAAAGCTTCCGGGCGAAGAGAAACACCTTAGGAGCCCAGGAAATGAACAGAACACTTGGGGGTTGAAAAGCCATTTGGAGGCTCCAAGGAGAACCATCATACGGGGGACGTGTCATGAGGGCTAGGGAAAAAGAGGTATGTGAGGGCGGGGGGGGTAGTCAACCGGATATGTATCGGCTGCAGGGGGGGGGGATCGTGGTATAATAGAAGTATTATCGGGCCAAAAAAAAGAAAAAGATATCGGGGAAAAAAAAATAGTAATCGCAAGCTCGCCAAAGGGGGACGCCATGCCGCAACGGAAGCCCTGGCGAAAGGTCAGGTGCTTAGAAAGGTAGAAAAAGTCCTTCAGGAGAGGGGGGGCCAGGAAACGTGGCTGGACCCTTGGAGAGATTTCGGGGGGGGGGGTCTAGGCGATAGAGAGGGATGCCCTTAAAGAGCTATTTTGAAAATTCGAGGTCGGAGTAGTGGCATGGCCAGGGCCGGAAAACAACGGAAGATTTGGTTATCAATGGAAAAAAACACAAGAGCTACGCCATCTCGGGGGAGACCGGAATTAGAAACTCGTCTATCTCGGAAGTGGGACCTGCACACTGGAAAATTACAGGCCGGGGCAACCGGCATCATGATGGGAGGAGATGCAAAAGGGGAAACGGGTCAAAAAGAACGTTGTCATCCTAGGATAGAAAAGCCCTATGAAGCCTGATAAAAGGATCTAGGGGGCTTCTTTCATACAGGGGAATTTAGGAAAAAAAAAAGAAAAGTGGTGGTCAACTTTCAGTCGGGGACGAAAGGAAACTCCGAAGACTTCCCTTTCAAAAGAAGTGCCTTGAGGGTGACGTTCCATCGCCAAGATCCCCCCGATGAGGGGGACTAGTCGAATTGATCTTCGGAATGGGGCCGGGAGAGGATCAGGGACCTTCATTTCGAAGCGTCTCAAAGAACGAATATTTGGGAGTTACTAAAGGGGGGAGATTTGAAAGGGGGGGGACCCTGGGCCATCCACAGCCGGCTTTAGAGCCATCTCGACGGGGCACGAAAAAGGACAGGTTCGTGCTACGGGGAGACTTTGAAAGGGCAGCCGGCACCGGAGCCCATGCTGAGAGGGCGGGGCGTGGAGAATCTCTGGGCGACAAAAAAAGCAATCCGGCGAGACTTGTCAAGAAAGAGGAATCAGACAAAGCCAGAGCCTCCAAAAAGAAAGTTCAAACTAGAGCAGGCTTTTTGGCATCGGGAGGCCGCCGGGCATGGGGTGTCGCAAAAGCGGCCCAGAAAAAAAATCGGAGAGTGGCCATAAGAATCCTTCTTGATCCGGGGAGAAGAAGATCGAAAAACACAACTGAGGGATAGGATCTGAGGGGTTACCTATCCGGTCTTTTTCTGGGTCAAGGAAAAGGGGTGGGCATTAGGGGGAGGATTTTGGGGGAGAAAAAGGGAGAACCGCCCTACGGAGAAGGCTACAAGAATTAGAACGTCCTTCGGGGGGGTGGTAACGAAATTCAAAGGGTTGTCCGAGAACATGCGGAGCTCAAAAATGACGGCCGGGATTCTCTGAGGGAGAGGGGACGGGTCTCGAAAAAGGGGTATAAAGGCGAAAGAGGGGTTGATCTCAAGAAAAACTCCCATAGAGCGAAAAGGGTCGAATTCCATGGGAAAAAAAAAGAGGGCCGATTTTATTCCAGACGAAAATGGAATTGTAAAAAAATGCCGTCGAAAAGACGAGATGAGCGGATTTCCCTAAAAATTCCAACAGGAACCTCCATCTCGCGGAAAGAAAATTCACCTCAAGGATGTTCGAAAAAAGAAACTTCGAGCCACAGGAAAGTCAAGGAAGACTCTCGAAGAGCCCTACCATAGGATGGAAAAAGGAAGTCCTTCTCCAGGGACTCGAATAGCAGATTACTGATTCCAGAAAAAAAAGGAACTTCGGGAAAGGAACTTGAAGGTCCTTGGCAAAACAGTCAGAAACTGGGGAAGGGGCCACCAACTCCGGAAATCAAAAACATTTAAAGGGGGGATTCCCCTACAGGCCATTAAACCCTTCTAAAGGAAGAAGGGCCCCTCGAGACAAGGGTTACTTATTGGAGGGGTCTTAAACAAGCTGGATTTGAAAAAAATAAACGGCCCTTTTGGGGGGGAAAAAAACAACTCTTCTTGACCGGGGGGGGAATAGACACCGAATGACCATCCGAACAAAACAGCCAGCCGAATTTTTCATCAGAGGAAGATTAGAACAGGGGAAGGGTAACTTCCATGAAAAGAAAGGGCGTGAAAAAGGGAAAAAGGGCCCGTATGGGCTGTAATCAAAAAAGGTCTCCAGGGGGTGGTGAGTAGGAAAAAAAATGCCAAATCCCCTGCAGTCGACGGAGCACTCCGAGGAGGGGTTGAAACTCCAAACAATACGGATCGGAGTTTCAGACATGGGGAAAATAACGCCTCTATCAAACTCAAAACCACGGCAAAGCTATGGAATCCATTTAGAGAGGGAAGATACTAGAAGAGCACTTAAAGGGGGAATTGAAAAATAATAAGCCAAGAAGGAGGAAGAGAATGGAGGGGACCTGTCGTAATCTCGGGAGGGAAAGCGGGTAAAACTCAGAGTGAAGAAGCCAGTGAAAAATCGGTGGTTGGGGCAAACCGGCCCAAAAGGGGGGCAACACTCTCTCAAAAAAACGAATCCAAAGCAAGACCCACAAATTGGAAAACCCGAACAGATTCCGGGGGGAGGTGGAGGCGTTACGACAAGAAAAAAAACCCGATTGGAGGGAAAGAGCCTAAAAGTAATAAAAAAAAACGGGAAGAAGGAAGGACCCCTTCAAGGAAAAAATGGGACCACGATGGACTCTAAGAAATTGTCTACCAAGAAAGCAAGATTCCTGTGTGAAAAATTGGAAAGTTCATGGAGAATGGGGGGAAACTAGAAGAAAAAAAATCCTCATTCTACTGAAAGTCCGAAAAAGTATCCAAAGAATTTCCACTCCGGGGAAGATCTTTGAAATGCTCTTCTACCAAACCCCAGCCTGAATAAAATACAAAGGGGAAGACCTTCAGTGATAACACAAACAACGGAAAAGGAAAAGAGAAAATAGATAAGGAAGGGGGGGGGTCCAAGACAATTGGGGGGAGGGGGGGGGAGCAGAAAGGAGCAGAGGTTCCTCCGTGGGGGAAAAGGGGGCTAGTCTACGCAAAAAAAGGAAGGCCAGAAGCACCGAAAAGGATCGAAAGTCTGGCCATGAACAAGAAACAGAGATTATGACGGGGCGGCGGGAAACACAAGTGTAGACCCCAGGATTCGGAAGGGCACAAGCGAAGAAGGACCGACCCGGCCTGGAGAAAATCCGGGGGGGGGGAGTCAAAAGCGAAAGGGGGCAACTAAAAGGGAGCTGCGGGGTAAAGGTTGAGAGAAAAAGGTGGGTTGAACCCTTGGGTGCGTCCCGTTTAAACCGAACAGAAAAAAGTGCTCGTCATCTAGGACCTCCAAAGGGAGAGGGACTCAGTAAGAAGACATTCTTTCCCCAGGGGGGAAAGGAGGAGGATGGGGTTTTAGCGGCACTCTGAGGAGTATCCTGTCTTGGAGGAAGGGGAGATCCGGGGGTTGTGTTATATACACTTTAACTCGATGGAATCCTCAAACGCGAGGGACCCACGCCGTCATTCGGGGACTTTTGGAGTCGCCCCCCGTCGAAAAAAATCCCTTCGTCCACAAAGAGGACTCCCAGCACAAGAAACATTACGTATCGGGGAACCAAAAAAGGTGGCCCCCCCCCCAAACAACTTTTTTCGTATTAGCCGGTGGGGGAGAGAACATGAAAGGGGGGGGGGGACAAAAGTGGTCCAGGGTCAAGTTACTGGGTCAGAAAACCTATTGCCCCGGAAAGAGGGGAAGCCAGTTGGGGCCGCTCGTTAACGCTGCAGAGGGTGGATCGGAAAAAGTTTTTTGCCAACTGCAAAGGTGGTCCTGTTACTGTGGGGGAAACGAAATTCCCTTCCGATTGGAAAAGGGTGAATAGCAAAGAAAAAAAAGCCCTCCAGGGGGTCTCACAATCTGGGGGGGGATTACTCTGAGAGGGGTATCTATCCTTGGAGAACGAAATATATGAAGTCAGGTTGGCAGAGAGGAGGACGACACAGCCTATGTGCCTGGAGCCACTTCTAATGAAAGGAGCGCCCTTTGTCAGCTCAAAAAAAAAATCGCGCGTGCAGCACATCCTCGACGAAAAAAAGCCAAAAGTAAGAAGGCACTTTGCGGAAGGGGGGGGAAAGCCTGTCAAGGCAACAAATTCCGCGTCTTCGTCTTGGCGGGGTAAAAAGATCTGAGAACTTGTGCGCCCTCGAAAAAAAAGGAAAAAAAGACACGGCCTCCTTAATAAGAAGGCCTCGAGGAAAGAAGGAGATTCCGTACTCGGGGGCAAGGAGAATGGGCATCTGGAAAAAGCCTGTGCCATGTTGTAGAAAAAGGTATTGCGGGGGAGTCGCCATTACGCTGCCAAAAGACCGAAAGGCGGTGATCGAAAATATCTCCAACAAAAAAAAGTAGGAAGGGGAGATCTCTATTTTGTAGAGGGGGGGAAGCAGACCGAAGGGCAAGGGGCCTAAATTGCACTACCCGTTGCCTGATGGGCCAGGGACCAAGGGGAAATTTTTTCGAAAAAAAAAAACAACATGCCCCAAAGCCTAAACTGGGGACCTAAATCGTAAGGTAACTTGAAAGAAGGAAAGGGACTCCTTCCCAATCACAGGGGACAAGGTCGCGGAAAAGGGTATATTCTCCACCTTTTGGGGAGAAAATATGATTTGATAAGGACCAAGCCCAATGGGCTATCACGTTCACAGTCTGGAGAAGGAAGAAAGCTTAGGTCCATCAGTGAGAAGGTGAGAGTCAGAGATGTCCAATTCGTCCGAGGATGTGTTTGAAAAAACTTGCCACAGGGGAAAAAAGAGAAACTCCAGAAAAGGGAAGAGGCGTCACAGGATTTTTTCGTGAAAACGTCGGCACCCGGAAAAAAAGTGAACTTCTTCCAAGAAAAAACGGACCGACCCGAGAAACACTAAATACACAACCAGAATGGAAAAAAACTATAAAAAGGCGGAAACCTAATGAAAATGGATATATCGGGGGGGGGGGGGGAATGAAGAATGCCATCCCTCAGGAGAGGGGGCAGGGCCCCTGGAAAACTTTCTCGAAAAAACCGAGGAAAAAAGGCGGAAAAGGAACCCCTCCCAAACTTACGGGAAGGACTGCCCGAATTAGACACACGAAGAACTCCAGGAGGAAGATTGAAAGGGGGGAGGGGAAAATACAAGAATGGGAAATAACTTCCCCTGTTGGGAATCTAACCTGGCCCCCTTTAAAAAAAAAAAGAGACAAAAAAGAAAAGAGCCCCGACACGGCCCCAAGAAAGAAACATGCATGGCCCAAGGAAGGGGGAAGAGGCGTCTAAGAAGAGCTTCTTTGAGAAGGGGGTCGCTTTTGTCAGCATACCCGAATTTCTGCCCGGGGGGAAGAGGGACTCCATGCCCTTACCCGGAAGGGAAGGAGATGGCAAGCTTTTTGCGGAAAACAGAAACTGGGGAGTAGTCAAAACAAAAAAAAAAAAGGCAAATAGAAGGAGCGGAAAAGAAAAAAGGACCCACCACCGGTATCTATCTCCATTGAAGAGATCTCCACTGATACTACTTGGGGGTCAGCCTTGGAGGACCCTAAGCTAGAAAGAAGTATCCTCATTTCGGGAGGCGGCTGCACCGGGGGCTCTCCTGGGGATACGGAAACACGAGACATTGCTATAAGGGGGTTGTCATCAACACTTCCCTGATAAGGAAGAGAGAAGAGAG
>Ga0179591_1287600_pt1 | contig 15146 bp, 12 predicted proteins | sample CZOMad2_1_08_16f_FD_182891 | JGI IMG/M metagenome (GOLD analysis project Ga0179591, IMG submission 182891) | Vadose zone soil fungal communities from Angelo Coast Range Reserve, California, USA - CZOMad2_1_08_16fungal (PacBio error correction) | ecosystem: Environmental > Terrestrial > Soil >...
CTTGATAGTTCGTCGGTGTGGAGTTGTCTCTAATTCACTCTTTTGCTACGGAAAAATGGCGAAAGCCGTGTCCCACCGAGGAGAAGCAAGAATAATTGCGAATTTGTGCCAACGGGGGGGAAGGTCTGTTTGGGTCCCAACTGTGCCCTAAAAAGCCGGAGGGTACAACGTTGCGAGTTGCATAAGTGTCATTTCATACTAAGAACGATGGGGTGGTACTACAGGGCCAGGTCATGCCGCATTGCAGGGAGCCTAGTCTCGCGCGCCATTCAAGGGGCTCTCATCGGGGGGGACGAATTTTGAATTAAAGCGCTTTAGCGCATTTCCTTACTTCCGGCATGTCGCCCTCAAACTTAAGGCAAGTTGCTAATTGCATATGGTATCTCAGGCTGGGTACTGTCTACTACAGTTGGTTTGGGTGGGAAACGGGACGGTCTATCGAGGAACTACTCTTAATGGAAGAAGGATTCAATTTATCTGTGGGTCACGAATAGCTCGTGATTCGCTTGGTCAAAACACCCCTAAGCGCGATGTCCTTTACCTTGGACTCATCTGACTTGGGATCCTTTCCAGCCTATCATAACGAGCAAGGGGGGGAAGATGGTGGACAAAGAGGGTAAACGATCTTTATAGGAAGCTGAGATCCTCTTGGGAAAAAGTTACGAAGGTTTTCCCGTAGAAGACTGTACCAAACTGGGCAGCGTTAATAAGGAAATTAAGGTCTTTGACTGTCTATTCTCTTCATGCCCAGGGTTGCAAGTTCGGGTCGCGCAGCACATAGGCGACTAGAACCTATAAACTTCTTACATAGAGCTCTAAAAAAAAAACCTCACCGTAGTATAGGGACACGCGGGTAGGGAAAACATTACTGGCATCTGTGAAAGGGCAGAGCAATAAATTAAACTGCCCTCAGGTTCGAAGTCCGAAAGGAAAAAGGTTTTACCAGGGAAAAGTAGGAAAAGTAGACCCGCGTGGAAGAGAATCCTTGAAGCTAAAGCTATCACCGAGTATCGACCGCCAGGAGTTGGACAGATGGGAACTAAGATGGGGAGGGGCCCCGTACGGTTACTTCTAAGCCCCCTATGGGTAAAAAAGTGGAAACACGCATCGGGCGGCGAAGTCACCAATTCGACCCCGACGCAACGCGCGAATTACCTCTTGGCTGGACTAATGAGAGGAGATTTGGTAAACTATGCCAGCGAATTGACGACAGGAGGTCAAGGGGGCCGGGTACTCTTTCAGATAGTTTTTAATAAGACAAAGTAGTCGTCGGGGGAGAAAGTACGGGCCCAAAGTAAAAACGTGAGACATAGGTGCCATACCTTTGCATAGATGGTTTTAGAAACGTCCATAATTATTCTGGGATCCTGGGAGAATGAATGTCGGTCTCAGGGAAGACAACCTATTGGCGCGGCAAAAAAGGGACGGAAGGGTACCCCTAAGGCAGTCGTGCTAGTGTTCCGGAATCAAAACCTGCTAGAGGGGAAAAGGGGAGGACGCCGTGAAAAAAAGTTAAAGGGTGACGCAACGACGAAAGGTTCTTGCCCCTTCTAAGGTTACTCTGCCCTTCGCAGTCTGGCCTGTCCCTTCATTAGCACGGGATGGACCGGATACTAGTACCAAAACGAAGAAGAAAACTCCGTATGTGTGGGAACGAGTAGTTGGGGAAGGTGACCATAGACGCCGTAGAAAACCGTACCTAGTCGGTCGGCTCCGTTAAGTACTTTTGTTCTAAAAATCTCTGGAGGGGGGTGAATTATAAACCGTGGGGTTTTTTCCATACCTGGCTAGATCAGCTATCGCATAAGGCCATCTTTTGACGAGGAAAGGACGCACGTGGAGAAAAAAAAGCCTGAACAGCAAGGGCAAAGAGACTATCAACACAACTTAGAAGGTGGAATATAAGGGGATAGGCACTGGATTTTCATTCCGGGAAAGCAAATTGAGGAGGAAAGGCGCCAAAAAGGATGGTAAATAGGAAGGATAGCTCTCAGAGATCCTCGTTAGTGTTAACCCATGCTCTTTCAAACAGTCTCGATGGAGGAATTCAACACCGGACAGCCGACAGGAGCGAGGCCCTACAAGGTCGTTCTGCCGACCGGGGATCTGGTCTCCCACTCCTGGATGTCTAAGCGTCGCGGAAGTAAGTTCCTGTAAGAGCGACCTGCAGGAACGGCCGAAACGCCGTGAGCTCTCACGAGGAACGCTTAGAACCGGAAGGGGACGTAGGTTGAAAAAAAAATCCTGCACAGGCAAAGGAGGGGTCCATCTCCGCCCTTTCTAGGTAGCCGTAAACTAGGATATCAAGGAAGTCGTGTGGAAAAAAGAAGAGCACGGGGGGCCCTCTGGTCTTGCTCTCGAAAAAATCCTCATAAGCAGATATGGCGGAAGGGATTCGGCGAATAAAAAACCCACAATAGATTTAAAAGTGAAACATTTCTTTAACTTGAATCCTCACTGACTTCCGAGCCAGAAGAAAGGGGGCCTAAAAGATTATCGATGACCCGCTCGAAAAGTACCCCCAGGACCAGGAACTCCGTTTAATTTACCGGGGGCCAGGATGGCAGGTTGAGGGAACACATCAAACAAGGAACGGGAAAAAATTCCTCCATCCGAGGTCATATCTTTTGGCGGGGGACTGGTAGTAAAGGGACTGAGAAGCGAGGGAGTTGTACGGGGATAAATTATGTGGTGGACGGGCGGCAGGCGCGGATGTGGAACCGCAGTCATTCGAGACTGCCTCAGGGAATATCAAGAGTTGTCCATAGCTAGCCTACAACGTAGAAGGCATCTTCCGAAAGAAAAGGGGGGGTAAGCTGGGTGAACTGGTGAATGGTGGATGACTGTAGGAAGACTTATTTCTTTTATGGTTGTCGTCGACCCAGGGATTTGAACCCCCGTCACGGTGGGAAGGACTACAAGCATCGACCTCAGTTAGTTTGGTTTTGAGTAGATCTCACTGACTCCATTTGTAGAGAAAGGAGGGCTCTGTTAGGTGTCTCAGGAAAATACAGACTGGAGAAACTTGGCCAGGAGAAAAGATCCCTTTACACTGTAAAAGATACTCGGCTTTCCAAGAGGAAAAGGGATACGGACGAAGACCCACCAGATATGAAAAACTTCCACTCAGGGAGGGAAAAAGTGAACTAATAAGAGGTTGGCCACGTCCATGCTCACTTCAAGGCTCGATGAAGGATATGTCTCAGTCATTACAGGGCCTTAAAAGGACCTTCCGTTGGGGGGGGAAAAGATCACGACCGATGCCGGGTAGGGGCTTCCCACCATACAATCCTTCAGGAGTCATTAAACGAGTCATTTTTGAGGGAATCAAAAATAGACCAGCAAAAAGGAAATCCTCCTGTCCGACGGTCCATAGTGTTCCAGGGGGAGTCAAAGTCTAGTTGTATTTTAGGCATGACTTTGACTTCCTGAATATCGGGGACTTTCTCGGGGAAAAAAAGGTCAAAGAAAGAATCGGCACGCAGGTAGCGTCTACGATCGCTCCACGGACGTCACGGAATGGAAGGGAAAGATGGGCGGACCACCACTCCGACCCTCTGGAAGCCAAGGGAATGAAAATGAAACGGTCACGGTCAAAGGAGTCTGTGCCCTTCTCCGTGGGGCGCCAAAACAGAGCCCAAATGAGCGTTTTTGCAGGACTCAGGGGGCGGAAAACGGGAAGAAAGGGGCGAGCCAAGATCAAAAAGAGCCTACCAACCGCCGCCCTAATACACAACAAAATTGATGGGGGGGAAAAGGATATGGCTATGGCAGGAGGGGTGAGGGCGACTGCGCATTGCACCAGAACGGTGCAGAGCAACCTTCTACGCCAAAGCCGACTCGGAGAGGTTTGGGGTCGTCGGGAACCGAAAAGACACCGTGAGCGGAGTGACAGTTTCTAGGGCAGTTTGAGGAATGTCGACGAAGTCCAGGGAGAAGGGGTTGTACGACAAAGGTCACCTTCAAATGCCGGCTGGAATGATAAGCAGAAGAAGCAAGGCAGGGCGCTCAGGGGCGAGCGTTGGGCCCATTGATTTCCTCAAAGGCAGCATTTCCGGACGACTACAAAGAAAAAAATCGGGGATAACATGGAACGTGGCTAGAAGAGACGCGGACGAATTTTTGCGCCTGAGGGGTCTATCTAATGAATAAATTCATCGTGCAAACGTCAGGATATAAGGGTTAGGGGGGTTCCGGCCTCAGAAGCCTACGTTCTTTTAGCTGGGGGAAAAAAAAAAAAAAGACGCGGGTCATGGAAGAGAACGAATTCTATCAGGGAAAAAACCATATCAAGCTACCGGGGGGGGGAGGCCTGTGAGCAGACGAATTGTCCTACGAGTCGTGAGGAATTCAAAACGAGGTGGACGTTGCATAAGGGGGTCTTTCCCTTAGATAGCCGGGGCTGGGGGCTAGGTAATAGAATGGGAGTGTTCCGGCTATTCTCCGGGGGGGGGACAATTAGACCTTGGGTCTTTTACAAGTGCAAAGACGTTGGCTCTTCTGGAAGGAGAAGCTAGAACGAACAAAAAAAAACCTCACCTTATTCGAGGGAACGCTGGCCTGGGACCTTAGAGAGGTGGGGTTCCATGGTAATTAAATACTAAAGGAGAAGCTGACACCAAAGTTTAGAACCGAGGACCAAAGGATTATAAACTCGGCACCTCCTTCAGGGGTGCGAGCTAGGCACAATCGAAAAGCAGAGATTTAAGACTCGAGGGGAGGGTGGCCAACGAGACGAATGGTCGTTAAAAGACTAAGTTCAATTAAAACTCATAGTATTGGAGGAAGAGGGTACCATTATCCACTACTCACATGGTAAGCTCTAACCTAGTCTTAGGTATCTAATTATCACTGGTTTTTTAACCATATTCCAGCGTAAATCGTGGGTCCGACCGGAGGGTTACTGGTCCGTTCTGTAAGGCAAGAGCGGTGTCAAGAATAATAAAAAATTCGAACTTGCGAGTTATCCAGGGACTCTTGAATTCCCAACGGAAAAAGTTAAAGAGGGGGTCCACTACTTTGCATCTAGGGGGTGTTATTACGAAATCACCGAGGAAGTACTGAGCTCGATTGGGGAATGGGCTCAGAAGCAACCTCGGAGAGGCCAAACCGGTCCTATGGTACACCCCCCAAAGAATTAATCAAGCGCTTTTAGCATCGAAACTGGGCTGGGTAAAGAAGACGGCCGTGGCAAGTGGACAAGGGCCACAGAGACCCGAAGAGGTACGGAGGCGTAGAAAGAGTCCCTTTCTCCAGTCGGTGGACCTGGACAAGCCGAATGAAGGCACCTGAAGAAAGACGACGCCAGGGGGGGAAGAAATCCATTGGGGGGTATTGGACAAGCTACTACTATTCATAACCGACCTCTTCTACTCGGCTATCCGTTTACGTGTCGACAATAGGATGAAAGGGGAGGGGGGGGACATGAGCAGGGTGGGCCACGGCCGCGGATCTAAAGCTAGTTGCCTATTACCAGAAAGGCGTTCTCAGTACGGTCACCGTTAGATTTGTACAGAATGTCCAACAATAGCTAGAAAAAAAACAAAAAAGGTTATAGAAGAGATTGGATTTTGCAAACTTGGGGTGCCGGGATTTCCCTCCACGAGAAGTCAAAAAAACTAGATGGTAACTAGGAAGATAGAAGACGAGATCCTCGGGTGGTCCCCACACCCACTTGAATTTACCATAGGCGGGGGGAAATAAGTGTCAAACCCAGGTCGAAGAGGTCCAGACCGGGAGGGAGGTTGGCTGCCTCCCGGGGTCCTTTTCAAATAAACCAATGAGGGGCCATTCGGTCGCTGGAGAAAGGGCGAAGTTTCAGAGGGGCGCCACGGCAGGTTGCCATAACGAAAAGAAATGAGAGAGACGCGTACGAAGGGATGGGAAGGGTCCGTCGTGCAAAGTGACGCAACGGAGACTTCAACATAAACGATCGTCATAAAAAGGAGGAGAGCAGAAGAGGGAAGGAAGGGGTGGACCAAAACTGCCCTGTTTTGGGGGCTCTCAAAAAGTCGCATATAAATCATAGTCCCGTCGGGGAACGAGGGAGTCGACGTACTAACACCAATCGTGATCAGCAGGCTTCAAAGGTCAATGACTGGCATACCCGCGGACTGTAAGCCACATCCGCGAAGCCAGGTGTGGGAATAATAAGGGATAGCTTTGACCCCAACTAAATTCTACACCGACGGACTCGGGTTCGGAAACGCTGAAAGGGCATATTGAAAGAAAACTACGCCCGATCCTGGTCGTCAATCAGCATATGCTGTGAAAAAAGTGCGTCTTTGATAGGTAAATTTTAGTGAGGACTCTGACGCGATCAGTTAACGCACACTGAAACTTTGGGGTTGGTCTAATGAATTTGGGGGCCAGCGAGAGGTAGGGTACCGCACCTCTAATTGGAAACATCTTGCCAACGCGGCTCTACCTGTGGGACAATAGCTCGGAACGGACCCTGACGTCTAGGACCGCGGTGTAAAAAAGGGGAATCGTAAAACTGGTTCATTTTTAAATTAGTAGCGGAGGTAAGGGAGGGGGTTCACAGTTCCCGCTGTCACCAAAGGTCCACTGGGCCTCTTGCGCTAACATCAATTGAAAAAGTGGTTGGGGTGGAGATACGCAGGAAAAGCAATTTAGAGCACCCGGATCGAAAGGGTGGACTAACAAGAACAAACACGGTAGGCAGGGCCGCAAAATACATCTCAACTTGAACTTCAACTACCCTAAAGGATTAACGGGGGAAAAGAGGGACCGAGGAAGCGGGGAAGGCCCCGAAGGTACTGAAAACGTCCATCTTTAGAGAATAACTCTCCAGGGCGAACCCTAAAACAAGGCCTGAAGGCTACGAGATGAATATTGGTGGCAAGGGGCTAGAGAAGGGTATGCCCCTCCGCTTGACCAGAGAAGAAAAAAAGAAACCGGGAGGACGGTCGTCGGTGGGAACCTAAAGTCCAGCTGCTTTGTCTCATGAAAGGAAGGTGGGGTCGGGAAGAAGGAGAGAACAACTCCATTCGGTAACACAAAGTCTTACAAGTCAGCGGTCTCTCCCAGATTCCGGGTTCACCCTAGGATTTTGTCAGAGGGGAGTTCCGGTAAATAGAAGGGGACCAGGTCGCGGACTTCAACTTGTCAAACTCTCTGTCGAGCTGAAGGGTTGGCGGGAGCTATCTGAATAAACGGAATTCTGGCATTTAATTGATGTGGACCCACCTCCCATCCCCCTTCGAGGGGAGGAAGTTACCCATGGTATGCAACGCGAAAAGTTTAAGACCGATTGAAGGGGGTTCACTTTCGAAAAAACTCGGTTGGAGACAAACAGAAGACTGCTGCTGGTCGTATAATCTTGGGGAAATACCTGAGTCCATGTTACAGTATGAAAACACTAGGGTAAGGGAGAGGCCATAACCTCCGGAAAGAGCCATATCTCTGAAGAACAAAGTGAAAAATATATTGAGATGGGGACGTAGGGGTGTGGTTGTCAGATCTCAGCAATTGTGGAGGACGTAACCATTTCTCCTTCTGAGCTCAAAAAAACGAGGCTACTCAGGGGACTGAGGGGTTGGGTAGGCAACCGAGGGGACAAACTTTCCAACTACCTTGAGCGGGCAGGGGGAAAGTTCTATTTGAAGTTATTCAGGGTCGACATACCCGGGCTTAATGGGGGTGGGGGCGCCAATCGTCCTGAATTCCGTAATGGCCGTTGACGTAGGACGCAATGAGGATATTCCCGAAAAACTAAGGTTTGCAAGATTCCGAGAAAGTGGCGATATTGCCGGGGAGTATGACGATGGAGACACACCTTCTGAAAAAAGTGCTCAACGGGATAATTGTCTTCCTCTGACTAATAATTGGGTGACTCCGTGGGGGGGCGGGTGCTATCTCAGACCAGGGGGGGAAAAACAGGGTCCTTGAGAAAATTAGAGAGACTTTTCCGACAATACAGAAATAGGGAGGGATTCTTGGCAAAAAACCCTACGGACTATTCCTTTCCCTCACATCGGACTAATCCTTGCAAAAATAGAGATCCGAGAAATTACTTTTTCAAGGCCGGGGATCATTACGCCTAAAAAGGGAAGGGTTCTTATAGCCCTGGATTGGGGTCAGGAAAGTAGGGGCGGCCCTTAAAGGGAAACGTGTACACCGCTGGGCGTTCACCGAGTATGTAGTTTCTGATATTCGCTTAAAATGTCAAAAAGGGTTGCCGCTCCTTTCGAAAGATAAAGAGGTTGCGAGACATCTTACCTCTAGCTCTAAACACACCCACCCGGAAAAAAAAAAACCCTGTTTGGAAAAAGAAGGGGGGGGTTCGGCCTCTTAGGGAAAAACTGTGGTCCATCTTGAAAGGAGGCCCATTGACGACGTCATAAAGAAAGTGTCGCAAAGGGGGGGATACCGATGAGCCCGGACGTCATCGGTCCTTGGACCGTCAGATCGAGTATTTAAAAATAAGAGGGAGGCAGATGGGGAAGATTAGATTGGGAGGTGACACCAGCGATACGATGGGGAAATGAGTTCATCAATAGCGGGGATCTTTACAATCATCTGCGTTACCATGAATATCAAAGACGGAAGAAACAATCATACGAGGCTGGTATTCTAAGTATCAGTGAGTGCAACTGGTCGGGGAAAGGGTAAGAAAATGGGGGAGGGTTCTGGAACACTGTCTGGGGCCATTTCTGAGATTAAACGGGGAGACAAATGGAGGGATGGCCGGGCCTGGACGCCAGGAGAATGCCTGAAAAAACCCCAGGTCCAAAGGGTGCAAAAACCTTTGATCGTTGTGGGACGGAGAATAACGGAGGGATAGAGGGAGGCGGGAGCGATGAGAAAACGAGAGCGAAAAACGAGGGCCGGTCCAAAACCCGAATGGGGAAACGATACGGATACTAAAGGGGCCTGGCAAAAGATCGACAGGCGGAGATGGACGCAAATCGAAGTGGGGATTGGTCACTGGTCAAACGACGAACATGAGAAGCTACAAAGGGAAAGGCCGAACTTCTTGAGCGGCGGACGCAGTTAGACGGACGTCAAGGAACCTCCGCCGAAAACCAGAGGGGACCAAACGAAAAAGGAGAAAGAACCGACCCTCGGCGCGGCGCACTGTATAAAAGGGAACTGGGGTTAACTCTTCGACCGCGGGGATGTTGCGTTTTTCAAGAGCATTGGGTGTAAACACAGGGAGCGCGAAGCGAGAGTGCCGAGGGACATCTCGTTGCACGGAAGGAGCCGTTGAGGGAAAGTGAAGTAAAGAAATGGGAAGGCTCTCAACAACAACAACGCGTCTTCCCAGACGGGGAGAATTTCCCTTGGGATGTCCCCAACAGTCCGGGACAAGTCTTGGGAGAATATAAAGTATCGATAGTTCGGACGGTTGGCCCGCACACAGGGAATGCAAACCCTTCGACGAAGGGGGATAAAGGACAACGCCCACCGCTCCAGGAGGGGACAGAAGAGGTCGGGGAGTGCCGTCCGGGTTATTTGGCCCTCCCACTCCTGGATGGCAGGTATCTAAGGGTCGGTCGGGTAAATCGCGCCGCTGCAGTCCGTGACGCGACGCAGTCGACGGGCTCCAGGTACACTAGGAACGGGAAGGTGGGGCAGGGGGGGAATTGAAAATCGTAAAAACTTCTAGGTTCAAAGAGAAACCTTTGCGGATGCGGGGCTCAGGGAACAGTCCAGAAGGAGAGCCGATCGAATTCGGTGGGTTTGTCCCAGCTGCCAGGGTGTTGCCGCTTGGGGCAGAGCAAGGAAAAAACAAGACCTCCAAAGGGCGCCCAGAAGATTCGAGTAGGTTCGACTCCTCCCCAGTGAAGACGCGCAAAAAAGGAGCAAAAGGAGGGGAATGGGGACGTCACAGAAAAACGAAGCCAGGTGGTCAGACAGGTTAGAGCTTTACACCCCGAAGAGTACCCTCCGACCAAGGGATCAGGGAGGCGCGGGACAAACTGGGCATGGGGAAAACCCCAGCCCGAATCGTCGAAAAGACGACTCGGTCCTAGCCTGTAGACTTGGTCTCGTCGTATGCAGGGGGAAAAACAGAAAGGAAAAAGTAGTTACGACCTCATTCCATCATGGCCCGGTTTGTGGAAATACACAAGAGGGATAGGAATCAGGGCCACGCCAGGTTGGAAAAAAGACCTCGTTTGACATCTCTACCGGTACCCATTTGGAATCTCCTCCGGGAAGTCAGGGGGGGGGGAAAAAGTGGCAGGGGGATGGGTGATACTTAGTGACTAAGTATTGCATTTCCCAAAGAACATGCCCGTTGTCAAAGAACGTGCGCAGACCGTAAAAGGTGAGGGTGTGTGTGAGGGAAGAGCTCGGCAGTTCCACAATGAATGGATAGCAAGAGAGGACGATGGCTGCAAACCGGGGTCGTAAATGGGGTGCCACCAATATGCATATCCAACGGTAAAAAACCGGAGAGGGGACCGGAGACTGGTTCCCAAGAAAGTCCACTTATACGGGGAACCCCAATAGGCAACACGCTTCAATTGAAAAAGCGGCAGCGGAGGGGCCCCCGGAAAAGAGCAAAGCCTTCACACTTCTAGGGTTATATATTTCTTGCTAAGCGTGATAGTTCCCCGGGACATCTTCGGAGGGGTGACCAGAGATCAACGCCGTAATGAGTTGTCTGGACGGACCTCCAGGATCTCCGGCGGTTTTGAGGGGAACTTCATGGACGCATTATCCCGAACATGCTACAGTCATCCCGGAAGCGACAATCGGGGAAGGGGCCCATGCCGCATGTGTGTTGGATCAACATGCTCCGGGCGTCGAGAATTAGGTCCTGATTACCAGGGGGGGGCAACGACTAGGGAAAGCGCACGCCTGGGTCTGTCTAGAATACTCGTGAACACGACAGGCAAGCATGGGGGGGAAGGGGCTTGGTGACGTACCAAATTAAGAAACATTGCTGGGGAAGCAAACAGGTTGCTGAATAGAAAAGGGGCCGAAGGAATCAAGGGGAATGGGCCCGGGGCGCCTTCGGGAGCCAACACCACAAATCTTGGACGGGAAGAAGATTGGGGGTCGGAAACAATATCAGGCGACATTTTTAAAGGAGACCCAGATTCAAATACACGGGGGGGCCGAACTAGAATATCTCATCTCAACGACAACTTATGGGTGAAAAGGGAAGGGCTAATTTGGTCCTTGTTTTTTCAAGATGCATAGGGGGGTGTAAGACCAGGGAACTAACCTGCCGCTCTGCCGCGGAGTTAGCCTAAACTACTAAGGGGGGCTGATTGGGTGGGGAATCATCTGCGGTTCCCCAGACCAAAAAGAACTGCGCTTCTGTACCCTTTTACCTGAGTTTCAGACCTCTTTAGGCTACGGATCCGTTGGGGGGGGGGGTCGGGAAGTGGGGTACGCCCCAATGGTAATCCTTGCCTGCTTGGAAAAAAAAGTGATATCCGAATACATCAGCATGACGGGTGCGCATCTCCGAGAGTTTTGGGGTAAAACACATTGAATTGACGATACTAAATATGTATTTCCTGAGTCCGTGGGGAACCACCTCAAAATTCGCATGGGTAGTTAAATTGCACTCTGCGAAAGGGTTGGGGGTCTGGAGAACCTTGGTGGGGTTCGCTTGCGTTTAAAAAGCGGGGGGAGAAATAGACTCAAACATGTGAGGGGAACTGGGGCAGTACAGACGGCGCATGATTCTGGATCAAGGGTCTGGGGCGTTTTTCCGGGGGGTGGGAACCTCGAAAGGGCGGGGCTTCAGGGGCGTTGTGCTACGCCGGACCCCCGGAGAAGGAGTCAGTAGTCGAAGCTTTTCCACTATAAATAGAACTGGCGATCAATGCCATCAGATCCTACTCGAGATGCATTTGGGTATGCAGTTACGCGGTTACATCTTCGTCTTGTCTAGGGTCCAAAAGGGTGCCTAAAACTTGGGCTGTTGGCTTTCGAGGTACTAGGCCGTCTTTGAAACGCTTCACCTTTGTTCCGGGGCACCTTAGTGTCGTTCCTAGTGTGGTTGGGGGGTGTGAGTGGAGGGGTTCTAAGACTCGTTTGAAGGGGGGGGATGATGGGGGGACTTCCACAGGGTCTGGCCGGCTGGGAGGGGGGGCTGTTATAAAGCCTCATGGCAGGCAGGCAGATGGTAGGAGGCGGCTCGCCTCTTTTGGGTGGCTCGTCTCCCGTCTGGATTTCAGGTATCGAGGTAAACAACAAAAAACTAGGACGGGGGGAGGGGCAAGCTGGACGTCCTGACATACATTTTCAATCTTGAAAAGGGAAATAATTAAGTCCCTAAGTATACGGGGAAAGAAACAGGCAAAATTGGCTTCGCCAAGTACGCCAAGGAGGATACAGTCTTTCAAGGCAAGGGTCAAGTCGAAGGGCCACGCGTTCGACCAAAAGGCGTTGGGGGGAAGTTGAAATATTGGGTGACACCAAAGAAGAGACTAGGAAAAGGGAGTCAGGCCCCGATTGTGTCCTTTGGACCCCAGATCAGGGGAAATTACCAGTGCCAGACTCACGAACATCTGACTCGGTTGGGAAAAAAAGAAAGATCGGGTATTGGGGGGTGATTGATGCACATCAGAAGACTTGGTCCCGAGATGCATTGACTTTAGTAAGAAGTTCGGGAGCGTTCAATCTCCATCAAATAGAAAGAAAAAATGGCCGGGGGAGGGGGACTTGGACTTTAGGCCAGGAACTCTTTCACGGTCCAAAACGCACTTTCAGGTCCTAAAAAAGATTTTGGGGAGGACTAGAAGAAGAGGACTTCGAGAGAGGGGAGAAATCTGAGGGAGGAGAGAGAGCAAACCGCTGGCGGTCCAAAACGGGTAGTGGAATGGGGACCAAACCGGGTCGAGAATCCAAGGGGTCAGGGCGCATCATCTAAAAAAAACCTGTAGGGGGACACGAACGTCCTTTAAGCAGTTTGCGGTGGAAAAGGAAAAAGGCAAGACGCGGCTGACTAACCAACGTCTCTCACGGGTCGCTTCCGTACTTCAAAAGGCGCCAGGACTAAGACCTAAGAACGAAGAAGAAGAGTGGAACATGAAGGGGGGGGAGGGGACTCAGATAAAATACGGGAGTGAATACCCTACCTAGGAACAAGCGGGTGAAAATGAATCATTACGTGGGAAGAGGAAAAATGAGTAATTGGGGGGGGGCAATGACTTGTTTGCAAAGGTAAAAGAGATCTGCTATCTCAAAGATAAGAGGCCTATGCCATCTTGGGGGGGGCGATAAACTGAGGCCGGGAAAGGCCGGACTAAAGGGAAAGAGGCTAGACCAAAAAACGGAGGGAAGAGAAGAGTGTGGACAAAAACAGGTGCAAGGCCGTCTCTCTAACTGCAGGACCGGTAGGAAAAAGAGATGGTAATGGGGCTACTGCAAGAGAGGCTGCCGACGTAAAGTGAACCCACAGGCTACATTGCCAAAACTCCAAGTTAGGGGGGCGGAAAGATGCAAGGAAAAGGGCTCCCGGCGCCGGCGGGCAAAGAACGAGGTCGGTGTAGGGCACGTCGGGGTCTGGTCACCACTCAAATAATGTACACGTGCTTGGTGATGATGACGGTTAGGAGGGGAAATCGGAAGCAACTGCATTAAGGCCGCGCACGGACAGTGATTCCTTGCAAATCTTCCTCCGTCGTAGAACGTCAGTTGAAAAGTCGTTGACAATGGAAAGCGAAGGGAGGTCATCTCAAACCGGGGGAGGGCGAGGAACAACGGCGCCGATTCGAATTCGGGGTTGTTAAAAATCCTTCCATGTTTCATCAAAGAAAGGTGGCGACTCAGAGGACGAGAAAATCAAAAGGACACCAAGATAAGTCTGTGATTCGAAAACAAAGAGAGGAAGGTCTGGAGGGACACCATTTTCTGGGTGGGGCGTGGGGGCAGACCCGGAACTGGACAAATTCACAAAGAAGCAAGGTGGTCGAAGGGGAGACTAACCCCCGATCGAATATTAAACTAACGGGGCAAGACATGAAACGAAATTAGCATATTGGAGAACCCGAAGATCCGTCGGAGGTCCAACCTCGGTACAGGATCGCGTGCTCTGTGAATCGTAAGGTGTCATAATGAGGGCCAACGAGGGAGGTTACCACGGAAGGTATTGGCTGACCGCAGTAATGCGGGGAAAGAACCAGAGTAACATAGGTTCGCAAAACGCCGGGGGCGGTTTGCCGACCCTGGTCGATCTCCGCTGAAAACTGACTGGGCCCGGAGCGCGTGCTCCCCTGTAACTTGGTCTCACTGTTTGAAGTTAGCAAGGTAGGGGCCGGGACTGGTGATTTCCATTTTCCCGTCCCCTGGCCCATTCAAAATTTTCAGGAAAGCGCACAGAAAGGTGATTTTGGGTGTGTAAGGCTCTGGCGACGGCCAGAAGATGGAGATCACGAAGGGGAGTCGAAGGAGAATATGCGTCGAACTAACCCCTTTAAACTCCGTGGGCAAGCACATATACGTAGAAAAGCGGGGAACTAATCGATGAAACGCGAATTGCCCGAAAATCGCCCGTCCAATGGTAGAGGGAACGCCAGCGAGGAACGTCAAAAGCGCGGAGAAAGGCATGAACCTGCCGGGCCCAAGACAAAGGAGGAACTGCTCAAAAAAGGCAGAGCTCGGGATATGGGCTGCAGTATGTCGAAGAGGTAGCAAAGGCCCAGCGGGGGGGGGAAACATGGACCAGCGAATCACTCAAAGAGAGGTGGGTGCGGCCACCAGGGGGGAGAAGGAGACAAAGGCTTTCAAGTCTGGGGCTTTAAAGAGAGAGACAAAAATAAAAACAACAAAGGGCTCCAGCAGAGACGCTCTCATTTGAGAAACATCGAAGGTGGTCGTTGGGGTTACTCGAGAATTGCTAATACTGACCAAATTTGCGTGGAAAGGGAAAAAGGGGCCAAAAACTCTCTCGACGTGATGATCTCGTGATAGAGAACGGAAGGAAGCATTTACGGTGCGCGGGGATTCCACCAGGCCTCCCCCTGGCAGAGACGGGACAAGACAGCCTGGCACCTCTACTGGGAACGAATAGAATCCTTCCGGTTGAAAAGGGGGGCGCCAAAAAAAGCCGCCCATGATTTCTTTTGTCTTATCCGCTTTGGTGCAGACAAAGGGAAGGACAGTTTTTCAACAAGCGAAAGGGCATAGCTGCCACCCACCTCAAAAAAGACATATAG